>WBZP01001007.1_pt1 | contig 27858 bp, 24 predicted proteins | sample 5204301 | NCBI WGS metagenome assembly WBZP01 (sample SAMN12412401, study PRJNA552823) | activated sludge metagenome | isolation source: activated sludge from nitrification reactor of wastewater treatment plant... | place: USA: Pennsylvania | collected 2017 | reverse complement strand
CCGCTCCGTCGGGCCGCCGTCCGGGGACGTGCTCGACGAGCTCGTCGCCGAGCTGCTAGCCGATGAGCAGAGCCGGACGGCCGCGGCCGACGACGTCGGGTGACGGAGCCGGGTTCACGACGTCGAGAGCGTCACGCCGAGCACGATCACGGCACCGACCAAGTCGAGCGCCACCCCGCCGAGAGCGATCCACAGGCCGCGGATCGCGTCTCGCTGCTGCTCGTCGTCGCGCTCGGCCCATTCACGGCGGAGACGTGCCGCGCCGTCCGCGTCGGCCGCTAGCAGCTCGACGACCCGCGATTCGACGAAGTCGCGGAGCTCTCCGTCTCGCCGTTCCGCGTCCGCGATCACTTGGTCGACGCGTGAGTCGATCCGCGCGACGTCGTCGGCTATGGAGCCGTTGACGATCACCACCCGAGCGTTCTCGGCGGTGACGGCCGCTTCGGCGAGAGCGACCGCGCGGCCCTGGATCACCTCGGGTTCGACGTGAGCATCGCGTCGCGGCCGCATCCGGGCCGTCAGGCTCCGCACGCGGCCGCGGACGTGCTCGCCGCGGTACTGCCACCACGAGAACGTGAGACCACCGATCGTCAGCACGCCGCCCGCGACGGTGAGCAGCGCCGCAAGCACGTTCCACTGGTGAGCATTCACCTTCTCATCGTCGCGACGCGTCGCCCGCCATCGCGCAGGACACGCCGCCGCCCATAACGGCACATAGGCGCTTTACGGGAGGGCTGGGCCGTTGGGCCCCGGGTCGAGCGGCTCTGCCGAGGTGACGAACGTGACCATGCGCGCTCCGGGCGCGACAGCGGTGATCTCGTAGCCACGGTCTCCTGCCTTGATGGCGCACCACGCGGCCGGGGATTGAGCCGTAAGTCCTGTCCAGTCAGTGAGGCCGTCCACTGGTGACTTGCCTGCCGTGGGAGGTGTCCCGCCTCCGGAGCGGTGGCGCGATCTGACCTGCTCGACGGTTGCGGGGTAGGCATGCAACACCGTCGCCCCGGGTGCGGCGGCGTGCTGGCACGCGGCCATGGCGCTAAACGACGCGGAATCAGCCGGCGTCGGAACTCCGGAGCAAGCAGCCAGAAGCAGCGCGGACCCGGCGACGAGCATGCACGAGGCTGCGGCGCGATCAAGGATCACGGCGCTTGGACGCGGCACGTAAGTCCACCGTTCCATGCTGGCGATCCTGCCGGGCCGCTCATCGAGAAGCGAGCGCGAACGGCACATCGGGGCGTTACGCGCTGCTACCCAGCTCGGCATCCAAACGTGCCGGCCAGTCGTCATCGGCGAGGTCGCCGCGCACGAGTACATCGCGCCAGTCCACCTCACACAACGCCAGTGAGTCGTCGAAGCGAACCACGTCGCCCCTGGCCCAGAACACGACCGCCGCCTGGACCCGCTCACCCAGTTCGACCGTTGCGAGACGACGGATCAGGGCGTCCGCGCTTCCCGGCTCTGGGAAGTCGCGCCGAACACGATTGGCCAACCGTGGGGTCACATCCGTCATGGCCGCCATCCTTCCGTCGAGCCATACCGAGTGATAGCGGCACGTCGGGGCGGCTACCTCCAGACGGACAGCGTTCCGGCCCCTGCCGGTGGACATACGACTAGACGTGACCCGGGGCCTACGATGCTCCAGGCTTCGTAGGAAGGGTGCTGATCGATGACGATCCTCGCCCCGCTGACGAAGTCGAGCACGAGGGAACAATCGGGCCTCGCCGTGGCGGCCACGAGATCGTTCGGGTAGACGGCGAGGAGAGGGCCAAGACCGCTGCGCGCCTCGGGGTCCAGCCGGTGTTCGACACCGGCAGCGGTGAGTGTGAAGGGTGTCTCGATGACCACCTCTGCGTCGCCGAACTGGAGTCGCGTCTGGTGGTCCACACGGATGTACGTCAGGGCGGAGTCGGCGATCAGGACAGTCGGATCGGCGTCTGCTCCTACGTCATCCATGCGAGTCAGAATGCCGGATATTGCTCGGACTCGCGACGCATCGAGGCGCGGCCCAGCGGTTCGGGCGTCAGTCGTCGCCCGTGAGAGCGAACGCGTAGAGCGACGCGACTCCGATCAGACCGGCGATGAACACGGCCTTCCCGTTTCCGGGTGCGCCCGCGATCGCGATCGCCGACAGGATGAACATGAACGCGGAGACCCCGGCGAGCCCGTGGGCGAAGCCGCGAAGCCGGTCGCGCGCGGTCCGCTTCGCTGGGCTCACACCGCGGACGCTAGCGGCCCGTGACCGAAGGGTCGCCCGGTTGACGCCAACCCTGACGCCAACGCGTCCGCGAATCCGAGCGAACGTCGACGAACGCCCGCGCTCGTGACCCGTTGAGCCTCAACGGCTCCGCGACGCTCGGCGAACCCGGGCGAACCCTCCGGGTGAATCCGGCTGGTTGGGGGTTCGAATCCCTCCGGGCGCGCCTAGGCTCCGTCGGACGTCGACACTCCGCCACCGGCGATTCCGAGCACACGCTCGACGTCCGGTGAGCGCCGAGCTCCTCGGCGCGACCGACCTGCCGACGACGCGTGCCGAGCTCACCGCGCAGCTCGACGGGTTCCGCACGCTGCCCGGCTGGGGCTGCGCGCCCGCGACCCGGGAGATGGCGCGACGCAGCGGTCGGCGCCGACGCATCACAGCCAGCCGCGCTCCTCGGCGATCCGCACGGCTTCCGCGCGTGTCCGTGCGGCCGTCTTGGTGATCGCCGACGACAGGTAGTTGCGCACGGTGCCCTCCGACAGGTGCAGGGCGCGCGCGACGTCGGCCACGGTGCCGCCGTCGCGGGCCGCGAGGAGCACGTCGCGCTCGCGCTCGGTCAGCGGGCTCGTCCCGACCGCGAGGCTCTCCGCGGCCAGGACCGGGTCGACCACGCGCTCGCCCGCGTGCACGCGCCGGACGGCGTCGGCGAGCTCGGAGGCGGGCGCGTCCTTCACGAGGAAGCCCCACGCTCCGACCTCCATCGCGCGCCGCAGGAAGCCGGGGCGCCCGAACGTCGTCAGGATGAGGGCACGGCACGAGGGCAGCTGCTCGGTGAGCACACGCGTCGCCTCGATGCCGTCGAGCCCGGGCATCTCGACGTCGAGCAGGGCGACATCCGCCCGCTCGCGACGCGCGGCCTCGAGGACCTCATCGCCCCGCCCGACCTCGGCGACCACCTCGATGTCGGTCTCGAAGGACAGCAATGCCGCGAGCGCCCCGCGGACGAGGTTCTGGTCGTCGGCCAGCAGCACGCGGATCACCGCGACACCGACACTGCGAGACGGAAGCCGCCGCGATCGAGCGGCGCGGCGTCGAGCACGCAGCCCGCGCGCTCCGCGCGACGTCGCAGCCCCTCGAGGCCGTGGCCGGGGCCGACCATGGCGGGGATCGCGCGACCGTCGTCGACCACCTCGACGCGGTCGGACGACACGCGGATGCAGCAGCGGTCGGCGCCGCTGTGGCGAACGACGTTCGTCACGCCCTCGCGCACGGCGTAGGCGAACACGGTCCGCAACGACGCCGGCACCTCGTCGACCGCAGTCGGCAGGTCGGGCTCGATCCCCGCCGCCTGCAGCGCCTGGCGCGCCGAGGCGAGCTCGGCGGCGAGCGAGACGTCGCGGTAGTCGCCGACCGTGGAGCGGACGTCGGCCAGCGCCTCGCGGGACAGGCGCTCGATGTCGGCGATCTCGGTTCGTGCGCGCTCGACGTCGACGTCGAGCAGCTTCCCGGCGAGCTCGGACTTCACCGCGATCACCGTCAGGCTGTGGCCGAGGACGTCGTGCAGGTCGGCGGCGAAGCGCTCGCGCTCGGCGAGAACGGCGTACGACGCGCGCTCGGTCTGCGCGTCGATCAGCGCACGGTTACGCTCGGCCATCCGCACGACGCCGAACATCGCCATGGCCGAGGCCACGACGGAGAACGCGTACGAGCCGACGTCGTTCCATCCCGCCGAGCGGCCGATGAGGAGCACGAGGACGACGAGGCCGGCGGTCGCCGCGACCGCCCAGAGCCACGGCAGGACGAGCTGCACGATGACGGCGACGAAGATGAACGCGATCAGGCCCGACGCCCCGGAGAACGGGAGGATCGCGCACGCGATCAGGAGCAGCAGCACCACGAGCCAGCGCACGGCCGGTCGCCGACGCCGGTCCCACGACATGACGACGAGCCCGAGGTAGAGCGCCGCGAAGGAGACGACCAGTCCGATGCCGACCACCGAGGCGAGGCCCGAGGTGCGGTCGAGGATGTCGCTGGCCGGACCGAGCAGGACCAGCAGCCAGATGCCGGCGAAGGGCAGGGCGAAGCGCCAGCGGCGCGGGCCGAGACCCGGCTCCTCGTCCATCGGCAACTCCCTGCCGTCGACGCCGTCACCTGCCGCGACCGACGACCGAGGCACAGTCTCGGTCATCGACACGTGTCGCGCAGGTACGCCCCGCGCGCGAGCCAGGACAGCACCGCCGTCCAGACGATGAGGACCACCCAGGCCTTGGGCGGCCACGCCTGCCCGGTGAAGGCCGAGTGCGCCGCCTGCGTGAGCCAGTAGGACGGCAGCAGCTGCGCGAGCTGGTTCAGCAGGTCCGAGCTCCCCGCGATCGGGCCCCACGCACCGCCGAGCAGCGCGAACAGCGCGGTCACACCGCCGACCGCCGGCCCCATCGACTCGGTGCTCAACAGGTGCCCGAACAGGATGCCGAGCACGGCGAAGGGGATGAGCGCGATGAGGATGAGCACGGTCATCCGGACCCACGACCCGGCCGGCAGGCGGACGCCGTAGGCCACGCCCGCCAGGTAGAGGACGGCGATGCTGGCCGCCGCGAGGAGGTATCCGCCGAGCACCTTCGTCGCGAAGTACGCCCGGGTGCTCAGCGGCGTGAGACGCAGCTGCCGGGTCCAGCCCACCTGGCGCTCGGCGGCGATGCGGGCGCCCGCGGCGATCACCGCGGCCATGGAGCCCCACGAGACCATCCCGACCATGTAGTAGAGGACGAACGAGATCCCGGTGCCCGCGAAGTCGCGCACGTCCTTGTTCGCGCCGGCGACGATGAGGAACAGGACCAGCGGGAACCCCAGCGAGAACACGAGGAACCGCCGGTTGCGGAGGGTGCGCCGCACCTCGGTGCGGACGTAGACGGCAGAGCTCATCGCAGGCTTCCTTCCTCGGTGCGGCCGATGCCGGTCAGGACGCGGAACGCCTGCTCGAGCCCGGCACCGGTGATCTCGAGGTCGCGTGCGGAGGGCTGCGCGGCGAGCAGCGCGCGGATGGCTGTGTCCGCGTCGTCGCACTGCAGCGTGACGGCGGCGCCGTTGCGGTGCGCGCCGACCACGCCGGGCAGCTCCTCGAGCAGCGCGAGGTCGGCGTCGGGCAGCGTGGCGCGGATGGTGCGCAGCCCCACCACGGCCTTGATCTCGGTGGCCGGTCCGTCGGCCACGATCCGCCCGCCCGCCATGAGCACGATGCGGTCGGCGAAGGAGTCGGCCTCCTCGAGGTAGTGCGTCGCGAACACCACGGTGCGGCCGTCCCCGGAGAAGTCGCGCATCGCGGCCCAGAACTCGTGGCGTCCCTCGACGTCGAGCGCGACGGTCGGCTCGTCGAGCACGAGCAAGGACGGGTTGCTGACCAGCGCGAGGGCGAAGCGCACACGCTGCGTCTGCCCGCCGGAGAGCTTCGCGGCCCTGCGGGCTGCGACGTCGACGAGTCCTGTCCGGCGCAGGACGTCGTCGACGTCCAGCGGCGAGGGGTACAGCGACGCCAGCATGGCCACGAGCTCGCGCACGCTGATGTCCTGGATCACCGACCCGGTCTGGAGCATCGCGCCGATCTCGCCGCGGGCGACCGCCGCCTGCGGCGCCCGGCCGTTGATCCGTACGTCCCCGGAATCGGGGCGCGCGAGCCCCAGCATCAGGTCGATCGTCGTCGACTTGCCGGCGCCGTTGGGTCCGAGGAGCGCGACGACCTCGCCGGGACGTATCGCGAGGTCGACGCCGTCGACGGCGGTGACCTCGCCGTAGGACTTGCGCAACGACGACAGCACGACGCCGGCTTCGTCGGGGTGGGTGTCGAGAGGTGCCATGCGTCTACCGTGCCGCGTCAGGCTCGGCCCGCCCAGTGCCGTGCGTCCTCGATGGCCCATGACACCTGTCAGACGGTCCCGCGCTCCCGAGAGGTGAGGCGTGCTGAGATGAGCACGTGGCAGGCATGGCGATGGAGGTTCTCGGCGACGGCGATGACGTCGTGCTCGTGCACGGCGCGCTCAGCTGGGGCCGCGACACGTTCTCCGCGCAGCTGCACCTCGCGGACCGCGTGCGGCTCCACGTCGTCGACCGTCGCGGGTACGTCGCCGCCGGCCCCCCGGTCGAGGGCGAGGTTGGTTGGCCGGTCGACGTCCCTGACCTCGTCGGGCTGCTCGAGGACCTCGGTGGTGCGCACCTCGTCGGCCACTCCTACGGCGGGGTCGACGCGCTCATCGTCGCCGGCGAGCGCCCTGAGCTGGTGCGCTCGCTCGTCGTCGTCGAGCCGCCGGTGTACGACCTCGCCGACGATCCCGAGGTCGCTGCACTGGCTGCTCGCATCGGCGAGGTGTTCGCGCGCGGGCCGGAGCTCGCGCCCGAGGAGTTCTACGCGCAGTGGTCCTCGCTCGTGCTGGGTCTCCACGACCGCGTGATCCAGTACGCCGTGCACCACTGGACGCCGGAGCACCGGGCGGCCGCCGACGCGACCCGGTTCGAGGCGCTGCCGACGGCCTCGCCTGTCGACTGGGACGGCGTACGCCGGATCGCCCAGCGGGTCGTGGTGTCGGGCGGCTGGCCCACCGAGCACCGGCGCGCCGCGACCCGTCCCGAGGGCGCGCTCGGCGCCCGCGCCTTCCAGCTGGCGGCAGAGGGTGTCGCGCGGCGCGCCGACGTGGCGATCACCCGGTTCGACGGCTCGAGCCACACGCCGCAGCTCACCGAGCCCGCCGCGTTCGACGAGCTCCTGCTGCGCACCTGGACCGACGCCGGCTGATCCGCTCAGACTGCCGCGGGCGCAGGGTCGGGCACCGGCACTGCGTCGGCGCCGGCGCTGCGCCGGGCGACGACCTTGCCGAGCTCCCAGAGCACGAACAGCACCACGGCGGCCGCAGCGGCGATGAGCCACTGCTCGCCGGTGAGCGTGGCGGTCCCGAGCAGCGGCGGCAGGAACGTGCCGTTGGCGATCAGGAACGCGAGCGCGACCTCGATGAGGGCCGTGATGTTGACCGTGCGGTTGTCGAACGTCTCGACGCGCAGGGTCGACCCGATCTGGTCGCGGCTCTCGAAGGCGGCGACCACGAGCATGAGCGAGAACGCCACGAGCCCCATCGTGCTGCCGACCTCGGCCTTGCCGTAGTGGTCCTTGCCGAACACGATGAGCGCGTCGATCGCCAGCGACATGAACACGCCGGCGAGGCCCACCGTCGCGATCACCGCGGGGCTCATGATCGACGCCGTGCGCGGGCGCGGCCGACGCAGCATCAGGCCCGGCGTCTCCTTGTCGAGGCCGAGCGCGATGCCGACCGGCGCGGTGATGATGAAGTTGATCCAGAGGATCTGCACCGCGGAGAACGGCTGGCCGCCCGCGATGTTCAGCAGGCTCGCGAGAAGGAAGGTGACGACGTACGTCACCAGCGCGACCAGCATGAAGCGGATGTACTTGAGCATGTTGTCGTAGAGCTTGCGCCCCTCGGACACGGCTCGGACGATCGTCGCGAAGTTGTCGTCGGTGAGGATCATGCGCCCGGCGTTCTTGGCGACCTGCGTCCCCGATCCCATCGCGATGCCGATGTCGGCGGCCTTGATGGCGGGCGCGTCGTTGACGCCGTCGCCCGTCATGGCGACGACCTCCCCCTTCTTCCGCAGCGTCTCGACCATGAGCACCTTGTGCTCGGGCGCCACGCGACCGACGACGCCGATGCGGTCGATCCGCTCGAGCCGCTCGGCCTCGGACATGGCCGCGAGCTCGGTGCCGAGCACCGCCTCGCCCTCGATGCCGAGCTGCTTCGCGACGGCGGCACCGGTCACGACGTCGTCGCCGGTGACCATCCGCACGCGGATGTTGGCCGCCTGCGCGGCGCGGACGGCGTCGAGCGACTCCGCGCGCGGCGGGTCGATCATGCCGACGATGGCCGTCATCTGGAGCTCCTGCGCGTAGGAGAGCAGGTCGCCGTCGGGGTCGAAGTCGGCCGGGTCGAGGTCGCGCGTCGCTGCGGCCATGATGCGCAGGCCCTTGCCGCCCAGGCGGTCCATCTCCGCCTGCGCGCGCCGGTTCTGCTCGTCGCCCCACGGCACCGAGGCTCCCTGCGCGAGGGCCGAGGTCGCGCGCCCGATCACGGCGGGAGCCGCACCCTTCACGAAGGCGCGCACCACGCGGCGGCCCGACTCGTCCGTGGCGTCGCAGAAGGCGACCATGAGCTTGTACGTCGGGTCGAACGGCAGCGTTGCGAGCCGCGGGTACGCCGCCTGCGTCCCTTCGACGTCGATCCGCGCCTTGTGGCCCAGGACCAGCAGCGCGCCCTCGGTCGGGTCGCCGACGACCTTGCCGTCGACGAGCTTGGCGTCGTTGGTGATGAGGAAGGGCAGGATCGCCGCCTCGATCGTGCTGGTGGTGCCGGCGGTGTGCTGCACCTCGCCGTCGAGCCCGTAGCCCATGCCCGTGATGGCGAACCGGTCCGTCGGGTCGATCACCTCCACCACCGTGACCTGGTTCATCGTGAGCGTGCCGGTCTTGTCGGAGTTGATCGCCGACGTGGAACCCAGTGTCTCGACCGAGTCGAGGCTCTTGACGACGGCACCGTGCGCGGCGAGCTCGCGCGAGCCGCTCGACAGGATCACCTGCAGGACGGTCGGCATCGCCATGGGGACCGCTGCGAGGGCCAGCGCGATCGCCGTCACGAAGATGGTCTGCGCCGACTCGCCGCGCGAGAGGCCCAGAGCGAACATGATCGCGATGGTGAGACCGGCCGCGCCCGCGATCCACAGCGTGAGCGTGTCGAGCTGCTTGGTCATCGGCGTCTTCAGCGTCGGCGCCGATTTCAGCATCCCGGAGATACGCCCGACGGCGGTGTCGGCGCCGGTCCCGGTCACGATCATGATGCCGCTGCCGTGGGTGACCGGCGTGTTCATGAACGCCATGTTCGCCTGGTCGCCGAGCACCGGGTCCTGGTCGTCGATCGGGTCGGCGCTCTTCGACGCCGGCACGCTCTCGCCGGTGAGGGCCGACTCGTCGATCTGCAGCGACGTCGCCTCGATGAGCCGGCCGTCCGCGCAGACGTCGTCGCCCGCAGCGAGGAGGACGACGTCGCCCACGACGACCTGGTCGGCGTCGACCTTGACCTCGGTGCCGTCGCGACGTACGCGCGCCGAGCTCTTGAGCATCGACTGCAGCGCGTTCATCGCGGACTCGGCCTTGCCCTGCTGACGCAGTCCGCCCAACGCGTTCAGCGCCGTGATCAGCAGGACGGCGAGGCCCGTCGAGATCTGGCCGATCAGGATCGAGGCCACGGCAGCGGCGACCAGGATGATCTGCATGTAGGACTTGTACTGCGCGAGGAACCGGGTCCAGCCGGGCGCGGGCTTCTCCGCGGCGAGCGCGTTGGGTCCGTTCGCCGCCAGCAGCTCGGCCGCGCGGGCGGCCGACAGCCCTTCAGCGGGGTCCACGCCCAGCCGGCCGCCGACCTCGGCAGCAGGGAGCGCGAACCAGCGCGTGGGCTCCGTCGTCGTGGTGGCGGCGGCAGCCGGCACAGCCTTCTCCGTCATCGCAGTTCCTTCTTCTCGCGTCGTACGCGGTCTTGTGACGGGCTAGAACGGCGTCGGGATCCGGTTCACCGGGCGCTGCGGCTCGACGTAGCCGTGCGGGTGCGGCTTCTTGGGCATCGTGACGTCGCTGTCCGGGAGCGGCTCGTAGGGGATCTGGCTGAGCAGGTGGGAGATGATGTTGAGCCGCCCGCGCTTCTTGTCGTCGTTGTCGACGACGAACCACGGTGCCCAGCCCGTGTCGGTCGCGGCGAACATGGCGTCGCGCGCACGGCAGTACTCGTAGTGCTTGCTGTAGGACTTCAGGTCGGTCGGCGAGAGCTTCCAGACCTTGCGCGGGTCCTCGATCCGGTCCTCCAGCCGACGGGTCTGCTCGTCGACGCTGACGTTGAGCCAGTACTTGATCAGGATGATCCCGTTGTCGACCATCGCGCGCTCGACCGCGGGGACCTGCTCGAGGAACTTCTCCGACTGCTCCGGCGTGCAGTAGCCCATGACCGGCTCGACGCCGGCGCGGTTGTACCAGCTGCGATCGAAGATGGCGACCTCGCCGGCGGACGGGAAGTGGGCTATGTAGCGCTGGATGTACATCTGCGACTTCTCGCGCTCCGACGGCGTGGGCAGGGCGATGTGCTTGAACACGCGAGGGCTGGTCCGCTCCGTGATGCGACGGATCGTCCCGCCCTTGCCGGCGGAGTCCAGGCCCTCGAAGACGATGCAGACCTTGGCACCGGTCGCCTTGACCCACTCCTGCAGCGCGACGAGCTCGCCCTGCAGGACGCGCATCTCCTTCTCGTACTGCTTCTTCGTGAGCTTCGCGGGCTCGTCCGGCGCGCCGTCGACGGGTGCTCCACCCGGGTCGATCGCTGCGCCTCGCGCAGCCTGCTCCGCCCGGTGGTGCTTCCGCGACTTCTTGTGCTTCTTGCCGTTCGTCGACATGACAGCGCTCCCGTGATCGGCCGCCAGGACTCGTGCCCTCGACCGTAGCCCGGGCGTGACGGGGTTGCAGGTCGGTCCGTGGCGCCCGCTCATGAGCCGTGACCGACGACGTGCTGGGCTGGGGCCGCGACACGTTCGCCGCGCAGCTGCATCTCGCCGGCCGTGCGCGGCTGCACGTCTCGACCGTCGCGGCCACGTCGCCGCCGGTCCGCCGGTCGAGGGCGGCTGGCCGGTCGACGTCGCGGACCTCGTCGCCCTGCTCGAGGAGCTCGGCGGCTGCGCACCTGGGCCGCCGCGCGCTGACGGCGTCCGCTCGTAGGGTCGGCACCGCCGTTCGCCGTACCGCGGGTGGCGTCAGGGTGGAGCATCGAGTCGTGTGCGACACCTTCGTGGCTCTCGCCGAGGCCACCGCCGACGGCTCGGTCATCCTCGCCAAGAACAGCGACCGCGAGCCGAACGAGGCGCACGAGGTCGTGCTGGTGCCGGCGGCCGACCACGACGCCGGTTCGACGGTGCGCTGCACCTACGTCGAGATCCCGCAGCCGCGCAGGACCCACGCGGTCCTGCTCGCGAAGCCGTACTGGATCTGGGGCGCCGAGATGGGCGCCAACGAGCACGGAGTCGTCATCGGCAACGAGGCCGTGTTCACGAAGGTCCCGCACGAGACGGCCGACGGCCTCATCGGGATGGACCTGCTGCGCCTCGGCCTCGAGCGCGCCGACACCGCCGAGGCCGCGGTCGAGGTGATCACCGGGCTGCTCGAGGAGCACGGGCAGGGCGGCGGCTGCGGTCACACCGCCGACCTGCGCTACGACAACAGCTTCCTGGTCGCCGACCCCGGCGGTGCCTGGGTGGTCGAGACGGCGGGCCGCGAGTGGGCGGCGCAACGGGTGGAGGCGGTGCGGTCGATCTCGAACGCGATCACGCTCGGACGCGACGCCGACCTCGTCTCGGCCGGTCTCGTGCGCCACGCCGTCGACGAGGGGTGGACGCGCCGCGCGACGCAGTTCGACTTCTCGCGCGACTACTCCGACTTCCTCTACACACGGTTCAGCGACGCGCGCACCCGTCAGTGCCGCACGACGGACGCGCTGCGCGCGCGGCGGGGGCACGTCGACGTCGAGTCGGCGATCGCGCTGCTGCGCGACCACGGCGACGTCGCGCCCGACTGGTCGCCAGCACAGGCTCCCGGCGCCGGCCTGCTCGGCCAGACCGTCTGCGCCCACGCGGGTTTCGGTCCCGTGCGCATCAGCCAGTCGACCGGTTCGTGGGTCTCGCACCTCGGTGCCGACGGCACCTTCACCCACTGGGTCACCGCCACGTCCGCGCCGTGCACGTCGGTGTTCAAGCCGCTGTGGTTCGAGGGCGGGGTGCCCACCACCGGGCCGCAGCCGCGCGGCCGGTACGACCCGGCCTCGCTGTGGTGGCGGCACGAGGACCTGCATCGAGCGACCCTCGCCGACTACCCGCGCCTGCACGAGCTCTACCGTGACGAGCAGCTGCTGCTCGAGGAGCGGTTCCGCCTGCTGGCCGAGCAGGCGACGTCCGCGCAGGAGCGGGAGTCCGTGTCGCTCACGGCGTACGCCGAGAGCGCGGAGGCCGAGCAGCGCTGGACCACCTCGGTGCGGACCGCAGCCGGTCGCCCGTCGGCCCCCGGGCTCTTCGGACGCGCGTGGCGTTCCTTCGACAAGGCGGCGGCCCGACCCACGGCGTGATCGGCGACCGGGGCCCGCCTGGTCAGGAGATCGTGTCGGACGAGCGGCGATGGTCGATGTGGTAGCGCCCGCCACCCGCGTTCTTCGCGGCGTACATGGCGCGGTCGGCGTGGCGCAGCAGCTCGTCGGAGGTCGCAGCCGCGTCCGGGTGCAGCGCCACACCCACGCTGACGGGGCACTCGATCCGCAGCGAGCCGTGGACCACGGGCGGCCGCATCGTCGCGATCACGCGACCCGCGGCGCTCTCCGCCTGCCCCGCGCTGTCGATGCCGACGAGCAGCACGACGAACTCGTCGCCGCCCATGCGCACGAGGAGATCGCCGCCGCGGATGCATCGCTGCAGGCGGGCCGCGACCTCGACGAGCACGGCGTCGCCGACCGAGTGGCCGAGCTCGTCGTTCACCGACTTGAACCGGTCCACGTCGACCACGAGCAGCGCGAGCAGCCGGCCTTCGCGCTCGACGCGCGCCATCTCGCGCTCGAGGTCGTCCTGGAACGTGATGCGGTTGCGGACGCCGGTGAGCGGGTCGGTGGTCGCCGCCCGGTCGGTGCGCCGGTCCATCCGGGAGAGCTGCACGACGAGCACGACGAGCAGCGCTGACAGCGCCAGGAACCCGAGCGCCCGCGCGGCGTACCAGCCGACCGAGTAGCGCAGCGCGCCGAGGTTGAGCACCGAGTCGCCGAGGTTGAGGACACAGATCGCGATCAGCCAGCGAGCCAGCGTGCTCGATGCGCGCGTCACGAGGGCGACGACGACGAGCCCGGCGATCGCGATCAAGCAGGTGGCCTGCACGATGAGCGTCCCCGTCGACGTGAGCGCGGGTGCGGCGTAGACGCCGGGGACCGTACCCGGCAGCACGAGCCAGCACGCGGCGATCGCGGCCGCCGGCAGCGTGCCCCACAGGACGCCGGGCAGGATCCCGTGCCGCAGAACGGGTTCGCGGCCGGTGGCCTCGTCACGGTCGAGGACCACCGCGCTCAGCGGGACGCCGATCGTGATGACGAGGTGCCAGAGCAGGAACAGCGCGACCGGCGTGCTCGGTCCGCCGAACAGCGCTCGCGGGGTGCCGTCGGCCGCCGGCGGGAGGAACACCCCGGGGAACGTGAGCATGAACGCCAGCAGCAGGACGCACACCGACGAGAACGTGCCGGCCAGCAGCAGGTAGCCGCGCACCTGGGTGCGTCGCGCCTCGAGCCAGAGCACGACGGCGGTCAGCGCGGTGACCACCGCGAGGGCGAGGGCGTGCGCGAGCGGGACGGCGGGGACCGCCTCGAGCGGATCGGCTACGTGCGGCACGAGCCAGACGATCGCGAGGAGGTAGCAGGTCACGGCGGCGCCCCAGGCGAAGGCCTCGCCCCGGCTGGGCCGGCTGGGCTGGTGGAGCTGGAACAGCGGGGTCTGCATGGCCGACCAGCGCTCCCCTCCGTCGCACGCACGAACCCGGATCCGGCGTCGACCCCGGAGGACCCGACATCCGGATGGTAGGTCGCTGACGCACGGGATTCCCGCCGACGGACCGACGTCTCACGTGGGAGCGCAGCACCCCTTGACGACCGTCCGAGGTCGGGCTAACTTACAACCAAATGGTTGTAGATACCGGACTGACGGACGACGACGTCGACCGGCTGTTCCACGCCCTCGCCGACGCGACGCGCCGCGACATCGTGCGCGTCGTGCTCGTCGAGGAGCGGTCGGTGTCCGAGCTGGCCCGCCGCTACCCGATGAGCGTCACGGCCGTGCAGAAGCACGTCGCGGTGCTCGAGGAGGCAGGGCTCGTGACGCGGCGGCGGCAGGGGCGCGAGGTGCGGGTCAGCGGCGACGTCGACACCGTGCGCCGGGCCCAACACCTGCTGAACGCGTTCGAGGACCTGTGGCGCCACCGGTTCGACCGCATGCAGACCCTGCTCGACGAGCACCACGACACCCCCGACAACGACAAGGACCCCCCGAGATGACCGTCACGGACATCCGCAAGGACGTCGAGGAGCTCACCCTCACGGTGACCGCCGAGTTCGACGTCACGGCCGACCGCGCGTGGCAGCTGTGGGCCGACCCGCGCCAGCTCGAGCGCTGGTGGGGCCCGCCGACGTACCCCGCCACGGTGGTCGACCACGACCTGCGCCCCGGCGGCGTCGTCTCCTACTACATGACGGGTCCCGAGGGCGACCGTCCGCACGGCGGCTGGGACGTGCTCGAGGTCGACGCACCGCGCCGGCTCGCGGTGCGCGACTACTTCGCCGACGAGAGCGGCGCGCGCCTCGAGGGCATGCCCGCCACCGGGATGACGGTCGAGATCGCCGACCGCGCCGGCGGCGGCGTGGTCGTCACGATCGTGTCGACGTTCGCCTCGCAGGACGCGCTCGAGCAGCTGCTCGGCATGGGCATGGAGGAGGGGCTGCGCGAGGCCATGGGCCAGATCGACGCGATCCTCGCCGGGCAGCCGGTGTGACGGTCCTCTCCGACGGCCGGCGCGCATCGCGTGCCGGCCGTCGGCATGTCCGGACCCGAGCCGTCCTGGCGCCTCCGTAGTCTGAGCGCTCCACGAGCGGGAGGCGGACCGATGACCGTGAGCAACCCGGCGTACGTCGCCCTCGGCATCTTCGTCGTCTACGTCGCGATCGTCGGCGTGGTCTGGCGGGTCAACAAGGTCGACTACACGGACCTCGCCAGCGACCGCGCGACGACGCTGCGCAGCATCGTCGTGCCGATCGGTCTCGGGGCGCTGTTCCTCGCGATCGCCGTCACCGTCCTCGGCTGGTGGCACCCGGTGCTCTTCGACGACGGTCGCACGGGTCCCGCCTGGGCGCTCGCCGTACCCGTGCTGTTCGCCCTCGCCGGCCTCCTCGGCCTCACCCAGATCGACTGGCGCTCCGCGAACCGCTCGGTGCTGCCGGTGCTCGCGCTCGGCACGCTGCTCGTCGGCTTCGCGGAGGAGGTGCTCACGCGCGGTGTCCTCGTCGTCGGGGGCCGCGAGCAGGGCTGGACGGCGGTCACCGTGTTCCTCGTCTCGACGGCGCTGTTCGCGCTCCTGCACGGCCTCAACGCGTTCTTCGGCCTGCCCTGGCAGGGCACGCTCGCCCAGATCGGCATCGCCTTCGTCGGCGGCACGGCCTTCTACGTGACCCGCCTGAGCACCGGCACCCTCATCGTGGGCATCCTGATCCACGCCCTGTGGGACTTCGTCACGATCGGCGCCATGGCCACGGGCCGGACGGCCAAGCCCGCCGTCCTGGCGTGCGCCGGGCTCGCCTACGTCCTCGGCCTGGTGGCGATCGTCGTCATCCTCGTGACGGGCTCGTGACAGGCTGACCGCCGCATCCCGTCACCCCGCTCACGCGACGGCGCTCGGACGATCATGGGGAGCCGCGCGGGACTGGCGCGACGTGCGGTGACCAGCATGCGCGTCCTCGTGGTCCACGATCCATGCACGGCCAGACCGGTGCTGTCGCGGAGCGCGTGGCTGCAGCTCGCCGCCGCGCTGACCGCGCTCGAGGTCTCGGCGCGGTCGCCCGTTCGCCGCTCGCCTCCGGCACGGCGGCACGCGTCACCGCTAGCGTGGGAACCACTGGCGGGAGGGGTCCCTGATGGCGCGGGCGCAGCGTATGACGGTGCGGGTCACCACGACCGCTGCCACGATCATCGCGCTCGTCCTCGTGCTCGGCGGCGGTCTCGCGCTCGTCGTGATGCGCAGCGGCTCGTCGTCGTCCGCGTCGTCCGCGCCCGACCCCGTCACCGTGACGCACTACGCCGCCGACTTCACGGTCGCCGCGGACGGGACGCTGCGCGCCACGGAGACCATCGACGCGCTGTTCCCCTCGGGACGGCGCGGCATCTTCCGCTACTGGGACCAGACCGACCCGAGCGATCCGTCCGCGCGCTACCCCGTCACCGTCGTGTCGATCACGCGCGACGGCGTGCCCGAGCCGGTCGCGATGTCGACGCAGGGCACGGTCGTGGTCGCCAAGATCGGCGACGCCGGCGTGCTGCTGCCGTCGGGCACGCACCGCTACGTCCTCACCTACACCGTCCCGAACGTGCTGCGGCCGGCCCGCGACGTCCCCCGCGCCGACGCCGTCGTCGACGGATCCCTCGACGGCAGCGAGCGCTCGGTGTTCGCGTGGTGGGTCGTGGCGTCCAACTGGGAGATGGCGATCGAGCGGGCCGACGTCCGCGTCACCCTGCCCAGCACGATCACGCAGGCGCTGTGCCGGCCCGGCGACCCGATCGTGAGCTGCAGCGTCACCGGGGCGGGCACCCCGACCATGACGGTCACCGCCACCGGGCTCGCCCCGCGCACCGGCGTGGAGGCCGCGGCGTACTCCGCGGCGGCGCCGACCCCGGGGCCGTCGCTGCCGTGGGGCGCGAGCTGGGACCGCTACCTCGGCACGGTCTCCTGGCTGCCGTTCCTGCTGCTCGGGCTCAGCGTCCTCGCCGGCGTCGTGGGCCTCGCGTGGGTGCGGTCGGCGAAGGAGACGCCGCCGGGCGCGCCGCTGCAGTACGAGCCGCCGACCGGTCTCGGGCCGGTCCAGTGCGAGTACCTCCTCACCGAGACGACCGGCACGAGCGCGCTCACCGCGACCGTCCTGCACCTCGCCGACCGCGGCATGGTCTCGCTCACCGACAACGGCGGATCGTGGACCGTCACCAACATCCCGGCGCCGGAGAAGTGGGCCGCGATCGACCCCGTGGCGACAGCGGTCGCCGACGCGCTCGGCGTGCGCACGCCGGGCGGGAGCTTCACCGCCGCCGCGACCGAGCCCTCCGGGGCGAAGGTGCGCGTCACCATCACGGCCCTCGAGCGCGCCGTCCGCGAGTGGTCCGAGCAGGGGCTGTGGCAGACCGACCCGATGGTGTGGTGGGGGCGCCTCGGCGTCGTGCTCTCGCTGGTGTGCGCGGGGATCCTCGGGCTCATCGGCCCGCTGGTGCTCGGGCTGCCCTTCGCGGTCTTCGCCGTCTGCGCGGCGGCGCTGTTCGCGACCGGGATGTCGCGCCGACGCACGTACCTCGCGCGCGAGTCCTGGATGAAGGCGGCCGGTTTCCACAAGTTCCTGTCGACGCCGTCGTCGGAGGACCGGTTCGACTTCGCCGCGCGCGGCGACCTCTGGATCGCGTACGTGCCCTACGCCGTCGCCTTCGGCTGCGCCGACACGTGGGCGACCAAGTACCGCGCGTCGGTCGGCCACGAGCCGCCGACGCCGACCTGGTACCCGGTGAGCACGTACTACGGCGCGTCGATGTTCTCGTCGTCCGGCGGGTTCGACGCGTTCGACTCCGCCGTCGCGTCCTCGGTCGCCGCCTACTCGGCGGCGCACTCGAGCAGCAGCAGCGGCGGGGGCGGTGGCGGCTTCAGCGGAGGCGGCGGAGGGGGCGGCGGGTCGTGGTGACGCGTCGGAGAGCGTGGGGGCACGTGCCCGCACCGAGGAACGGAGCACGTCCATGATCTGGTTCATCGTCCTGCTGGTGATCGTGGTCGCCGTGGTGCTGTTCGCGGTGAGCGGCTTCAACCGCCTGCGGACCCAGGACATCAAGGCGCAGGAGGCGCTGGGCGGCATCGACGTCCAGCTCACCCGTCGTGCCGACCTGGTGCCCAACCTCGTCGAGACCGTCAAGGGCTACGCCGCGCACGAGAAGGGCGTGTTCGAGGAGGTCACGAGGGCCCGGGCCCAGGTCCAGGCGGCGACGTCGGCGGGCGGCACCGTCGAGCAGCGCGCGGCCGCGGCCGAGGCCCTCGACAAGTCCCTCGTGCAGGTGAACGCCGTGGCCGAGGCCTACCCCGAGCTCAAGGCGTCGCAGAACTTCCTGTCGCTGCAGGAGCAGCTCGCCTCCACCGAGGACCAGCTCGCCTTCGCGCGGCAGTACTACAACGACTCGGTCTCCACGCTGAACACCAGCGTCTCGACCATCCCGTGGATGTGGATGGCAGGCATGGCCGGTGTCGGCAAGCGCGCGTTCTACGAGGCGCCCGCCGGCCAGTCGGCTCCCCCGCAGGTGACGTTCTGACGGTCACCCGTCCGCGCGGCGCGGCGCGCGCGACTCCGCTCCGCCCGTGAGCGACCCTGGATCCGTCCGATGTTCCGGGGAGGGGACCGCGATGCGCAGCCGACACGTCCTCGTCGTGGCCGCGACGGCGCTGGTGCTCGCGGCGTGCTCCACCGGCGGGAGCCCGTCGGCGTCCTCGTCGGCGCCGACCTCGCCGACGCCGTCTCGCGCGACACCCGCGCCCAGCGCGACCTCGCCGACGCCGACCCCCTCGCCCACTTCGGCGAGCCCGACGGCCGCTCCCGGCACCACCGTCCTCACCTTCTCCCTGGAGGACGACGCCGTCTGCGCGGGCGGTCGGCTCGGGGCGCACAACACGACTGTCTCGCCCCTGTGGGAGAGGTTCACCAAGATCCCCGCCTCGGGGCGGGTCGTCGTCGCGGTGCCGACGAGGTACACGCGGTCGATGGCCTTCGACATCCAGTGCCGCACCTGGCCCAACACCGGTGCCGTCCCGATCATCGCGCTGCAGTACTCCGACACCCAGCCGGGCGACCCGCCGCCGACCAACGCGAAGGGGCAGCCGCTCGGCGAGCAGGCGTCGTACTGCTGGGCAGGTACGCGCGAGGGCACCGCCGCGTTCACCGTGCGGGCGTGGCTCGACGACGGCGACGGCACACCGCTCTCGGGCAAGGTCGCGCTGTTCGCCGACCCGACGGTGGCGACGGTGGGCTACTCGCGCACCGGCGACCGCTGGCAGGAGGCCCCCGACGGCCAGATGGGCCACCAGGACGAGCCCTACTGCTGACCCCCACCACGATCCCGCCGGGTCAGGGGACGGGGAGCACCCAGACGTCGTCGGTCATGATCGGGACGACGCTGCCGTCGGCGCGGATGCCGTCGACGCTCACGCCCGGACCGCCGACGACGACGTCGGTGTGCACGGCGGAGGTGTTGAGGCCCAGCGCGGAGCGCTCCTCCGCGGTCGATGCGCCCGGCACGGCGAACGGGAAGCCCGAGCCCCAGGCGACGTGGCAGCCCGCGTTCTCGTCGTAGAGCGTGTCGTGGAAGACGACGCCGGCGGCGCGCACGCGCGACGTGCCGTCGACCAGCGACACCTCGCCGAGGCGCGACGCGCCCGCGTCGGTCGCCAGCTCCGCGCGCACGGCGTCGGCGTTCGTGTCGGCAGCGACCTCCACCGCGCGACCGCCCTCGAAGTGCACGACGAGACCCTCGACGACGCAGCCGGCGCGCGGCATCACGAGCGGGCGGGTGAGGCGGATGACGCCGTCGGCGCGGCCGCGATCGGGCGAGGTGAAGACCTCCTCGGTCGGGAGGTTGGGCATGTAGGCGCGGCCGTCCTTCGCGACCAGGCCGCCGCCGGTCCAGATGTGCCCGGGGATGAGGCCGACGGTGAGGTCGGTGCCCTGGCCGTGGTAGCGCACGGCATCGAGCGACAGCGCGTCGAGGGCCGACGCCCGGGCGGTGAGCTCGGCCTCGCGCGCGACCCAGGCGCCGACCGGATCGGGCTCGTCGAGACGGAGCACGACGGCGACCTTCTCCCAGAGCGCCTCGAGGTCGGGCTCGCCGAAGACCTGCTGCGCCCAGCCCTCGTTCGGTGCGGACGCGACCGTCCAGGTCACGTCGCCGCTCATCATCAGCGTGCGGGACGCCGCGGTGAGCTCGCGCGGCATCGCGGCGAGCCGCTCGGGCGCGACGCCGTCGAACGCGTGCGGATCGGCCGTCCCGGTGAGCCGGATGAAGCAGGCGCCGACCTCGCGCGCGTGGTCGATACGCGCCTCGAGCCACGGCTCGTGCGAGGTGAGCGAGTCCATGGGCGCGTGGTCGAGCGCGGCGCGGCGCACCCCCGAGTCGACGAGGTCGACGACGACGCGGAAGGCGCCGGCGCGGTAGGCCTGCTCGGTGATGGCACGGACGAGCGGGAGGTGCTCGACCTCGGCGGTGACGTAGACGGTGCTGCCCTCGCGCACGGCTGCGCCGACGCGTACGACGAGCTCGGCGTAGCGGGTGATCCTCGTGTCGTCCATGGGCCCACCGTAGACGAACAGGTGATGGACCCCACGCTGCGCGCCACGGGTGGGATCGGCTCCCGCGGAGCCGGTTCTTGAGGCCCGGGCCGGTGAGGATCATCACCGTCAAGTGGGAGGGTGATCGATCCTCGGTCGGTCGACGCCGTGAACGTCACGCGGTGTGATGATCGCGCGGTCACGGCGAGGAACTGGGACCGAAATCCCTATCAGGACAAGCGATCACGGGATCATCGATCACAGCGGGTCGTCGGCTGTGAGGCGATAGATCCAGCGCGTGAGCGGATCGAGAGCGGCGGAGGAGTGATCCGTGCGGAGCACCTTCAGACCGTGACGGACGGGCTCCGACGACTTGTGCATGACCCGTACGAAGCAGTCCGCTGCCAGCCCCCGTCATCACGCGTCGAGCGGTCAGCACTCGACGACCACGTCGAGCCGCGCCGGCCGCATCACCGCCGCCGCAGCTGCCGGAGCCATGGGCGCAGCGCTCGTGCTCGTCGTCGGTGCTCCCCTCTCCTCCGCGGTGACCGCGCCCGCGACGACGCCGACCGTCACGGCCGCAGGCTCCGCAGCCAGCACCGTCACGGCCACCGTCGTGCGCCGCACCAGCGCCGTGGTGGCCACCCGCTGGACGGTGCGCGGTCGCGGGACTCGCGCCACCTCGTCGGCCCGCTACCTCGTCACCGTCTCCATGCGCGTGACGTCGTCGGCGCGCGCGGCATCGGTCGAGGTCGACACCCCGACCATCAAGTCCGCGTCGGCCGTGCGCTCCGCCACCGTCACCGCGACGTCGTCGCGGTCCTCGGCTCGGACCGCCGCCCGGCGCAGCGCCTCGACCGTGTCCTGGCGACGCGCTGCCGCCGTCTCGGACCAGACCGCCCTGGCGCTCGCGAGCGCGTCGATGACCGAGGCCGTGACGACCGCACGCCGGCCGCACCCGCACCCGACGCCGACCCCGACGCCGACCCAGACCGTCACGCCGACCCCGACGCCCACCCAGACCGTCACCCCGACGCCGACGCCCACCCAGACCGTCACCCCGACGCCGACGCCGACCCAGACCGTCACGCCGACCCCGACGCCGACGCCCACCCAGACCGTCACCCCGACCCCGACGCCCACCCAGACCGTCACCCCGACCCCAACGCCGACCCAGACGGTCACCCCGCTCGCCGCGCCGACCGGTGTGGTGGCGGCGGCGTTCAACGCCGGCGTGACGCTCACCTGGCAGCCGGTCGCCGACGCGACGTCGTACACCGTGCGCCGCAACGGCGTGGTCGTGACGACCACCGCGGCGACGTCCGTCACCGACAGCGGCCTCACCAACGGGACCACCTACTCCTACACGGTCGCCGCCGCCGACGCGACGCGCACCTCGGTCGAGTCGGCTGCCGCCACCGCGACGCCGATGCCGCCCGCACCTGCGACACCGACCGGTCTGGTCGCCACCGCCGGCAACACGCAGGTCTCGCTCTCGTGGACCGCCTCGGCGTACGCCGCCTCCTACAAGGTCCTGCGCAGCGGCGTGCAGGTCGGCACGGTGACCGGAACGTCGTTCACCGACACCGGCCTCACCAACGGCAGCTCCTACAGCTGGACCGTCGTCGCCACCAACATGACCGGCGACTCGCTGCCCACGACGAGCGTCGGCGCGACGCCGAAGCCCCCGGCACCCTCGACCCCGACCGGCCTCAGCGCCACCGCCGGCAACACCCAGGTCGCTCTCTCCTGGTCCGGCTGCGCCTACGCGACGTCGTACAAGGTGCTGCGCAACGGCACCCAGGTCGCCGCCCCCGCCGGCACGACGTTCACCGACACCGGCCTCACCAACGGCACGAGCTACAGCTACGCGCTCGTCGCCACCAACATGACGGCCGACTCCGCGGCCAGCACCGCGGTCAGCAGCACGCCGAAGCCGCCGGTCCCGGCGACCCCGACGGGTCTCACCGCCACCGCCGGCAACGGTCAGGTCGCGCTGTCGTGGACCGCGTCGACGTACGCCGCCTCCTACAAGGTCCTGCGCGGCGGCGTGCAGGTCGCGACCCCGACCGGGACCAGCTGGACCGACACCGGTCTCACCAACGGCACCACCTACAGCTGGACCGTCGTCGCGACGAACATGGCCGGCGACTCCGCCGCCACCACCGCCGTGACCGCCGCGCCTGCAGCGCCGGCTCCGGGTGCCCCGACCGGTCTCACCGCGACCGCCGGCAACGCCCAGGTGTCGCTCTCCTGGACCGCGTCGACCTACGCGACCTCGTACAAGGTGCTGCGAAACGGCACGCAGGTCGGCACCCCGACCGGCACCACCTACACCGACACCGGCCTCACCAACGGGACCGCCTACAGCTACACCGTGATCGCCACCAACGCGACCGGCTCCTCGGCCGCCAGCAGCGCCGCCACCGCGACGCCCAAGGCGCCGGCGCCCGCCACGCCGACCGGCCTGACCGCCACCGCCGGCAACGCCCAGGTCGCACTCACCTGGAGCGCCTCGGTCAACGCCACCTCGTACAAGGTCCTGCGGGGCGGCACCCAGGTCGGCACCCCGACCGGCACGTCCTACACCGACACCGGCCTCACCAACGGCACCGCCTACAGCTACACCGTGATCGCCACCAACGCGACAGGCGACTCGGCCGCCACCAGCGCGGTCAGCGCCACCCCGACGGCAGGCGGCAACCCGCTGCCCACCGGCTGGACCAAGGTGCTCTACAACGACGACTTCACCGGGTCGACCGTCGACACCGCGAAGTGGAACGTGCGCAACAGCACCTACCAGAGCAACACGAACTGCCGGAACTTCTCCAAGAACGTCAGCGTCGCGGGCGGCGTGCTCTCGATGCGCTCCGGCACCGACAACACCGTCGACGCCTCGGCCCACCCGTGGACCTGCGCCTACCTCGACAGCATCGGCAAGTTCTCGACCCAGTACGGCTACTGGGAGGCCCGCCTCCGCTTCCCGTGGGGCAGCACCGCCCAGGGCTACTGGCCGGCGTTCTGGCTGCGTCCTGACGACGGCGGCATCGGCGAGGTCGACATGATGGAGGCCTGGGCCGGAACCCGCGCCTCGGTCCACCAGACCCTGTGGCGCGACTACACGGGCACCGCGTCCGTGCAGGACAGCAACAACACCAAGCTCGCCTGGTTCGACCCGACCGCCTGGCACACCTACGCGGTGCAGAAGGAGTTCGGCGTCATGAAGTTCTACATCGACGGCACCATGGTGTGGGACGCCTCGACCAGCTCGACGTGGGTCTCCGAAGCCTTCGACCGCTCGGTGAACTGGAACATCCGGCTCAACCTCCAGGTCGGCAGCAGCTGGGGCGGCAACCCCGACGCGAGCACCGACCTGAGCCAGACCTACGACGTCGACTACGTCCGGGTCCTCGGCCGCTGACAGCAGCGAGAGGGGCGCACCCACCGGGTGCGCCCCTCTCGTCGTGCTGCGCAGCCCTAGTGACCCGCGTGCTTCCCGGCCACCTCGCGGATGCGTCCGACGAACTCGTCGACCTGCGCCTCCGTCGTGGCCCACGAGGTCATCCAGCGCACCTGGCCGGTGCCGGGGTTCCAGACGTAGAAGGTGAACTCGTCCTGCAGCTCGCGGGTGACCTCGGGCGGCAGGATCGCGAACACGGCGTTGGCGGCGACGGTGTCGGTGACCGTCACGCCCGGCACGCCCTCGACGCCGTCCGCGAGACGCCGGGCCATCGCGTTGGCGTGCTCGGCGTTGCGCTTCCAGAGGTCGTCGGTCAGCAGCGCCACGAACTGGGCCGACACGTAGCGCATCTTCGATGCGAGCTGCATCGACTGCTTGCGGATGTAGGGCATCGCGGCGACGAGGTCCTCGTTGAGGACGACCACGGCCTCGGCCCCGAGCGCGCCGTTCTTGGTGCCGCCGAAGGTGAGGACATCGACGCCGACACCGGTGCCGAGCTCGCCGACGTCGACGCCGAGCGAGACGGCGGCGTTGGCCAGCCGGGCGCCGTCGAGGTGCAGCAGCATCCCGTGCGCGTGGGCATGGTCGGCGATCTCGCGGATCTCCTCGAGCGAGTAGACCGTGCCGAGCTCGGTGGAGTTGGCGATCGAGACGACGCGAGCCTGGACGTGGTGCGGGTCGCCCGTGCCGAACGAGGCGCGCTCGACGAGCGTCGGCGTGAGCTTCCCACCGAGCACCGGCACGTCGACGATCTTCGAGCCGAGGAACTTCTCCGGCGCCCCGCACTCGTCGACGTTGATGTGCGCCGACTCCGCCGCGATGATCGCCTCGAACGAGCGGGTCATCGCCTGCAGCCCGATCACGTTGGCACCGGTGCCGTTCAGCGCGAAGAGCACCTCCGCCTTCTCCCCGAAGTGCCGGCGTACCAGGCGCACCGCCTCAGCGGTCGTCGCGTCGTCGCCGTAGGGCAGGGCCTGCCCCTTGTCGGCCTCGACGACCGCGGCCAGGACGTCGGGGTGGGCACCGGCGTGGTTGTCGCTGCCGAAGCTCTTCATGGTGCTCCTCGTCTCGGGTCGCCCCATCCTGCCCGTGCCGCGGTCGGCCCGCCCACCCAGGGTGGGCCGCCCGCCGGGAGCGGGCCCAACGTGCCCCCAGGGGGCCGCAGACGCGACGCGCCGGGCGATGGGCGGGCCGGTCAGGGCTGCTCGAGGAGCGCGGCCCTGCGGGCGCGCTGGCCCGCCACGTCCGCCTCGACCTGACGGGACCGGTCCTGCAGCCGGGAGGCTGCGCCGGACAGCTCCCGCACCAGCCGCTGGACGCTGTCGCGCCCTTCGGCGATGCGGGACTGCGAGCCGAGGTCGCTGAAGAAGTTGTCGAACCAGATGTCGAGCGTGCGCCCCTTGCTCACCGATGCGAGGTCCGGGGCGACGATGTCCATGCCGACGTCGGCCAGCTCGCGACGGGCCGCCTGCAGCTGGTGCTGGACGTCGGCCATCGTGGCGCGCGCCTCGTCGATGCGGCTGTGCTTGATGCTGCTCGAGATGATGTCGCCGCCGAACCACGTGTCATAGGTGCCCCAGCTCGACGCGGAGCCGAGCTTGTCGAGGGCCCGGGCCGCGGCTGCGCGGGCGGCCTGCACCGCAGCGGCTGCCTCGGCCAGCTCGCGCTGCTCGGCCGTCGACGACACCAGCGACGCATCGATGCGCTGCAGCTCCTCGGCCACGGGACCGCCGGCGCGCACGAGGACAGCGGTCCGCTCTGCCTCCCACTCCGCCCGGGCCTGACCCCACTGCTCCACCGCAGCGGCCAGGCCCGCCTCCAGACGGTCCACGTCGCGGCGGCGCCGGACCACGGCGTCGTCGGCGTCCGTGCAGCGCCGCTGGGCCGCGGCGGCGTCCGCACGCGCGTCGTCACGGCTGCTCCGGTAGCGGCCTGTGAGCAGGTTGCGGACCGCGCGCCACGACGGACCCGTGCAGGCTCGTACCTCGGCGTCGGCGAGGGTGGCCGCACCGATCACGACGGTTCGATCCCCCTCCGCCGCGCTCAAGGACGCGCGCGCGACGCGCAGCTCCCCCTCGACCCGGCGCACCTCGTCCTGCGTGGGCGCGCTGGACGACCGATCACGGGCGCTGCCCGGTCCCTCCCCCATGGAGCCAGGATGCCGGATGCCGCCCAGGAAGGCGCTCGCTCGTGCAGATGACTAGGCGAGGGCGACGGTGCCGTCGAAAGCCAGGCGGCCGTGGGTGCCGCCGGTGAGGTTCACCAGCAGGACGGTGTGGGCGCCCGCGGCGGCGAAGGTGTGCGACCAGGCGACGTCCACCGAGGTCCGCGAGGCGTGCAGGTTCAGGATCGCGACGCGCGTGCCGTCGAGGTAGACCGCGACCTTGCCGTACGCCGCACCGCGTGCCAGCAGGACGCCGATGCTGCGGCCGGTGATCTTGGTGCTCACCGCGGCGCCGCGCTTGGCGGTGATGCGCAGCGCCGACCCCATGGCGATCGACGTACGTGTGCGCACCCAGCCGCGCGAGAAGGAGGTGGCGCTGGTGCTGTCCTCGGTGCGGTAGCGCGAGTAGGCCCTGGCGTACGACGAGACCACGGTGCCGTCGGCAGCGGCGGCCCGGGCGTAGAAGCCGTTCGCCGTCCAGCGGGTCGTGCCGGCCACGGCCTTCGCGGTCGCGCGCTGCGTGCTGACCGACGCCGCCGAGGCTCCGTCGACCGACCGGGTGGTGACCCGCCACGACCAGCGCAGGGGAAGGACGGCGCCGGTCGAGGTGGGACGCACCGAGCCGGTGCTCACAGCGGCGACCGGCGTCGACAGCTGCGGGCGGGGCGGGGCGACGTAGCGGATGTCGTTGGTGGCCAGGCCGTTGCGGTACTCGACCGTCGCCCCGCCGGTGTCGGTGGCGGTCACCCGCAGGCCGAGGCGTCCGTCGGCGAGATCGATCCAGACGCCGACCGGCAGCGTCGTCACGACCGAGCCGAGGCTGCTGTCCGGCGTACTCGGGTTGCCGTCGAGGAGGTAGGACTCGATCGAGTCGTACGCCGCGGTGCCGGCCTGGGTCAGGTCGACCTCCTTGCGGACGGTGACGCCGGGGCCGCCCCAGCCGGAGACCTGCGACATCCAGGCGTCGAGGCCGACGGGCTGGCGGTACTCGACCACGTAGCGCGTCGCGCCGTCGGACAGGGTGAGGACACGCAGCCCGGTGCCCGTCTCGAGCGGCGCGAGGTCGACGCTGCCGTTGTCGGTCGGGGTCGCCTGGTCGGTGGCGTCGAGCAGGCCGAGCTGCCGCTGGTGCGAGGCGTTGAGGTAGCCCTGGTAGTTCCAGGACAGCGCCATGATGTCGTGGGTGTCCCAGTAGTTGCGGACCGAGCAGCTGCTCGGCGGCGCATCGATGACGCGGGTGCCGCCGACGGTGCAGTCGAGCTCCTGCGAGTGGCCGAGGCCGAGGTTGTGACCGAGCTCGTGACCGATGACGCCGACGTTGTTGTAGCCGTTGGTCCAGGTGACGCCGCCCGACCCGAGGCCGCTGCCGATCGTGCCGAGGCCGGCGATGCCGCCGCAGGCGGCGAAGGGCGGGAAGTAGACGACGAGGTGCTGGCCCGAGCCCGGTGTCCAGCCGACCTTGCGCTGGATCTCGCTCCAGAACGCGCCCGAGGTCGAGACCCCGCCGCTGGAGCAGGGGACGTTCGCGGTCGCCACCGTGCCGGCGTACGCCGTCGCGTGGAAGGAGACCCGTCCGCCGGTGACGGTGGACCAGTACTGGTTGACGCCGGCGTTGACAGTGGCGGCGACGGTCGCTGCCGAGACCGTGGGCGTGGCGCCTCCGGCAGGGTGCGCCACGACCACGAGGACCTGGTGGACGGCGGTGCCCGCGGCGACCGCCTGGCTCGTCACGGCGACGCCGGACCCCGTGGGGCTCGTGGTGTCGGTCGGGCTCGACACGACCTCCACGCCGGCGACGTCGACACCGGCCTGCGGGTCCTCCGCCGCC
>WBZP01001551.1_pt1 | contig 27861 bp, 27 predicted proteins | sample 5204301 | NCBI WGS metagenome assembly WBZP01 (sample SAMN12412401, study PRJNA552823) | activated sludge metagenome | isolation source: activated sludge from nitrification reactor of wastewater treatment plant... | place: USA: Pennsylvania | collected 2017 | reverse complement strand
CGTGACTCTCGAAGATCTCCTCGAAGAGGTGGTCGGTGAGATTGTCGACGAAACGGACATCACGGAAGAGCTCATTAAACGTATCGGAAAGAGCCAGATCCTGGTTCATGGTCGGACTGAGGTGCGGAAAGTAAATGACTTTCTCAAGGTCGAACTCGGGGGAGATGAAGCCCTGACGATCGGAGGGTTGGTCCAAGAAAATCTCGGTCGAATCCCCAAGGCGGGCGAAGAACTCCGCATCGAGAACTGCCGATTGGTCGTCCACGAGGCCGATCCTCGTTCGATACGCAGCGTCACTATTTTCAAGGATGAGAAGGTCGCGGTTCCGGTCGAAGCCTCTGTGTGAGCCTACAGCTTTTCGGATGTTGTGATTAAATCCTTGAATTCGTCCTCATCAAGGATCCGTATGCCCAATTTGCGAGCCTGGTCAAGCTTGGAGCCCGCTTCAGAGCCAGCCACAACATAGGTTGTTTTCTTGCTGACGCTGGATAGGACCATCGCACCCAGTCGTTCAACCAGCGACTTGGCCTCCTCTCTTGAGTAATTCAACAGCCCCCCGGTGAATACGAAGCTTTTCCCTGAGAAGGGGAGTGGAGTGTGACTTTGTGGAAGGCTGGGTTCGATGATTGAGACGCCCAATTGCTGCAGTTGGTCGATGACCCGACGGTTGGACTGTTCCTGAAAGTAGGACACCAGGCTTTCTGAAATTTCAGGTCCGATCTCTCTGATGGACTGAAACCGATCGCGGTCCGCTGTCATGATGGCCTGGAGCGAGCCGAATTCACTCGCCAGCACTTTCGCGATATGCCGGCCGATCTGGCGGATTCCCAACCCCATCAGGAACCGCTCAAGCGGCACTGCCCTACTTTGGGCAATGGCTTCAAGGAGAAGTGTCGAGGATCGCTCCGCAAAGCCTTCCAGTTTGAGAAGCTGCTCCTGATTCAGTCGGTACAAGTCCGAAAGATCCTTCACGAGTCCTTGATCGACGAGTTGCGCGACAGTCTTCTTGCCGAGTCCATCGATGTTCAGGGCTGTTTTTGATGCGAAATGTTCAATGGCTCCTTTAAGCTGCGCGGGGCAGGCCGCTTGCCCGGTGCAGTAGAAATATGCCCCTTCTTTTGCCACAGCGGAACCACATATCGGGCAGTGTTGCGGCATCAGAAAGGGTTCATGCCTCATGTGACCGGAGATCGGGATTCGTTCGGTGATCGCCGGGATGACGTCTCCAGCTCGCTCAACCCGCACGGTGTCGCCCACGCGGATATCTTTTCTGGCCACCTCGTCGGCATTGTGGAGGGTGGCACGGCTGATGGTAACCCCCCCGACCTCAACCGGCCGTAGCAAGGCGAGAGGGGTCAACGTGCCAGTCCGTCCGACGGAGATGGCGATGTCCTGGATCTCCGTGATTTCTTTTCGCGGAGGAAACTTGAAAGCCACGGCCCAGCGAGGGCTTCTGGATTTCATGCCCAGCTTGGTCTGCCAGTCCACACGGTTGACTTTCACCACGACTCCATCGATTTCGTAAGGGAGATTGTCGCGCTGGTCCTGAGTTTCCCGGTGAAAGGCCAAGACCTGGTCGATGGTTTCGCACCGTCGGCGTAGAGAGGGAACTGGAAGCCCCCACTCGGCTAACCGTTCCAGTTCGTCCCAATGCGTTGAGGGATGGGCGTCGGTCATTGCCATCACTTCATAGCAGGTCACGACCAAGGGTCGAGAAGCTGTCATGTGCGAATCAAGCTGACGCAGGGAACCGGCCGCGGCATTTCGTGGGTTGGCGAACGTGTCATCTCCCCGTTCCGTCATACGACGGTTGAGTGCGTGAAAGTCGGAGAGGCGCATGTACACTTCGCCCCGCATGACGAGATGATTCGGATAGCTGTCGGTTTGTAGCTGTAACGGGAGGGAGCGAATCGTGCGGAGGTTAATCGTGACGTCCTCGCCGACTGTTCCGTCACCACGGGTGGCTCCACGAACAAAGACTCCTCGGTCATAGACGAGTTCGACCGAGAGACCGTCGAATTTCGGCTCGACCGTGTATTCGATCTGCTCCGTCTCAAGCTCTCGTTTCATCCGTTGGTCGAAGGCCAAGACTTCGTCAGGTTGCATCAATGAGTCGAGGCTCAACATGGGCCGTTCATGCGGAACTTTCCCAAGTTCGTCCAAGGGAGGGGCCCCGACGCGTTGGGTCGGGGAGTCGGCGGTGACCAGGCCCGGGTGTTTCAGCTCGAGATCGAGTAGTTCTCGGAACAGGCGATCATACTCCCCATCGGAAATCTCGGGGTGGTCCTTCACGTAATACAGGTAGTCGTGGTGCCGGATTTGGTTTCTGAGTGTGGCGAGCCGATCTTCATCAGTCTGACGCATGTCGGCGGGCGTGGGTACGTCGTTAAAGAGGGAATCCTGTTGCATCGTTGTGCTCAGCGATGTGAAGTTGTTGAAATCGGCGTGAGGATGTCCTGATGGTCGTAACTCAATATGAATACGACGAAAGGTTTGGATCGGATCTGACCGTAGCACAGGCCAGGGAAACGGTCAAAGGGGGCGGGGCTGCTCTCTTTGACTTTCGCACCAGTGCCCACTATTCTAAGCGTCTCTTCGTCCTCGGTAATCGGTGACGGCCGGGCAAAAGGAGGGTGTATGCGGAGGGATGAGCAGCCAATCTGTGCACGAATGGTGAAGACCGCTCTCTTCGGAATCCTATTATTTGGAGGGACGGTGATGAGCGGGTGTGTGGTGTTGGAAGAAAAGTTCAATGCTGAAAAGGCGAGAAGCCTTAACTTTCAGCGACTCCTGGCCCAGGAGGAAAAGCGTACAGCTGAACTGGACAGTGAAGTGAAGCGGACGAAGGTGGAATTAGCCGAGTTCGAGGCGAGAAATCGTGAACTGTCGACACAAGTACAGATGGCGCGGGAGCAGATGGCCCGTCTCCAGGAAGAGACCGAAGCGATCAGGGAAGCCACGGTGCTCGAACGAAAAGCGCTTGAAGATATGCAGCGGAAAAGTCCTTCTTCCGCGGGAAAACCAAAGAAACTTGAGCCATTCAAAGAACCGGCAAAAGTAGTCCCGACCGAATCTGGTGGTGGCGATGCCAAAAGTTCTTCGTCTCAAAGTACGACCAATGCCATGCCGAAGCTCGGCCAGACGGTCCATGTCGTGAAGCCGGGTGAGACGCTCTTTGGCATTAGCCGCCGGTATGGTCTCGATATCGAGAAGGTGAAGAAGATGAACAAGTTGCCCGATGATATCATCGAAGTGGGCCAAAAGCTCATGATGGTGGAAAGCGAGTAGCGAGACGAGGTGCGGTCTGTGATCTATTCGCTTAGCCTGGATGAGTTTCGTTCCTACGCGAAACAGGGCAATCTCATTCCTCTATTTCGCGAAATCCTGGCGGATCAGGATACCCCTGTATCGGCTTTTGCCAAGATCGACCATGGCCCCTCTGCCTATTTGCTGGAAAGCATTCAAGGAGGGGAAAAATGGGCGCGCTACTCTTTTCTCGGCAGCGGATCCCCGCTCGTCATCTACGAAGACGGGGGGGACTTATGTGTCAAGAAAGGCGGTCGTGTTCGTCGTATCCCCAGCCAAGGTGCTCCCTTGGACCGTCTGCGGGAAATGCTTGAGATCTATCGTCCCGTGACCGTGCCGGAGTTGCCCCGCTTTGTCGGCGGGGCCGTGGGGTTTCTCGGCTACGACATTGTCAGGACGTTTGAGGACCTTCCTTCTCGCCGAAAGGACGATCTCAATCTTCCGCAGTTCGCCTTTCTCCTGACCGAGACGCTACTGATCTTCGATAACGTGTCACAGAAAATAAAGGTTGTTGCCAATGCACATGTGAAGTCCGGATCGGACCGGGACATTCGCACGGCCTATCGAGATGCGACCACTCGCATTGAAAAGATGATTGCCAGACTTCGTCGGCCGCTTCGCCGAATCAAGCCACACCGTCGGCGGGCGCCGCTCCGCTTTACCTCCAATATGAACAAGGCGGCTTTTGAGAAAATGGTCTCGCGGGCGAAAGAATACATCAAAGCAGGAGATATCTTTCAGTGCGTTCTGTCACAACGGTGGGAAGCCAATCTGCAGGCCCCGCCCTTTCAGCTTTATCGCGCGCTTCGTGTCGTGAATCCATCGCCGTATATGTATTATCTGCGTATCGCGGGAGTGGAACTGGTCGGCTCATCCCCGGAAATTCTTGTGCGTTGCGAGGACGGTCTCGCGGCGCTGAGACCGATTGCGGGGACCAGGAGACGTGGAGCGACCGCCGAAGAAGATGTGGAGCTCGAGCGACGGCTGTTGGCCGACGCCAAGGAGCGGGCCGAACACATCATGCTGGTGGACTTGGGGCGGAACGATATCGGTCGTGTTTCCGAGCGGGGGTCGGTGTGTGTCGAATCCTTGATGAATGTCGAGCGGTATTCCCATGTCATGCATATTGTGTCGAATGTCACCGGAAAATTGAGCAAAGACAAGACGGTCTATGATGTGCTAAAGGCCTGTTTCCCGGCGGGCACGGTGTCCGGAGCACCGAAGATCCGGGCGATGGAAATCATCGAGGAGTTAGAGCCGACGAAACGCGGTCCCTATGCCGGAGCGGTCGGATACATCAGCTTTTCTGGAAACATGGATATGTGCATCAATATTCGTACTGTCGTGGTCTCACGTCACCGGGCCTTTATCCAAGCTGGCGCCGGTATCGTGGCTGATTCCAATCCGGTCCATGAGTATGAAGAAACTTGTAACAAGGCTCGGGCAATGATGAAAGCCATTGAATTGGCAGAGCAGGGGCTGGAGTAGGAACGTGCGTATGGCACATCGCATATGGCCGGTAGCAAGAGAACGGATGGTCGGTTCTCTCGCTTATGCCATCAGCCATCAGCCATAAGCGCGTATTGCAATTATGTTACTCGTCATCGACAACTACGATTCCTTCACCTACAACCTCGTTCAATATCTGGGTGAGTTAGGCGAGGATGTCCAGGTCATTCGAAATGACAAGATCACCCTCGATCAGATTGAGGAGTTGCATCCGGACCGTCTGGTGATTTCTCCCGGACCCTGCACGCCGAAGGAAGCAGGGATATCGGTCGATGCAATCAGGCGATTTGGAGGCAAGATCCCTGTTCTCGGCGTCTGTTTGGGGCATCAGTCGATGGCTGTGGCCTATGGAGGAGAAGTGATCCGCGCATCTCGGCTGATGCATGGAAAGACGTCACAGATCCAGCACGACGGCAAGACGATCTTTCGCTCATTACCCAACCCATTCGAAGCGACGCGCTACCATTCGCTGATCGTCAACCGATCGAATCTGCCGGACTGCTGTGAGATTTCCGCGGAGACTGCCGAGGGTGAGATTATGGGGATTCGTCATAAAACGCTCGCCGTTGAAGGCGTGCAGTTCCATCCGGAATCGATTCTGACCAGGGTCGGGAAAGATCTTCTCAATAACTTCCTCAAGCTCTAGCCGGTTCATCCGCTGTGTGACCATGGTCAAAGACGCACTTGCCAAGCTAGCCGACCGAATCGATCTCTCCGCGCAGGAGGCCGAAATGGTCATGTCTGAGATCATGGATGGGATGACGACTTCGGCACAGATGGGTGCCTACTTGATGGGACTCAGGCAAAAAGGTGAAACAGCCGATGAGATCGTCGGCTCGGCCAGGGCAATGCGGTCACGGGCTGCTCGTATCAGAGTGGGGGCGTCCATCGTGGTGGATACCTGTGGGACCGGCGGCGATGGAGCGAATACGTTTAATATCTCCACGACGGCAGCATTCGTCGTGGCGGGGGCTGGCATCACGGTGGCGAAACATGGCAATCGTTCCGTATCTTCCAGAAGTGGAAGTGCCGATGTGTTGAGCGCTCTGGGAGTCAAGATCGATTTGGAACCCAATCGCATGGTCGACTGCATCGACGAAATCGGTATCGGATTCTTGTTCGCTCCGCATTACCACGGCGCGATGAAGCATTGTGCCGGGCCGAGGCAGGAGATGGGCATCCGGACCATGTTGAATGTGCTTGGGCCGTTGACCAATCCGGCCGGGGCAACGCACCAAGTGCTTGGCGTGTATGAGGCACAGAAGACAGAAATCCTAGGACGGGTTCTGATGGAGCTGGGGTCGCAACATTGCTTTGTGATTCACGGCATGGATGGACTGGATGAGATCAGCTTGTCGGACCGGACAAAAGTCTCCGAAGGTAAAGGCGGGGTTGTCTCAAGCTACTTTATTGCGCCGGAGGAATTCGGTTTGTCTCGTGTCCATAGAAAAGAGTTTGCCGGTGGTTCCCCGGATGACAATGCGCGAATTGTGAAAGAAATTTTGCAAGGCCGGAAAGGATCGAAGCGGGACATCGTGTGCCTCAACGCGGCGCCCGCCATGGTTGTAGGCCAAAAAGCGAAAACCCTACAAGACGGATTCCGCCTTGCTCAGCAGATCATCGACTCGGGGGCCGCCGCTGAGAAACTCGATCGACTGATTGCATTGACTACGAAAGCCTGATGAGACAATGATTCTCGATCGCATTCTGGAGCATAAAAAGGCAGAACTACGGCATAAGCAGAGCCGTACCTATCTGGCTGATCTCAAGGCAGCGATCCGTGACGCACCTCCCACCCTTGGGTTCGCTGTCACACTCGATGCGACAAAACCTTCCTCCAGTCCCTCGCTCATTGCTGAGGTCAAAAAGGCCTCACCGAGTCTGGGGCTTTTGCGGGAAGAGTTCGCGGAGAGGTTTGACCATCTGGGACTGGCACGGGTCTATCGAGAACAAGGCGCGTCGGCCGTTTCAGTCCTGACCGACAAGGATTTTTTCCAGGGCGACCTCCGGTATCTGAAAGAGATTAAACAAGCATTGCCCATTCCAGCACTCAATAAAGAGTTTATGGTCGGGGACATCCAGTTTTATGAGGCGCGGGCCCATGGCGCCGATGCCATTTTGTTGATTGTGGCGGCATTGGAGAAGCGGCAGTTGATCGACTTCCATGCCTTGGCGACAGAACTGGGGATGGATAGCCTGTTTGAGACGCACCATGAGCGAGAGTTGGATACGGTATTAGAGTGGGTTCCGACCGCACGGATGATCGGGATCAACAACCGGGATTTGAAGACGTTCACGACCGACCTCAGTGTGACATTTCGCCTGGCAAAACGGATTCCATCGGACAAACTGATCATCAGCGAGAGTGGGATTCACAAACGGGCGGATGTCGTCAGGTTGAATGAGGCCGGTATTCACGCGATGCTGATCGGAGAGTCGCTCATTCGTGCGGACAACACGGCCGACAAGGTTCGCGAATTGCTCGGAACCACAGCGCAGAGTGCCCAGCCTGCGTAGATGATGATGTCACTATGGTGAAGATTAAGATTTGCGGCATTACGAATGTGGAGGATGCAAAGGTTGCCGTAGCAGCCGGTGCGGATGCCCTGGGTTTTGTGCTGTATCGAAACAGTCCTCGTTTTGTGGAACCGGCCGTGGTGAAACGTATCGTGGCCGGGCTTCCGCCGTTTGTGCTGCCGGTGGGTGTTTTTGTGAATGAAGAACCTGGCCTGGTTCGGTCCCTTCTGGATGACTGTGGACTGGCACTGGCACAGCTACATGGAGATGAAACCGCATCGTATTGTCAGGATCTTGGACGTCCCGTACTGAAAGCCCTTCGTCTCAAAGATCGGGGGACCTTTCTTGCGTTGGCGGAATTCCAAGGACGGGCCAATGTGCGAGGGGTGCTGATCGATGCCTTTTCCAATCAGGCCTATGGGGGTACGGGTCAAACTGTGGATTGGACGTTGGCACAGGAAGCGGCCCGATCCACATCGGTTGTTCTGGCTGGTGGGCTGACTCCAGTGAACGTTGCTGAGGCTATTTCGCACGTTCGTCCCTATGGTGTGGATGTCAGCAGTGGGGTGGAGCTGAGCCCTGGAAAAAAGGACCACGACAAGGTAAAGGCGTTTATCGAAGCCGCCAGACTTGTGGCCGTCTAATTACCATCGTTATACTGCTCGAAATGTCCGTAAGGAGGATCTGATTCCATGCCGACGCTTCCCGATAATCGTGGCCGCTTTGGACCCTATGGCGGGCGGTATGTGCCTGAAACCCTCATGCCGGCCCTGCTTGAGCTGGAACAGGAGTATGCCAAGGTCAAAAAAGACCGCCGCTTTCAAGCGGACTTAGCTTATTACCTCAAGCAATATGTCGGGCGCCCGACCAGCCTGTATCGCGCCGATCGGCTGACCAAAAGACTGGGTGGCGCCAAGATTTATCTGAAACGAGAGGACCTGTGTCACACGGGCGCCCATAAGATTAATAATGCGATCGGACAAGCGCTGCTCGCAGTACGCATGAAGAAGCCTCGCGTGATCGCTGAAACCGGAGCAGGCCAACACGGCGTGGCCACAGCGACGGCTGCAGCGATGTTCGGGCTGGAGTGCGAAATTTATATGGGTACGGAAGACATGGAACGGCAGGCCTTGAACGTCTTCCGTATGCGCCTGTTGGGGGCCAAGGTGACTGGTGTGGATGCCGGCAGCCGAACACTCAAAGATGCCATCAGCGAAGCGATGCGCGATTGGACGACGAATGTACGGACCACTCATTACATTCTCGGTTCGGTGCTTGGGGCACATCCCTATCCAATGATGATCCGCGATTTTCAGGCGATTATCGGACGGGAAGCACGGAAGCAGATTTTGGCTGCAGAGGGCAAGTTGCCGAACTATCTTGTGGCTTGCGTCGGCGGCGGAAGCAATTCAATCGGGCTCTTCCATGCCTTTTTGAAAGACCCCAAGGTCAAGATGGTCGGGGTCGAGGCCGGGGGAACCGGAATCACGAGCGGAAAACATGCGGCCCGATTCTCCGGTGGAAAGCCGGGGGTCCTACAGGGCACGATGACGTATCTGCTTCAAGATGAAAATGGACAGATCAATTTGACCCATTCCGTTTCGGCGGGTTTGGACTATGCCGCGGTTGGGCCGGAGCATAGCCTTTATCACGATCTGGGTCGGATCGACTATACCTACGCGACGGATAGTGAAGCGATGGCGGCGTTTGATCTCTTGGCCCGTGAAGAGGGCATCGTTCCCGCGTTGGAGAGTGCCCATGCGATCGCCCATGTGGTCAAGCTGGCGCCCACGCTCAAGAAGTCACAACTTATTATCGCGAATCTTTCAGGGCGTGGGGATAAAGACGTCCAGCAAGTGGCCAGGATGCGAGGAGTCACACTATGAGCGGGCGATTGGACAGCACGTTTTCACGTCTCCGTCAGAGCAAAGAGAAAGCCCTCATCGCCTATCTCATGGCTGGAGATCCAGGACTTCCTGAAACTGAGCAGCTGGTTGTGGCGTTGGAGCAGGCCGGCGCCGATATCATCGAGCTTGGTGTGCCGTTTTCAGATCCCATTGCCGATGGGCCAGTGATTCAGCAAGCGGCGGAACGGGCCTTGAAAAGCGGCACATCGCTTCGCCGTATCCTTGCGTCAGTCACCTTGCTCAGGCAGCGCACAGAGATTCCGATTATCCTCATGCTGTATTACAACTCCATCCATGCCATGGGCTGTGGAGAATTTTGCAAAGCGGCAAATGCCGCTGGAGTGGATGGATTGATCGTCCCCGATATGCCGCCGGACGAAGCGGGGCCGCTCAAGGGTCCGGCAGATGCGGTGGGGCTGCCACTGATCTTCTTGCTTGCTCCGACCAGCACGACCGATCGACGGAAACTGGTGGCCAAGGAGTCGCACGGGTTTGTCTACTATGTTTCACTGACAGGCATCACTGGGGCAAAACTGAGCAATGCGACAGACATCCAGCAGAATATCGAGAAACTGCGAAAGGTTTCCACAGCTCCCGTTGCCGTGGGGTTTGGTGTGGCGACACCGGAGGATGCCGCGCGCGTATCGAAAATGGCTGATGGGGTGATCGTCGGCAGTGCAATCGTGAAACAGATTGCTGCGCATCAACAAGATCCTGGCATGGTCAAGCATGTTGCCGAGTTCGTGCAATCGTTGAAAGCGGCAATGGCCGTCGGCTAACCATCCAATTCCACAGGTCTCTCCCTTCTGCTCTGCTGTCAAGTGACCCCGTAAGTCCAAACAGGTACTGCTCATCACCCCCAGCGCGATAATGAAAAGTGGAACCCTGTGGTCGGCATTGTCTTTTAGTCTGCTTGACTTTGAAGACTGTTGCAGATCAAAAATCCAGCTTGAGAGGCGATTGTGGCGTGCCTGCCAGCTATCCAGTCCTAGATCGTCCATGCCAACGAATAACCGAAGTCTTTCGTGCGCATGGAGCCACGCGGTATCTGCTTCAGAGATTACTGGACCACATCACTTGTAACCGAAGCCGGCAACTTACCTCATTGATCGGCATCGTCATGTGCCTCGAGATTGCTCGGGTCCACACCGGGCTGGTTTTGGTCTATCGCTTTTCTGCATGTTGCGGTGGGGAACTTTTACTGGAGGTCGGACTGTGTGAGAAGCTGTGAGGAATCGATGAAGAAAAAGTATCCGCTGTTGTACCACATGTGCGTGAAAACCGAGGGGATCGTAGAATCGAACCGATCACGAAGGTAGCCAAAGATCAGCGAGGGGAAGAGTACCAGGGCAGCCCAGATTGGGCTATGGCTCCAGAGGTGAAAGACTGTAAACAAGAGAGAAACTGTAATATTCGCGCCGCTCAAACCATAGACCCAGCATCGTGTCCAACCACGCTCCATGAGTTCGCCTTGCAGCAATCCTCGAAACAGCAGCTCTTCCCATAGCGGATACCATAGGACCACCGAGGCAAAGCTCAACGACCATACTTGAGTCATGGAGATTGAACGAACGGGAACGACCCATGCCATGATGACCCAGACCAACGGAGCAGCGATTGCACAAAGAAGAAAAGCTTTGCTGGCATAGAATGCGCGCGGCCAGCAAAGTCCGAATTGACCAAGTATGTGATACCAATCGACCTTCGTCGCAGTTGTCTCCAGCGCAACAGGACGATCCATAACCCTCACATGAGTAATATGTTCAGGTTCAGGTGCGATCAGCGTTTATTCACACACCGCTTGTCTCTCACGAGCAACAGGCCAACGACTGCAAGGAACAGTAATGGTAGTAAGGCATCAACTGTTCCTGATCTACTGAGCGTACAACCGCCGCCACCGCTATTGATCCGGTTCAACTGCAGCTTGGTCAACAGAAACTTCTCACTCATGGCCACCTCCCGCCATAGTGAAGCACAAATCACTTACTGGGGGAACACACAAACTTAATGAGTCCTGAGCCTAGTAATTTAGTCTCACCCGCGGATGCGCATGGAGCTTTCCCTACTTTTTCCCCCAGGTATAGATTTGAGACACCGCGTAGTTCCACACAGCGCCGACCAAGACTCCAGCAAGCGCCGCGATGATCCACTGTGTTCGGTTTTCAAATAAATAGGAGGCGATGCCGACGTTGGCAAAAGCGCCGAGACTACAGGCGAGCATGAAGCTCACGAGCCCTTTGAACCAGGCCACTCCTCGTAACCGAGCGTCCCGGTAGGTTAAGACGTTATTGAGGGTAAAATTAAATGTCATCGCCGTGCCTGTCGCGATAGATTGCGCAGTTGTGAACGCCAAGTCCAGGCCATTGAATACAACGCTCAGTACCGCCATATGAACGAAGAGACCGATACCGCCGATGACTGAAAAGGCGAGAAAGCGCACGGGGACATAACGACCGATCGTCTTGTCCGCCAGCAACATGGCGTATTCCCAGAGGACCATCTCATCCAACTTGCTTTCCCCGGCGAGACGATCTCGGAAGCGGTAGGGCACTTCCGTGATGCGCAGTGGCTGCTTGGCGGTGGCGAGAATATCGAGTAGGATTTTAAAGCCTAAGCCAGAAAGGTGGTGGACGGTCGACTCCAGTACCTTCCGTTGCAATACAAAAAATCCACTCATTGGATCGGAGACAGGCTGTTTCAGTATCAGTCGGCTCGCTGTCGTTGCGAGTTGACTCATTGTCTTGCGGGATTCGTTCCAGTCACCCGTGCTGCCGCCCGCAGAATAACGGGTTCCTATCACCACATCCGCACCCCCCTCGATCTCAGTGAGCATCGTAGGAAGAATCGTTTCGTCATGTTGCAAATCGGCATCCATCACCGCAATGGTGAGTGCCGATGCTGCCATCATCCCCTCAATGCATGCGGAAGATAATCCTCGCCTCCCAACCCGTTGCAAGCAACGAACTCGAGGATCAGTCCATGCAATATCGCGCACGACGGCTGCCGTCCCATCGGGCGAGTCATCATCAACAAAGATAATCTCCCAGCCTGTCCGGCCGAGTGCTACTTCGAGGCGACGCAGCAACTCCTGAATGTTCTGCGACTCGTTAAAAGTAGGCACGACGATTGACAGCTGAAGCCGCAACGCACGCATACGTGTAGTACCTTTCTGAGCCTGGGCCTATTGCAGAACAGACAATCGATGCGTGTGCTGAGTGAGGGTTCTCTTCTGGCGCGAGGTCCCTTCGGGCAGTGCCTCTGTGGTTGCACCCGTGACAGGTATATCACCGATCATCCTCGCGCCTTAGCTCCCTCATGCAGAATACCACAGTGGACTGACCCGTAGGACGAGACGTTTGTCGGTGGCAATGAAGGTAGTCATCACCGAGTGAATCGTTGCGTTGACCGAACTTCTGTAGCGGTTCTTGGCTCATTGAGTCATGTAGGTCAGCTCGGGATTTGTGTCAATGGTTTGTAAATATCTTGGAGATAGATGGAGTGGATGAGCTGATCAAGAAACGGTTTGAGGTGTGTGACCTGGCCATTCAGGCAGGTATGAGTCGGGTTGCCGACTGTGTTGACGATCGGCAACCACATCAGTTTCTTTTTCCCATCTTCTGTAGGGGCAGTTATACGCCCGAGTGCCTTGAGAGTGCGGTGATAGTTCGGTTAACGTACAAAACGCTCAATCTGAGATCGTTCTTTAAATTATTGGAGAGGAGAGGAGTTATGTATCAATCTATGTTCCAGCAGCGTTCTCGTTTGCTGTCGTCAGGGTTGTCTGTGTGTCTGCTTGTGGCGGCGGGAGTTGGGTGTTCCGCTAACAATAGCACTAATAATACTAATACTTCAGGAAATCCTTGCGACCCTACCTCTTCCTCGCCTGTAGGCTTTCCTGTTCCCCAGGGGCCTCCTGCCGTTACTGGAGGCTTTGCCTATGCAGTGCGTACCTCTTCGCATAAGGTCGTTTGGTATCAGGTTGAGAGCTCGGGAGTTTTGACAAGGAGAGGGGAAATCTGCGCAGGATTCCAGCCGACATTCATTGCGGCAAACAGCGCACGGAAGCTGGCGTATGTGACGAATTTTAGTTCGGACACAGTGTCGGCGTACACGATTGGGACGGATGGGGCGCTGGCAGCGTTGGGTTCGCCGGTTTCAGCTGGAAATGGGCCTGCTTCTATCACCGTGGATTGGACGCGCGATTTCGTGTATGTCACAAATTTCGACTCGGATACCGTCTCGGTCTATGAAATTCAGACGAACGGGACGCTGAAGCCAGTACAGACTTTGACCACCGGTGGAGGCCCTGATGCGATTAAGATAGATTCCACCGGAAAATTTGCCTATGTCGCAAATTATAGAGCAGATACAGTCTCAGCCTACAAGATAAACGCGACGACGGGAGAGCTGGCAGCGACAACGCCCACCTCGACGTATAGTACTGGTGTACCTTCAGGCCCGAACGCGATAACAACACATCCTACAGATGGATCACTCATCTATGTCACAAATGAGGAATCGAACACGGTCTCGGCGTTTCGCATCAATGGGACAACAGGGGAACTGACACCGTTGGGTTCGCCTGTTGCCACGGGTAGTGGCCCGGAGGGTGTGACGGTCGATCCGTCAGGGAAGTTTGCCTATGTGACGGATGGCCGGGATAATACAATCTCAGCCTATACGATTAGTGCGGGCCTGTTGACAGCCGGACCAAAAGTTACCGCAAGCGGTGACCCGGAAGGTATTACGGTAGATCCGACGGGAAAGTTTGTTTATGTGGTTCATCGTGATACGAGGGATATCTTCGTCTATACGATCAATCCGGCAACTGGGGAGCTAACGTTTCAGTCAAGCGTTCCACTCTGAATTCATTTTTTGAGAGGGCGCAGATAGTGCTCTCTGAGTGGCTCCGGTAGAGCTGCGCAGAAAGCAAATTTGGTGAGTCGTGTAACGGCCGGCTTCGGAAGAAGCCGGCCGTTCTCGTTTCCTGCCCAACGTGACCAGAGATTTCCTGATCGATCCCTTGTATTCACTGGAACAGAACATGAGCGATGGTAGGGGTTAGTAATGCGTCGACGGGGCTCAGTATAGGCGACAAAGACGAAATCCGATCCAGTTGCTACGAATCATACTTCTAGTATGGGACAAGTGTGCGTTGCGGATTGAGGAGAGACGACAGTGGGTCTTACTTCTTGGCGGTCGGGGGCATGTATTTGATCATCTCGCTGGCGAGCTCTCTCGCAATGTCTTTAAGGCTTGGCTTGATGAACATATAGCTGTCTGACCGTTCGTGGCGGGCTTTCCAGACTGTTGTCCCTGTGGCAGCATCGATTAGTCGAAGGCTGAGCCCCACTCGTCCGACGTTATCACCTTCCTTGCGGACGTATTCCCAAGAATTGACCCGAACCACGAGGAATGCATCGACGTTCAGCGCTTTCCCAAGCTTGACGGCCGAATCTTTGTCGGATTGTCCGGTCATTTCTAGACGAGAAAAATAGAACACAAGTGAATCAAACGCTTCTTTGGAGGCCTGAAAGATATCCGTGACATTTTCAGGCGAGACGACCCGCTCAATATTGCCTTGCCGGTTCAGTGCTCCCACCAAGACATCCTGAATATCCTCGCGTGCGCTGTCATACTGGCTGGCCATCGGTGGCAGCACAGCGATGGTCTGAGGTCGAAATACCCTGGCGCCAGGGCCTTCCCACACTTCCTGCAATCCCCCGCAACCGTTGAATAATGTGACAAACAATAGTAGAGATAGGATGTGCACAGATGATCGAGTCAGCATGGGTTTAGTATACCACTAGAACGTCAAGGAAATTGAAGCGGACACGAGCGCACCCTTTTCACGAAAGTCATACCCCCCACCGGCATCAGCCCGGAAATTAAACCACCGCATCCCCAGGCCCGCTGTCGGAATAAATGGAGTTGATGCATCCTGCATATTTTTGAATGTTCCGATCCGAAACGAAAGAAATTCCGACAAAATTGTCTGTTCAAGTCCCAAACTCAACAGCTGGCTCTTCACCCCTGGGACAAAGGTCTTGTTCGATGTCGCATCCACATCGGCTGTTAAGGTCAAAGTTGAATAGGGGTTCACTGCGAGACCGACTCGGACTTGGGGTTCCAATTTCAAAGTGCCTCCACCGGCGGCATCGAACGTCGGTGTGTTGAGATCTTTCGCGACAACCCCGACTCTCACCCAGGAGGATGGCCGATAAATTGCCCCCATGTCAATTCCGTAGGTTGTAGAGATGTTCGGTTTCCCGAAGTGATCGGTTGTGCTGACCCCACTTCCCCCTTGGATTTCGGTGGAGCCATTGTACGACGCACCTTGAATGACCTTTGCCGTTATCCCGATAGAAAACGTCTTGTCGGCGAAGGCATAGGCATAGGAAAAGGCTAGTTGCCTGGCTTCCAGGCCGCGGAGGGCCATCTGACCAGTCACGGTCACCGGTGATCCTGGCCCAGCTGGTGGGGTGACCGTAACGGGTGTCGAGACAAATCCGCCGCCCGTGGCGACATCAGAGACATTGAATCCGAAAGCATGTTCACCGAGGTGCCCTTTGAAATAGAGCCCGGCTGATCCGTTGACCGAAACCGTCGCACCTGGTCGATTGATACGGTCGGCAATTGACTGAGCTTTCACCTGGTTTGCCGGAGAGAGATCGTTACGATCGAAGTTCTCCAGGTCATGTAAGGCATCCCCGATGCCGAGCCGATCCGTTGCTTGCCCACCGCCTTGAAGGCGAACGTCTACGGTTTGAGTCATGGCCAGGCCGGCGGGGTTCCAATAGGTGGCGAGCGCATTGGTTGTGACGGCAACTCCGGCCCCGCCCATGCCCATGGCACGAGGGCCTGAGATGACAAATTCCGCAGCCGATGCGAGTGACGGCCATGCTGACAGGGCCAACAACAGGCCTATCAGGCTTGTTCGGAGGGGCGATGGACAGTGCATGTCAATCTCTAGGTAAATGCGAATCTACGCGAGTCTAGAGAAGGATCAAATGTTCGTCAAGGAATCGCAGGTTGCTCACCGGCCAGTGTGAGGGGTAGCAGGGGGGACTCCAGCAGGTGGTTCCCAAGAGTCTTTTCTCGTTCGCATTCCTTCTGTATCTTGTCGGATGGTGAGTCGTCTTCAGACGATTTGTCCGTCCTGCATGTGGATAATGCGGTCGGACTGGGCAGAGAGCTTGTCGTTATGCGTGACGATCACGAAGGTCGTGCCGCGCGTCTTGCTCAACGTGCGCATCAATCCAAACAACCCATCCCCGCTGTGGGTATCGAGGTTGCCGGTCGGTTCATCAGCCAAGACAACATTTGGCTTTTGCATGAGCGCACGAGCCATGGCGACTCGTTGTTGTTCCCCTCCTGATAGTTCTCCGGGCTTGTGATGCAACCGATGTCCCAATCCAACCTCCGTGAGGAGGGTGGTAGCCTCTGTTTTAACAGTAGTGGGGTCGCGACGTTGCACGAGCGCCGGCATGCAGGCATTTTCCAACGCCGTGAATTCGGCGAGTAAGTGATGGAATTGGAAGACAAATCCGATCCGTCGATTACGGAACTCCGCTTGCTGCGCCTCGGTCATGCGAAAGAGGTCTTGCCCGTCGAACGTGACGGTTCCACTGCTCGGTTTATCGAGGGTGCCGATAATGTGGAGCAAGGTGCTCTTACCGGCCCCGGAGGCGCCTACAATGGCCACCAGCTCGCCGCGCTGTATCTCAAGATTGATTCCCTTGAGTACGGGTACTTCGTAGGATCCCATTGAGAAGGATTTATATAGATTGGTGACGTTTATCATGTTCCGTGATGAGTGATGAGGACTGAAGCCTGAGGCTTGAAGGATTGAGATAGGAATGACGACTCAGTTCTCTGCCCTCAATTCTCACTCCCGTGAGTCTATTCATAACGCAGCGCTGCCACCGGTTCCAGCTTTGCGGCCTGATTGGCCGGGTGGACCGTTGCGACAAAACTGATCAAAATAGCCGACCCCGCCACGAGCAACACGTCCTCTGCCAACACGTGCACGGGAATGGTCGAGATGTAATACACGCTCGGGTCGAAGGTCCAAAACGTTTGAATCAGCCAGAGAAACGCATAACCTAACGGGATTCCGATGCCGGTACCGGTGAACCCGATGATCAACCCGTTGAGCATGAAAATACGGCGAATGCTCTGCTTGGTCGCGCCCATGGCTTTGAGGATCGCAATTTCCTTCTGCTTCTCCGTGACGATCATGGTCAATGTACTGACGATGTTGAATGAGGCCACAATCGTGATCAGGACGAGGAGGAGAAACATCATCGTCTTCTCCAGCTTGAGCGCCGAAAACAGATTCCGATTCATCTGCATCCAATCTCTCGCCCCATGACTGAATCCTAACTCCTGCTCAATGTTTCGAGCGATATCTGCGGCACGGAACACATCGGTGACTTTGACCTCCACGCCGGACACGCTGGCAGCCATATTGAAAAATTTTTGGGCTTCGCCGAGCTCGATGTAGGCCAGAGACGAATCGTATTCATACATGCCGGAATGGAAGAGGGCGACGACGGCAAAGGTTCGAATCTTGGGCACCATGCCCATCGCACTGATCGGTCCAACGGGAGAGACCACATTCACGGTATCGCCGATAAACACCCCCAACCTGAGAGCCAGCTCTTTGCCCAGGATGATGCCTGGTTTTTCAACGGGACGCGGCTCCCCTTTGGGGTCGTCGGCAGGAACCTGCATCACCTTGATCGGTGTGAGGAGATCAACTAACTGTCCTGCCGTAATATTTTTGGCGAGCTCCGTCACATTCGCTTCTCGTTTTGGGTCGATCCCGCGAAGGACGATCCCCTGCACGCCTGATGGTGTCGTGAGGAGCACCTGCCTGAGGACAAACGGAGTCGCGGCCACCACGTCGGGTACCGTCTGAACTTTATCGGCCAAGCGATCATAGTCGGTCATATTCTCTTTGATGCGTTCTTGAACGATGATATGAGCGGTGGTGCCGAGAATCTTGCTTTGAATGTCCTCCCGGAACCCCGTCATGATGCCGACTGTTCCGATAAGTGCTGCGACGCCCAATGTAATACCGGCGATCGATACGAAGGTATTCAGCGAAATGGTCCGGTTTCGGCGCTTGGCGCGTAGGTAGCGGAGTCCGACGAAGATTTCAAAGGGAAGAGTCACGCTTAAGATTTCTCCGGTCGGAGCTGAGGAAAGAGGACGACATCTCGAATGGATGCCTGGTCGGTCAACAGCATGATCAGACGGTCGATCCCGATCCCTTCTCCGGCGGTTGGGGGCATGCCAAATTCGAGGGCCCGCAAGAAATCTTCATCGACGAGATGGGCTTCTTCATCGCCCGCTTCACGCTGAGCCGCTTGGCCTTCAAACCGCTCACGTTGGTCCAACGGATCGTTCAACTCGGAGAAGGCGTTCGCAATCTCTCTGCCGGCGATGAATAGCTCGAATCGATCGGTCAAGGCCGGATCTGCATCCTTGCGCCTTGCGAGCGGGGAAATTTCAATTGGGTAGTCGGTGATAAAGGTTGGCTGTTGAAGATTCGGTTCAACGGTTTCCTCGAAGATCTCGTTGAGAATTGAGAACAAGGTGGATTTGGGGTCCACGTGAACATTCAGCTGTTTGGCCGCCGCCAGGGCCTTGTCGCGATCATGGAGTACTGACGAGTCGAGGCGATTCACCTCCAGAATGGCCTGATGGTAGGACCATCGCCGCCAGGGTGGTGTGAGAACGATCTCTTTACCCTGGTATTGAATCACTGTTTTCCCCAAGACCTGTTGAGCCAAACCGGAGATCAATTCCTCGGTGAGGGCGATCAGATCCTGATAGTCCGCATAGGACATGTAGAATTCCAGCATCGTAAATTCTGGATTGTGAATCGTCGAGATACCTTCATTTCTAAAGTTGCGGTTGATCTCGAAGACTCGTGGGAATCCTCCGACGATCAGACGTTTCAGATAGAGCTCCGGTGCGATACGCAGATAGAGATCCACGCCGAGCGCGTTATGATGCGTGACAAAAGGCTTTGCGGCTGCGCCCCCGGGAATGGGGTGCATCATCGGGGTCTCCACCTCCAGAAACCCTCGCTCAATGAGAAATGATCTGATTCCGGCGATGATGCGGCTCCGAGTAGCGAAGATCTGGTGGACTTGGGGATTGGCGATCAGATCCACGTAGCGCTGTCGATACCTGGTCTCAACGTCGGTCAGCCCATGCCATTTTTCAGGCAGCGGACGAAGGGCCTTACTGAGAAACGTCAGGTGATGAACCTCGACCGTGAATTCGTCCGTCTTGGTGCGAAACAACGTTCCGGTGACGCCGATCCAGTCACCGAGATCGAGTTGTTCGACAACGGTATAGGCCTGTTCTGACAGGAGATCTTTCTTGAGGTAGACCTGGAGGCGGTCGGATCCGTCTTGTAAGACGGCAAATCCCGCCTTGCCGAAACGCCGCAGAGCAACCACGCGTCCGGCAAGGGTACAGGAGACCTTTTCCTGTTCGAGTGTTTCCTTATTTTTCTTTCCGTGCAGCGAGAGCAGGTCCCCGGCGCGATCTTTCACATCGAAGCGGGTTCCATACGGAGCGATACCGGCCGCTCGCAAGAGGTCAAGTTTCTTCACTCGTTGCTGCCGCTGTTCGTTCAGTTCATCCATTGGGTCTCTCTAAGCCTTCAGCGTTCATCCATCAGCTTCTAGGGATCGTCATCCTGATCACTCAGTGCTGGTGTCTGGCTGCTCCCTTTTGTAATCTTTTTGGTGAGATAGGCTTCAATGAAGCCATCAAGATCGCCGTCCATGACGGAGGACACTACACTGGTCTGATGGCCGGTCCGGTGATCCTTGACCATTTGGTAGGGCTGGAAGACGTACGATCGAATCTGACTGCCCCACGCGATGTCTTTCTTTTCTCCGACGATGGCGTTAAATTCGGCTTCTTTTTTCTTCTGCTCCAGTTCAAAGAGACGCGCTTTCAGGATCTTCATCGCCCCGTTTCGATTCTGAAGTTGCGACCGTTCGTTCTGGCACTGCACGACGATCCCGCTTGGGAGATGGGTGATGCGGATGGCGGTTTCTACCTTGTTGACGTTCTGGCCTCCGGCACCGCCCGCGCGGAAGGTATCGATCCGCAGGTCCTTGTCTTCGACCACGAGGTCGATATCCTCGCTCAACTCCGGATACACGAAAACGGACGCAAACGACGTGTGCCGCCGCTTGTTGGAGTCGAACGGGGAAATGCGTACCAAACGATGGACGCCGGCTTCCGCTTTCAGGTACCCGTAAGCATAGGGGCCGGTGATTGAAATGGTGACGCTTTTGATGCCCGCTTCATCGCCGGCCAGCAGGTCCAACGTGTCCACCTTGAATTTCTTCTGCTCCGCCCACCGCACATACATGCGAAGGAGCATTTGCGCCCAATCCTGCGACTCGGTACCGCCGGCACCGGGATGAATTGCCAGAATCGCGTTATTGGGATCCAGCTCACCCGACAGGAGCAGCTCGACCCGCAACGTGGCCAAGCGCGGTTCCAGCCGGCTCAATTCGGCCGTGAGCTCCATCTCCAGGCCGGCGTCCCCGCTCTCGCGTGCCAGTTCCAGCAGTGCGCCCACATCGTCCATTTTTGTTTCGAGCTCTCGCCACTGCTGCAGCTCTCGTTCGATCGTCGTCTTTTTTCGGCTCACAGCAGCCGCAGCACGGGCATCGTTCCAGAAGTGCGGCTGGCCCATTTGCGCTTCGAGTTCTTGCAGCTCGGAGGTCATGTGAGCGAAGTCAAAGATGCCCCCGTAATTCCGAGACCTGATCCGCCAGGACCCGAACACGAGCGTCTACTTCTTCTAACATGCCACGATCCTCCTTCTTCGATCATGCCGGTGTGATGGCCGTCATGACTGGTTCTTTGCTGCGGAAATATCCAAACAGGCACAAAAGCGCGCAGAGTATAACACAGGCGTAGGCAAACACATCGCCGTAATAACTGTAGAAGGTAGGAATATGCCTGGTCGGGATCACGGCGTGGGAGGCCTGTTCCGTGAACAGAGGAGTCGTGTGGATGATCTGTCCGAAGGGGTCAATGAACCCGGAGATACCCGTGTTGGCGGCACGAGCGAAGGCGACATGATTCTCCACGGAGCGAAAGACGACCATGGCAAAGTGCTGGGCAGGAGCTGAGGATGGCCCGAACCATCCGTCATTGGTGATCGTCACCAAAAACTCCGCGCCGTTTGCGGCGAACTGACGGACCAAATCCGGGAAAATCACTTCGTAACAGATTGCCACACCGAACTTGACGGGTCGTGAACCAGGGGAACCTTCTGTTCCCCATGACTTTGGCGTGAAGGAGAGCGTGGTCGGCCCCGGGCCTGCCTCAAAATCACCGATTCCCTCTACCAGCTTATCGAGGAAGAATAACAACGAGGATTTGAGCGGAATGTATTCTCCAAAAGGGACAAGATGGTATTTATCGTACCGCCCAAGCAGTGTCCCATCTCTCCCGAGCAGGTACGCGCTATTCAAGAGATACGGGCGGCGATCAGGATAAAACCGTAAGGCCGGGCTCCCGAGGAGAAGGGGCGCCTGGGCGCGTTCCGCCCACGCGACCAGTTGCGCCTGATACTCTTTTTCACGCTCCAAGATGAACGGTGTTGCGGCTTCTGGCCACACAACCAAATCGGTGCCGGTTCCTAGTTCGGCGGTCAGCCGATCGAAACGCTGCATGGTTTCATTACGGAAGGCCTTGTCCCACTTCACGGCTTGATCGATGTTCGGTTGGACGACTCCAACAGTAATGGAGGTGTTTGGATCGCGTGTGTTGCGATCGCTCAAGACCGCCGAGCTGTAGACCCACGAGAGCACCATACAGGAAGCTGCGGTGGTGAGGAGCTCCCAGGGAAGCTTGACCGGGTGAACTCCTCTGAAGAAGGGCATGAGCCACAAGACCAGTTCCGCCAGAGCCAGATTCACCAGGACGATGAGGAATGAAATGCCGTACACGCCTGTATGGTCTGCGACCTGAATCAATTCCAATTCGCGGTATTGAGAATAACCCAGAAGGCACCAGGGCATGCCTGAGAGGAGGTAGGTACGGAGCAACTCAAGGGCCACCCAGAAGCATGGTGCAAAGAAAATCCCATAGCGTGGGATGAGGTCGCGCAGCCAGACGACGGCGAGACTGTAGAGGCCGGTGTAGAGCCCCAGGTACGAGGTCAGCAATAAGAGGATGGCGTAACTCACCGGTTCTGGAACCTTGCCGTATGTGGTCATGGCGGTGACAACCCAGGCCATAATGCCGGTGAACCCGATCAATCCGCTCAGCCAGCCGATCCAAAACGCTCGTAGCTTGGAACATTGGTCGAGTGCGAGGTGAAGAGGAATGAGGACGATCCAGGCCAGTAAACCCAGGTCGAACTTGGGGAAGCAGAGGGGTAGAAACAACCCACTCGCGCAGGCAAAGATGAGTTGGCGCGAACGAGCCCCGTCCATCGTACCGTACCTTAACGAAAAGCTCAGATGACTTGCAAGGGAATGCCCGAACAATCATCAACTTGAGAGGATGTCGGGTGCTTTTCCCGGTCTGGATGGAGTAAGCTCAATTCTATGGAGCGTCGTCAGCATCGTCGGGTTCCCGCTCACGTGAAAAGCCTGATCCGGGTGAACTCGCACGAGGTGGAAGGCGAGACCCGGGATGTGTCACTGAGCGGTGCCCAGATCGAAAGTTCCCTCGTGGTTCAACCAGGGAGGCACATCGCCGTCAAATTGATTGTTCCAGGAGACGATACCCCGATCCTGATTGAACAAGCCCGGGTGCAATGGAATGTCGATCGAACATTTGGGGTACGATTTGTCGATCTCCAACCCCAGGAATTGGATGAATTGGAACAGCTCATCGACGACTATATCGCGTTGGATGAAGAAAGGCAGTCATGAAGTCCCTGAACCATCTGAACGAAACACAGTATGACGATCCTCGTAGCTGGATCGGTGGGGAAGCCACCGTTGGTTCCCAGGCGGGCCGCTATATCCGTCGCCAAGCGGGCCCACCAACCTCACTGCTCGGCGTGATCCTCGGTATGACCTTCTTCAGTGGCCTGGCCCTAGGGAGCTCGCTGGGGCTCCTGTGTCGAAACAAGAGCAAGTAGCACTTGTTCTAACCAGCTTGAGCGTTGCATCTTGGTTTATCTGAAGTATCCGCCTGAACTGAATTCCACCCGCGGAGCAGGCCGTCGCACGGTTCCTGCAGCGGTTGATAGACCAAGCGTAAGTGACGGACAAGGTGTTCTATATCGTACTGGTTGGCTTTTCCCTCAAGATGAACGGGGTCTTTCTCCAAGTCAGGAATCAGTAAAGTTAACTGACCTCCAATCCTTTGTCGTGAAATCTTCATCTGTCCGGTGGTATCCCCTAATCTGAATCGACAGAGCTTGGCAATATCCTGTCGGACCCACATCTGGCCGGATTCCTCCAGCGCATCCAAGGGCGAGACACCTGAGCGCATATTCTATTGAGTCATACAGCATATCCTGCGTGTTGGAAGTCGTTGGCACACTCGGTTGGAGGGAAGGTGGCGAGGAGTGTTCCGATTTCGCTCTAACGCGAGTTAAGAAGGGAGATTCCTCCGGTCAGAAGGACATACCCCGCATTATAGAAGGCATGGAGAGTGATCGAAGGATACACGGATCCAAAGCGATCTCGTACAAAGCCGAAACAGAGGGAAGGAACGAATACGAGCAGAGACCAGGAGATGGAATGGCTGGCCAGATGTGCCGATACGAAAAGCAGAGAGACGATGAGGTTGGCTATGGATAGGCCAAGCCATGTTTTCTGGCCCCATCTGGTTTGCAGTACCTGTCCCTGCATGGCGCCGCGGAACAGCAATTCTTCGAACAGAGGTTGCCAGAGGGCAACGGATAGAAACGCTGGTGTCCATAGAGTATGCCAAGGCAGTGGTTGAAACGCCGAGAGTCCCGTTATGGCAAGCCATACCATCGGGCCGAGAGCTAATAACAAGAGAAATGCAGAATCTCGATGAAAGGGGCGATAGTATTGAAGTCCCAATGATGCCAGGACTTGTGCTGCGTGGCTTGATGGAGAGGGTACATGAGTGGAAGCATTCTGCGCGGCAACTGTGAAATCGGAGCGCAGCTTTTGCAGGAACGATGTCCCCGTGCTGCCGAAACTCAATCTCATCGGCGGCTTGTCTTCCATAACAGCACAACGAGAGATAGGATAAACATAGTTGGCAGCAGTATGTCTCCAGCTGCGCCAGGGGCGAGAGTGCAGCCTCCACCGCCACTCTCGGTGGGTAGTGGTGCACTGTTGAAGGTTGCGGTGATACTTGCTGTTGAGGTGAGCGAGCAGGAATCGGTTCCCGCGCAATCTCCGCTCCATCCTGCAAAGGCAGATCCGGAATCGGGTGCTGCGGTGAGGGTGACAGTGTTGCCCAGGGGGAACTGCCCATTGCATGTTGCTCGGCAGGTAATTCCTGCAGGCTCGAACCGAACCGTACCGGTGCCGACTCCGGTCTTGTTGACGGTGACAGTGAAGTTTGCCACCACGCTGGCCAACGCCGCACGGGCATTGATACGCCCACCGGTCGACACCTTCCCACTCAAGGATGCCTTCCGATCCACAGTGTTCAGGATTGCGTTCCTAAGCTGGGAGACGGTGAGGTTGGGATTCACCGAGAGCAGCAACCCGGCGAGTCCCGCGACATACGGAGTGGCCATCGAAGTACCCTGAAGAAACTGGTAGTCTGTCATTCCCGATGGCGTACCTGCCACACAGGCGATACGGACATTGTCCAAATACACACCATCGAAGGTCAGACTTTCATCCGACCCAAATCGGAACCGGAACCGTGAACCAGCCGAACCATCTGCGATGTCTCCCCAGGTAATGGGATAAAATTGGTCGTTGCTGTCTCCAGAAATTCCTCGGCTGACTTGCCAACCGGTTCCGCTGTTCTTTGATACATCTGCAAAAACTTCGTCGATTTCAAGCTCGGTTTGGTAGCGAACGCGACTATCGAATCGGCAACCCCGTTGCCCCTCGGTAGAGAACACTGGTCCGGTCGCAAAGGAATCGGTGCCGTTCTGATAGTTTCCGGTCGGACTGTCGGTCAGACTATTCGGTTGGCTGAATGATGACGAACTGGTGAAGCCCCAGATACTGGTGGCTCCCCCGAAGGTGTATCCGAGCCCGGTCGGGTTGGAATCAAAGTCATGAAACAGGACCTGTGTCACGTTCGATGTGGGGGCGGTGCTGTTGACTCTGACTCCCGGCGCGGCCACTTGGACGGTCGTGGACCCGAAATTCGAAAAGATCGCCAATTGATCAATTTGGTCCGTTGCCGCGACCGCAATCACGTTTGCCAGCGCGGCCTTTTGTTGTCCATTACACACTGAAGGCGCGCTGAAATTTGAAGGAAAGCTTGGGATGCTATCGTTATCATCTCCGACCCCGTCATCTCCACCGTTGCTTGCTGCTGCAATAAACAGGATCCCTGCGTCATTCGCGGCACTCACGGCATCATAGAAGGCCAAGCTACACCCGGATCCGCCAAAGCTGGCGTTGATTACACGTGCACCGTTGGTAATGGCATAGTGGATCGCGCTGACAAGGGCAGTGGTGGATAGGGATCGATTCACACCGCCGGCTTTCAGAGCCATCAGTCTGGCCGTCCACATGACTCCCGTGATTCCGGTTCCGTTGTTTCCTGTCCCCGCGATGATTCCGGCGACATGCGTGCCATGTCCTGGGTTACCTCCGGGATTGAGATCGACAGGGTCCATCGGGTCGTGATCGTTCATGAGGAAATCCCATCCATGCACATCGTCGACCAATCCGTTCCCGTCATTATCAACGCCATCCCCCTCAACCTCTCCGGGATTCGTCCAGATATTGGGTGCGAGATCAGGGTGATCGTAAGCCATGCCCGAATCAATAACGGCAATAATCACGTTTGGGCTTCCCATGCTGATGTCCCAGGCTTCAGGGGCATCGATGTCGGCATCGGCCTTCCCTGCCGTTCCATTCACAGTTTGACCGGTGTTATGGAGCCCCCATAATGTGCCGAACTGGGTATCGTTGGGAATAGCCTGCAGCTGGTAGAGATAGTTGGGTTCGGCGTACTCAACGGCGGGATTGTTTTGGTACTTCAAGACTGCTTCGTCCACCGATAGGGCGCCGTCTAACTTATACTGATGAATCACTCCAGCCCGTACTGCGACCGCCCTGAGTTCTTTGACACCCATGTCGACATTCAGCGATGCGACTCCCATGAAAGACGCCTCATCCCTGAATTTGACGAGCACCTCCCCCGGAACATAGCGCGCAGGGCCACGCGCCACCCCTGCTAACGCCGTTTTGCTATCGGATGTTTGTTTCTGCTTCGCATAGACCAAGTGGTCGCCGGGTATGAGCCCCGACAATGTGGCGACGACTGTTGTAACGCTGACGATGCCTCCGACCCCGCAGAGCGCAATTCTCGTCATGCTACTTTTGCGTTTCGTACCGATAATTGGGCTCTGCATACTCAATCTCTCGATATGAAGTGAGCCGGGTGATCGTGGATTCAACCGACCGATTATCCAAAATGCGGACGTGATAAAGACGTCCTCGCTGGAGTTCGGTGATCACGTCGGTTTGGCTGTCTTTCAGGATCGATGCGATTCGATCTGGTGAAACTCCACTCCTAAACTTGACCAACAGTTCATTCGGGACGAATCGAGGGGGAGGGGATTTCGTAGATGGATCGAGCGAGTGCGGTGTTGTCACCTGGTGATCGGTGGCGTGACAGGATGTGGAAAGCCACACAACCGACATATACGTCGTGATTGTGACAAGTCGTGCTATGCGATGAGAGGGATTGGGTGAGTAAGACATTGCATTCTCGAGGTTAAGCAGACTGATCACGCTGGTCCAGCTGACCAGGTGTTACATGTACTAGAACCGGCGTTCATTCATGTACCCCTCTTCCGATGGGGCAAGTTGGCATTTGGCATAAAGTGATATATCAATCTTTGGAGTAGAAAGCACTGGGAGGACGGATATTGCGTATGCATATTGATGTGTAAGGAAGGGATTGTGCTCGACTTAGAATTCGGGCCGACCGAGGATGTGCTGACGCATTGCCCTCCGATTTGTACAAGTCGGAGGGCGGCAGTTTCGATGGTGTGCTACGTATCCGCTGGATCGAGGCCGAGTTTGACGGTAAATGAGCAGGCCTCTATGCTGGGAGGCGCTGTCCTCCTGATGGTCAGCCTTTCTCCGTGGCCACTCGCTCCACTTTCTGATGCACCCATCTGAGGGGAGTGGCACCGGACGAGATGAAGGCTTGGCCGAAGCCGAGTACGAAGTGGGCCTCGTCGAGTCTCAATTCCCAGAGAGCGAAGTCGCCAAATCCAAACATCATCTCAGCTTGAGGGAACCGTTCCAGATACCGTTCCTTCATCGCGGAATAGGACGGCGCATTGGGCGACAACACTATTGCCTCGCCTTGGAGATTTATCCGCCGCAATGCCAGCGGGTTTTTCTCGAGCCCGTCGGACTCGGCGAGGAACAGCGACACTCGTTGATCGGCTAAGAGATGCTGTGTATGGAGTGCCAGGCGGCTG
>WBZP01000249.1_pt1 | contig 27896 bp, 28 predicted proteins | sample 5204301 | NCBI WGS metagenome assembly WBZP01 (sample SAMN12412401, study PRJNA552823) | activated sludge metagenome | isolation source: activated sludge from nitrification reactor of wastewater treatment plant... | place: USA: Pennsylvania | collected 2017 | reverse complement strand
ATCCGGAGGGGGCCAAAAAAGACCTTATGCAGGTACTGCGAATATGACAGCCCGGTAATTTTTTCAATTAACAGGGCCAATAACACATAATTAGTATTGCAGTAACTGAAATGCTTACCCGGAGTTGCGATATTCTTTAAGGCAGATTTATGAGCTACCATATAATCAAACACATCGCGGTTATACATGAATTTTTTCTTGTCCCATCCCAGTTCATCCATGAAATAAAGATAATTGGGTAAACCGCTTCTATGATTGAGCAGGTCTCTCACCGTAACACCCGGATAATTGAATCCGGGAAGCTGTTTGATAAGTTCATCATCCAGTGTAAGCGAATCTTCTTCCACCAGTTTAAGTACGGCCATTGCCGTGAAAGTTTTTGAAACGGATGCTATATGAGTAGGGGTACTGGCTGTAATACTGTCTGCCTGGCCAATATGGCCTGTACCATTGTATCTTTCAAATATCACCTGCCCGTTTTTGGCAACCAGTATCCCTCCGTTGAAATTGGATGGTTTGATGGTTGAATCGTACCATTTTTCACAGGCATGCCTGTAAGCAATCAATTCCTGTTCACTTAACGGTGTTGAAGGAGGGAGTTTATAAAATACCAGGCTATCGGCATCTGCCTTTTTTTCTGTATCTGAACGGAGGCTGCATGATGAGAAAAGTATACACAGCAAGAGGATACACCAGATACCTGGCAGGCTGTTTAATGGCAGATGGCGGGCTGTATTCAGGCTGATAATCGGTTTTATCATAAAAATTTAATTCCTTATAGGATATATTTGTGCAAAATAACTTTATAATCGATATGCCTGAAAAAAATAATACCAGTTATCCGAAAGAAAAGATCAATATACTTTTTTTGGAAAACATCAGCGATGTGGCTGTAAAGCAGTTTTCCAAAGCTGGATATACCAATGTAAAGAAGATAAGTGCCGCAATAAACGAGAACGACCTGGTGAAAGAGATAAGAAATATCCACCTGCTTGGTATACGAAGCAAGACACAGGTTACAAAGAAAGTGCTGATGGCTGCAGATAAGTTGCAGGCTATCGGTTGCTTCTGTATTGGTGTAAACCAGGTAGACCTGGTAGCAGCTACCAAAAGGGGCGTAGCGGTATTCAATGCACCGTACAGCAATACGCGGAGTGTGGCAGAATTGGTGATTGGTGCTTCAATCATGCTGGTAAGAAAAGTACTGGATAAGAACAAAGCGGCTCATGAAGGGAAATGGATGAAAGATGCCAGCGGGAGCCACGAATTACGCGGTAAAACGATGGGCATTATCGGATATGGTAATATCGGCAGCCAGGTGAGTGTTCTTGCAGAAGCCCTGGGCATGAAGGTGTTGTTTTATGATGCAGAAACAAAACTGCCGCTGGGAAATGCATCTGACAGCAAATCATTAAAAGAACTATTGCAGCTAAGCGATATCGTTACCCTTCATGTTCCCGAACTGGACAGCACCCGGAACCTGATCAATAAGAATAATATCCGCTATTTCAAACATGGCGCCATGCTCATCAACTATGCCCGCGGCGAAGTTGTTGACCTGAATGCATTGCGTAAGGCTTTGCTGTCTGGTGATATTGGTGGTGCCGCCATTGACGTTTTCCCGGTTGAACCGGAAAAAAACGGTGATATTTTCTCTACTGTTCTGCAGGGGTTACCCAATGTGCTGCTTACCCCGCATATCGGTGGCAGTACCCAGGAAGCACAGAATAATATAGGCTTAGATGTTAGTGTGAAGTTGTTTAATTACCTGGAAAAAGGCACCAGTACCGGCTCGCATTCCATTCCGGCACTGGCGCTGCCCCCGCAGGAAGGCGCTCACCGCATTTTGCACATTCACAACAACGTGCCGGGTGTTTTAAGCCAGATAAATACCACGTTGAGCAGGAATAAGATAAATATAGTGGCTCAATACCTTAAAACCAATGATAATATCGGGTATGTGGTGCTAGATATTGACAAGAACCTGAGCAGGCACGCCCTGGAATTGCTTAAAAAAGTGGATGAAACCATCAAAGTGAGGATGCTTTATTAAACCCGCAAGTTATTTCCGGTGTTCCTGTAGATTTGTTAAATAATTACAATAATTTCAAAAATTACTGAAAATAATGTAATTTTGACAGCAAAAGAAATCATATGAACATAATCATCATTGGTGCAGGTTTTGGCGGGTTACGGCTTGCACGTAAACTAAGCAACAGGAAAGGGTTCAACATACTGATTATTGATAAGTGTAATTATCACCAGTTTCAGCCTTTGTTTTACCAGGTAGCTACTTCAGGGCTGGATGCCAGCAATATATCTTTTCCGCTCCGTAAGGTTTTTCATAACAGCAAAAATATCCGGTACCGGATGGCTGAAGTAACCGCTATACACACCGATAGCCGGGTTGTATCCACCAGCATCGGCGAATTTCCATACGATACGCTGGTAATAGCAACCGGTGCGGGAACTAATTTTTTTGGAAATGCAGGTATGGAAGCAAATGCGTTCCCTATGAAAAGTACAGCGGAAGCGTTGCAACTGAGGCATCGTTTCCTGCATAATTTTGAAGATGCCGTTCATGTTTCGGATAAGGTTGAACAGCAACGGTTACTGAATGTGGTGGTGGTTGGCGGAGGGCCCACCGGCGTTGAACTGAGCGGCGCCATAGCCGATATGAAAAGAGACGTTCTGCCAAAGGATTACCCGGAATTAGATTTCGGAAAGATGAATATCTATTTGCTGGAAGGAACGGGGAAAATACTGGGTAATATGAGTGAACAAAGCAGCCTTTCTTCCAGGCGATACCTGGAACGTTTAGGCGTTACCGTTTTAACCAATACATTTCTTTCTGGATATGATGGTAAGACTGCCTTGCTGCAGGATGGTAAAACAATTGAGACATCTTTGGTTATCTGGGCAGCAGGAATTAAAGGAAATATCCCTGCCGGTATTTCGGGGGAACTCATAGCAAAGGGAAACAGGATAAAGACAGACCGGTACTGCCGGGTGCAGGGGTATGAACATATTTACGCAATCGGCGATGTTGCCTGTATGGAAGATCCGGCCTGGCCTGCCGGGCATCCGCAAGTGGCACCTGTTGCCATACAGCAGGCAGATTTGCTGGTCAGGAATTTTTTATCCGGCATGGATGGTAAAGAAAAAAAGATGCTTGCATTTTCATACAAAGACAAAGGTTCCATGGCAACGGTAGGAAGAAACCTGGCAGTGGTGGATGTACCAAAACCAAGAATTCACCTGGGTGGCTTTTTCGCATGGCTGGTATGGATGTCGCTACACCTGATGCTTATCCTAGGTGTTAAGAACAGGTTTTTTGTATTTATCAACTGGGTATATAATTACTTTACCAGGGACCAGAACCTTCGGTTGATCTTTAAAGAATTTTACCGGCAGCCGGTATCAGCAAAATAGCAGCCTGCATGTTTATAGGCAATAAATTTGCCGTTGACGCAGGTTAGCTTGTCAGGAGTTTTTTAAAACCTTACGGGCGCAACTTTTAAATCCGGCAGTCTGGCCGTTAACCTGTGCCTCAACTAACAATTTCATTTCAGGAATAATTTCGGGGTAAAAGACTGAAAGGTTTTTCAGCACCACTAAACTATGTACTTTAACTGCAACGGCTTCAGCAGGGGATTCAAGAAACCTGAAACAGGTATCCATGACGGTTCCCCTGTATTTTTCCGGTATTTCTGTATAAGTGATACATCTGATACTGTTCCGTTTTATGGCATTGTGCAAATTGGGTTTCTGCAGGTATTTTAAAAGGCTTTTCCAGTGTTTACTGATTAGTTGCGGATGACTTGAAACGGCATATCCAAGCGGCCAGGATGCCCTTTGTGTTTCTTTGTCATTACCGTGTAGGAATAGTTTGAAAAGCTGGTCAAACCTGTCCTGGTTATCACCAATCCAATCTACAATCCGGTTGCATTGGTTTTTGGAATGCTCCTTCAATATTTCTTCTGCGAGTATCAAAATGTCTGTTTACGGATACAGGTTTGAAAATTATTCTGCATTCAGGTTTATTTTATCACCTGTTATGTGGTTGCCAATGAATTCTTTACTGATCAGGTTTGCAATTGTTTGTGCAAACTGCTTCTGGTAGAATTGCTGCTCTTTTTTTACTTCTCCTTTCCGTTTTATACCGGGCCCCATCACAGCAAACCAGATTTGGCCCGCACCTTTAATCTTGCTATTGTGGCTTGTCCATTCTTCTTTTATTTCATCGCCCCTGCCATGATCGGTTGTTATAAACAATACGGTCTTATTCTTGTAGAAAGGCGTTGACTGAATATAATTCCAGATGTCATTAATCCATTTATCTACCATATGAGCCGCATCCAGGTAATCTTTGTAATGCCCGCTATGTGCCCATTCATCTGTTTCGCCATATCCGATGAATAACATCTTTGGTTTCCTGGTTTCCAGGTAATGCATGGCGGCATAATGCGTAAACACATCCAGGCATTCTGCTTCACCAAAGGGTTTATAGGAATCGCTATTCAGCTTATTGATTGTCTGTTCAACCAGGCCGGGCTTTTCTCCGCCTGTTTTGTCAAAGGAAGAATATACTGGAAAACCGCTTCTTTCCTCATTCAAAATCCTGTCAAACGCATCCCAGGCCCCGAATGCGGCAACTTTATTGCGATAGCCGGGTTGCTGATTGATGAATTCCAGCAGATTTATATTCGGGTTTGGCGGATAAGCGTTACTGTTAATCAGTGTATCCGGGTAACCGGTGAATAGTTCGTTGTATCCCGGGTATGAAAACCAGTATGGGTTAGCGTTATCAGCCATGTTACGGTAATGCCTGTTGCCATAAAGCTGGCCTTGTTGTTCAATAGTACTCCAAAAGAAGGGCATCAGTTTTTTCCGGCTGATTGTTTCATCTGTATCCCAGTATTTCTTATAGAGGTACAGGCTGTCGTCCTGGTTGAATTTCCTGTTATTGGCCAGGGCGCTATCCATGCCTTTGAACACTTCCTGCCACCGGAGCCCGTCTGTGGTGATGATGATGATGTTTTCCGCTTTTTGTGAAAAACCCGTGAAGGAAAACAATATAAGCCAGGTGAGCATATATAATTTCATAACCTTTTATTTTAATTCAGACAGCCGTGTTACCATGCCTGATATGGCTGTGGGATCAACTGAAACCGTTTGCAGGTTTTCATTCATGGAAGTAACGGTAAATAACATGTTTGATGCGATATTAATCCTGGCCGAAGAATGGAATTCTACCGCTCCGGTTGTTTTGGCAATGTCTGTGATATTATCCGGCCTTATACCGCTTCCCGGCATAATGATTATCCTGTCTTCCGCTTTCTTTACCAGTTCCGCCAGCAGACCGGCACCTTCCAGTGCGGTTGGTTGTTGGCCACTGGTTAATATCCGTTCAAATCCGCAATCAATGATATCATTCATAGCTGTTTCCGGGTTTGAGGTCCTGTCAAAAGCCCTGTGAAATGTTACGCCCAATGGGTATGCCAGATCCACCAGCCGGCTGCACCTGTCTTTATCAATACTGCCGTCCTTTTTTAACAGCCCGGTAACGATCCCATCACAACCCAGTTTTTTACACATCATGATATCATGTTTCATAATGGTAAACTCATCATCAGAATATAAGAAATCGCCTCCTCTTGGCCTGATGATGGGGTAGAGGCTTATACGCAGTTTTTTCCTTGCTTCTTTTATGAAACCATAAGATGCAGTGGTTCCTCCTTCCCCCGGGCCATCACAAAGTTCAATCCTGTTTGCACCAGCCTCCTGTGCAATCACACAACTTGCCAGATTAAAACCTATTACTTCAAGTGTATATGCCATTTATGAATGTTAAAAGCCGGGCGTTTTACAAAATGTGTTTAGATGGATGAATCATATTTTCATTATCATTCTTTACAGAAAATACAAATCCTTTCTGTATGGCATAGGCGCCATATTCTCCCTTCTTATTCATGGCCAGGAAGCCAACCTGTAATGTTCCGGCTTTTTTCCTGTCCCTGTTTACAATTCGTTCTACCGCTTTTTTGCAGGCTTGTTCCGGGGTATACCCCTTGCGCATAAACTCAACTACGAGGTGTGTGCCGCAAATCCTGATCACTTCTTCACCGGTTCCGCTGCTGGTTGCTGCTCCCACTTCATTGTCAACAAACAAACCGGCTCCAATGATAGGTGAATCGCCTACACGCCCATGAAGCTTAAAAGCCATACCGCTGGTTGTTACGGCACCGCTTAAATTACCTTTGGCATCCATGGCAACAAGTCCCATCGTGTCATGATTGGGAGAACCGTCTTCAAAGAAAGCAGGAGCAAAGGGGCCGTTAGTTTTCCTGTTTTCTATATTGATGACAGGTTTGTATTCATTTTTCTTAAGCCATTCAGCATAGGTTTTCTTAGCTTCTTCGGAAAGCGTTGCCGCTTCCAGTTGAAAACCGTTTTCAAGGGCGAATTGCTGGGCTCCGGCACCAACCAGTATTACATGCGGGGTTGATTCCATCACTTTGCGGGCAACCGAAACCGGGTGTTTTATTCTTTCCAGGCCGGCAACAGCGCCACAATTGGCATGTTCATCCATGATGCAACTGTCCAGGGTTACTATGCCATCCCGGTCGGGATAACCACCCAGGCCCACACAGCAGCTTATCTCATTTTCAATATGAATGGCACCTGCTTCTACGGCATCCAGTGCCCGGCCTCCGGTTGACAGCACTTTCCATGCTGCTTCATTTACGGCCATGCCGCTGTCCCAGGTAGAGATTACAACCGGTTTATCAGTCCCTTTTTTTGTTCCGGCTAACGAACCCACAGCATGTAAAAGCGGTGTAGTGAGCGCCGTTAGTTGCAAGAATTTCCTACGGTTAAGCATAAGTGCAGTATTAGCTGTTTCCTGGTTTTGAGCAGGTACGTATGTTTATGAAATTTTTTCGGCTGGATGAAATTGTATCTATATTATTTATGAATTGACAGTTTTTTCAGCATGTCTGTGGAAGCACTGTCTGCATACATGCCAAATGCACTCGTTATTACACCTTTTATGCTACTGTCTTTTGATTCAATGGCATATACCACATCTTCATCATCCGGGTTGCTGTCGCCTTCAAATCGGTGTACTTCCACAATATCAAATTCATCGGGGTTCAGGCAAATCTTGTTGTCAGTACACATGAGTTTATCAAAGGCAATATTGAAATTAACGGTATAACCTCTTTCTTTCAATCCTTCCAGTGCATAAACCAGGGTGTCATAATAAGGCATAGGCTCAGTTTAAATTAAAATTACAGATTTGTATTGTCTTTTTTTACCATTAAGCTGATATAGAAGATTACAATCAGCGCCACGGCAGCAGAAATCAGTAAGGTGGCAACTGCACCAAACTGAAACCAAAGCAATCCGCAGAAACTGCTTGCAAAAAGGGTGCAAATGCTTTGAAAACCGCTGAAAGTACCTAAAGCTGAAGCCGTTTCACCTGCAGGAACCAGGCTGCTGATCCATGCTTTGCTGATTCCTTCTGTAGCCGCAGTGTACAGTCCATACAGGGCGAAAAGCAAAAAGAATGCTAACAGGCTGTTACTTAAGGCAAATCCGGTATATACAATACTGAAAACAAGTAAACCTCCCAGCATGATATATTTTAACCCAATCCTGTCTGCCAGCATGCCCATCGGATAAGAAAGCAAAGCATATACCAGGTTATAAAAAATATAGACCGCAATAATGACGGTATCGTCATGGCCTGTTTCTTTCATCTTCAAAAGCAGGAAAACATCTGAACTGTTTATTAGTGCAAACAGCAATAGCCCGGCTGATAATTTTTTATATGAAACAGGGCTGCTTTTCCAGTATGAGGTAAAAGAAAATATACCGGCTGTTGTAATCTCTTTCCTGCTGGAAGGTTTGATTTTCTTTTCTTTCAAAATAAGGGTACAGGCGATTGACAGTAAGCCCGGCACAAAAGCTATAATAAACAGCGTACGGTAGTTTTCGGGATAATAATACAGGTAGATAAGCGCCAGTGCAGGCCCGAGTACAGCTCCTAATGTATCCATGGAACGATGGAATCCAAATACACGTCCCCTGGTTCCGGGTAAACATTCATCGCTTAGCATGGCATCCCGTGCTCCCGTCCTGATGCCTTTGCCAAGCCGGTCAGTGGTTCTGGAAATAAAAATCCACCACCAAAAGCTGAACAGTGCAAGCATCGGCTTACTGATAGCACTGAGGCCATAGCCCAACTGCACGAAGGGCAGCCATTTTCCCAAAGCATCGCTTCGTTTGCCAAAATAACTTTTGGTTAACCCGGCAATGGCTTCAGCAACACCTTCCAGTATGCCAATAAATAAAGCTGTATACCCGATGCTTTTTAAGAAAAGGGGCATCACGGGGTACAGCATTTCACTGGCCATGTCAGTAAACAGGCTTACCAGCGATAAGATCCATACTGTTTTTGTTATGATACGCATTTGGACAGGTAATGTAATTATTTTTTTTTAATACCATATCCCGGCTTACGGTCATCACTAACAAAGCACCTGTAAAACAAATAGTTTATGTACATTGCATGTACAATGATACCAGCGGGCATTACGACTTAACGGCTTGTTACATTGGTATAAAGAAAGATGTAAAAAATTATGGGTAAAGGCAAAAACACGGCACAGAAAAAGTCTTCACAGGTTAAGACATTAAAGGGGAAACTGGACATAAGCCGTAGCGGTATGGGATATGTAATTGTAGAAGGGCTTGAAAAGGATGTACTGGTAAAACCAAATGATTTTGGAAAAGCTTTTCACGGAGATACCGTACAAGTGAAGGTTTCTTCAGATAATGGCAGGGGCAGAAGGATGGAGGGAAAAGTAACCGAAGTGTTGCAACGTAAGCAGGTTGAATTTATCGGTAATGTGGAAGTGAACCGGCATGTGGCTTTTTTTGTTGCTACAGGAACTAAGTTAATACCTGATTTTTTTATTCCTGCAGATAAACTGAATGATGCTGTACATGGCGACAGGGTGGTGGCCCGCCTGGTTAAATGGGATAAATCTGATAAGAAACCACAAGGTGAAATAGTAGCAGTTATTAAAGCAGAGGATGAGGCAGATATGGCAATGAAAGAGATATTGATTGATGCCGGTTTCCCGTTGCAGTTTGAAGAAGAAGTGCTGAAAGAAGCAGCAAAACTATCGGATAAGATTACCCGCGAAGAATTGAGTAAGCGGAAAGATTGCCGGGATATCCTTACTTTCACCATCGATCCGGCCGATGCAAAAGATTTCGACGATGCCCTTTCCATCCGTAACCTCGACAACGGGAATTATGAAATTGGTGTTCATATTGCTGATGTGAGCCATTTTATAAAACCAGACAGCATACTTGACAGGGAAGCTTATAAAAGGGCAACCAGTGTGTATCTTCCCGACCGCGTTAACCCGATGTTGCCAGAACGGATTTCAAATGAACTTTGCTCGCTCAGGCCTAATGAAGACAAGTTCACCTTTTCAGTGATTTTCCAGATTACAAACCGTGCAGAAATCAAGCATAAGTGGATCGGGAGGACTTTGATACACAGCAATCACCGGTTTACCTATGAAGAAGTGCAGCAGACCATTGAAGCAAAAGACGGGTTACATTACAAACCGATCCTGTTGCTGAACGATCTGGCAAAGAAGTTCAGGAAGGAACGTTTTGATAAAGGAGCCATCAACTTTTCTTCGCAGGAGGTTAAATTTAAACTGGATGATAAAGGCAACCCTGTTGGAATTGTTATAAAGGAAAGCAAGGATGCACATAAGCTGATTGAAGAGTTCATGCTGCTGGCAAACCGAACTGTGGCTGAATACGTATCAAAGATCAGGATCAACAAGGAACCGATTCCCTTTCCCTACCGCATACACGATACGCCGGACGATGAGAAGCTGAAAGCATTCGCCGCCTATGCAAGAAAATTCGGGTATAAGTTCGATATACACAATGAGAAGGAAATAGCTGCTTCATTCAATAAGCTGTTGGAAGAAGTGGAAGGCAAGCCGGAGCAGCATGTGCTGGAGCAACTGGGTATTCGTACCATGGCCAAGGCAGTGTATACTTCTCAGAATGTTGGGCATTATGGTTTGGGTTTTGAGAACTACTGTCATTTCACGTCCCCCATAAGGAGATATCCCGATGTAATGGTTCACCGAATACTGCAGGAATGCCTGGATAAAAGCATTAAGCCTGACAAAAAACTGGAAGATAAGTGCAAACATTGCAGCGACCGTGAGCGCAGTGCTATGGAGGGAGAAAGGGCCGGTAATAAGTACAAACAGGTTCAGTACATGCGTAAATTTCTGGGGGATGAATTTGATGGAATCATCAGTGGCGTATCCACATTTGGTTTTTGGGTAGAAACGATCGAGCATAAATGTGAAGGGCTGGTTAGTTTGCGTGACCTGTATGATTATGACGATTTCAGGCATGATGAAACAGAATACATGCTTATAGGAATGCGAACCGGTCGTACTTTCAGGATGGGCGATAAGGTCAGGATAAAAGTGGTAGCCGCAAGCCTATCAAAAAGGCAGTTGGATTATCATTGGGTACAGGATGAAATTAAACAAACAAAAGCAACCAGGAAGACAAGCAAAAAAAAGTAACCGGTACCAGGTACTTGTAATCTTTTTGCATTCGATATAAATCTTACTTGAAAGTATGCAGTCATTCACAACACTTTTACAGTTATTTGAAGAACGTTTCGGGATCAGGCATTTTCCGGCAGAACCGGTTAACCTGTATGATGCATCGCAATATATCCTGAACCTTGGAGGAAAGCGGGTTCGCCCGGTTTGTGTGCTGATGGGAAATGAATTGTTTGATGACATTGCCCAAGATTCATATGAAGTGGCAGCAGCCATAGAGCTGTTCCATAATTTCAGCCTCATTCACGACGATATCATGGACAAAGCACCGTTACGCCGCGGAATGGAAACGGTGCATACCAGGTTTGGAGAATCAACCGCATTGCTTGCAGGTGATGTTATGCTGGTTACTGCTTACGATTATATCAACAGGATAAAACCGCATTACCTGCAAAAGATCATTTCTTTGTTTAACAAAACGGCCAGGGAAGTATGTGAAGGACAGCAACTGGATATGGATTTTGAAAAAATGGAACATGTACGTTTTGAACAGTATGAGCAGATGATAAAGCTGAAGACGTCTGTTTTGCTTGCAGCCAGCCTTCAAATGGGGGCGATTATCGGAGGAGCTGGCAGCGGTAACCAGCAGCACCTGTATGAATTTGGGAAAAACCTGGGCATAGCATTCCAGGTGCAGGACGATTACCTGGACGCTTTTGGTGATCCTGAGAAATTCGGAAAGCAGCCAGGTGGTGATATCATCGTAAATAAAAAAACATTTTTAATGATTCATGCGCTGGATGTAGCAACTGCCGCACAGCGCGACCTGCTGGGCAAGCTTATGAAAACGGTGCCGGCAGGGGAAAGTGAAAAAGCAGGTAAAGTGGAGAAAGTGCTCCGTATATTCCGCGATTGCGAAGTGGATAAATGGGCTGCTGCACTTAAAGAAAAATATTATCATGAAGCTATGCGCCACCTGGATGAAATAGCGGTATTGTCATCCCGTAAAAAAGAACTTCAGGTACTGGCACAATACCTGTTACTGCGTGATAAATAGACATATCATTTGAGGCTATAACGCATACCAATAAAGATCCTGGCGCCCTGGTTAGGGGCATATACATAGCTGGGATCAAATGTTAAACCATATGGATTAGACGTGGTTGCTATTGCCTGGCCGCTCGCATCAAATTGAACTTCCTTGTCAAACGGATCATTTGTCCTTGCTATAATAAATGGGTTTCCTTTGTTGGGTGTCCAGTTTAAAAAGTTTTTGATTCCTCCATAAAAATTAATTGTGCTGAAACCTTCAAAGCTCAACTGGATATTCTGGATGCTCCACCAGGGTGAAGTAGATGCACGCGGATCGGTTGGCCCCAATACCGGTAAGCGCATCGGGCTGTAAATATTACCTGTATAATCAATGGATAGCTTTGTTTTCACATGCTTGTAGGATATGGCCCAGGTGCCGGTCATTTTTTCAGTAAGCATTTGCTGCTCACGTATGCCGTTCCTGGTAATCGGGTTTTCCATATATGTTGCCCCGGCTAATATTTTTAATCCATTGGTAAATGAGAGGTCTGCATTTAAACTGACCCCCTTGCTTTCGGCATATCCGCTCAGGTTTTGGTAAATGATTTTATTGGGGTCTGTTTCATATTCAGCCACAATCCTGTTGTTGAAGTATGTATAGAAGATAGAAGCATCTATCGAAAACTGCTGGCCTTTTTGTGAAAAAAAACGTTTGTTGAAATTCACATTGATATTATAGGATTTTTCGGGTTTCAGCGAATGCAGGATTTCAACAATCCTGGCCCCGGTTAATGAAGCATGTTCTTCCGTAAAAAGGTTAACCACCCTGAATCCGGTGCCGGCATTCAGCCTTAAAACAGTATGCCCGTTCATTGTCCATTTGTAAGCAAATCTTGGCGTATATATATTACCGTGATATGAGTTGTAATCGTACCTTAATCCGAGCAGTAATTTATGCCGGCTGGTAACGGCTATTTCATCCTGTATGAATACGCCGGGCAGCCATGTTCTTTGCGGATGGTTAACAGTGCCGGAATTGCCTGTGGTTGAAGTTGCTGTTGTGTTGTCATCGTAATGGGTATACCGGAGCGAAGTCCCTAATAGGAAGTCGTTTTTGCCTTTTTTCTTATCCCAGGTAAGTTGGGTGAACGCAATTTTTTGCAGGGCCATATATGGCGTTGTACCGTATACACTGTTCTGGTCATGCTGGTTAAAGGAGAAGGATAGGGATATGTTTTCGTTTACTGGTAGCTGGTAGTTACCGATGATTTCAAGCCTGTTGGTATATATGCTTTCACCGTAGATGCTGTCGCCTCCCCTGAATTTCTTTTGCCAGCGCAGGTCGCCGCCCCAGCGGTCTTCATACATGAACCTGGCTGCTATACTCATCAGGCGGCCTTTCTTCCTGTCAAACCCCCATTTTTGAAAAACGGAAACCCTGTGTTGCAGTGTCATGTCGGTGAAATGGTCGTTGTTATAATCTTTCTTCTGTTGAAAGTTAAAATAGTTGATGCCTGTAAGTATGTTTGTTTTTTTGCCTGCTTTCAATTTGAAGCCAATATCGGCATTATACTCGCCCCATCTTGTTCCAAAAAAATCTGCTGAAAAATGCGGGGCACTTACCGGACGTTTGGTGATGATGTTGATCAGCCCGCCAACAGCCTCACTTCCATATAAGGAAGAAGCCGGGCCTTTTACTATTTCTATCCGTTCAACCAGCGAATTGGGGATTCCGGATAATCCATAAACAGAGGATAAACTGCTTACGATGGGCATCCCGTCTATGAGTATCATCGTATACGGCCCTTCCAGCCCGTTAATATGTATATCGCCTGTATTACACACCTGGCAGTTCAATTGCGGCCTGATCCCATTTATGTTTTGCAAAGATTCATAAATATTGGGTGTGGGATTTTTTTTGAAAAAAGCTGGGGAGTATACTTCAACGGGAACCGGGCTCTCCAGCCTGCTTACCGCCTTCATGGTTCCGGTTACAACCACCTGGTTCAACGTGCCGCCGGCCTGTAATAGATTAATTTGGAGGGTACGAATTTCTCCAGGTTTAAGGGTGATTGTCTTTTTCGCCGGGTCAAAACCGATTCCTGTAATCTGCAAAATATGTATACCAGCCGGCAGATGCCTGATATGGTATTTTCCTGCTGAATCTGAAACAACGGTACCCGGCTGCCCGGAAACTGCAACCGTTGCATACATGGCCGGCTTGCCATCGAGCAGGATGCTGCCTTTTATTTCTGCTGTTTGCGCTTTGATGTGCAGCGACATGATGATGGCCGTAATAAATAAAAGTATGTATGAAATGCGCTGATGCATAGGGGTATCAGTTCCGCTGGCAAAAATATAAAAGTTAGATTAATCTAACAAATCATGTTTTGTTAACTTCCGTATCTTTACTGTTAAAATCCCGGGGCAATGATGTTATCATATACTGAAGAGAATTACCTGAAAGCTTTGTTGAAAATTTCTATTGAAAGCGGGCTGGAAGAAGCCGGGACTAATGAACTGGCTGCTGCATTGGATGTAAAGCCGGCTACGGTGAATGATATGCTCAAAAAGCTGAAAGAAAAGGGGTTGGTTGATTATAAGAAGTACGGAAAGATAAGTTTAACAGCCGATGGCAGGAAACATGCCATCTATGTTATCCGGAAGCACCGGTTGTGGGAAACATTTTTATACAGGAAACTTGATTTTAGCTGGGATGAAGTGCATGAAGTGGCTGAGCAACTGGAGCATATCCATTCACCGAAACTGGTTGATAAACTGGATAAATTCCTCGATTTCCCGGAATTTGACCCGCATGGCGACCCGATACCCGATAAGCAGGGCCGTTTAAAAATTCAGCGAAGAAAGACCTTGTCGGATGTGGCTGTGGGTAACAAGTGTAAAATGGTTGCGGTTAAGGATAATTCCAGTTCATTTCTTCAGTATGTGGTTAAGGTTGGCCTTGGAATCAATAATGAAATAAAAGTGCTGTCGAGGCAGGAATATGATTCAATAACAGTGATAGAAGTTAACGGGCGGCGTTCAAGTGTAAGCCAGAAATTTGCAGAAAATATTTTTGTGGTTTAATGGAAGGGAAAGATGGGTCTTATTTTTTGTTAAACTGTTGTAAACGGGAAATAAGTTGATCATGAAATGCTGATATACCACTCCGGTATGAATAAAAATTTTTCTCCATTAACTTAATTCTTTATTTTTCCTGATAAACCAACTATTGCATGAGTAATTCCCTTTTCAGAAGAAAGAACATTTCCAGCATTTTGGCAGAAGGCACTGACGATCCGCATGCTTCCACAGGGTTGCACCGCGTACTTTCAGTTAAAGACCTTACATTTTTTGGTATTGCCGCTATCTTAGGGGCTGGCAGTTTCAGCAGCCTGGGATATGCGGTTTTTAATGGCGGGCCAGGCGTAATTTTCCTGTTTGTAATTACGGGTATTGCCTGTGCGTTTACCGCTTTGTGTTATTCAGAATTCGCCAGCCGCATTCCTGTTGCAGGAAGCGCTTATACATATGCGTATGCCAGTTTCGGTGAATTGTTTGCATGGGTCATCGGCTGGGCACTCATTATGGAGTATTCTATCGGAAATATTTATGTGGCTTTTAGCTGGAGCGATTATTTCACATCCCTGCTGGGAAAATTGAATATGCATATACCCGAATACCTGAGTACCAGTTATATGGAAGCAAAACATGCAGTAGAGCGTGGCAGCAGCAACCAGGAAGAACTGGCCGCCTGGAACAATGCTCCCGTGATCGGAAACCTCCGTTTGATTTTGGATGTTCCGGCACTGGTCATCAATTTGTTGATCACTTATCTTGTGTACCGCGGTATAAAGGAAAGCAGGAATTTCAGCAATATTATGGTGTTGCTTAAGATAGCGGTAGTTGCACTTATCATACTCGTTGGCGGGTATCTCATCTTTTCCAACGGGCTTACTGCTAACTGGACACCCCCTGACGATAATAATGTTAAATCGTTCATGCCAAATGGTTTCAGCGGGGTGATGATGGCCGTTGCCAGCGTGTTCTTTGCCTATATCGGTTTTGACGCCGTAAGCGTGCTGGCTGAGGAAAGCAAGAATCCGCAACGCGACCTTCCGCGAGGCATGATATACTCCCTGGTGATTTGCACCGTTATTTACATCCTGCTTACGCTTGTGCTTACAGGCGCAGTAAATTACCGGAATTTTGACGGTGTGGGAGATCCGCTTGCCTTTATTTTTGAACCGCAAAACCTGAATGTGGGCTGGATGCAGTTACTCGTTGCCGTTATAGCCGTTGTTGCCATGACGAGCGTACTGCTCGTATTCCAGATGGGACAGCCCCGCATATGGATGAGCATGAGCCGCGACGGACTGATGCCGCCGGTGTTCCAAAAGATCCATTCAAGATTCAAGACACCTTCTTTTGCCACGGTCGTAACCGGGCTTGTGGTTGGGGTGCCTATCTTATTCACTGATAAGACTTTTGTACTCGACTTTACCAGCATAGCAACCCTTTTCGCATTCGTGCTTGTTTGTGGTGGTGTATTGCTTATCCCATCCAAGGAAAAAATTCCGGGCCGTTTTCACCTGCCTTATATCAACGGGCAATTCATATTTCCGCTTATTGTGGTAGGTTCTATTGTATTGGTTCAGTTATTTTCAGATAATTATTTTGCCGGCCTCTTTAATTTTGACTACAGTGGCAATGAAGAATTTGCGGCAGGAAAGAAAACATTCATGGACCTGGCCACCCCCAACATATCCCTGATTGTTTTTTGGATATTGGCTTTATTACTGGCTTTACTGGCATTCATCAAAAAATTCTCCCTTATTCCCCTGATGGGCGTTATTACCTGCTTATACCTGTTAACCGGCATGAGCAAGAGTAACTGGGTTTGGTTTATCGGCTGGTTGATATTGGGCGCAATCATCTATTTTATGTATGGATATAAGAAAAGCAAACTGTCGCCGGCCTCCCGATTTACGTCGAAGGTTTTATAAAGATGTTTGCGGGCTTTTTTAATCATAAAATATATTATACTGTAACGGTACAAAGTATTATAACTTTGTGCCGTTGTAATTAAAAGGGTTACCGAAATGAAATATGAAATAGGGGACAGGATCATTGTGCTACTTACTGGCGAAGAAGGTACTGTGGTTGATATCATGAATGAAAAGATGGTTATGATTGAAGTGAAAGGTGTGAAATTTCCGGCTTATATGGACCAGATTGATTTTCCTTATTTCAAAATGTTTACAGAGAAAAAGCCAGTTGAAAAGAAAAAAATATATGTAGACAATATCAGGAAAGAGAAACCTGCAGCAGGAAAAAAGAACGGTTCCGGGGTTTGGATCAGTTTTTTCCCGGTTTTTGATAAGGATGTTTTTGATGATGACTTGGTAGAAAAATTAAAAGTTTATCTCATTAACCACAATGATGAAGCATATGATTTCCATTATAACCTGTCATTTACCGGTGATAGCCATTTTGAGTTGAAGAACAGCATCCGGCCGGGTTCTGATTTTTACCTGCATGATGTGGATTTTGATGACCTGAGTGATAATCCCAAGTTTGATGTCATTTTTTCCCTGTCAGCTGAAAACAGGAAGAAAGCACCATATTTTGAAACATCCCTGAAGATAAAAGGAAAACAGTTCTTTAAGAAGATTGAAGAACTCCAGCAGAAGAACGAAGCTTCATTTGCCTATGAATTATTTGTGCAGTACCCCGACAAAGCTGAAGAGGAAAAAGTTGACCTTTCCAGGCTGGGCAATGCCGGATTCAGGGTTTATGATGCATCAAAAACAAGAGAGCACCTGCCTCCTGCCAGGTCTGTCGTTGACCTGCATATAGAAAAGATTACCGGACATTGGAAATCGCTTTCCAATGCTGAGATCCTGCATGCACAGTTAAGGGAATTTGAAAAATATTATGAACTGGCCATCCTGCACCGTCAGCCGCAACTGATTGTGATACATGGAGTGGGGGAAGGAAAACTCCGGGATGAGATTCACGAAATGTTGAGACTGAAAAATGAAGTGAAATCATTTGTAAACCAGTTTCATCCGCAATACGGATTTGGGGCAACTGAAATTTATTTTAAATGAAATATTATAAACTGGTGCTGTAATCAGGTAATCACTTTAAAGGCCTTTTCTTGATCATGCCGCCTTTCATGTCTTTCACGCTGCTCATTACCACAAAAGCATTCGGGTCTATCTTTTCAATTTCCAGTTTTAGTTTACTTACTTCCAGCCTGGTTATAATGGTATAGATTATTTTCATATCATAGAGCTTCTCACCACTCTTTCCAAATCCGCCTTCTCCTTTATATACAGTGATTCCCCGCCCCAGTTTGTTCACAATCATGGTCCTTATTTTATCTGCTTTTACTGATATGATCGTAACGCCTGTATATTCTTCAATGCCTTCAATGAGGAAGTCAACTGTTTTTGAAGCCGACAGGTACGTAAGCATGGCATACAGTGCCGTTTCAATAGAAATAAGCCAGGCTGCCATGGAAAAAATGCTAATATTAACGAGCAGTATCACATCACCGATCGTAAGCCCGGATTTTTTACTTACTGCAATGGCAAGTACTTCCGTTCCATCAATTACGGCGCCACCTCTAACTGCAAACCCGATGCCGGCACCGAGAAAGAAGCCACCAAAAACAGCCACTAATAGTTTATCGTGTGTGATTTCAGGATACGGTACCAATGCAACTGCTATGGCAAGGAAAATGATAGCAAATGTTGTTTTAACGGCAAATTGCCTGCTGATGATATTGTAACCCAAAATGATAAAGGGCAGATTTATCAATACAAGTAAAAGAGAAAGATTAATTCCGCTTAGTTCTGTTATCATCAAAGAAATACCGGTAGCACCGCCATCCAGGAAATTATTGGAAAGCAGGAAACCTTTCAGGCCAAAACCGGCGGACAGCACCCCAATCAGTATCAGGAAAATATCGATACCGAATTTCCGGGCAGTGATCCTTAATTCAACAATACGCCTGGCATTGCTGTATTTCGTAAGTTCACTGTCAGAAATCCGGCCTCCAAAAAATATCCTGAAAACGCTAATCCTTTTTTTTCTCATCAGGATAAAAATACATAATAATTCAATAACAATAACGGGTGTATGCCATGGCAACTGGCTGGCTGCCGTGTGATTACCGGCCCCGGATGCAATTTTGATAATATTTATTGATAATTCAGATTTTGAGGTTATAACATTAACGGGTATCCTAAAATGAGCTATATACCAGATGCCGGAATAAAATGAAGGTTAATAATGAACCATTGTCTAATAAACCTCCCATGGATAAAAAGTTACTTTTCATAAAAGAAGCTATTTATCAATGGTACGATGTCTTATGCGGAAATGTATTTATTTTTGCCATTCTATCAGCCGGCCATCGTTCTTCCATGTATAATGGGAGGAAGGAAAGTCCGGACAGCAAAGGGCAACACACCGGTTAACAGCCGGCTCCCGGGTAACCGGGAAGAGACAGTGCCACAGAAAATTACCGCCCCGGTTTTACCGGGGTAAGGGTGAAAATGTGAGGTAAGGGCTCACGGTTTTGGTTGGCAACAATCATTACGGGTAAACCTTGTGTGCTGTAATGCCACGTATATCAGCGTTTGAGGGCGGCCCGTCCGAGCTGAAGGGTAGGCAGCAAGATTGTGTTAGTAATAACACAGCCAGATAAATGATGGCCGTTCCGGTCTTAGACCGGGATAACAGAATCCGGCTTATGGCTGATAGATTTTTTTCTTATTGTATTTTATTCAAAGTCACTGAAAATGCTCTGTTTGGTCAAAGGCCAGTCTTCTTTAATAAAACTGAAATAAACTGTATCACGAACGGTTCCGTTTTCAGCAATCATATGCCGTCGTAAAATGCCTTCTTTTACGGCGCCGATTTTCATCATGGCTCCTTGTGATTTTATGTTCAGCAGGCTCGTTTTCAATTCAATCCTGTTAAGCCCCAATACGTCAAATCCGTAATTGAGCAACAATATTTTGGTGGCTTTGTTTATCCCTGTCCTTTGCAGCGAAGGTTTATACCATGTCCAGCCAATCTCCACCCTTTTATTGGCAAGGGAAATATTTCCATACCTCGTGCAACCTGCATAACAGCCTTTTTCTTTATCATAAATGGCGAATGGGTATGAATTGCCTGCAACCCTTTCATCAAGAGCCTGATTAAAATAACGCCTGAAATCATCTTCGTTCTTAACATCTGCACTGGTGAATTCCCAGATTTCCCTTTCCATGGCGATAGGCAACAATAATGGGAAATGTTTTTCCTGCAGGGGTTCCAGTAAAGACCTGTTATTCTGTAAAATGATTTCCCGGGTTGTAAATGACTGGTTGTTCATGAATATAAAGTTAAAAAGGAGATTTGGTTTTAATTAACCGGGCTACCAGTTTGTCAATTGGTAAACTCACTGAATGTTCAGAGAATTCATCCCAATCAATAAACCGGAACGTTTCTGTTTCACCTGTTTCATGATACATTTTCATTTGAACTTCATCAAATTCGAATGGCTTGTTCCTGATCGGGGCCTGTATTTCTTCCAGCGGTTGTACATGGTAATAGATGGAAATGATCTGGTGAGCAGGATTAAAGGCGCTTTGCTGGTAAAAATCAGTTGTATAGAGATGGCCGGTCACTTCAATCTTCAGTTTCATTTCTTCCATGAACTCTCTTTTCAGGCAATCAATGGTGCCTTCTCCGAACTCAAGGCCGCCGCCGCAAAATTTAGTGTAATAATTACCGCGGATGAATTCATCGCTAACAAGTACCTGCTTCCTGTCATTCACCAAAATTCCATAAACCCTGATATTGAACATGGGCATTATTTTTTAGTCCGCCTTATATAATTATACATAACAAAGGCAAGGATGATAAATGACAGGCTTACCGGTAACCAGAATGCATAAGGTGAATGCTGGTAAGGAACCGGAACATTCATTCCATAAATGCTGGCAATAAGAACCGGGATACTGAGAAAGATCGTGATAGTGCTTAACCTTTTCAACACTTCATTCTGGTTGTTACTGATGATGCTGGCGAAAGCATCGAGTGTACTGCTGAGTATATTTGTATACGTATTGGCAGTTTCAAGGGCCTGTGAGGTTTCAATGATCAGGTCGTCCAGGAAATCTTTTTCGTCTACATCCAGATGCAGGAAGTTGGTTCTGGCCAGTTTCATCATCAGCAGTTCATTGCTGCGAAGTGCTGTTATGAAATACACCAGGCTCTTTTGTATGCGCATCAGTTGTAGCAGTTCTTCATTCCGGATTGAATCGTACAGCTTCTGTTCCAGCATGTTCCTGCGCTGGTTAATTTCTTTCAGGTGGTCCTGGAAAGTCATGGTTATCTTTTCAAAAATCTTCAGCACCATCATATTGGGCTTATCGGGCCTGCGGTTTTGAAAACTGTTCAGGAATTTCTTGATGGCTTCATTTTCAAATGAATTAACTGTTACAACCTGTTGCCCTGTTAGTATGATACATATTGGAATGGTTATATAAAAAGCATCACTGTCGTTGAAGGAATTGTTCTCAGTAGGTGTTTTGATAACAATCAGTTTCACATTGTCTTCCAGTTCATACCTGCTGCGTTCATCTATGTCAAGTGAATCTTTCAGAAAGTCTAATGGAATGGAAAGCGATTTTCCTAATTCGGAAAATTCTTCCTGGCGAAGGGGTGGGAGCACGTTCACCCAGGTTCCTGCATCGGGTTTATCAACTTCCGTTGTGCGGTGGGCGATTATCTTAAAATATTGGATCATGTACAGTTAGTTTATTTCTATAACACCTTCAAAAACCTTTTCCGCAGGGCCGCAAAGCCAGATATTCTCAAAGTGCATTTCATCAATCTTGGTGAATTCAACACTGAGGTTACCTCCGGCGGTTTTTACATCCACCCGGTTAAACCCGCGAGGGTTGTGGGCCGAAACAAGGGCAGCTGCCGTAACACCGGTTCCGCAACTAAGCGTTTCATCTTCTACGCCGCGTTCATATGTTCTAACATAAATTGAATCTTCCCCGGTACTTTCCACAAAATTAACATTTATGCCATCAGGCATATACCGTTTGCTGAACCTAACTTCCCTTCCTGTTTCAATCACATCAATATTTTCCACATCACTGGCAAATTTTACAAAATGCGGCGAACCGGTATCCAGTACTGCAAATGAAGAATGTTCTTCTATCTCCTGTACATCCTTCATCTTTAACCTGATCCATTGGTTGTCTATTTCCGCTTCATGTATGCCATCACTTGCCAGGAAGCGGTATGTGTACTGATGAATGCCCAGGTTGAAAACAAATTTCACCATGCACCTGCCGCCATTACCGCACATGGATCCGGGTTTCCCGTCTGCATTAAAATAAAGCATTTCAAAATCATAGCCTGAATTGTTTTTCAACATCATCAGGCCATCCGCACCAATTCCGAAATGCCGGTCGCATAACCTGTTTATTTGTTCAGAACTTATATTGTTGTAAGATCCGTTCCTGTTATCCAGAATGATGAAGTCGTTTCCCGCTCCCTGGTATTTGTGAAAATTGATTTTCATTTTTTACAGTATTAGTTATTTAACCAGGTGACTGGCCCAGGAATGCTCTTTCGCTTCCTGTTATTTTCGGATGTAATTTACAAAATAGGCAAACAGTATTAATTAAATTAAGCAGGCCGTTTATAAACAGGTAGCAAGGTAGAAAGCTGTTCCTTAAGCATCATCAGCAACTTTGCTTACAATTGTTTCAAGTGCCCTTTTTATCAGGTTTTCAACGGCTGTATTGCTGTTACTGCTAAATTCCTTTGTAATCCTGTTAGCCACGATGGCGCTCAATGAAAGGCATTGATGGCCCATCACTTTTCCCATACCGTAAATGGCGGCGGTTTCCATTTCAAAATTGCATACCCGGTGATTACCAAATTTGAAACCGGTAAGCCTGTCTACCAGGTTGGGTTGTGTAAGCCCCATTCGTAGAACCCTTCCCTGTGGCCCGTAAAATCCGGGGCAGGTAACCGTTATGCCATGGTGGAAACCTGTAACAAATTCTTTCAGCAATGAAATGCCGGCGGTATTCAGGTAAGGTTCAGAAATGCCCTGTTGCATTTGAACATAGGTTTTAAATGCATGTAATACCTGGTTTTCCTCTTCATTATGGCTGTTCTTGTAAAAGTTCATTAGGTTGTCAATACCCAAACCATGCGTGCTTGCCACAAAACTGTCAACCGGAATGTCTTGCTGAAGCGAACCTGCCGTACCGATACGAATGATATTCAGACTGGAAAGTTTTTCCCTGATACACCTGGTTGTAAAATCAATATTAACCAGTGCATCCAGTTCGTTCATTACAATATCAATATTATCGGGACCAATTCCGGTACTGGTAACAGAGATTCGTTTTTTGCCTATATATCCGGTATGGGTATTAAATTCACGATGATGGTTCCTGAATTCAATATGGTCAAAATGCTTGCTGACTTCATCAACACGGTCCGGGTCTCCAACGGTAATGATGGTACGGGCAATTTCTTCCGGCCGGCAATTAATATGATAGATGGCTCCGCGGTTATTGATGATAAGTTCTGAAGCGGCGATGCTGTTCATTTACCTGATTTTACATTAAAAATTTAAGGATGTGGGATGCAATTTTATTTTATGGATAAAAATACCCTATTTTTGCAACACTGAAAACGAACATCTACGCATGTTTGTTGTTCTTAACCGGTCCTTTGGCCGAGTGGCTAGGCACAGCTCTGCAAAAGCTTCTACAGCGGTTCGAATCCGCTAGGGACCTCAAAAGGAATATTGCCCCGGTACAGTTACCGGGGCAATTCAATAATACGAATGGTATGATAACCAGGATCATGCATATGGTGGGGTTGATGGCTGCCGCTTTGCTTATTGCCACGTGTTTCATTCCCTGGGTGCATTATAATAATATCAATGAAACATTTACGGGTTTTCATGTCAGCAGGTTTTCAACTGGAAATTATTATGGCAGGGCAGGAGTGGTTATTTGTTTCTTTACTGCAATCATCCTGATCTTCATGTTCATCCCAAAGCTTTGGGCAAAAAGAACCAATCTTTTTCTTACAGCAATTCTGTTTGCGTATTGTATTCGTACCTATATCATATTTACCAGTGCCTTGTTTGAAGGTGAAGTGGAAAAGAAAGCAGGAATTTACCTTATAATAGTACTTTCATTTCTGATGCTGGCATCATCCCTGTTTCCCAGGATAAAAGAACGGTAAAAGTTTTTAAATCATACATCATAAATCATACATCATAAATCTCAAATGTATGATCTATGATGTATGATTGGGGAAATAGTCTTAAAACTAAATCTCATAACTACTAACGTACAACCACATTTACTTTTTCACTTCCTTTGCCCACGCATCCTTTAATGTAACAGTTCGGTTAAATACCAGGTGGTTTTCTGTTGAGTCGGGGTCGAGGCAGAAATACCCTTTACGTATAAACTGGAAACGTTCATTTAGTGTTGCCTGTTTCAATGATGGTTCTATATAGGCTTTTTCAATTACCTGCAGCGAGTTGGGGTTTATATGGTCTTTGAAATCACCCTCTTCAGCAGCTGGGTTTTCAGACAGGAACAATCGGTCGTATAACCTCACTTCTGCTGTAGCAGCATGTTCAGCACTTACCCAATGAATGGTTCCTTTAACCTGTATATTGCCAGATCCTTCATGGCCGCTTTTTGATTCGGGGAAATAGCTGGCGTGTATCTCCGTTATATAGCCCTGTTCATCTTTAATGAAACTGTTGCATTTGATAATGTAAGCGCTTTTAAGCCTTACCATGGCTCCGGGAGCCAGCCTGAACCATTTTTTAGCCGGCACTTCCATGAAGTCTTCCCGTTCAATCCAAAGGGTTTTACTGAAAGGCAGCGTACGGGTTCCCATGCTTTCGTCGGGGCCGTTTTCGCTGGTAAGCTCTTCTGTGCGGCCTTCTTCATAATTATCAATAACCAGTTTAACGGGGTCAAGCACAACCATTACCCTGAGGGCGGTTTTATTCAGTTCTTCCCTCAGGCAGAATTCAAGCAGCCCCAGGTCTATCAGGTTTTCCCTTTTGGCAACGCCTATCTTTTCGCAGAATTCCCTGATGCTGCCCGGTGTATAACCTTTTCTCCTGAAACCGCTGATAGTCGGCATCCTGGGGTCGTCCCATCCGTTCACATGCTTTTCGTTAACCAGTTGCAGTAATTTGCGTTTACTCATTACCGTATAAGTCATGTTCAGACGGGCAAATTCATATTGGTGCGACGGGAAAATGTCCAGCTTTTCTATGAACCAGTCGTACAATGGCCTGTGCGGGATGAATTCAAGCGTGCAGATGCTGTGCGTAATGTTTTCAATGCTGTCGCTTTGCCCGTGGGCAAAATCATACATCGGGTAAATACACCATTTGTTTCCTGTGCGGTGATGATGGGCGTGCTTAATGCGGTAAATGACTGGGTCACGCATCAGCATATTTGGCGAAGCCATATCAATCTTAGCCCTCAGTACTTTTTCGCCGTCTTTGTATTTACCCGCTTTCATATCGCTGAACAGTTGCAGGTTTTCCTGTATGCTGCGATTGCGGTATTTATTTTCCTTACCTGGTTCAGTAGGTGTGCCTTTACCGGCAGCAATCTCTTCCGAACTGCTGTCATCAACATATGCGAGCCCTTTTTCAATGAGTTTTACGGCATATCCATATAGGTCGTCGAAATAATCAGATGCATATAATTCCCTTGCCCAGGTGAAACCCAGCCAGCGAATATCTTCCTTGATGCTTTCTACATATTCGGTTTCTTCGGTAACCGGGTTGGTGTCGTCGAAACGGAGATTGGTTTCTCCGCCATACTTTAAGGCCAGTCCGAAGTTTACATTTATTGCTTTTGAATGGCCGATATGCAGGTACCCGTTCGGTTCGGGCGGAAACCGGGTGAGCAGTGATGCATATTTGCCGGAAGTCAGGTCTGCTTCCACGATCTCTTCCAGGAAATTAAGGGTTTTTTCTTCGCTCATACTTGATATTATTCTGCAAATGTAAGTATTCGGTTTTCAAAATTATATTCAATAAAAAGCCCGTGTACTGAACACGGGCTTAATAAGTTACCATTGATGCAGTTATCAGGCCCTGCCCATTTTCTTAAGATATAAGGCATGGGAAACGATGGCATGCCGCATCTTTTTATATTCTATGTATTTTACATTGAACTCGTCACAGGTTTTTTTAATGATCTTGCTGATAGCAGGGTAGTGCACGTGAGAAATTTTCGGGAACAGGTGGTGCTCAATCTGGAAGTTAAGCCCGCCAACCAGCCAGGATATCAGTTTGTTGCGGGTAGCAAAATTAGCTGTTGTCTGTATCTGGTGAATGGCCCATTCCTCTTCAATCCTGTTTGTGTCTCCGGAAGGCACCGGGAAAGCAGTTTCTTCAACTGTATGAGCCAGTTGAAATACAATGCTTAATATGAAACCGGCAAACATAGCAAGGCTGAGGAAACCAATCAGCCAGGGCAGAAATCCTATCAGGTAAATAGGTAAAACGATCATCATGAACATGTACCCGATCTTGGCAAACCAGAAAGCGAAATGATCAAAAGGGCTCATTTTCTTGATAGGCACGGGACCAACTTTCTGTTTAAAATATTTCCTGTAATCGGATTCAAAAACCCAAACCAGTAACAGTAACGTATAAAGGAACCACACATAAATGTGCTGGAATCGGTGAATGAAATATTTTTTCTGTGTGGTGCACATCCTCAGCATTGGTTTAATCTCAATATCATCATCTATGCCATCAATATTAGTGTAAGTATGGTGAATGATATTGTGCTTGTTATTCCACATAATACCGCTGGCACCCAGTGCATTGGCTGAAAATGCAGCAATCTTGTTCCAGAACTTACTCCTGCTGAAGCTGCCGTGGCCGCCATCGTGCATCACATTGAAGCCGATTGCTGCGGTTAATCCGCCCATCGCCAGGCATTCCAGGAATGCAATCCAGTATGCAGGCGTGAAGAATACTACGTGAATGTATAAAGCGATGTATAGGGTCCATAATAAACCGGCTTTAAAATACAGGCTGAAATTGCCGGTTGCCGGTTTTTTTGAATCTATAAAATACTGCTGAACCCTTCTTTTAAGTTCCTGGTGAAAATTAGAACCCTGGATATTTGCAAATTTTGGGGTGGCTGACATGGTTATGGTTTGATTATGTATTTTTTTTTATTATTGAATCAAGATTTTTAATCCCTATTACTTTTTCTGAAATGTACCCTTCTGCATATTCCACACCGATCATTTTACCAAACATCTTATGGCGGTAAACCACACTTTCCAGAAAGCCGGGAGCGGAGATATATGTTTGCGGGCCTCCGGCTTCCGGGTTATGAAACTGTGTTCCGTATGCTTTGATGGATTCCAGTTTTTTTTCAAAAACATCAGAAATGTCAATTACAAAATCGGGTTTCAGAAACCTGTCCTGGATATAATGGAGCACATATGCCGGCCTCCAGGGTTCCTGTTTCAATCCGTTATCTGTAGTTTCAATTTTCATCAACCCGGAAAGAAAGGAAGCGTCTGATACCAGTTTTGCACTTCTTCCATGATCCGGATGCCTGTCTTCCGGGGCATTACACAGTACAATCTCAGGTTTATATTTCCGAATCACCCTGATCACTTCCCGCTGTTCTTTTTCCTCATTTTTAAAAAAACCATCGGCAAGCCGGAGATTTTCCCTTACATCAACACCCAATATACCGGATGCCAGTGCCGCTTCTGCATACCTGGTTTCTACCGTACCCCTGGTACCCAGTTCGCCTTCGGTCAGGTCCACAATACCGGTCTTTCTTCCCTGCTTTTTTTCAACGAGCAATGTACCGGAACAACTTAACTCCACATCATCCGGGTGAACACCAAAAGCCAGTACATCTAATTTCATGTAGTAGTATGAAAATTTTACTGCAAGATACAGCTAAAAAGCCAAATAACCCGTTCAGACAAGGCCTGTACGGGTTCAAAAAATACTAACATTCATTTGTTTTATGGGGATAATCTGCCGTTGGGTTCACATTTGTACCACATCGGTCTTGCGGATGTCCTGGTAGCCGTACATCCGCTGTACTTCCTTAACCAGTTTTTCAATCACAGCATCTTCATTTTTTTCATTATAGGGCTGCTTTAAAT
>WBZP01001548.1_pt1 | contig 27903 bp, 29 predicted proteins | sample 5204301 | NCBI WGS metagenome assembly WBZP01 (sample SAMN12412401, study PRJNA552823) | activated sludge metagenome | isolation source: activated sludge from nitrification reactor of wastewater treatment plant... | place: USA: Pennsylvania | collected 2017 | reverse complement strand
CGCAATTTTCTCCCCAACGCGGCGTCGGGAAATGTGACCGACTGAACCATATAGAGATCGTCGCCATGGCGCTCGAAGCGAGGATGGCGCCGGAGATGCGGACGGATCAGGAGATCTCCCGCTGGTCCTCCATTGGCGTTCGCCTCGCCCTGACCGGCCAAACGGATCATCACACCGTCATCGACTCCCGGCGGAATCTTCACCTTCAGCCTGTGCGGAAGAAATTGATAGCCCTGTCCCTGGCAAACCGGGCAGGGAGATTCCACGATCTGCCCGCGGCCCTGACAACGCCCGCAGGTCGTCAGGGTCACCAACCGCATGTCTTTCTTCGTCTTGACCTCCTGCTTCTGGCCGGTTCCCTTGCAATCGGGACAGGAAAGCGGCTTGGTGCCGGCCTTGGCCCCGCTCCCCCCGCAGGGCTCGCACTTCGACGACCGCGTGACATGAATCTCCCGCTCTCCCCCGCGAGCGGCCTCCTCCAGTGTCAGCTCCAGATCGTAGCGAAGATCGACGCCTCTAGACGCACCGGCTCCGGGCCTCGTCCGCCTGCCGAACAGATCACCGAACATGCCCGACAGATCGCCGAAGCGGCTGCCGAAGAAATCCCCGAACTGGAAATCCCGCATCAGGTCGTCCGGCGACCATCGTTCGCTCACACCGGCATGGCCTGTCGTATCGTACTCTTTGCGTTTCGCGTCGTCGGAGAGCACGGCATAGGCTTCCGCGAGTTCGCGAAACTTCGCCGCCGCATCGGGATCTCTGTTTTTATCGGGATGGTATTTCAGCGCTGACTGGCGATAGGCGTGTCTGATCTGGTCGTGGGTCGCGGTCCGATCCACTCCCAGCACCTCGTAGTAGTCCCGCTTGGTCTTAGCCTCCGGCACGGGCTACTCCTGCACCCATGATCGTGATCCCATTGGTATGGACTACAACAACCGGCTACCGGCCGAATCGTCCCATGAGCTGCGCCTCAGCCAGAACATGCCCCTTGCAGGTCTCCAGCACCTGGCTCTTGGTCGCGCGCGGCTTCAGATTCAGGGCGGCATCCAGCGCGTAGAGCTTGAAATAGTACCGATGCGGCTTCCCCGGCGGAGGACAGGGCCCTCCGTAACCGACCCGCTTGAAATCGGTCAGACCTTGCAGCGCTCCGTTGAGCCAATGGTCCTTAGCAGGAATACCTTCCGGGAGCCCCCGCAGATCGAGCGACAGATTATAGATGACCCAATGCACCCACATGCCGCCCGGCGCGTCAGGATCGTCTGCAATCACGACGAAACTCTTCGTGGCGGCCGGCGGCACACCCCAATGGAGCGGCGGCGACAGATCGTCGCCTTCGCAGGTATGCCGGTCCGGAATACGCTCCCCCTCCTTAAACGCCGAACTCGTCAGTTCAAATGCCATGGTCCTCCCCTCCTCACGGTTACGGCGGCAGACGATCCCAACAGTAAACCGTCTTGACGGGCTGCTAGCCTGAATTTCCTTTCTTCCAGAAAATCCAGAAGAGCGCAGTCACCACGACGCCCGCGAGGATCATTTCGAAGACTTCAGCAGACATAGCGTCAAACAAAAAGATTGGAACCATGGTAAGCCGTCTGAATCATGGCAGCGCGAGATGAGACGGAGGATGCCCCCGCCTCACCCCTGCAGCCCATAGGCCGGTTTCTCTCAGCGCTACTAATCGATCTTGACCGACACCGCTTTCTTCTTGGCATCTTCCGTCTTCGGCATCCGGACTTCCAGGACGCCGTCTTTGAATGAGGCTTTGATGTCGCCGCTCTTCACTTCACATGGCAACGCCACCGTCCGCAAGAACGACCCGTAAGACCGTTCCCGGCGATAATAGTCGTCTTCTTTGACTTCCTTGTCCTCTTTCTTCTCGCCCTTGATCGTCAGGTTCTCTCCCGTGAGATTCACGTCAATGTCTTCTTTCTTCATGCCGGGCAGTTCGGCCTTGACCACCACACTGTCCTTCTCCTCATAGACATCGAGTGACGGCATCCGGATACCCAGCGGGCGAACGGGCAACCAACGGTCTCGCCCGAACAGACTGGGGAACGGACGACGCCACATGTCATCCATCACACGCTCCAGCCAATGCTCGAACTCTTCTCCGCGGGAGACGACCTCACCGGACTTCTTCGTGGCGACGGCTTTTTCTTCTTTTTCCTCAGTCGCTGCTTTGGACATGATCCCTCCTCCTTGTTGGTGTGATGAAACACATGGCATTTGAGTGCCGACGAACAACGATGACACGACCGGGTTCCCGTTTATGGACGGACTTCCAAGCGATTGATGACCTTATCGACGCCGAACACGTACCAGGCGTCGAATTCCGCCATCTCCTTCTGTGGCGCGGACGGCGCATCGCCTTCGAGCGTCACGACCGATTGCCGGGCGGCCACGCGGATCCGATCACCGTTTACGAACGGATCTTTCTTCAAGACAATGCGCACGGCTTTCGCCATCTCCTCATCCGAATCCGGTTGATCCGGAACCACTTCCATCCCGTTGATCACATCGCAGCTGCCCGGCACCCACCAGGCCAGCACCCCGGCCAGCCGTTTCTGCGTGAGCCCGGTCACATGGTCGTCGAGCAACACCACGCCCTCGTTCACGGACACTCGAACAGCGCCCCGGGGCTCGCTGGTGACTTCCCGAACGGTTTCCAGCTGCCCTTTGCGAATGACCTGGATCGAACAATTCAGGAGGGAGGATTCCTGGAGCAATGCATCGCGCACCGCATCTAAAATGGCTCCGTCTCCCATGCGCATCGCGGGCGTGACGTGGAAACGATCCACGATTCCGGTCACGCCGGATACGGCAATCACCAGTTCCATCGCCAGTTTTTTTGCGGCGATATGCTCCGCTTCGCCTTCCAGAGTGAGCACGCCGTCGGCAAATTCCATTGTCACGGGATACTTGTGCACATTGATGCGCGGCTCATGCTCCAATGCCGCTCGGACTCCTTTGAGAACTCTCTCCCGCTCTGACATCAGCGATTCCCTTCATGAACGTCACGCACAGGTCACTCTTCCATAAAGCAACGTGAGTGCCATACCCATGCCCCTTGCGAAACCGTTGATGATTCAGGTGATGCTGTAAGCGTAGCTGTCTCGCTCCTGCTGTGAACAAACCCGTTCTGTGGACTAACTCCCCAACGAAGTTGTGTCCATGCTGTGGAATGCCACGGCAGATGCCAACGAATCCGTTGCGGAAGTCCTCTTGAGAACACCCGTCACTGCGCGCATGATACCAACGGCTTTCGCAGGAGCGCGTGAGCCTTGGTATGAAACCTTCGCGCACCCCGCTTGCTCTGTTCTCACGGCGCCGCCATGAACAGACTTTCACGTCTCGATCAACCAGCCCTCTGCTTCATCGCCGATGCCATGCTCGGCCGGCTGGCGCGCTGGCTGCGGATTCTCGGCTACGACACGGCCTATGAAAAGATGATCACGGACGAGAGGCTGGTCGAGCGGGCGGTCCGCGAAGACCGCTGGCTGCTCACGCGTGATAGGAACCTGGCGCTCCGTAGGCTCCTCCGCGGCCGGCATACGCTCCTCGTCAGTGACAAGGTCGACGGCCAGCTGCGCCAACTTCATCGGGATCTCAAGATCGACCTTGACCTGACTCACCAGCGAGCCTATCGCTGTGCGGACTGCAATGTCGTCCTTACCTCTATCTCACATGCCGACGCCGCGCCGCTGGTTCCTCCCTTTGTCGCGCAGGAGCACCGGGAGTTTCTCCAATGCCCTCAGTGCCGCCGCGTGTTTTGGTCCGGCACTCACTGGCAGGATCTCGATCGCCGCCTTACCGCCATCAGCGCGTGCTCCTTGGACACACCGCCATGAATAACGACAAGCCGCCGCTGGGCGTTGCTCCTGGTGCCAGACCAGGCTCCACCCGTCCCCTTCTCCGCCGGCGTGCTGGGCCCGCTTATCGGCGCGGATCTGCTCCATCTCCGTGACGTGTCCAAAATCTCAACCGGCATCGCCAGCATCGGCGGGGCCGGCACGTTCGACGGGATCGTACTGTCGGGAATTGTGGCGGCGTATCTGGCTTAGGGCGGGGCGACTCGAACGTGCCCCTTCGATCGAGGGGAACAGCAGCAGAGGGTTTGAAAGATCGTACCGAATACCACCGTGGCGGCGGAGAAGCCTGTTACTTCAATCCCCCGTAGGGGTCGTCGAACCTGGCACCGCACTCGCGGCACACGACTTTACCCGTCCACTTGCCGGCTCTGGTCACGACATTGTCGATCAGCCGGCTATGAGCGCAGGCGGCCACCCTCGTCACTTCACTGCTCGGCTGAATGACCGCACGGTCCACACCCACCTCCGGATTTGCTGAAGCCTCTTTCATGTCCCCCCTCCGTTTCTCCGCCTTGGCATAGACCCGCAGTCCAACTCCGTCCACACTCACTGCCCCCTCGCCAGCCGTCGCTTGCAGGGAGGCCCTTGAACGACAAAGACCGCCTCTCTCCTCGCTCGATTGACTCCCGGCGCAATGGATCTCCTCAAGTCTGGAGCTCCCTGGCGTGAACGGCCTGGACTCTGTACGTCCTGCCGTCGTCCACGGTCATGCGAATCTGCCCGTTCCGGCTCAGATAGTCGATGGCAAGAAAGACCTCGTTCCAGGTGAGGTCCGGACAAAGCGCACCCACCTCTTCCAGCGGGCAAGCGCTGCCGAGCTGCTCCAGTGCGCCATAGACCTGCTGAACCATCGTCTCGACCCTCATCGCACATCTCCCTTTCGCACGTGCCTCGCATCTCCGCCGTTCAACCCGCGAGAAACCCTCAGCGCATCGACGGCCGTTCAGATCGGATAAGACCCGAGGCGAACGCGCCGTCTCCAAGCTCCCATTCCCCTCTCACTTCCAACCCGATATACCGGTCGCCCGCGAGGACGTGCAGCAGGGCTTGAGAGAGTTCCGCATAGAGCGCCGTTTTCTTGAGAACGTAGCCACGGGCCCCCGCAGCGAACGCCAGGGTCACATAAGCCGGCTCCTGATGGCTCGTTAAGATAATGACCCGGCTCTCCGGCACCTGCGCCTGGAGCGCCCGCGTGGCCTCGAGGCCATTCATCTTGGGCATCGAGATATCGGTGAAAATAATGTCCGGCTTCAACTGTTGCCCGGCTTGTACGAGCGCCTCTCCATCCCCCACCGTTCCTACCACCTCGCCCAATTCGCCCATCACGTCCCGCAAGGCCTTCAACAGATCCGGGTGATCATCGGCGAGTAAGATGCGGGGTCTGGCCATGGATCGATACACTCCAGCTCACAAACGTTGAGGATATCGTAGGCTTCTTGAGGAAACGGAGGAACTAGGGAAATCCCTGGAGGCCAGGAGCAATCCTACCAGAGGTCGGCAAGGACCTGAGACGTGAAGCGTCGTTCGTCTCTCGTTATCGGATCGTCAGCGGCATGTTTGCGAGATACGCTTCACGATTCACGTCCGAGCTAGAGGCCGGTGATGCCGTGCGTGATCGCATACTTGGTCAAATCGGCGGTGGTATGAAGGTCCAGCTGCTGCATGACGCGGGACTTATGGAACTCTACCGTTTTCACCGACACATTGAGAATCGTGGCAATCTCCTTCGTGCCATGGCCTTCAGCGACAAGCTGCAACACCTCCCGCTGGCGGTCGGTGAGCGTGGAGGACGCAGCCTTGCCTGCCTCGCCTGTGGATGGCTTCAAAACCGTTTCCAGCACGTCCTTCGTGAGCGACGGCGTGAGGTAGTGCTGGCCTTGGAGGACGGCCTTGATCGCCAGGCCGAGTTCCGACGCGGCGGACCGTTTGAGGAGATACCCGGAGCCCCCGGCCTGAAACGCCTCGGTCGCATAGGTCGGACTGGCATGCATCGTCAGAAAGATGAGCTTGCTTTCAGGGACAAGCTTCCTGAGCTGGCGAGCCGCGTCGAGCCCGTTCAAGAGCGGCATCGAGATATCCAGGAGAATCAGGTCCGGCCGCAGCTTCTTCGCCGCCTCGACCAGCGCCCGGCCGTCTTCCACCATGCCCACCACCTCGCATTCGGCCTCTACCAGCTTCCGCAAGCCGGCCAGGATCAGCGAGTGGTCGTCGGCCATGAGCACGCGCGGCTTTGTCATGCGTCCTCCTGCGCGCGGGGAATCCAGGCGCACACCTTCGTGCCTTCCCTTGCGAGGGAATGGACGCGAAAAAACCCGCCCAAGAGACGCGTGCGTTCCTGCATGCTCGTGAGGCCGAGTCCTTTGACACGAGCGTCCTTGCTCTCAAGGTCGAACCCCTTGCCGTTATCGCGCACCGAAACGCCGACCCCCTTGGAGGATCCGCTCAGTCTGATCGTCACATGGCTCGCCTGGGCATGCTTGGACACGTTCTGGAGGCTCTCCTGCAAGACGCGGAACAAATTGGTCTTCACTTCCGGTGAAAGCACCTTCGGCACCTCGCGGGGAGTAAACGTCGCCGGCATGCCTGTCCGTTTCGTAAACTCGGCGACGTGGTCCCGCATAGCCGCCTCCAAGCCGACATGATCGAGTAACGACGGGTGCAGATTATACGCCAGATCGTGCAGGTCATCGGAAATCTGCCCGATGCCGGCCCGAACTTCCGCGAACTGCCGGAGAATCGGCTCAGGGAGATGGCCGATTGTGCTGCGTTCTAAGGTCTCCAGTTCGACTGCCAGGGCCGCGAGCCGCTGATTGAAGTCGTCGTGCAGGTCGCGCGCGATCCGCTTGCGCTCCTCATCCTGAGCCGTCAACAGTTTCTCCGTGAGCCTTTGGAGCTCATCTTGCTTCTCCCGAAGCACGAACTGGCTCTGCTCAAGGCCCAGCTCGGCCTGTTTCTGGAGCGTCACATCGGTGGCCAAAACCAGAATCCCTTTGATCTGGCCGGTGCCATCACGATCAGGCATAGACTGCACGCTCATCCAACGAACATCGCCGTTCGGCAAAGCCATCGGATAGACAAACGATGCCGCCTGGCCCACTAAAGCCTTCCGGAGATGCGGCTCGAGCCGGCCAAAATTGGCCTCTCCAACCACCTCCTTAACAGACTTTCCCACAATGCCAGATGCGGGCAGGCCAAAGAATTCTGCATGCCGCTGATTGACAAAGCAATGCCGCAATTCTCGATCGACATAGGAATAGAATGCCGGGACGTTGTCCGCCAAGAGGTGGAATTCGCGCTCTTGAGCCCGCAAGGCGTCTTCCGCCTGCTTGCGCGCAATGGCCGTCGCCAGCCCGTGACAGACGGATTCGATGGCTTGCAGCATCATAGGAGATGCCGCGTGAGTCCCAAACAGCGCGAGCACACCGAGCACACAGCCTTCGACGACGAGCGGATACCCGGCAAACGATTGCAAACCGTTCTCGCGCATCCACTGCTTGTTTGGCAGACGGTCGTCCTGAAGAATGTCGTTCGAGATGATCGCACCGGCCCCCTGGGCAATTTGTCCGATCTTCAGGGCCCCCAAGGGGACTCGGCGGAACTCACCGTTAAGATTCACCGAAAGCCCGGCGCTGGCTGCGAGATGAAGGCACTCGGTCCGGTCCTGGCACCATTCTACTTTGTGACAGTCCTCACAGAGGTCTCCCGGCCCCACCATCCAGATTCTTGCAAAAGCGCATCCCAACCGCGTGACAATGACGTCGGTCAATTGCTGAAGCAGGTCCTTGAGAGGCTTGTCTCGATTCAACGAGAGGGTCGCCTCGGCGACAAAGGCCGACAAGCGCGCGCGTTCCGCCAATTCATCCTCTATCCCCTTCCGGTCGGTAATGTCATGCGCCAGATAGATCAGGCAGGGAATGGACCCGAGTTGGATCGGCTCGACAGAGACCATGATCGTCCGAATCTCTCCGGACTTGGTCCGGAGCAATCCTTCCCGATTGTGGAGATGGCCCCGTTCCTGAATTTCCTGGAGCACAGACGCGCGCTCCGATGGATTGGCCCAGAGCCCCAACTCCAGAGTCGTGCGACCGATTACTTCCTCTCGCGTGTACCCGGTCAGCCGGCTAAATCCCTCATTCACATCGCAAAACCGGCCTTCTGGCAATGTACTGATCCCGACAGCGGAGGGAACCCACTTGAAGAGGGCTTGAAAGTGTTGTTGCGACTGAGTCAGCTCCTCAATGAGCCGGTGTTGCTCTTGCTCCGCCCGCTCCCGCTCCGTAATATCGCGCAGAACCACGGTAAAGAGCTGCTTGCCAGCAACCGTGGCATGGGAGATTGAGGCCTCGATGGGAAACTCCTCTCCATTGGATCGCAATCCGTACAAAGTGCCGGCACGCTGCATCGCGCGGGAGGATATACCACCCTTGGCGAAGCGGCTCATGTGATCGTGATGCGCCGCCCTGAACCGTTCCGGAATAAACCGGTCGAGCGGCTGTCCGATCGCCTCGGCGGCCCGGCAGCCGAACATGGATTCTGCCGCCCGGTTGAAGAGCCTCGCGCGCTCCTGCTCATCGACTGTAATGATGGCATCCATCGCTGACCCGATGATCGCCTCAAGCTGGGCTCGTTGTATGTCCAGCTCCTGCTCCGCCCGCTTGCGGTCGCTGATGTCCAGGAGCGACGTCCGCCAGTGGGTGATGCCTCCCGGATCTTCCTGAACCGCAAGGCTCTCCAGATAGAGACAATAGACAGCCCCCGCCTCTTTCTGCACACGCACTTCACAGGTTTGTCGCGTGCCGCTCTTCAGGACTTCCTGAGAATGCCGATGGAGCCGGTCCTGATCCTCTGATGCCACAAAGCGGCTGAGCGGCTGTTCGATCAGGTCTTTCCGGTTGATGCCCAGCAGCAGCCCGGCCCTCAGATTCGCCTCCACGATCGTCCCCTCCCGATCCAGCAGCAGATGGCCGGCCGGGGAAAAATCGTAGAGGTCCGCATAACGGTCACGCGCCACTTCGAGTTCCACCTGGGTCCGGCGCAACTCGTCGTTCTGCATCTCCAGCTCGATCTGATGAACTTGCAGCTCATGCACCAACTGCTGCACATCCTTGACCGGCATGGCGGCCACATCGCGCGTGGTCGTCCGGAGGAGTTCCTCCGCCTGTCGTCGAAGCCCGGTGGGCTTCGTGGGTCCGTCCGGCTGCTTAGCCATCGACGCCCTTCCCTTCCCCCGCCTTCACCTCTTCCATGGCCAGCAGAATTCGGCCCGGCTGGGAGACGTCTTCCTCCAACTGTCGGCCGTTGAGCACCAGCGCCTTGCGGCCAACGCGGGGAAACGTCTTCTCCACGACAAAATCCTGGAACGAGGTACGCTTGGGCAACACCTCCTCCAGGATGGAGCGCAATTCGGGAATGTTCCAGGCCCCGTCGCAGAGGTGGTAGAGGAGCTGCTGCTCGACCTCGCGTGGCGTGACCTGAAAGGTCCGGTAGAAGGACTGGTTCACCGAGATCACCCGGAGCTGATCGTCCAACACCAGCAGCGGTTCACGCACCGTCTCGACGATGCTGGAGGCCATGCCACGCGCGGCTTGAGCAACCTGCTCCGCTTTCTTGATCTTGGTGATGTCCAGGAACGTCAGCACCAGCCCGTCGATGGTGTTCCTGGACGTTCGATAGGGCAGGATCCGCATGAAGAACCAGCTCCCGTCGGCGCCCTGCACCTCCCGCTCCGTGATGACCAGCGTCTGCAACACGTCCTGCGCATCCTCCAACAGCCGGTCATAGATCAGCTTCGACACGATGTCCGAGAGCGGGCGGCCGACATCGATGGCCATCAGGTTGCTCACCCGCTTCGCCTCCGTGGTGAACCGCCTGATGCGCAGATCGTTGTCCAGAAAAATGGTGGCCACCTCTGTGCTGTTCATGAGATTCTGCAAGTCGTCGTTCGCGTCCGCCAGCGCATCGAGCTTGCCCTGGAGTTCGGAGTTGACGGTCACCAGCTCCTCGTTCAGGGATTGCAGTTCCTCCTTCGCCGTCTCCATCTCCTCATTCGTGCTTTGTAGTTCTTCATTGGTGGATTGGAGTTCCTCGTTGGTGGACTTCAACTCCTCATTGGAGGTTTGCAGCTCCTCGATCGTCCGTTGCAGCCGCTGCCTGGTGAACTCCAGTTCTCGCTTGAGTCCGGTCTCCCCGGGCTTCGGCGATCCCGCCGCTCGGGCCGGTCGGCCCTTTCTCACGGGAGTCTTATCCCCGCGCTCGGTTTCAAACGTCACCAGGAACAACCCCCGGAGGGACTCCGGTTCGGCAATCTTCCTGACCGTCAGTGTGACCAGCATGAACTCGCCGTTGGCCTTCACCCGCACGCCACGGCGCACGACTTCATCCTGCCTGCCAAGCGCCTGATGGAGCGCGGTCGCCAGATCGTGCTCCAATCCCTCCCGCGCCATCTCCACCAAATGGTGCGTCGGCGGACCGGGGGCCGGTTGCAGATAGCCCCCCGTGTGCCCGTGGATGTACACGACCTCGCCCCGCTCGTTGACGACGACGGACGCCGGCGCAAAGCGCGCGACCAGCACCTGCTGGATCAGATCGGGAATCGAGGCGGGTCGCGTCGTGCCGGAGTGCGCCTCGAAGTCCGCGCGGGCCTCGGTGATCTCTTGCATCAATCCACCGGGAAACCGTTCCAGCCGCGGAAACGTGCCGGGCTCCTCGGACCGCCTGAACAGTTTCCATTTCCGATCGATCACGCTGTAGAGCCGCTCAAACCCGCCGATCGTTTCGGACGAGCCGAGAAACAGGATGCCGTTCGGTTTCAACGCGTAGTGGAACAGCGGCAGCACTTTTTGCTGCGCCCCGGCATCCAGATAGATCAGGAGATTGCGGCAGGACACCAGGTCCAGTTTCGTAAACGGCGCGTCGGTCAGAATGTTATGCGTCGCAAACACCACCAGGTCCCGAATCTCCTTCTTGACCCGGTAACTGCTGTCTTCCTGCGTAAAGAACCGCTGGAGCCGCTCCGGAGCGATATCCCCCGCGACGCCGACCGGATAGAGTCCGGCGCGTGCCGTGTCGACGGCCCGGCCGTCGAGATCCGACGCAAAGATCTGCACCGCGAGACGAAGCTTTCGCTCGGTCAGGTATTCACGGATGAGGATGGCCAGGGAATAGGCTTCCTCTCCCGTGGAACAACCGGCCACCCACACCCGCAAGGTCGCGCCCTCTGGCTTGCCCTCCACGAGCGCGGGTAACACCTTCTGTTCGAGGACCTCGAAAGCCTGCGGGTCGCGAAAGAAGCTAGTGACCCCGATGAGCAGCTCCTGAAACAGGGCATCCAGTTCGTGCGGATTCGCCAGCACAAACCGGAGATACTGTTTCAGGTTGTCGATCTGATGCACGTTCATCCGGCGTTCGATGCGCCGCTGAATCGTGTTGGCTTTATAGAGCGCAAAATCGTTTCCGGTCCGATCGCGCAACAGGATGAAAATCTTCTGGAGTGTCTGAGCCGCATCCGGTTCGGGCAGCGGCAAGGCCGGCTTCGTCAGGCTGCGGGCATAGGCCAGCAGCGGTTCCGCCATCTGGCCCGCCGGCCTGACGACATCCACGACGCCGGCGGCAATGGCGCTGCGCGGCATACCCTGATATTTAGCCGCCTGCGGATCCTGGACCATCGTCATGCCGGACTCGGCCTTGATCGCGCGCAACCCCAGCGTCCCGTCGGTGCCGGTCCCGGAGAGAATGATCCCGACAGCCCCTTGCTTCTGGTCTTCTGCCAGGGAACGAAAGAAGTAATCGATCGGCAGCGGCACTCGCTCCTGCGGGGCGGGCTCCATGAGATGCAGCCGGCCGTGCAGGATCGCCAAATTGGCTCCGCCCGGCGCCAGATAGACGCGATTGGGCTCCACCTCCATCCCGTCTGAGACCTCAACCACCGGCATCGCGGTGCACTTCCCGAGCAGGCCCGGCAGGAGACTGACATGGCCTGCATGCTGGTGCGACACCACCACGAGCGCCATTCCGCTGCCGGGAGGCATGTGGCGGAAGAACTCCTCCATGGCTTCTAAGCCGCCGGCAGAGGCGCCGATCCCGACGATCAGAAAACCGGGTGACTCCGGCGGCAGACCGGTCGCTGAAGCAGGTTGCGCGGAAGGAAGAGTCGGGGCGCCGCGTTGTTTCTTCGCGCCCTTGGGCTTGACGCCAATCCTGGCAGGAGTCTTCTTGCTCGCCTGCTTTCGTACCTTGGCCACAGAATCTTCTCCCCAGCGTGGACGCAAGACACAGTATCGTGCAGTCGTGGCGATGAACAGCTGGTCAGGGGCCAGAGTCTAGGCTCTTTCCCCGTTTCCAGCAAGCGAGACAACCACGGCCGGACCGGCACTGGTAAGGTCTCCATCCGGAACCAGGGTTTCTCCGAGTGTGCCCGGGGCGGCGCCTGTCGTCCAAGGTCAGCGGGGAGACACTCGGTCGTCTTGCGCGGGAGATCTTATGCTTCGGACAGACTCTCTAGAGTCGGCCATCCGCCGGGAACTTGGACAGGTTGGCCCTTGCTCGCCGGAGGAACTCAACGAGCGTTTACCCTACTATTCTTGGAACCAGGTGTTTGCCACCGTCGATCGGCTCACCCGTGTAGGCATCGTGACTCTCCAGCGACCGGACTCGTTAGACTCCATCCTCTCGCTGTCCCCCTCTCCCCCCTTTGAGACACAGCAGCACCTATCGGCTTGAATGCAGGCCGCGCGCATCAGGGCGTGGTCTGACATCCGTGCGACCGATCTCACGAGGCGTTCACCTCATTCCACGTATTCCCATCGCGCCAGGAATCAACCCTGACGCATGTCCGGCTCTCCGGCAAACGCCCCGTATCCTCCCTCACTCTCTCTCCAGCGTTTGTTTGGCACTAGTACATTGCTCTGGAGGAACTGGTGAGTTCCCCAGTTTCACAAACGGCGACGAATCGCCATGATCTCCCCGTCAGATCCACGATCACTGCCGCCAGATGACCACGTTTCTGTTTCCTGTCTGCCGGATGAATGAAATGCGTGAAGGAGGTGCTGCATGTCTCGCGAAGAACGGTCTATGCAGAACGCACCTGGCGCGCCTCCCGCTTCGATGAGCCATCCGTACATCGCACCGCAGCTGCTCCCTGTCTGTTGTATCTGCGGATTCATTCGAGACGAAACGGGATGTCGCCCTCAGCATGGGCGCTGGGTCGCGCCGCGGGCCTATCAAAAGATCCATGGGGACAATCTGGCGGATTTCCCTCTGACACACACCTACTGTCCGAAATGTTTGGTAAAGGTCCAGAAGACTGTTCGGGTGCACTTGCAGGAGATTGGAACAACACGATGACTCCACGCGCCGTCGTCCCGCATCTACCCAATGAATCCTGTCTGCGTTGCGGCGGGTTGCTGGTCGCCAGCTATTCGGCGTCCTTGGAATGCGACCTGCCCGGCATGCCGGTGAAGCTGTGGCGTTGTATCAACTGCGGCAACTGCCTGGATCGCTGCATCCTGGCCAACCGATTACAGAGCCCGATGCCGGCGCGCCGACGCGCAAGACGGTCGCGCCGCGGAGCGGGAACCGGCATCACTTGGTGAAACCTTCATAAGCGTGACGATCAGGAGGGCGACATCGTGAGTCCACAGAACCCGTCGGATCAGCTCTGGTCGATTATCCTGGCAGGAGGGGAAGGCTCGCGGATGAGCGCCTTCGTGCATCGGTGGCTGGGCCGGCCCACACCGAAGCAGTATTGCGCCTTCGTCGGCACACGCTCCATGTTTCAGCACACGCTGGACCGGGCGAGCCGGCTGACGCCACCGGACCGCATGGTCACTGTCGTGGCACGCAGCCATCGGCATGATGCGCTCGCACAGTGGGGAGACCGCCGGAGCGGCACCATCCTCTTCCAACCAGCCAATCGCGACACGGCGGCCGGCCTGTTCCTGCCGCTGACCTATATCCGCGCCAGGGCCCCGGAGGCTACCGTCGTGCTCTACCCGTCGGATCATTTCGTCTATCCCGAAGACCGGTTCCTCGAAGCGGTCCGGCGAGCAGTCCGGATCGCCGAGTCGCACAGTGATCGGGTGGTGATACTGGGCGTCGCCCCTGATCGCCTGGAACTGGACTACGGATGGATCCAGCCCGGCCGCCCCCTCGATGGCCGGGACAGCGAAGCGGGGCAGACCGTTTGCTCGTTTCTGGAGAAACCCGACGCCGCCCAGGCCGATGCCGCGTTGCGGGCCGGCGCGCTCTGGAACACGCTGGTATTGGCCGCAAAGGTTGATGTGCTGTGGAGGCTCGGCTGGCAATGCCTGCCGGACATGATGCGGCGCTTTGAGCAATTGGGACAGGCCATCGGAGGGCCGGAAGAAACGCGGCTCCTGAACGCCATGTATCACGATCTGCCGATGCACAATCTCTCAACCGACCTGCTGCAACGCGTCCCGGACCAGCTTGCGGTGATCGAACTCACCGGCGTCCTCTGGAGCGACTGGGGCAAGCCAGAACGGATTGCCGAAACGCTGCGCCGGATCGACCGGCGGCCGGCGTTTCCCTTGACCTGTCTCGACCATCCATTCGTTCCCTTCCCGGTGACCGCCCCGGAAGCAGGGCTGTCCCTGGGTGTGTCATTCCTATAATCCAAGGAGGAAATAGCCATGAAGTCCGTCACCATCAGCACGACAAAGCAGGAGCGCAAAGCACCGGTTGCCCAGCAACGACCGCAACTGCCTAAAAAGACGGAGGCACAGAAGTTTCACGTGCTGCCGCTGTCGCCCTGCGATGACCTCACGAGCTCGATCGCAAAACGGGCCTATGAGCTCTACAGTGAGCGAGGGTACCGCGATGGATTAGCGCTCGATGATTGGCTCGAGGCGGAGCGGGAAATTCTCAGTCAAATTCCGCCGGTCTGACAGGGCCGTCCGATCAGGAGGATCTCGTATGTCCTACGTCGGCGTGAATATCGGCGCACTCACGGTGAAAGTAGCAGCCCTTCGTGGCGACGCCCGGAGCGTCACGGTGCTGGCCCATCAAGGCCGCCCGCTCGAAATCCTCGACGAGGTGCTCGCCCGCCCGGAGTTCGCCGATGCGGAGTACTTCGGTGTGTCCGGCCAGCTCGGGCATATTTCCGAAGTGGCCGCGGTTCAGCGGGCGCTCCGCGAGGTAGAGGGCACATTCGACGCGGTCGCGTCGCTCGGCGGCGAATCCTTCCTCGTCTATCTCCTCATGGACGGGAGAATCACCAATGTGGTGTCCCACAATAAATGCGCGGCGGGAAGCGGCGAGTTTTTCGTGCAGCAGATCGGCCGGATGGGGCTGGGCATGGAGGAAGCGATCCGGCGCTCCTTCAGCGGCAAGGTCGTACCGCTGGCCTCACGCTGCTCGGTCCATTGCAAATCGGACATCACCCACAAGCTAAACCGCAACGAGGCCACGCCCGAAGATATTCTCCACACACTGCACGACAGCATGTCCAACAAAGTCATTGCCCTGCTGGAGAAAGGCCCGCGCGAGCTGAAGCGAGTCCTCCTGATCGGCGGTGTGACGCGCAATGAGGCCATGCTGGCCTCGTTGCGCGCAAAACTGCCGTCCACGGAGTTTGTGGTGCTGCCGGAAAGTGCCTGGTTCGAAGCCTGGGGCACCGCCCTGCTCGTGCGGGACTCACCCAGCGAGATGTCCCCGAAGATTGCGGCGCAGCCTGGCCTCGGCCGTCTCCCGCCACTTCATCTCTATGGCGAACAGGTCCAAGTGATCGCCACCCCGCCCCGCCAGGCCCCTCCCGATGGACCACTGGTCCTGGGAGTCGATGCGGGATCGACGACGACCAAAGCCATTTTGCTCGACCCCTCGACACACGCCATGGTGGCCTCGTATTACGGGCGCACCAAGGGAAATCCCGTGGCGGCCACACGGGAATGTCTCCAGGCGCTCATCGAACAGGTGGGCAATCGCCAGATCGGGTTGATCGGCACAACCGGCTCGGCCCGGGAACTGGCCGGCGCTTATCTCGGCACCGAACATGTCTATAACGAGATTTCGGCCCATGCAGCCGGCGCCACGCACTTCGATCCTGACGTGGATACGATCTTCGAGATCGGCGGGCAGGACTCCAAATACATCTATCTGCGCAACGGCGTGCCGATCGACTATGCCATGAATAACGCCTGCTCGGCAGGCACGGGCTCCTTCCTGGAAGAGAGCGCCCACAGCGACCTCGGCATCAGCGTCTCGGACATCGCCGACCTGGCGCTGACGGCTCCCTCCCCAGTGCACTTCAAAGCGACCTGCGCGGCCTTCATCAATTCCGACATTCGCCTCGCCCAGCAACAGGGCCATCCCCGCGACAACATCATCGCGGGCCTCGTCTATGCCATTGCCGGAAACTATTTAAATCGCGTCAAGGGACCGCGTTATGTGGGAAAGAAAATATTTCTGCAAGGCGGCGTCGCGCTGAACCGCGCGGTCGGATACGCATTCGCCCATAGCGTCGGCCGCCAGGTCGTGATCCCGCCCAGCCCGGAATTGCTCGGCGCGCTCGGAGTCGGACTCCTCGCCTTGAAACGAGCCGGTGATATGCCGGGCCATACCGTCGATCTGCTGACTCTCGGCGCACCGGAGATGAAGCTCGTCGGTCGGTTCACGTGCGGGGCCTGCAAGATGTACTGCAGCATCGACCGGTTCGAAGTTGCAGGACGCCGGTTTCCCTTCGGGGGCCGCTGCAGTCTCTATGAAAATGTGTGGAAGCGAAAGGCCAGGACCGCAGCGGCTCAAGATTTGGTCGAGAAACGCGCCGAAGTGCTCTTTCAGGTCACCCCCGCTCCGCCCGCCGCCACCCCGAAGCACGAGCGGGTGGAACGCACCTCCTGGGGAGTGGGGCTGGCCTATGAAAGTGCCAAGGCCTTTGTGCGGGACTCCCTGGCCCATTCCAACGGTACCACTGTGGCGAACGGCACCCGCATCGGCATTCCCAGGGCCCTGACGACCCACTCGCTGTTTCCGCTCTACTCCACATTCTTTTCTCGTCTGGGCATGGAGGTCGTGCTGTCCGATGTGGACCCGCGGGGAGACCTCAGTTCGCAATCGGGATTTTGCTTCCCCGCGCAGATTGCGCACGGCGCCGTCTTGGACCTGGTCAAGAAAGACGTGGGCCTGATCTTCATCCCGCACGTCGTACGTATGCCTCACCCGAACCAGTGCAAAGATTCGTACCTCTGTCCGATCACCCAGGCCGGACCCTATTTCCTGTCCAAGGCCTTTCCCGATCGCCGCTTACTCTCGCCCGTGCTGGAATTCATCAACGGCTATGGGACCTGCACCGCCATGGTCGACATGGCGGTGGCAGAACTGGGAATCCCGCGCGAGGCTGCCACCAGCGCCTGGACAGCGGCGGTGCAGGCCCAGACAGACGCAGAGCGCACGCTCCGTGACCTCGGGAAACAGGCGCTTGAGGAGGCGATCGCGGCGGGCAAGCCGGCCATCCTGCTCGCCGGCCACAGCTACAACGCCTTCACCCCGGAGGCGTCGCAATCCGTCGGGAAGAAACTCTCCAGCATGGGAATCTCCGTCATCCCTGCCGACTGCCTGATGTCATCGGGAGAGGGACCCACCTCCTGGCACTTTGCGAACATGATCTTAAATGCCGTCGGCATCGCGAAGCAGCATCCCAACTTATTTCTACTGAGCGTCAGCAATTTCAGCTGCACCATCGACGCGTTCACCCACTCCATGCTCGCGTCGGAATTGGGATCGAAACCCTACCTAGTCCTTGAAATCGACGCGCACACTGCGGATGCCGGAGTCCAAACCAGGCTGGAGGCCTTCTTGGACATCGTCCACAATTACCGGAATGTGCAAACTGCCGGCGCCAGCCCTTTCGTTCCCTGTCGACTTGTTTCCGGCGGCCGCGTCATCCGATCGAACGGCGAGTCCGTGCCGCTCACGGACCCCCGGGTGAAGATCTACTATCCGAACTTCTCCCCCTACCACACCAGGTCCCTGGCCCTGGCGACCGGCTGGCTCGGGCTTCACCCTGGTCAGGTCATTCCATTGGACAGAGCCCAACTTGATAAGGGGCTGCAACATACCTCCGGTCGTGAATGTCTCCCCTTGCCGATCTGCATCGGCCAACTGCTCCAGATCCATGAGCAACGTCAGCCCGGAGAAATCGCGGGATTCCACATGGTGCAGGGGGGCGCCCCCTGCGTCACCGACGCCTACATGGGATACTTTGAGCGGTTCATCGCCGAACAACGGCTGACCGACCTCTTCCTCTTCAGTCCCCAGCCGGAGAACGACTACCTCGGCTTCGGTAAAATCGTCCTGGCACAGCATCTGTCGCTGGCGGTCATCCTCGCGGACATTTTGGTGGAGATCGAGCACGTGCTCCGGGTCGTGGGGCACGAGGGCTCCCTCGATCGGTTGAGGGAGGAATGGGAGCGCTTCGCCCAGGGAGCTCGCTCACTCGACGAATTCCATGCCACGTTACCCTCATTCGTCGAGCGCCTGGCACATCTGCCGCGCAACAAAGATCCGCGCACCTGCCCGCGCGTCGTCGTGGCCGGCGACTTCTTTACCCGCTTCAGTTCATTTTTCATGGATGGCGTGCGCGACCTCTATGCCGAGCGGGGGATCATCCTCAAGCCGGTCGATCTGAGCGAACTGTTTCTCTATATCGCCTATCATCCCATGGCGGAAACGGCCGGTACCTGGGGCATGAAACCGGGCGGCATGGCCCTGGCCAAAGCCTGCACGAGGATGTTTGAGCCGGAAGGGAAAGAATATATTCAGCAGTGGATGGCCTACCAGACCTTGCAACGCGAGGAGGAACATTACAGAACGCTCTTTCGCGAGACCGGTCTGCTGGTGGCCGCTCCCAACGCGGTCGCCTCCATTTTCGAGAGAGGCGCCGAGCATGTCTCGCCCGCCATTTATGGCGAACTCCTCCCGACGGTGGGCAAGGGGCTTGAAGCGGCCCACGAGGGGTACGACGGCATGCTCGTCATCGGCCCCTTCAACTGTCTCCCCTACCGGATTTCAGAAGCCATTCTCAAACCGCTCAGCATCCAGCAAGGCATGCCCATTCTCACCTACGAGAGCGACGGCTATGCCGTCTCCCCGTCGGTGCTCAGACAGGTGGACGTCCATATCCAACAGGTGCTCGAACATGCGGCCAAAAACCATGTGACACCAGCATGATACGCAGCTCGGTCAATTTCACCGAAGGACTCTTCCTATGATCACGTCAATAGCCTTCACAGTCTATCCAGTCTCGAACATGGAGCGGGCGAGAGCCTTCTATGAACACGTGCTTGGCTTGCATGTCAGCTACCACTATCAAGATATATGGGTGGAATATGACCTTAGCGGTTCGACCTTCGCCATCACGACGACGGAGATGGGCCATACTCCGGGAGCCAAGGGAGCCGTGGTGGCATTTGAGGTATCGGATCTCGACGCCTTCGTGCTGAAAATGAAGGAGCGAGCGGTGTCGTTCGTGGCAGAAGCGTTCGACACGCCGGTCTGCCGGATGGCGGTGATCGAGGACCAGGACGGGAATCACATCACAATCCACAAGCGGCATGGGTGACAGGCATCTAGAACCGGGCCGCTCCAGATTTCCAACCCTAGCCGGTGAAGGAGCATGCTTCTGTCGCGCTTTGCAGCAGCCCCAAAGCGACGGTTGAGGATCTTTGCCCAGACAGCCGACCTGCGGCTACGTCATCAGGATGCGGGCTGCGGCCTAAATCAATGCCCCAGCAGCGTTCTTCTCCGAGTAGTCCCCCACCTCGTGACGGCATGTGAATTGCTCAATTGAAAGTATCCGCAACGTACCTGACCATTCGGCAGGACCAATCCTCATCAGTCGGTCGGCAGGTGCTGTTTCATACCGCGCTCAATCGCATCACAAAGGAGGAATCCCATGTCCGTCGCCAAGATCATCGAAATCAGTTCTGAGTCGCCGAAGAGTTTCGAGGATGCCATTCAGAACGGGATCTCCCGGGCCGCCAAAACCATACACGGCATCAAGTCGGCCTGGGTGAAGGAGCAGCATGTGGTGGTTGATAACAGCAAGGTCACCTTGTATCGCGTGGATCTGAAGGTCACGTTCGTGCTGGATTAACGAGACGTCTCGATTACTCGGCGTAGGCCTTGGGCCGCGGCGTCGCGCCGCGGCCGTACCACAGTAAGGATCCATCACATGACTCCCACCCGCCTCCGCCGCTGGAATCTCTGGGCTGCAGCCTGTTTTCTGCTTCTACTTCTGATTCTCACGGCAATTCCACATGCATCTTGGGCATCAAGCCAGCCCGCCGAATCCCCCACTGAGGTCGTGCGGGCGACGCTCACGGAAGTGTTCCGCATTCTGGAAGACCCCAAGCTGAAGGATCCGGCCAAGCTCATGCCGCGCCGGCGTCTGCTGGAACAAGTTATCGGCGAGCGCTTCGACTATGCGGAAATGTCCAAGCGCGCCCTGGCCGCCAACTGGACTCCGCTGACCAACGACCAACGAGCCGAATTCGTTAAATTGTTCAAAGCCTTCCTGTCGGACCGGTATGCGGGAAAAATCGAGGGCTATTCAGGCGAACGAACCGAGTATCTCAGCGAGCGGCAGGAAGGGGCGTACGCGGAAGTCCGCACCAGGCTGGTCTCCAGCAAAACCGAAATCCCGATGGATTACCGAATGATCAATAAAGCGGGCCGCTGGTACGCCTACGATATCATCGCGGACGGCGTCAGCCTGGTGAAGAATTACCGCAGCCAGTTCGACAAGATCATCCACTCAGACTCCTACGAGGAGCTGGTCAAACGACTACGCGACCGCACCGTCGCTGAGGAGAAGAAAGACACACCGTGATGCGCGGATCCGACCCGATCGTGCGACCGGCCCTTTGACCCTGAGATAAGTGACGTTATCTGATTCTTGAGCGGAGGCCTCGGTGAGAGGAACAGCCAAGGATAGAGAGGCCGAGCGCAGGGGTGGTGAGCAAGCCCGCCAAACGAGCGGGAAGCCTGAAATCCCTCCAAGGTCTCAAGAGTTGATCCAAGCTCTCCAAACCCGCCCCCGCTCCGCTTTTTTATTTATTCTTCGCACATCCATTTCGAGTTTTTGTCCCATTTTTGACATCACTGTCAGGGAAAAGGCGTGGGAAGGGGGGTAAGTTCACGTCGAATGACACAGAAGTTACCGACGGGATAAGCCCCTCGGTCATGGAGAGGCGGACGCCGTCCCGAACCGTCTGAATTCTCGTGGTCGCTTCCGGGATGAGTTGCTCGCGGGTGAGGCTTGTTGAGTAATGTTCTGCCGTTGCGCTGCCAGCGCAACGGCCGCGCCTATTCGCGGAATAACATTCCATTCATCTTTCGCAGGCATCAGCCACATCTTTCCTGCAAATGATTGTGCGTCACCAACAGGCCACACCTCTGCCCTGCGGAGGACGCTGGATCAGCACTCTCGTGTTGCCTTGAAGCGGGTGGGAATGCCGGATCCGCCTGACAAGGAAGCAACAATGCCCCCTTTTTCAGTAGGCAGGCGGATTAACTGAGAGAGAGTTGTCCCTGACCGGGGCCGACGTTCCCGCCTTCGAAATGCACGCCATTCTGTCGCCGATGGGCGAGAATCACCGGATCGATCCGCTCGCCGCAACTGACGCAACGCCAGTCGAACGAGGCGAGTTCGTGCACCGGCTCCGGAACCATGAGACCGCCGCAACGATGGCAACAGTCGATGCGCACTGGTTTGGCGGCGGAGTTTCTTGAGACCTTGACCATAAACGCCTCCTTCTTCTTGGCTGAAGTGTTGGGCTGCCTCTATGAGCCGCAATCTCAGAAAAGGATTCGTGCCGGACTCGCCCTGCTTCTTCAGGAACTTTTGGAAGAGGCCGCGACCCCAGCCGTCCCATGATGACGACCTTGATGACCCGACTGACGCGATTTGCCACCGGACTTCTCCCGCTCTGGTGATTTCTGCGACAAACTCACCCCACCTCTGCCAACCTCGACAGAAGTGAAATCCCTGGATTCACAAGAGGATTGCCCTATTGGTCCCTCTGTGATCCTGGTCTCTACCTTGCAGTTCTCAGACTCACGGTCACAGACGGATCACGCACAGGAGGACGATTCCTATGAATGCTCGATCAGCCTCGATTTTGGGTGTCGTATGTCTCGGGATAGGGCTCTGGGCGGCACAACCGTTTCTCGCCGTTGCCAAAACCCAGGTCACAGCGAGCACGATTCAGGAGGTGAACTCCGCCACGCTCGCCGAGCTGCTTTCAACCTTCGAACAAGCCGAACAGGCGATGCAGGCTCATGATCTCGACGGCATCATGGCGTTGTATTCGGATGATTATCATTACCATGGCCTCAAGAAGGCCGACATCCGGAAAGTCTGGGCGCAACTCTTCGACCATTATAAAGACCTGGAAAGCTTCCACACGTTTTCCGTCATCCGGACGGTGGGGACCGCGAGTAAGCTCACGGCTGAAATGACCTGCACCGGGGTCGTCTGGGGCACGGCCAAGAACACCAAGCTAAGAAGTCCGGTCGATAGCTGGTATGAGGAAGTGCACTTTCTGAAGAAGGAGAACGGCCGCTGGAGGATTACAGGCAACGCCGGCGGGGAGTCGGAGCCGATACTGCCTTTCGGAACAGCACCACATCCATTATTCTGACTCAGGACTCTCCGATTTCATGTGCGGTTGAGAGATTCTCTAGACAACACCTGAGACGGAAAATACACGACCCGCTTCTGTGAGGAGCCCTCCAGTCTGTCCACTGACTCCCGGAGTGAATCCGAGTGACCCGGCACCTTCGGCCCTGTCCGATCACCCTACGCCTCCCGGTCTTCGGGCTCTCTTCGGAGCCGTGCCTCCTACGGGCACCGCGACGGAAGCGCACCCCTTCGAACCCACTCCGCTTCTGATCCAGACCCGAGCCCCGAACCAACCGTCCACCACAGAAGCGGGACCCTTTTGATTATCCTGGTCTCACCTCCCCTCTTACTCTTTTGATAACACAGAACGGTGCGGGATCAATGGCGAACAACTCCCCAGCACGCCGATCAGCACTGTCCTATAACGCGACAGTACCCGATGGATTCCCTCCCCCTCAGCCTCTCGATCAGTGATCGAACCCGTTGAATCTCCACTGATCATATTTTTTTGGCGGAACCTCTTCCCTTTGGCATCGTCAATGCTATTCCTCTGCTTAGCAATACACCGGTTGGTTGAGGTGCACCATGGCAAGCGCTCGAGATCTCAATACCATCCTTGTGAAGATGGTCGAACAGACCCCGGATTGCGACGTAGAAGATTTGGTGGTGCATTGTCCTCAGGCCACGTGGAATCAGGTATTTCTGGCTCTGGACAATCTGAGCCGCGAAGGGCGGGTGACGCTTCGGCAGCAGGGACCGGGTCATTACAAGGTCGGGCCGGCTCCGCAGAGACCGGCGGGGGGTCGGGTTTCACCAGAGCATCACAATTAATAAATCCGAGACGGCTAAGGAGGGGATGAGCATGAGCAGTCTGACAAGATGGGAACCGATGAGCCGCTGGAGTCCCTTTAAGGAAGTGGAAGAGATGGAGAAGCGTCTCTCGCAGCTCATGGGTCGGAGTGTACCTGCAGGGAGCAGCGATAAGAATGAGGCCATCACCGTGGCCCAATGGTCGCCGGTCGTCGACATCAGCGAGGACGACAAAGAGTACGCCATCAAGGCCGAGTTGCCCGATGTGAAGAAAGAAGACATCAAGCTGAACGTGCACGACGATGTCCTCACCATCACCGGCGAGCGGAAGTATGAGAAAGAGGAAAAGGGAAAGAAGTATCACCGTGTAGAGCGCGCCTATGGGAGCTTCCTGCGCAGCTTTACCCTGCCGGAAGATGCCGACGGGACGAAGGTGACGGCGGAGTATAAGGACGGGTTGCTGAACGTCCGGCTGCCGAAATCGGAAAAAGCCAAACCGAAAACGATTGAAGTGAAAGTGGCGTAGAGCACGCGGTCCATATTCAGGGTGAGACGGAGGGTGGTGCATTGACGTCACTTCCTCGGTCGTACCTGAATCGAAAGGAGGCGATGATGTTTCGCCATCCCCATTATCTGGACATCCCTTGGGATATCCACTGGCATACGGAGGCCCACGCGCGTCATCGCCACCTGTGGTGGCTGGTCGGAGTGTTGGTACTGATCGCGCTGCTCCTGATCGGAGTGCGTGCCGTCGGCGGAGAGTTCTAGGCCGCGGGTATTGTTTGAATGACGTAGCAGCAAGGGAGGCGTCATGCTGTTTCGCGATCGTCGCCATGCCGGGATTCTGTTAGCCAATCATCTGCAAGCCTTTCGGGGTGATCATCAGGCAGTCGTGCTTGCGCTTCCGCGCGGTGGCGTGGTCGTGGGCCACGAGGTGAGCATGGCGCTCCATCTGCCGCTGGACGTCTTCATCACCCGCAAGATCGCGGCGCCGGAATCGCCGGAATATGCCGTCGGGGCCGTGAGCGAAACGGGTGCCGTCTATCTCAATCAGGAAGCCGTGCGGGCCATGCAACTGTCCCAGGAAGATCTGGACGGACTGATCGCCGCGCAACGCCGTGAAATCGAGCGGCGCCGGGTTCTGTATCGCGAGGGGCGCGGCCTACCGCACCTCCATCACCGGACGGTGATACTGGTCGACGACGGGGTCGCGACGGGAGCCACACTCTTTGCGACCCTCGATGCGCTTTCTGCCTTGAGCCCGTTACGTGTTGTGGTTGCCATGCCGGTCGCGCCGCCTTCCACGGCCGATCGCATCCGCGCGCTCGTCGATGAGTGCGTGTTTCTCTCGACACCGGAACCGTTTGGAGCCGTCGGCTGTTTCTACGAAGAGTTCGAGCAAGTGACGGACGACGAAGTGGTCCGCACCCTGCACCAGGCCAACGAGGCCTTCCGGGGCGAACCCACTGCCCGCAAAACACGTTCTGCCATGCCTTCAACCAAGGGAGTATAAGCGATGCCTACCAGTTCCAATGCCGGAGGTCATGAGGCCCGCCGGGACCGTTTTGTCGAGGAATCCCGGCACGACTCGTACAAGGTACCGAGCAAGCTGGCAGAGCCGACGGTATGCCCAAAATGCAGCGCGGTGTTTCATAAAGGACGATGGAGCTGGGTTGCCCCGCCGGTCGGTGCAGAAGAAACAGTCTGTCCCGCCTGCCACCGGTTGCAGGACAAGCGCCCGAAGGGGGTGCTCATGCTGAAAGGCGCTTTCGCCTCCCAGCAGCCGGAACAGGTGACGGGCGTGATCAAGAACATCGAAACAAAGGAAAATAAAGAACACCCGCTCGCCCGCATCATGAGCATCGAGCGCACGCCGGACGGCCTGGTCGTCTCGACCACGGATGCGCATTTGCCCAGGCAGATCGGCGAGGCGCTCAAGCATGCCTATCACGGCGAGCTGGAAATTCACTATGGCGAAGGAGAGGATCCTATCCGGGTCAACTGGACGAAATCCTAGCGTCCCGCCACACATCCGGGAATGTCCTATAGGGAGCAGCTATGAAGGTTGTTGCGGGTGTCGATTGGTCCGATGAAGCGTTCGCTGCAGTTGAACAGCTCGGCCTGTTATTCAGACCCGACGAAGTCCTCCTGGTCCACGGAGTGGATCTGGGGATGTTTCAATCTCCCCTGTTGGCCGGAGCCGCCAACCTGCAGGGGTACGGCGAGTTCCGTCAGGCGATGTTAGACGCCGGGCACCAGGCCGTCGAACGCGGGAAGACCGTGTTGCCCGCCGATATTCCGTCCGTGCAGACTAAATCCGAGTTACACCATGCCGCCTCGTTCATTATCGACAACGCCGCCACCCTCAATGCCGATCTCATCGTCGTGGGGACTCATGATCACTCCCGCCTCGCAGAACTGGTCGTCGGTAGCGTGTCGCATCATGTCCTGCTCCACTCCCGTGTCCCGACCCTCATCGTCAAAGGCAAGGCCAAACCCGTCACGCGCGTGCTCCTGGCCATCGAGGGCCGCGAGGATGCCGTCCGTGTCCAGTCCTGGCTCACGGCACACCCCTTCAGAAATCCAGTGGCCCTGACCATTCTGTCGATCGTGCCGTCACTCACCATGGTCCAGCCAGAAATTATGGCGGGGTATCAAACCTGGTCAGAAGAGCACAGGCGCCAGGCCGAACAAATTGTAGCCGAAACCGCCAAGGCGTTGGCCGGCCCGCGCTTTACGGTCACCACCGACGTGCGGACGGGCGATCCGGTCTCTGCCGTCTGCGCCGCCGCGACCGGGTACGATCTGCTCGTCGTCGGATCGCACGGCCGTAAGGGGGTCGATCGATTTCTCCTCGGCAGCGTGTCGCATGGCATCGTCCACCGGGCGGGGTGTTCCGTCCTGGTCGTACGGTAACGACGTTTTACACAAGGAGCCACATGAAAACCTTCTCCGTCATCTGCGCCCTCAGTATCACCATCCTCGGATCTTCCTGGGTAGCCGGACAAACCCCGCGCGGCAATCCTACAGCAGGCCAAGGGATTTACGAACAGCAGTGCCTGCGCTGTCATGGGCCGAAACTTGACGGCAACGGATCCGACGGCCAGTATCTCATCGTGAGGCCTGCCAACTTGCAATCACCGATCTCGCGGGCCAAGACTGATTGGGAGCTGCTCATCACCATTTCCAACGGCGTGCTCTTTAGCCCGATGCACGGGTTTCGCGGTAAGCTGACGGACCAGCAGATGCTGGACGTCTTGTCCTATATCCGGACCGTGGCTCCTTTTGACGTCGTCAGTTAGCCGACGGTGGGCCATCGGAATGCGAACTGGCTGGGACTCATTCGCAAGACTGCGGTCGGTTGTGCACTCTTCCTGATCAGCCTCGGCGGAATCAACGCCCAGGCGGAACAGCCTACGCCCGACGTTGAAGTCTTCGTCCGATCCGGCTGCCCTCATTGTGAAGCCGCGCAATCGTTCCTCGCCGGCATCCGGAAAGACCATCCAGGGCTGCGAATAGTCGTCTACGATATCGCCGAGGACACATTCGCTCGCAATCGACTTTCACGATTGGGAACCGAACGAGGCCTGGCGAGCCTCGGCGTTCCCGCCTTCCTTATCGGCTCGGAGCTGATCATCGGCTTTCAATAGGCCGACACGACGGGGAGAGAGATTCTTGCACGACTCGGCCGGCCCCCTGAACGTCCCTCCAAGCCAACAGTCGTCGACAGTATCCAGTCTCGCTGGCTGGGGGAATTGCGGGCCACGGACCTGGGCTTGCCGCTGTTCACGATCACGATCGGCCTGCTGGACGGATTCAATCCCTGCGCCATGTGGGTCCTGCTGTTTCTACTGTCACTCCTCGTCAATCTTCAAGACCGGCGCAAGATGGCCCTCATCGCCGGAACGTTTGTCCTCGTCAGCGGCCTGGTCTATTTTGCCTTCATGGCGGCCTGGCTGAACGTCTTCCTCCTGATCGGACTCTCGAGAGCCGTTCAAATCGGTCTCGGCGGGATTGCGCTCCTAATCGGATCCGTCAACGTAAAGGACTTCTTTGCATTGCACCGCGGCCTCTCGTTGAGCATTCCCGAGTCCGCCAAGCCCGGCCTCTATGCCCGTACCAGGCAGATCCTTCAAGCTGAGCATCTTGCCGGCGCGCTGGCGGGAGTCGTCGTTCTGGCAGGATTCGTGAATCTCGTCGAGCTGCTGTGCACCGCCGGGCTCCCTGCCCTCTACACCCAGATTCTAACCCTGCAGGGGTTGTCCTCCTGGGAATATTATGGCTACCTTGGCCTCTACAACCTAGCCTATATTTTCGACGATAGTCTGATGGTCACGGTCGCGGTGGCCACGCTGAGCCGCAGGAAGCTACAAGAACGGGCCGGCCGTTGGCTGAAGCTCATCAGCGGCCTGGTGATGGTCGGACTGGGTGCAATCTTGCTTCTTCAACCCAAGTGGCTTATGTGATGAGCGGCGTCCAATGAGCGAATACACGAATCCTTTCGGAAGGGCTGAGATGCCTCCATCCTCAGACCGCTCCACAGCCAGATCGCTGAAACCGTTTTTCTGTCCTCGGTCTGTCGCC
>WBZP01001545.1_pt1 | contig 27932 bp, 22 predicted proteins | sample 5204301 | NCBI WGS metagenome assembly WBZP01 (sample SAMN12412401, study PRJNA552823) | activated sludge metagenome | isolation source: activated sludge from nitrification reactor of wastewater treatment plant... | place: USA: Pennsylvania | collected 2017 | reverse complement strand
CTGATGGCGGGCACAGCACTGGCGCGCTCGTCGGAGCAAGCGGCGACGCTTCTGCCCACGCTGTCGAGCGTCAGTCGTCCGGATCTTCTGTCGTCGATGGCCAGCGCGGTCAAGGCGTTCACCTGGCCTCCCGTCGAGGGCGAATACACCAGCAACGGCTACATCACCAAGGCTGGCGAGCTGACCAGCCTCGGACTCGTGCTCACCTACGAGGAGGTCCGAGCCTTCCTGCACGGACTGGTCCTGTCCACCTCGCCCAGCACCGAGGCCAAAGGTCAAGCCTACGGAGCGGCGAGCGGTCTGATGCGCGCCATCATCGAGCAGAGCTTCACCACCGACGGCTGGCTGGCGACGTGGAAGCGGATATTTTCTGGCGCGGGCACCAAGCACAGCACTGCTCCCACCGTCGCGGCGCTGCATCCGATGGTGACAGTGACGACGGGAGTCGGTGCCAATGATGGAGCGCTTGTCCTGAAGCTGACCGTCAGTGGCGCGGTCGATGCCGGTGCGCAGCTCGTCAAGGTGACATTCGGAACCAAGTATGCGAATCCGCCTGCGGTGGTGGTCGGTGGCCCGCATGATGTCGCGAGCGTCACCATCGCGGACTTTACGATCTCGACGCGAGTCGCTTACGCCGCCAACGACTTGGTCCAGCTGCCGATGGTCGTGGGGTCTTGTGATGCCCTCTAGCTTCTACGATCAGGTGGTGCGAAAGACGCTCGACCCTGGCTATCGATTTGTCGCTCAGCAGCTTGATGGTTGGGGAAGTCTCTGCACTCCGGTGGGCGGCTCATTAACTCCGGCGGAGGTGGCGACGTTTGCCAACGGATTGAAGACGTTCAGCCTGGACCCGGCGTTGACCTTGCTCGTGTCGGGCATTGCCGACCGCATCGTGCTGTGTTGTCCTGCCCTGGTTTCTCCATCTGTGGGAGGCATCATCGGCAATCAAGTGCGTCGGCTGACGCTCGACCCTGGAGCCCGCCGCCTGGCCGGTGTGCTGGACGCGATGCGTGTAAGTTGCTGTTCTAATCCGCCGTAGTGCCGTACGTTGCGGTATGAAAGCCTTCTCAGTCCCCGCCTCGCTATGCCTCCTCTCTTTCCTTCATTGCACAATCGCTGACCCCGCTGGGGTCGCGCTCCTATGTGACGCCAACAACCCCTGCCCAGAGGGGCGTCAATGCACGGACGGTCAGTGCGCAGACCCCGCCGCGCAAGATGCCAGCATCAGCGATTTGACGGTGACAACCGACCTTTCCGAAGTGTCCGGATGTCGGGCGAGCAACGGCACGCGCCTTGGCACAGGGCAATGGCTGTGTCCTGGTAGCTTTGGAGGAGCCTCGCCAAAAGCCTCGACGCTCTGCGCGAACGGCTTCACCCTCTGTGCCACGTTGGACGCACAAGCACTCGCGGCCTGCAACGCCGCCGCCGGTTTCTTCGCCTCGTCTGTCATTGGCTCGCGGAAAGATACTGCGCCGGTCGGCACCGGGCAGTGTGATCAGAAGGAACTGATAGCTGTCGTCTATGGCTGCGGAGTCGGCAATGGACTCGTCGCGTCAATGGCGTGTTCTGGCTTTCCCAAGCTCATCGACTGTACTAGCTTCGGCTGGAGTTGCGGAACCACGCTCGATGGCACATCCAGCCTAAGCCCAAAGAACGGGGTTCTGTGTTGTAAGTAGCTCCGCGAGATCGGCTCTCTGTCATTGGCGAACGCAGTGCGCCAACCCGTGACAGAGCGGCAAGACCGGCTCCTCACACCGTGTCAGGACTCCCAGCAGGAGTCCCACGGCGCTTGCCATAAAACTGCTCGTACCGACCGAGTAGGAGCTGCTGCACCTGCGCGGGCCACCAGTTGGCATTCCCTCGGGGTGTTAGATAGCCCGCTTCACCGAGTAGTTTGGCGAGCTGCGGATAGCTTGGCCTTGTGCCTGTACGCTGAATCAGGGACTCGCAGTATTTCCGAGGAGTCAGAATCGTCGTCTCCTTCGTGCTTGCCATCAGTTGGTAGACGTTCGACTCTGTGAACTTGCGCCCCTTAAACGGAAGGTATCCCAGCTCGTTCAGGATGTTCGCGATGCCTTGATAGGTAGTCCCTCGATCGCGAAGCTCGTGCATCTTTAGCTTCACGTCTTCATCGCTGTGTGGCCTCTGATTCACCGGCTTGCAGACATGCCAGCCCTTCCGAATGTTGAGGTTGTAAATCACGGACACAGTCCATGACGCGCCTTGCGGAGGAGGAATCTGCTCGGCGTTAAACTGTGTCGCGATCTTCTGGTAGCTGATCCGTGACTCGATCATCGACTTGATCCGAGCCAGGACGATCTGCTCCTCTGGGTCATCCACGAGAATGCGATAGCGAGGATTCTCTGGCGAAGGGACTGCCTTGCTTCCATAGGGAGACTTCCCAAAGTGATACCCATTCCCACGGATGTGTCCTATCGCTTCCTTCACGCGCTCCCCACACGCCTCCCGCTCCATCTGCGCGAACACGAGGAGGATACTGACCAGCGCCCGCCCAAGCGCAGAGTCGAGACGTATCGCCTCCCGAATCGCAACCAACTCCTTCGTTCCATCCGCAAAGTGCGTTTCATACAGATCACAGAAGTGCTTGATCGAACGACTGAGCCGGTCAAACTTGAGCACCACCACCACGTCGGCGTTCGTCGCAAGCGCACGAGCCAGACCCTTCCGATCCGCCTTCCCTCCAGACTCAACATCTTCATGGATCTGAAGGAGTCGCAGTCCCAACGATTCACAGTACGACTTGATCGCGGCCCTCTGTGCATCCAGAGACAGCCCATCCGCCGCTTGCATGTCGGTACTGACGCGGACGTATCCTACAGCCGTCCTTCCAGGGGTTCCCATCACATTACGATCTGCACTGTGACCCATCATCACTAGCTCCTATCTCGCGCCAAAAAAGTAAGGCGCTGTAGGGACAGCCTTAAACCCCGTTCACGTCGACAAGCTGCGTCCACTGCGGCCTCTGCATGTTGGCACCCACGTTGTTGCTTACGAAGGCTCCTGGGTTGACGGTTCCGTCCCCAATGAGTACGACCACAGATCCTTGTCCGGTCAAGTTCTGGCACGGGGCTACCAGATCGGCTTTTCCATCGCCACTCACGTCGCCGACCGACACCATGAACGGATAGGTGTTGACGCCCCGGGTGTTGGCAGTACCAAACGAAATGTTGGCACCGGCAGAGGTTCCTTTGTAGGTCACCAGGGTGCTACTGTTGGCATACGCAACGGCCAGGTCGAGCGTGCCGTCTTTGTCGAGATCGTAGGGCTGGACGAAGCGCGGTCCGCGATCGCTACCCTGGGTGACGTTGGCTCCCGCTGCGAAGCTGACGGAGATGAAGTAGGTGTAACCGGCGGTCTTGGTGGCGATCTGTCCATTGCCGTTGGTGACCACGACGTCGTAGGTTCCTGGCTTGCCAAGGTTGGCCGGGGTTGTGAACGTGATGGTGGTGCCATCCGCCGAGACGACCGCGCCAGTGATGGTGAGGGTTCCGATCTTGACCGTGGCTCCCTGTGAGAAGCCAGTACCGGTGATGGTGACAGAGGTGCCACCCATGGTGACTCCCATGGCAGGCGCGACCGTGTTGATCACGGGAGCAATCGCCATCATATCGACGACGGTGCTTAGGTCTGGCGTCGGCGTGGGGGTCGGGGTGGTGGTGGTTCCATCACACGCGAAGGCCAGGGCCACTGCGCCGAGGCCCATCATCGAAGCCAGGTAGATACGCGAAACAGTAGGTGAACGCATAGAAGAACTCCTTGGGTACTCGAGACAACCGAAGAAAGAACACCGCGGATATCTGTCAATTCTATCATTTGAAATGGAATGCAAACTTCAATAACTGATTCGTCTATAAATTGAATCGTTTCGCGGATTTATGTTGATATTCTGTAACTCTCGGAGGGGTTCACCACGTACAGCGGGGGCGTGGGGTGCTTCGCAGATGCGTCCCGTTCGGGATGGACCGGATGGAGCGAGGAGAAGGGAGGGCTGCGCTACTTGCAAATCCCTAGAGACACCTGGACGTTGCTGGAGCCGTTGCTGGCCACGATGATGTCCTGAAGCCCATCGCCGTTCAGATCAGCGACGGTGATGTCTGTGGGCCCGGCCCCGGTGTTGGTGGCAACCTGTGAGGCGTACACGGTCGGCGTCATGCCCTGCAGGAGGCTCCAGTTGCTCGATCCAGCGTTGGCAGTCAACAGATCGGGAAGCTTGTCGCCCGTCACATCGGCGACCCAGACCGACTCTGGCTTGTTGGTGGCGAGCGGTTGATTCTGGGCCAAGCCCAAGTTTCCAGCCCCATCGCCTATCAGCACGCTCACGTTCATCGAGTTCGTGTTTGCGACCACCACATCCATCGCCTTGTCTCCGTTGAGATCCGTTACAAACAGGCCACTGGGGTTTGTGCCCGCGTTCTGGTTGATCGGGTTGCCAAACGTGCCCACGCCAGTCGACAGGCAGACCGTGACGTTGAGCGTGCTGGTGTTGGCGGTCACGATATCGAGCTTGCCGTCCTTGTTCATATCGGCCAACGCCAGATCGCCGACAAAGCCTCCTACGGCGCGGCCTGTGCCGACGGTGAAGGTGCCGTTGCCAGCTCCGATGAGAGGTAGTACCGAGATGCTGGCTGGCGACGCGACCAAGATATCGAGCTTGTTATCGGCGGTCACGTCTCCTACGGCGATGGCGGCATTGGGGCCGGCCAGGAAGCCGGTAGTGTTGAAAATCGCCGAGGTGAATACGGTGGCTCCCTGGTTGGTAAATACGGTGATGCTGCCGTTGCTATTGATGGTCGCGATGTCCGGTTTGCCGTCGGTGTTGAAGTCTCCCATGGCCAGGTCGCTTGGGCCGGTGGGGGTCGTGCCGATGGACAAGTTCTGTGAGGCCCCATTCGGAAACGTGCCATCGCCGAGGCCGGTCTTGACGGTGATGTTGTTGCCAGTCTGATTGACGGTGATCAGATCGACTTTTCCGTCGGCATTGATGTCTGCGGCGATGACTCGACGAGGGCCAGCCCCCGTCGGGTAGTTCATTGGGGCCGCCCAAGAGGCTGTTCCCGTCGAGCGGTACGAGAACAGCTTGGCGCCCGTACCCGCCTTTTGGTCATCGGGATGCGTGACAACGATGTCTTGAGGTCCACAGGTTGCTGCCTTGGCGGGGACCGTACAGTTGATCGTGGTTGCCGAGACGAAGACGACGTTGGTACAGGCAACTCCGCCCACCGTCACGGTCGCACCAGCGCGAAAGTCGGTGCCGGTGATCACGATGGGGGTTGGCGCATTGTTGGCTCCGCTCACTGGTGTCACCGACGTCACCGTCGGAGCGTTGAAGCTCGTCAGGTCGATGACCGGCGGCAGGTCCGGCGGCGAGGACATCGTCATATCGAGCGTTTCAGGTGGGGTGTCGGTGGTTTGGTCACAAGCAACAGCCAGGGCGATGGCACCAAGACCGATGATCGAGGCGGCATAAAGGCGCGAAATGGTAAAGAATCTCATGCAGCGAGCCTCCAATGGGTAACCGGAAGTAGTTATTGGTCGATATGCGCGAATATATCATTGGATCTCGTGCGACAGAGAAGGCAGCAAGTAGGACAACAAAATAGCCAATGATTGCAGCAGTTTATATTGATTTATTGCCGACTACGCCGGTGAGGTCCGATGGTGGCGGGCGGGGCGTTGGTTATTGTCCATCGCTGGGGATGATGTCGATGGCCCCGAGCTGATAGCGTGTTACAGCCAGGTCGGGACGGCCATCCTTGTTGAAATCGCCGACGGCACAGGCAAACGGCCCCGCTCCGGTTACAAAGGGAGTGGCGCGAGCAGGGGCAAAGGAACCGTCTCCCTTGCCCACAAGTACGTGAATGTTGGCCGAGCCACTGCTGGGCACCACCAGATCCGCGACGCCATCCAGGTTCATGTCAGTAGCGACCAGCATGTCGGGACTCGTTCCCACCGTGATGGGAGTACCCAGGACAGTCAGGACTCCGGCCCCGTTTCCTTTCAAGATCGAGACACTCCCTGCGGTACGATTTGCCGTCGCTACGTCTGCATTCCCATCGCCATCAAAGTCACCGACCACGACTCCCGCGGGTGCGATCTGTCCCACGGTGGTGGCGGCCTGGAGTTGATAGCCTGCGGCTTTGTTTAAGATGACTCGGATCGTACTTGTACCGGAGCTGCCCACCACGATGTCGGGACGGTTGTCTTTGTCGAGATCTCCGATCGCAAGGTGATATGGAGCAAAGCCCGCTCCCATGGCGAACGGAGAGCCAACGGCGACGGTATACACAGTTCCCGCACCGCTGTTGAGAAGGACAGATACGGTGCTGGTGGTTGCGTTTGTGATCACCAGGTCCATGTCGCCATCATTGTCCAAATCGGCTGCTGCAATGCCGGTCGGTTGCGACAGAGTCCCTGTGACGACCGTGTTGGGAGTCGTGATCCCACCCATTCGTATCAACGCGCTCACGCTGTTGCTGGCGGGATTGGTGACTGCATAATCGAGCACAGAGTCCTTGTTCAGATCGACCGCGATGAGGGTCTGTGCTCCGTTTTGTCCCAGGGCGATATTCGTCGGTGTGGCAAGTCCGCCGCCGCCATCCCCAAGCATCACAGAGACATTGTTCCCCCCGGCTCCGTTGGCGCTCACGATGTCGAGATTTTGGTCTCCGTTCACATCTAGGATGGCAAGGGAGCGTGGACCGCTCGCAGGGAGTCCGGCCACAGTTGGCTGTGCGGCTGGCACGGGAAACGAAACGGTCGATAGATAGTAACGGAATCCTTTGGGGAGTGTGGCCGTCTGGCCATCTGGATTGGTCACCACGACATCTGCATCGCCTGGCACTCCGAGACGTGCGCCGGTTGTTACGGTGATGGAAGAGCCATCCGTTGCGACGGTAGACACTGTCGCGTATTTGCCACCGATGGACACGGTTGCTCCTTGTTGGAAGAACGTGCCGCTGATCGTCATAGTCGTTCCCCCTACCGTTGGCCCGAGCTTCGCGGACACAGAGGCCAGCACAGGTGCGGGCTTGCTCAGATCGGCCGACTCGGTGAGATCAGCCGCCGCCGCCAGATCCTCAGTAGTCGTAGGAGGCGGAATGTCGGCCTGATCACAGGCAAGCACGATCGCAGAGACACCAGCCAGACCAACCAGCAGACGACTTGTGAGGCGATGCATGGGTACTCCTAGATGGAAATGGGTGCGAGGGCAGGATGAAGCAGAGGACCGCTCGTCAAGCGGAGTAGGCCTCTTGGGCCCGCTAGCTGCTCGCGCAGGATGCGGACCCAAGAGGTGTCGACTTGGCAACGAGCATCGCAAGGAGCGACGCTCTGGCATTCATTACGTACCGCTGCCTCGGTAGATGATGACGTTGCCGGTGTTAAAGCCGGTGATCGCGAAGTCCGGCTTGCCGTCACCGTTGTAATCGCCGATGGCGACGCCATTGGTCTGGACAGCGGAGTTGATCATCACCGGGGCGTTGAAGGTACCGTCGCCCTTGCCGGTCATCCAGTGCAGGTTGGTCGAGCCGAAGTTCGGAACCACGAGGTCGAGGAAGCCGTCCTGGTTGAGATCGCCGACTGCTAGCGCTTCGGGGTTGGTACCGACCGCGATGTTGGCGTTCGGCTTGGTGAAGCCGCCCAATCCGTCGCCCTTGTAGAACGCAACCACGCCTGCGGCCTGACGGCTCACCGCAATGAAGTCGAGCTTGTTGTCGCCGTCGAAGTCTCCCACCTTCACGATGTTTGGCTGCGCTGCAGGCACTGCCGTGATCGGACCCTGGACCGCCCAGCCGCCCGCCTTGTTCAGGATGACGCGCAGGAAGGTGTTGTTGCCGACGTTGCCGACGACCACATCAGGGCGGCCATCGCCATCGAAGTCGCCCGAGTCGATTCCGTAGGGGTTGTACCCCGCCGCACCCGTGGTCATGAGAAACGGCGAGCCTGCCATGGCGCTGTAGGTCATGTTGCCGTTGTTCTTGAGGATGCTGACGGTAGCGGTGCCCGCGTTGGTGACGGCGATGTCGTTGACCTTGCCGTCCATGTCAAAGTCACCAATTGTCACAAACACAGGCTGATTGAAGGTGCCGGTGGCCATCGGGATCACGGTCACGGTGGGGGCCATGACACCATTGCGGTGAATCACCGTCACAGTGTTGTTTCCTGCGTTGGTCGCGACGACATCAGCCTGACCATCACCGTTCATATCGCCGACAGCGGTGTTGATCACATTGGTGCCACCCGTCGGAATGCCTTGCGTGGCGGCGAAGGTTGGGGCGGTGCCGACCGGCGCAGCGGTGGTGTTGGGGATCACGTTGACGCCCTGCATGGCCACGCCCGCTACGTTGCCTGTACCCATCGCCGAGACGAGGCTCGGGAAGCCTTGGGCGGCGAGCATGATGTTCGAAAGCGAGCGCGGACCGTTGACGCTCATGGCCGCGGTGTTGGCGTTGGCAGCCGTAAAGGCTGGGTTGGCGATGAAGTACCGGAAGCCCTTGGCGATGGTGGCGACGGGTGAGCCGTCCTTGTTGTCGACCACGACATCCACTGCGCCGAAGGTCGTCGAGGCTCCAGTCATTGCCGTGATCGAGGTCGGGGTGACCACGACCTGCGTTGCTGCCACGCCGCCCACGGTGACCGACGCGCCCGTCTTGAAGTTGGTGCCGGTGATCGTGATCGCGGTGCCGCCAGCGGCTGGACCACGGACCGGCGCAATCATCGTCGCAGTCGGGGCGAGCGGCATCAGGTCCGGCAGCATCGTCATATCTGGCGGGGTCGCCAGGTCCGGAGTCGGGGTTGGAGTTGGGGTCGTGTTGTCACAGGCGAAAGCCAGCGCTACGACGCCGATGCCAAAGATCGACGCCATCGTGATACGGGAAATCATCTTATTTCGCATGCAGTTCTCCTTCTCGGATTTAAGGTGCCCCAATGCATTGTGCAGAGTGGCTGGATGACCACTCGGAATCAGGTTATCACGTTGTCCGATGGTGTGATCTATGACAAGTTTATTGGATATTCATGCCTGAAATCGGGGCGTTGAAAGCCTGTCTGTGACAAACGGGCCAAATCGGTGCAGCGATCGGGTTCAACGATCGCTTACAGAGAATCTGCAGAGGCTCTTTAGCGACGACGTGCGGAGCTTTCTCGCGGTGTCTGGTATTGACCTCGAAATTCGACGTTGGAACTACACCGACGCCTACGGATGATGTAGCGTTAGGTAAGAAAAAGTATTCTGTCGGTTATAGATATGAACCTGCTCTGTGTATATGTGTGTACATGCTGATTGATTTACAATTTGTGAATGTAAGGGATCGCGATGAAGTTGCGCAGAAGCGATGCGCTCCTTGCTGCGGATCGCTTAGCGTGGGATTTATGGACTACATCTGGCGACCGCGTACTAGGGAAGGCGCATGAACCGTCGAGGTCACGTCCAGAGGCTGTGGGCCTTGCTGCTCCTGGCATCGCTCGGGACCGGTTGTGCGGTGCCGCTTTCGCGGGCCTGTCCAAGCTGCCGCACGCTGACGCTTGGGGAACGGCCGCCTGTGCCAACGGGAACACAGACGGTGTTTCTGCTGGTCCCGGGGATGCTCGGCTACGGTTGGGAATGGGACGATGCCCAAAAAGCACTGCAAGCGCTGCCGAGCGCGGTGACGATGGTGTGGCCGTGGGATCCCTGGCTCAGTTTGGAACGAAGCGGCGATGGGCTTGTGCGTCACGTCGACTATCTGCTGCGGAGGCTGCCGCGCTCGGTAGAAAAGGTGGTGGTCATTGGCCACTCCGCCGCTGGGCTTTTGCTCTTGTGGGCGGCTTCGCGGATTGAGGTGCCGCCGCAGTTGGCGGTAGAGCTGATCTCGATCGGGGCACCGCTCGCAGGGCAGGGCTTTAACCCGTGGGGAGGTCACGACCTGCGACAGACGCCGCTGCCGATTGCGCTGGGCTCGACGTTTTCGCCGTGGCCGGAGCCCGCCGAAAGGGTCTCTGTGCGGGTGTTTGTCACCGGGCCCAGCGATCCGGTGATGACCCCGCGCTTTGGCCACAATCCCGGCGATCACAAGGTCTTGCCGCGCTCCGCCGAGGCAATCGATTTGCCGACGAAGCTCGATCACAACTACGCGCTGGGGTACTTGGCGCAGCAGCTCCGTGATTCGGCAGTCGCGCAGAGGAAAGCTCCTGCGGGGAAGCCGGTGTGGCCCAAGTCATCCCAGTGAAGGCAGGAGACCGGTTCGCACCCCGCTTGAGAGCCGCGTTTACTGATCGGGCCCGTTGCGAAGTGTCTCTAACACTAGATCCCACAGCCCTTGGCGCTCGATCGCCAAGTAACACAACAGCAGCGCCAATCCACCACGCCACAGCGCTCCAAACCAGAGCGAGCGGGGCCCCGTTTGCCCACGGGCTGCCGCTGCCGACAGCCAGCACAAAAGGACGCCGCCGATGACCAGGACCAGCAGCGGCCTTGCAAACGTCGCTCCCTGAACGAGCGCGGCAACGAACACGAAGAACAGCCCGACCGGTAGGTAGTAGGCCACTTCGGCAGGTGGCGGCCAGAGCTGCTTCCGACGACGCACTCCGATCCAGAGCAGGGCGGACGTTAGGATCAGACCGCCCAGCGCGGCAAGCAGCCGTCGACGTTCGGCCAGCGAGACGGCGTGAAGTCCCTCGATGGCGGCTTTCTGCCACAGCGGCTCCGGGCGCTGGGCTAGCTGGGTGTAGCTCGTCCGCGCTGCCCCGAGTCGACCTCGTCCGAGTTGCCACTCGGCGAACGATTGCTGACCGCGTGCCGTCCAGTCACTCTTTGGGAATTGGTCCACTAGCTGACGGTACAGCGTGGCCACCTGCGGGTCGTTGCGCCGCAGCGCTCCATCAAAGATCAGGTACGTGGCTTGGTCAGCGAGTGCAAACTGCGGATGCTCCCGTAGCAGCGCCGTGAGCTGTAGGGCTCGCTCGGGGCTGTTGTCTGGTGTGTTGCGAACAATCGTCAAAAAGCGCACGAGCGGCGCGGCACCACTGCGGAGGCTGACCGTAAGCTGCGCCGTCCGTGACTCAGCGCGACGGAGCAGGCGACTCTCTGGATAGTCCTTGATAAGTCGTTGATACAGTTCGAGCGCTCGATCCGGCTGTGCCAGTGACTCTTCGTACTGCTGGGCGGCGGCAAACAGCGCTTCCGGGGCCAGCGTGCTGTGGGGATGGTGGTCGGCCAGGGCGACAAGCTCGGTCGCAGCCTGCCCAGAATCGCTGGTTCCTAAGCGCTGGATGGCCTGATCGAACAGCGAGCGTGCGATTTGCTCCTCAGCCGCCGTGGGCTCTTCCATCGAATCGGCATAGGCGGGGGACAGGCACCAAAGGGCGAGCACGGCCACCACACCAACCAGCCAGCGCCGCCGCCACCACGGATGTTGCGGTTGGTTCCTCATGGTGCAGGGTCGCGTAGGCCCACCGCCGAGCCGCTGAGTTTGACCAGGCCTGAAGACAGCGATGCATCGCCAGACAGCACACCATCTGTCAGCGTGGCCGCTTGAAGCATTCCATCGGGATCTTGCATGCGCACGGTGAGTCCGAGTCGAAGATCGGATGTTGGCGGCGGATCGCTTACCACCGCTTGAAGCTGCGCACTTACCGCAAGTGTCGCTGCCTGACACGCCGGGAGTACAAGGCCTCGGCACGGCGTCATTTGTTGGTCGCAGATGGCGTTTTCGATGGCCTGACAGCCGCTCTGGGTGCCATAGCGTGCTGCCGTGATGGCGGTCGCGAGCTGCTGCCCTGGCGTCATCGTCACCCCACGCGGTGAGAGCACCAGATCCACGAGCGCCTGCTGCCAGAGTCGCGGCAGTCGGACCGTCAGTTCGTGCTTTTCCACCGTGATGGTGTCGCCGCGCTGGCTCACCGCTAGCTCTTTGGCGATGGGAACTGGCGTACCGCTCAGCGAGTAGGACTGGGTCATCGACTGAGTTTTCAGATCAAACGACAACAGGCCGTGTTCTGCGAAGTAACCGGTGCTGGATTTGCCTCGAATCGACAGCCGCGACTTGGCGGTCTGTTCGCGCAGAGCAGGCCAGAAGTCCGTTGCCACCGTGACCAGCGTTGGACCCGCGATGGTGGCTTGTAGCAGACCATCGACGATGCGGTCGGGATCGCTCGGGCTCAAGCTATCGGTACGGCACCCACGGGAATCGACACTGCCTCGCGCCATCAGCAGTCGCATTGCCAAGTCACCTGGGCCAAGTGCCGACAGAATGGCATCGACCATCGCCACGCCCAGCCCTCGCGAACAGGTCAGCGTGGACCACGGCATCCCGATTGGCCACTGCGGCTGGAGCTTGAGATCCACCGCATAGCTTCCCGCCGGGTTGATCGGCACGACGGAAAGCGGAACGTCCACCGGGATGTTGAGATCGGCGCGCAGCAGTCTTTCGGGTACCTCGACGCAGCCGTAGCCGAGCAGACGACCGCTCTGGTCTTCACCGCGTCCGACGACAGCATAGGGTTGAAGCAGCAGCGTCTGAAAAGTCAGCTCGCCCCGTGGACCGTTTTGCCGCTGACTGCGCAGCGCACCCATCAGCTTCGCGGTTGGCGGCAGATCACTACATGGGGTATCGGGATATAGTCCGGCCCGCAGTTGGATGGCACCCAGCGACACCGGCGAGGCATCCAGCACCACCCGCAGGGTTCCGAACGCGAACCGCGACACCGCGACATCGACCACCAAGTCTGGTGCCAGGGGGGCTGCCACTGTGACGTGAAAGGCCGACTCCACCGCTCCGGCCGTCAGCCGCACCGAGGCTTCCCCAAGGTCATTGGTGACTGCGGTGGGTGTCGACAGCGTCCCGCCTCCGGTGGGCGAGTCGATGGTCAGCTTCAGCGTGACACCGGCTTGCGGCTCACCCGGTGACTGCGAATCGGTCTTTACCAGATAGCGAAACTGGAGCGTCGTTTGTTCTCCGTACGACAGACCGAGCGGTGAGGGCGGCGACACCAGCACAAGCTGCGCGATCGGCATCTTCTCGGGCTCATCGACCGGGGCTCCGCATCCGTAGAGCGTCGTCAGTCCTCCCCATAGTCCGATCCACAGCCCGATCCGCACGCCCACTCGCTGTATCCACTTTGACCGCCGCACGCTTGTCCGTCCGCGCATGTCCATCACCCTAATCTGTCCGCGCATCTTGCCGCTAGGAGCCTGGTAAAGTCTCGGCCATGGCAATCCCTCAAGTTCCAGATTCTGCGCTGCGCAACCCGTTTCGCACCGACCTCCTTTCGGGTCAGGTCGCCATCGTCACTGGAGGTGGGACTGGCATCGGTCGGGCGATTGCCCTCGAGCTGGCCGAGTGTGGTGCCAAGCTCGCCATCTGTGGACGCCGTCCCGATCCGATTGCCCAGGTCGCCGCCGAAATCCAGGCCAAGGGCGGAACCTGCGTTCATCGCACCTGCGACATTCGCGAACCCGAACAGATCGCCGCCTTCGTGGCCACCGTCAAAGCAGAGCTTGGCCGCATCGACATCCTCGTCAACAACGCCGGGGGGCAGCGCCCTTTTCCCGCCGCCGACATGCCACTTGTGAACTTCGAGAAGGTCGTCAAAAACAACCTCATCGGCACCTTCGCAATGACCCAGGCGGTGGCTCAGCAAGCGATGATTCCGCAACAGAGCGGCACGATCATCAACATCATCGCGATGATCTATCGCGGCTTTCCCGGCATGGCGCACACCGGTGCGGCTCGGGCGGGCGTCGACAACCTGACCAAGAGCCTCGCCGTCGAGTGGTCGCAATACCGCATTCGCTGTAACGCCGTTGCCCCTGGCATCATCCGTACCTCGGGCACCGACCGTTATCCAGAGGAGCTGCTCCACATCGCTCGGCGCAGCACACCCTGGAAGCGTTTGGGGGTTTCCGAGGAAGTCGCCCACCTGGTCACCTTCCTGGCCAGCCCCGCAGCCGACTACGTAACCGGCTCGACCTATTACATCGATGGCGGCGCGTCCCTGTGGGGCGATATGTTCCCCCTACCCGACGACGAGTAGCTGGCAAAAATGCGGTGTTGTTTGGCCACAGAGCGTGCTTTGATTCGCCAAAGGTATGACCTGGCGAAACAAAAAAGCGCTGTGGGCGATGGGTCTTGGGTCGGTTCTGCTTGGCCTCCTGTGGCTGCGGCTGCATGGTCCGTGGCGGAATTCGTCTGCACCGCTTCCGCAATCGCACGAATCAGCTAGTGCACAACTGAACGGCCTGTCCGGATCGGTGGGCAGTGGGCCGCTTGTGAGCAGTGAGGCTTCGGCGGAAGCGGTCGAAAAGCTGCCGATTCCGCCGTGCTGGGAGGGTCTGTTCGCACTCGATGAACACCCGAGCTTGCTTAGCTTGCGCGATGCCCTGCGAGCGGCGATTGCCGGCGAAGATCCGCTGCTCATCGACTACTTGCAAGAGCGACTTGCCGAGGTGATTGGCGGCGATCCGGCCTCGGCTTTGGCGGTCGTGGGCTGGGCCACGGAGTCGGGTCCACCGCTGTCGAATCATCTGCTCGCAGCGGTCAAGCACACGGCGGCGGTCCAGCAAAAAGCGGTCGCCGACAAGCTGCTCGCGCTCGGAGCGGATGGGAAGCAGGGACTCGATGTACGGCGGGCGGCGCTCGATGCGCTGGAAACCCAGCGGACGCTGTCACCCGATGCGCTCGGCCAGCTCAAGAGCGTGGCGATGGATCAGCATGCCGATGAAGTGGCGTGGATGGCGACGCGGACCATCGGCAAGGTGATGACCGAGGAGTTTGGACGCAGCGGCGCGGCGGATTCGTACATGAAAGAGCTGCTCGACATCGGCCAGCACTCGGCAGACACGGCGGTGCGCTCGCTGGCGCTGGAGATGCCTTCCTACGGCAACATTCCGGTCGATAAGTCGGCGCTTTCGCAGCTCGGTCAGGTGCTGGCGCGTGACTCGGACCGCGCAGTGCGGGAGATGGCGGCGTTTCGGCTCGGCCTGTCGCGTGATCCCGGCGAAGCGCTATCACATCTGGGCGGAGCCTTTGCGGGCGAACGAGACCTGTGCGTGCGCGCTGCGATCTTCCGATTTGCGGTGCGGGCCGCCGGTTCGAAGGCGCTGCCGCTGCTCGATAAGCTGTCCAAGATCGAGCCCCGGCTGCGTCCCGATTACGAAGACTTTGTCGCCATCTATGCTCGCGGCACCGTCGACTTTGCGCGGGTCTGGCTCGAAAAACCGGAGCGCATTCAGTGCCTCGATGAGGGGGAGTGATGCGACGTCGCCTACTCAGTCTGCTGCTACTCGGTCTGCTCGGGCCGCTCTCACTCGGCATCGGCCTGGCTGCGCCGGAGCAGTCTTTGTCCGCTCCGCCGCCGCCGATAGGGCAAAAGGCGTGCTCGCTTGCCGACCAGCTTCAGACGCTACGGGTCGGGCTTGTGCGGGGATCTCCTTCACTGAAGAAGTTCTTGCGGCGACAACTGCGCGAGCGAGCCCCAGCGATTTCCGAAGCCGAGCTGCGTGCCGCCTTCGAGCGTGAGCATGATCCGGCCATGATCGAGGAGCTGAGCGGGGCACTGGCGGCGCGGATGGCCCGACTCGGTGAGCCGGAAGCGCTGCGGGCCCCCCTGTCCAGAGCGATGAGTGATTCCGATCCGGCAGCGCGAGCGGCGGCGCTGCGCGGCCTGCGCGGTACCGGCTCGGTCGAAGCGATGGCCAAGCTCGGTGCTGTCGACTACACGCGACTTATCCACGATCCGGCCCCGATGGTGCGGCAAGCGGTGGTTCAAAACCTGCTGAGCGAAAGCGCCGAGGTCTATTTTGGCCACGATCGGGCCGTCTCCGAACAGGCGATTGCGGTTGCGCTGGCTGCTCGCTCGGGTCCGGCGGCTGATCCGGCCCTGGCGGCCAAGCTTTTGTCCGAAGTCTCGACCGAATCGGTGGGCTCCCAGGCTGTTGCCGAGCTTCTGTCACTGCTCGATGGCCCCGCCGATTCCAGCCTCGCGGCGCTGCGTGCCAGCATCGTCACCGCGCTCGGTGGAGTGCCGTCCTCCGAGTCGGCACGGGTGGTGACGCGGCTGTCCGATCTCTATCGCCAAGACTCCGCCCGTGAGGTGCGCCGGGCCGTGCTGCAAGCGCTGGTGCGGCTCCAGATGGCGCGGGCGGTGCCGCTGCTCGATGCGCTGCGCTCGGTCGATGCCGGACTGACGGCGGAGATCGACGCCTGGCAGCGAGCGCTCCAGAGCGGACTTCAAGAATGGACCTTGCTGCTGCGTGAAAAACAGCGCCTTGCACCAGAAACCCCCCAACCACACTAGGAGGTGTGAACATGCAGACTCGATTTTTGCTAGGGACACTCGGCCTGATCGCACTTGGTGCCACGCTGCTCGGTGGCGAAGCCAAGGGCCGCGCCGCGACCGCCAACGGCCCCATCTGCGACCCGAACGCTCGCGTCAACTCGACCACCTACTACTCGTGCAGCGGCGGCTCGCACACCGCGCTCGATATCGCCAACGGTACGTGCAGCGTGTGGAACTACCGGGCGATGCTGGTCGGCTCGTACCGCTACACCTCGTACGCAGGCTGTGCCAATAGCTGCGGGAGCTGCTCGGCGGGCGCGGGCTGCTGCAACGGCGGCGCGGGCAACTACTTCGTGGTGTCCGGTGGCAGCGGCTGGGACTTCCGCCAGCTCCACGCCAACAACCCCAGCGGCACCATCACAACCGATCGAGGCGCCATCGGCCTCATCGGCTCGACCGGTAACTCGACCGGTGCGCACTCCCACTCCGACAACCGCCAGTACGGAACCCGCATGACCGCCTGGTACACCGCCGTCGGCACCACCTGCGGCTCCAGCGGCTACTGCAACAACCGCGTCGGCACCCCCACCCTGTAACCCCCCCGTCCCGAGGCCCGCGTCCCCCAATCCATCCCCCAAAGCTCGTCAAAAGTGTGCGGAGGCGTGCTCCGGCAGTGAAACGTTCGTCAAAAGTGTGCGGAGGCGGACTCCGGCAGTGAAACGTTCGTCAAAAGTGTGCGGAGAGCGGCTCCGCATGAATGGGACGAACGGGATGGGCGCGGGCTTGCGGCGATGGCGGTTTTGGCAAGTTGCGCTAGATTGCACAGCACGACGATGGAAGCTGCTCCCCCGCATATTCGCGCCATGGCGCGGGCCTCGCTGGCCCTAGATGACGACAAGCTCACCGCAGAGTGCGACGTCGACTTGTTTATCGCCAGCGGTCCCGGTGGTCAGCACCGCAACAAGACCGAGAGCGCCGTCCGCCTCCATCACCGCCCAAGCGGCATCGTCGTCACCGCCACCGAGCGCCGCAGCCAGATCCAAAATCGCCAGGTCGCCCTAGAGCGCCTCCGCGAAAAGCTCACCGCCCTCACCTTCATCCCCAAGCCCCGCCGCCCCACCAAGCCCAGTCGCAGCTCCAAAGAGCGACGCCTCACCGAAAAGAAGCGAGACGGCGAAGTAAAAAAACTCCGCCGCCAAAGCTACGACTAACGAAGTAAGCGACAGCAAAAGAGCCCCCAACCGTGGGGCCGACCGTAGAGCTTTTTTTCGGGCCGTAAGGACCGACAAAAAAGTCTCGAAGGGAAGGGGGGCCCCACGGTGTAGACGAGCAATCGATGAGGGGGGTTAGCTACCCAACAAGGAAGGATAGGTGGTGGGCCGGGGTGACGATCCCATCAACTCGCAGCTTCCCGTGCTGGAACAAACTCCGCACCTCGGCCTTCCCCGAAGCCAGCAGCGCCAAGTCTTCATCCGAGAGCGTGATGGTAGTCTTCGCGCCCTCGACCCGCCCTTCGGTCAGCGTACCGCCAGCGTCCACCGCAAACGCCGCGTCCGGCGACTTCACCACAAACTGCACCAGCCCCCCAAGGCTCGCCACAAGCCCCGGCTGCTTCGCCAGCTTGTCCTTGAGCGCCGCAATGATCTGCGGAGCCTTCGCCCCCTGTGCGGGCGCTGCCGCCTGAGCCGCTGCCGGTGCTGCCGAGGCCGCCTTCGCTCCGCCACCGCCGAGCCGCGCCATCACCACCTGTTCGACCCGCTTTTTGTCCATCTTCATCAGGAACTCAAGCTTCTGGCTGGCCATCACGTTGCCGCCGATCTTGAGCTTCCCGTTCATAAACAGCTTCTGCGGGTTCGCCTTGCCCAGCACCATGTCGAGGAAGTCCGCGTTCGACAGGCTCAGCGTCACGTCCGCGTCCTTCACCCCTTCCACTACCGAGCCCGGCGCGTTCTTGAGGTCAATGAAGTACGCCGAGTCCGGTCCGCTCAGCTTGAACTGGAAGCTCGTCCCAATCTGCTTGGCCAGGTCGGGGCTGTCGGCGATGTAGCCGGTGATCGCCACAAAGATATCGCCCGAGGTCAGCACCGAAGCCGGATCAACCGCCGCCCCACCTGCCGCCGCCGCCGGAGCTGCCTGCGCCCCGCCACCCTTTTTCGCCAGCGCCGCGTCGATCTCCGCCTTGTCGATCTTCTTTAAGAACATCAGCTTCTGGCTGGCCATGATGTTGCCGCCGATCTTCAGCTTGCCGCCGAAGTACAGCTTGTTCGGGTCGGCCTTCCCCGTGGTCATGTCGAGGAAGTCGCTGTCGAGCAGCTCCAGGGTGCAGTCCGGCGTGCCACTTGCCCCTGCCGTCACCGCGCCCTTGCCGTTCTTGAGGTCAATCGTCCACGCGCTGTCCGGGCTCTTTAACTGGAACTGGAACACCGTGCCGACCGTGCCGACGAGGTCCGGGTTCTTGCCGAGATAGCCGCCAATCGCCGCAAACACATCGCCGCTCGTCAGGACCGCCGGAGCCGCCGGAGCCGCCGGAGCCGCTGCGCTGGTCTGAGCTGCTGCCGCCGCCTTGGGCTTGGCTTTTGGCTGCGGGATCTCGGTGTACAGCTCGACGGCTGCGTTCGAGATCACGACCTTGTTTCGTTCGACCACGCTGACGCGGGCGATGACGCGGGTGTCCGACTCTTTCCACAGCTCGATCTTCAGCGTCTCGCCGGGGAACACCACGTCTGCGAAACGGACCTTGATGCTCTTGAAGTAGCGGGGGTCGCCGCCGCAGATCTGGGTGACGACGTGCCGCCCCAGGTAGCCGAACGTACACAGGCCGTGGAGGATGGGTTTTTGGAAGCCAAACGCCGTCGCAAAGGTCGGATCGACGTGCAGCGGGTTCCAGTCGCCGCTCAGCCGGTAGACGAGCGCCTGTTCGTCGCCAATCTTGTCGGTGATCACGAAGTCAGCGGCGCGCTCCGGTGGCAGGTTGATGTCGGACGAGGGGCCTCGGTCACCGCCCCAGCCGCCCGCGCCGCGCACGAACGTGGTCAGATCGTTTTTGGCGAGCAGCTCACCGGAGTCGGCGTCATAGGTGTCGATGTGGGTGACGACGACCGCGTTTTTGCCCTTGTCGAAGATGTCGGAGATGCGGGCGCGGTGGCTGAGCTTGGCCTTGCTCGGCCACGGACGAACCACCTCGGTGTACTGCTCGCCGTGGAGGACGCGATCGAAGCCGTAGCGCAGGCCCGGTGCGGTCTTGCCCTCGGCGGCCAGCTTGAAGATGACCTTGAGGGCGGGCACCACCGCAAACGTCGGCAGTGCATAGAAGCCGCTCGCGTTGTTTTCGTACAAAAAGCGCAGCTCTTTGTCGTCGGTCGAGTGCTTGCCGCCGCCGACCCCGAGCGCGTAGATGGTCAGGTCGCGCTCGTCGTAGCTGTTGTGCTGCTCGGGCAGCTCGTAGCCGAGCGCCTCGTCCACATCAATGATGTCGTTGCCGCCAAGGCTCTTCGACTGGAGGTTGTTCATCACCGGCTGCATCGACGCGGTGATGTTCTCCGGGTGGGTGGCGCCGCTGAAGCTGGTGATGTCCGGCCACGCCTGGGCGATGTTTTCGGGGGTGATGGCCCGTCCGAGCTTCCATATCTTGCCCGCAGTGCGCTCCCAGCGGAGCTTGGCGACGAAGCCGCCGCCGACCTCGAATAGGCCCCCGGTCTCTTGGCAGTCCTCGTGACCTAAATACAGGACCACCGGGCTGACGTACTCGGGCTTGAGCGCGTCGACGACTTCCTTGGGCATGACCGTTTCGGTCAGGCGCGAACCGGCGAGCGGCGCGATGGTGTTGACGCGGATGTTCTTTTTGCTGCCCTCGACCGCGAGTGTGCTGGCAAAACCGACGAGTCCGAGCTTGGCGGCGCCGTAGTTGGCCTGGCCGAAGTTGCCGTAAATGCCCGCTGCCGACGAGGTAAAGATGATGCGGCCATAGCCCTGGTCCCGCATATACGGCCAGGCGGCGTGGGTGACGCGGAAGGCACCGACCATGTGGACGCGAAAGATCAGATCCCAGTCCGCATCGGTCATTTTCGGGAAGCTGGTGTCGCGCAGGATGCCCGCGTTGTTGACGACGATGTCGATGCGACCGTAGGTGTCGATCGCGGTCTTGACGATCGCCGCGCCGTCTTCCACGGAGTCGTAGTTGGCGACCGCTTCACCGCCTGCCGCCTTGATCTCGGCGACGACTTTGTCCGCAGCGGCAGAAGACTTGCCACCACCCGTCGAGGTACCACCGAGATCGTTGACCACGACCTTGGCCCCTCGGGCGGCGAACGCGAGTGCATGGCTGCGCCCTAGTCCCTGCCCAGCACCCGTGACAATAACCACTTTTCCGTCGAAGCGAAGCTGTCCCGACATCTGTCCTGTACTCCACCTGCTGTCTAGATCGTTGACACATCCATGTACTGCCGCAGCGCCACCGAAGTCAAACGTCGTGGCGTCGGCACGGTGCGCCATTTTGGATCAGTGATCCGATCGGTGGTGGGCAGGGTGCTCCATTTTGGAACATGAGTGGGCGCAACTGGGGCGGGGCGCGGGCGGCAGGGCTTCGTGGCGGAGTCAGTTCGGCTGCGCTTTCGCGGGCTTATGGGGCGACGGTTGCTCTTGGTACGGCGGGTGCTTTCTCCTCAAGGCAGCAGTGCAAAACGCGCAGCGGTGCCGCAGCACAAGGAGTCGATCGACATGGCCACTATCAAAGTTCCCGAAGGTTTGGTTCCCGCAAACAGCTCGATGCAGCAGCCTGATGGCGGTCGCTACGACGATGGCTGGCGGCACGGCAAGCCGGTCGAAGATCCCGCCAAGATGAAGCGCTGGGGCTTTATTACCGCCAAGCCGAGCGAGTACTTGGTCGTTGTTCACAACGGCAAGATCGACTCGCACCGATCGGGGCAGGGGATGCGGGTGTGGAAGTGGCCGTGGACGGCGGTGGCGACGATCCCGACCACGCTCCAGCAGATCGAGTTTGAAGCCGACCAGATCACCAAAGAACGCGTCGGCGTCAGCGTCACCGGGATGGCGGTCTATCGCATCGCCCAGCCGGAGATTGCCTATCGGATGCTCAACTTCAGCTACGCCGAGCGAGCCAGCGAAAAGCTCGGGCAGACGCTGCGCGACATGTTTATCGGTGCGGCGCGACGGCTGATCGCAAACCTCGGACTCAATCAGTGCCTGGAGCATCGCAAGGAAGCGATTGCCTCGTTTTTGATGCAGGAGATCGCGCCGGTGGTCTCGGGCAGTGGCAAGCCCGACGACACCACCGATCAAGGCTGGGGCGTGGTGATCGATACGATCGAGATTCAGGACGTAAAGATCCTGTCCGACGCGGTGTTCAAGCACTTGCAGGCACCGTATCGGGCCGAGATTGCGATGCGGGCGGAGCAGGCCGATCTCGAGCGGCTGCGGCAGGTGGCGGAGACGCGGGCAACGGCAGAGCGCCAGACCCAGGAAGCGGCGATTGCCAGTCAGCGTGAGACGCGGATGTCGAAGGCCAAGGCCGAGGCGGATGCGTCCGAGCGGGAAGCCGCAGAAGCGATGCGCGCCGAGCAAGCCAAGGCTCGCAGTGCCGCCGAGGAGCTACTCCGCAAAGAGTCGCTGGCGCGCAAGCGAATCGAGGTCGAAGAAGGCATTGCGCTGCGACAGGCGGAAAGCAAGGCGGCGCTCGATCAGAAGAGTCAGCAGATTCGGCAGGAAGCGGAGCTTAGCCAGCTCAAGCTGCAAGAGCACAAGCGGGTGGCGACGGCCCAGGCCGAGATGGCGACGCTAGCGACCGAAGCGGAGCTGGCCGAAAAGGCGCACAAGCTGGAGCTGCGCAAGCTGGAGCTGGAACAAGCCCGGCGGCAGCTTCGCCAGCAGCAGGAATTGATCCTGCAAGGCGAAAAGGATCGCTTCGAGCAGATGCAGCGTCGTCAGGAATCGGAATCGCTGCGGCTCGAAAACGAAGCGGCGATTGCCAAGCAGCGCGCCGAGGCCGAGATCGAGCTTTTGCTCAGCCAAGGCCGAGTGATGCGGGATCTGGTGGTGAGCGGGCTGCCGCAGATTGCACAGGCGTTCAAGCAGTCGTTTGGGACGATCAACTACACCCAGTACGCGGGGTCGCCGGATGGCAATCCGATGGCGATGATCGGCTCGGCGATTGGGCAGGTGCTCACCGTGGCCAAGAGCTTTGGACTTGATCCGAGCAAGCTCGGTCAGGCGGCGGCTGCGGTTCCTGCTGCTGATCCATCTGCCGTTGCTGCGCCCGCAGACAAGACACCGTAATCGACGTCTGGTTGGGTTCGGTTATGCTCCCGCCATGAGAACGTCATCACGCCACCATCGTGCTTTCGGAACCCTACGGAATCTTCGGTTGCTACCGGCGCTGCTTGGGCTGTTTGGCTCTGTGGGCTGCGTCACCGAGCCGGAGGTCACACCGATCGATCTGCGGGCGCTGCTCGGGGAGCTGAGCGGCGGACTGCGGGCGGACTACACGGCCGACGGAGATGGTGGACTTGCGCACACGACCTATTTCACCATCAAGCCGGGCAGTCCCGAGTACGCCGCGCTGCCGAGGAGTGAGCAAGACAAGCTGGCCAAGATCCAGTCGGGCATTTTGCATAGCAGCAAGCTGCCTCCGACGGATCTGGTGGCAGGCACCGAGGTCACGGGAACCCTGACGGTGAAGGGCGGTGCGGGCAGTGATCGGATTCAGGAAGTGGTGCTACAGCTTCCCAAGAAGTGGAACGGCCAGCTCGTGGTGGTCGGTTCACCGGGGACGCGGACCGAGTTTGCGAGCGCTGCGGTGATCGCGACGTGGGTGCTCAAACGCGGCTTTGCCTTTGTCTCGGGGAACAAGGGGCTGACCAACGGTGGGGCGGATGGCAATACCTCGCTGCTGCGGAAACAGCACGCGACGCAGCACTACGGGGCGATGATGCTCGACCTGGCCGGGTGGGCGCAGCGGCGGCTTTTGGAAGCGTCGGGAAGGAAGCCGAGTCGGACGTATGCGCTCGGCCTGTCGATCGGTGGCTATCAGGTGCGGCGGGCGCTGGAGCTGGATCACGAAGCGGTCGAAAAGGGTGCGCCTCGGCTGTTCGACGGTGGCATTGATTGGGCGGGCGTGTATGCGCCGGATGCGCGGGTGCTCGACAGCAATCGCGATGGCAAGGTGTCGACGACCGAGTTTTCGCAAGGCACGCACCTGGTGACCTCGATGGAGCGGGCGGTGCTGGCGATGGGGTATCCGTATGACACCGGGGCGAAGACGACGCCAGCGGCGTATCGCGAGAGGCCACAGTTTTCGGGGGCCCAGGCGCAGATGGTCGCGGGCGGCTTTCATCCGCAGTCGGCGATCCTGTGGGGCGCGTATAGCCTGCTGTTCGACTCGCTGAAGGCCAAGCTGCCGGCGTGGCGAGGCGTGGGCTACTACAACTTGACCGCGTACTACTACCGGGCGGATCTGCTCGGGCATGATGACAAGGAAAGCGCGCCGTATTCGATGTGGTCGGCGTCGATGACTGGGCATCCACCGCTGTATGACTATCTGGCGAGCGTGGCGCAGGGCGGCTGGACGGATGACAGCGTGCAGTGGGCGCTCAAGAATGCCAACACCGGACGGTTTTCGGTGCCGCTCATCAGCCTGCACGGAGATCGCGATGCGCTGGTCGGCCTGCCGGGTAACGGTGAAGCCTATGCGGCGGCGGTGCAGGCGGCGGGTCGTCCCGAGCTACACCGGCTGTACGTGATTCAAAACGGCAACCATGTGGATGCGCATGCCGACGGAATGCTCGACTATGACTGTAACGGTACGGCAGCGGATGAGAGCGCGGCGGACAGCCTGGTGCCGATGCAGCCGTACGTCGAGCGAGCGTTTGGGCTGCTCACCGATTGGGTTGAAAAAGGCCAGGCCGCGCCACCGAGTCGCACCGTCGCGACCGACCCCAAGAACGATCTCCTCGACGCCGCCAAGGTTTCGTTTCAGTAGCTTCGCCGGATCCTGCCGATTGTTTCGCCGGGCCGCCTAAGATAACGTCGCGCAAATGCGTTACCTGATTACCGGCGGTGCCGGGTTTGTTGGCTCGCACCTCTCGGAAGAACTGCTGCGTCGCGGTCACGAGGTCTTCGTCATCGACGATCTATCGACGGGCACCATCCGCAACATTTCTCACCTGACCGGCAACAAGCGGTTTCGATACGTCATCGACACGGTCGCCAATCGGCCGCTTTTGGCCGAGCTGGTCGACGATGCCGATGTCATCTATCACCTGGCGGCTGCGGTCGGCGTCAAGCTGATCGTCGAGAGCCCGGTGCGCACCATCGAAACCAACATCAAGCTGACCGAGCTGGTGCTGGAGATGGCGCAGAAGAAAAAGCGCCCGGTGTTTATCGCCTCGACATCGGAGTGTTATGGCAAAAGCACCGATTTCCCCTTCCGCGAAGAAGGGGATCTGGTGCTCGGGCCATCGTCGAAAGGTCGCTGGTCGTACGCCTGTAGCAAGCTCATCGACGAGTTCTTGGCGATCGCCTACCACCGCGAGCGCGGCCTGCCGACCGTCGTTGGGCGACTGTTTAATACGGTAGGTCCGCGTCAAACCGGTCAGTACGGAATGGTGGTGCCGACGTTTGTGCGGCAGGCGCTGGCTGGTCAGCCGGTGACGGTGTTTGGCGATGGTCAGCAGTCGCGCTGCTTCACCCACGTCAGCGATGCGGTGCGCGCTCTGATCGGCATCATGGAACGTCCCGACGCCTACGGTCAGGTCTTCAACATCGGCAACGTCGAAGAAGTCAGCATCTTAAGCCTCGCCCAGCGTGTCATCGCGCAATCCGGGTCGAAAAGCGAGGTGGTGTTCATCCCCTACGAGCGCGCCTACGAGCCCGGTTTCGAAGACATGAACCGCCGCGTGCCCGACGTCACCAAGATCGGTCAGCTCATCGGCTGGCAACCCACCATCGCGCTCGATCAAATCCTCGCCGACGTCATCGATTGGTGTCGTGGCGGCGCGGCCTAAGCCATGGAGCTGTGGCAAGTCATTGTCCTTTCGATCGTCGAGGGTCTGACCGAGTTCGTACCGGTTTCCTCCACCGGGCACCTGATCCTGATGAGTCGTCTGTTCGGTCTGCGCGGGCCAGCGGTCGATGCCTTTTCGGTGGTGGTACAACTCGGCGCGCTGCTGGCAGCGGTGTTTTATTATCGGCGGATCATCTGGGACACGGTGGTTGGTGTGGCAAGCCAGCGACCCGAATCGCTGCACTTATTTCGCAACCTGGTGCTGGGATCGGTGCCGCTACTCGCCGTCGGATACTTGGTCGGTAAGCGGATCAAGGCGCACCTGTTTGCACCGCTGCCCGTCGCACTGGCGCTTGGCGTGGGCGGTCTGCTGATGCTGCTCGTCGAGCGCTATCGTAGAAACAGCGAGCCACCGTATCGCGAGGCCCACGAGCTTCCGGCGGGACGGGCGCTGGCTGTTGGTCTGTGCCATATGGCGGCGCTGTGGCCGGGCACTTCGCGATCGCTGGCGAGTATGTCGGGCGCGCTTTTGGCGGGTCTTCCCACGGCCGCTGCCGCCGACTTTGCGTTCCTGCTGGCGTTGCCGACGCTGGGCACCGCTACGGTGTACGAGCTCATCAAAGAACGGCACGTTCTCGCTGCCGAGGTCGGCCTGCTCAACATGAGCCTGGGCCTGCTGGTTTCCTTTGCCGTCGGCTTGCTCGTGATCGCGGCGTTCTTGCGTTACCTACGCGGTCACGGCCTGCTGGTCTTTGCTCTGTATCGAGTCGGCCTGGCGATCGCCGTTTTTTGGCTGATGCGCTCGTAGCCGCTTCGTCTGTTACGGCGGTGCCCCGCTGCGAATCCAGTTCACCACCTGACACATCTGGCTGTTGTGGTTTGGATGACAAGAATCTATAATCGTTGCGTGGGTTTCCGTCGCTGAATTGCTTCCGGGGGGTGGGCGATCGTTTGTCGGATCGTCGGAGAGGAGGCTCGGCGGAGAGGGACACGAAAGGCACACGCGACGATGGGTGAGGTCATTCGTAAGACCAAGAACGGGCGGGTTCTTGGTTGGTACATCCGCTGGGTGGATCTCGATGGAAAACGCAAGACCCGAGCCAGCAAGCAGCCGACCTTTGCCGAAGCCAAACGAATGCTGGTCGAGATTGAGGCGCGGGTTGCCCGTGGCAAGCTCGGTGTGAGCGACACCCCCCAGCGCATGACGCTCGGTGCGCTGCTGGAGCGATTCTTCGCGGAGTACGATCCGCCCAAGGCCCGTGATCGCGGGCGCTGGGAGCAGAAGGCGCGTGAACAACTGGCGACGCTGATTCCGCAGCTTGCGGATCGGCAAGCGACCTCGTTTTCTGCGGAGGACGGCGAGCGGCTGCGCAACCAGCTCCTGCGCGGGGGACTCAAAAGCAACACGGTGCGACTGAAGCTGACGTTTTTGGGAACGGCGTTTGGGTGGGCGGTAAAAAAAGGCCTGCTGCGGTCCAATCCGCTGGCCGAGCTGCGCAAACCACGTGCCGAGAGTCGCTGCGAATACCTGAGCGGCGATGAAGTTCGACTGCTCTTGGCGGCGGTGGATGCCCCGTCGGGAATCCGTGCAGAGACAGAGACGCGCCAGCAGGTGCTCGCGATCGCCGTCCGTTTGGCGATCTACGCGGGTCTGCGGGTCGGCGAGGTGTTCGGCTTGCGCTGGCGGGATGTCGATCTTCAGACCGGGCTTTTGACGATTTCGCGAAGCTACGGGCTTGGCACCAAGAGCGGCAAATCGCGGCACGTTCCGATCGCGGACGAGCTGCACGAGGCCCTGCGCGCTTGGCAGCCGCGCTGTCCGGTGACTCGCGAGGGTGTGGTGTGTCCGGTGGTGTCCGATGGTGCCCGTTCGATTTGGCATGCGGTGGAGCGGCGACGACCCGAGCTGGCCCCGCTCTATGTGGCGGCGGGAATTCCGACCCCAGCGAGCCCGTGGCATGCGCTGCGTCACACCTTCGCGAGCCACTTTCTGATGAGCGGGGGCGGGCTGCTCACGCTGCAAAAGCTGCTCGGGCACAGCGACCTCAAGGTGACGAGCGTATATGCCCATCTGTCATCGGAACACGTCGCGGCAGAAGTGCGGCGCTTGTCGTTTTCCAAACGGTAGTTAGCTTGGACGCTCACCCTCACCAAGGATCTTTCTGCGATGAACCATCGTCACCTGCTTCCCTCTGATCGAATCCTGCCGAGCGCGCTTCGTCACATCAGCGACTTTCATGCCGCTACCGTTCGCGAGGTGAGCGAGGCCGTCTCTCATCACGACGTGGTGGTGGTCGGAATGGCGCAAAATCCGCACGTCAAGAACGTCCGCAAGCTCCTAAACGATGCGGGCATCGCGTTCACTTATTTGGAATACGGCAGCTACTTTTCGCAGTGGCAGCGGCGCTTGGCGATCAAGCAGTGGAGCGGGTGGCCGACGTTCCCGCAGGTGTTCGTACGGGGCGCGCTCCTGGGCGGCGAGGATTTGACCAAAGCGGCGCTCGCGGATGGTTCCTTGAAAGAGCTGCTCGCCAAGCCCAAGAGCTAGTGACTTGACACCACGACCCTGCGTGCGCAGGTACAGTGGATGACAAACTCTGCGCGGCTTTCTTTCCTCGGTCGTCGTCGTGTGCTCCTGGCG
>WBZP01001544.1_pt1 | contig 27940 bp, 28 predicted proteins | sample 5204301 | NCBI WGS metagenome assembly WBZP01 (sample SAMN12412401, study PRJNA552823) | activated sludge metagenome | isolation source: activated sludge from nitrification reactor of wastewater treatment plant... | place: USA: Pennsylvania | collected 2017 | reverse complement strand
GAGGCGCTGATCTCGGCGTTCCGCAGCTATTGGGGCCGCAAGGGCCTGGCCGTTCCCGCGTCCAACGTCGCCAAGTTCAAGACGTTCCTGCAGTTCAGCTCGGTCAGCCTGGTGGTGTGGCCGTGGACGACCGGGTACACATGGATGGCCGACACGGTGCTGTGGCTGGCCGTCGCCGTGGCGTGGATCAGCGCCGCGCAGTACGTGCAGGCCGGGTCGAGGGCGACGACCACGATGACCGGCGACTGAGCAGTCGGATCAGCAGTCGCCTCAGCAGTCGGCCATCGCTCGCAGCGCGGCGCAGATCCGACTCCGTCCGGCTCCGCCGAGGGCTCCCAGTCGTCGGGTGAGCACCGACTTGGGGACCGCTGCCAGGTTGTCGAACGATGCGACGCTGTCGTGGTCGATCCCCTCCTCGGGCCCGACGGGGATGCACGTGGGGATGTCGCGGATCGTGCTGGTGACCGGGGCGACGACCACGTTGTTGAGCACCGGGATGATGTCGCTGCGGGTGACGATCAGCACCGGGCGGCGCTTCAGGTTGGGTGTCTCCATGAGCCACAGCTCGGCGTGGGCTACCACGGTTCGGCCTCGGTGAGGGCGAGCGCGTTCGCCATCGCCAGCTCGTCGTCAGCCGCGCTCTCCGGGACGACTCGGTAGGCGTCCGCGATCGTCGCTCCGACCTGCCGGCGTCGGACGGCGTCGGCGAGGTGCTGGACACCTCGACGGATCACCTCGGAGCGGCTTGCGCCCACACCGCAGGCGACCAGGTCGTCGATCAGGGCCAACTCGGCGTCGGTGAATCGCGTGGGGACGGGAGTTGTCATACGGAAGAGTATACGGATCGTATAGCGGTACATCCGGGCGCACCGGACGGGCGGCGGGTCACGGCCGGACCCGGCGGGCGCCGGTAGGTTGCCGGCCATGCGTGTTGAGGTGGTGGCCGTCGGCACCGAGCTGCTGCTCGGCCAGATCGTGGATTCGAACTCGTCGTGGATCGGCGAGCAGCTCGCCCTCGCCGGGCTGGACTCGTACTTCCAGACCAAGGTGGGCGACAACCTCACCCGCATCGCCGAGGTGATCGAGCTCGCCCTGTCGCGCAGCGACGCGGTGATCTGCACCGGGGGCCTCGGTCCGACCCAGGACGACCTCACCCGCGAGGCGATCGCCCGGGTCATGGGCGTGGAGCTCGAGGAGTCCGAGGATGCCGCGGAGCGCATCATCGCCATGTTCGGCGGCAGCGGCCGTCGGATGCCGATGAACAACCTGCGCCAGGCGATGAAGCCGGTGGGCGCCGAGTTCATCGCCGAGCAGCCCGGCACCGCTCCGGGCCTGATCTGCCCGCTCGAGCGTCCGGACCCGCTGACCGGCGAGGCCGTCCCCAAGGTCATCTACGCGGTGCCGGGCGTGCCGTGGGAGATGCAGGAGATGGTGTCGGGCACCGTGCTGGCAGACCTGCAGCGCCGGGCCGGGATCACCTCGTCGATCGCCAGCCGGACCCTGCGCACGTGGGGTGAGTCGGAGTCCGGCCTGGCCGAGATGCTGGCCGGTCGCATGGACGAGCTCGACCGTCTGGCCGACTCGGGAGCCGCCGCGGCCACGATCGCGTTCCTGGCCTCCGGTGGCGAGGGCCTCAAGGTCCGCCTCACCGCCAAGGCCGCCACCGCCGAGGGCGTGGCCGACATCCTCGCCGCAGAGGAGCGGGTGGTCCGCGGTCTGCTCGGCGGGCTGGTGTTCGGCATCGACGACGACACGATGGAGTCGGTGGTGCTCGACCTGCTGCGGGCGCGTGGGATGACCCTCGGCGTGGCCGAGTCGCTGACCGGTGGGCTGGTCGGCTCGCGTCTGTGCGACGTTCCGGGCGCCAGCGACGTGTTCCGGGGGTCGGTCGTGTCGTACGCGTCCGACGTGAAGTTCGAGCTGCTCGGCGTGCCCGAGGGCCCGGTCGTGACCGAGGACGCGGCCCGGGCGATGGCGCTCGGGGCCCGTCGGGTGCTGCGCACCGATGTCGGCATCGCGGTGACCGGGGTCGCCGGACCGGAGCGCCAGGAGGACCGCCCGGCCGGGACGGTGTGCCTGGCGGTCGCGATCGGCGAGCCGGGCTCGGCCGGCGAGGGGGAGTGCCTGCTCGACTCGATCGAGGTGCGCCTGCCCGGCCGGCGTCGCCAGGTGCGCGAGTTCAGCGTGATCTCGCTCCTCGGCCTCCTCCGCCGCCACCTCCTCGAGATATAGGGGTCCTCAACGACACACCTTGTCGTTCTGGATGCATCAGATCCGAAGAATCCCGCCGAAATGCTTGAGTCGAACACTCGTTCGTAACTACGCTCCTGTGGTGCCGGGCAGGGGAGTGTCACACCCCCTCGTTACGGTCAGCGCATCAACTGATCGGCGCCGTCGAACGGCCCCCGAACCACCCCGGCGGCAGGACCGTCGAGCACGAAGGGACACTCACGTGGAACGAGAGAAGGCACTCGAGATGGCGCTCGGCCAGATCGAGAAGCAGTTCGGCAAGGGCTCCGTCATGAAGATGGGCGACAAGGGCACCATGGCGGTCGAGTCGATCCCCACCGGCGCCCTCGCGCTCGACATCGCCCTCGGGATCGGCGGTCTGCCCCGCGGTCGCGTGGTCGAGATCTACGGCCCGGAGTCCTCGGGCAAGTCCACGCTCGCCATGCACGTCGTGGCCGAGGCGCAGCGTAACGGCGGGGTCTGCGCCTACGTCGACGCCGAGCACGCCATGGACCCCGTCTACGCCGCCAAGATCGGCGTCGACGTCGACGAGCTGCTCATCTCCCAGCCCGACACCGGTGAGCAGGCGCTGGAGATCTCCGACATGCTCATCCGCTCCGGCGCCATCGACGTGCTGGTGGTCGACTCCGTCGCCGCGCTGACCCCCCGGGCCGAGATCGAGGGCGAGATGGGCGACACCCACGTCGGCCTCCAGGCCCGGCTCATGTCCCAGGCTCTGCGCAAGCTGACCGGCAACCTCAACAAGAGCCAGACCATCTGCATCTTCATCAACCAGCTGCGGGAGAAGATCGGGGTCATGTTCGGTTCGCCGGAGACCACTCCGGGTGGCCGGGCGCTGAAGTTCTACTCGTCGGTGCGCCTCGACATCCGTCGCATCGAGTCGATCAAGGACGGCGTCGAGGTCGTCGGCAACCGGACCCGGGTCAAGATCGTCAAGAACAAGGTGGCTCCGCCGTTCCGCCAGGCCGAGTTCGACATCATGTACGGCAAGGGCATCAGCCGTGAGGGCTCCCTGCTCGACATCGGGGTCGAACACGACATCGTCAAGAAGTCGGGCGCTTGGTACACCTACGAGGGCGAACAGCTCGGCCAGGGGCGGGAGAACGCCAAGGCGTTCCTCACCGAGCATCCCGAGGTCATGGTGGAGATCCAGGATCGCGTGCTCCGTGCCGTCGGCATCGGGCAGGGCGAGTCGGAGGAGTCGGAATCGACCGATCTCTCCGATGACGTGGTCGATCCGGACGATCTCCCCATCACCCTGGACTGATCGGCCGGCGGCGATCCCGCCGTTCGCGTGTGGGATCGACTCCTCACGCGTCGGTTTCACACGCGGGGCTCGCTGCCTGGGCGTTCGCGTGTGGGATTGACGCCTCACGCGTCGGTTTCACACGCGGACAGAGGTGCCGTCTTCCCCACGGTGCCGCTGTGAGCGCTGATGAGCCTCCAGGATCGACGTGACCCGTCGCGTGTCCGCCCCCCAGGACGGCGCACGCGGCGGGTCCGTCGCGTCGTCGCGGCTCGGACTTCGGTGGCATCCTCCACCGGCCGTACGCTAGCGGCGTGACCAAGCGGTACCTGGTGCGCACCTTCGGGTGTCAGATGAACGAGCACGACTCGGAACGACTTGCCGGACTGCTCGAGGCCGACGGCTACGAACCCGCCACCGACGTCGAGGACGCCGATGTGGTCGTCCTCAACACCTGCTGCATCCGTGAGAACGCCGACAACAAGCTGTATGGCACCCTCGGTCACCTGAAGTCGGTCAAGGACCGCCGACCCGACATGGAGATCATGGTCGCCGGGTGCCTGGCCCAGAAGGACGGAGATCTGGTCGCCCAGAGGGCCCCGTACGTCGACGTGGTGCTCGGCACCCACAACGTGCATCGGGCCGTCGAGCTGCTGCACGACCACCAGTCCCACGGGCGATCCGTCACCGAGATCCTCTCCGAGACCGTCGCCGAGGACCACGAGCTGTTCCCGTCGGCCCTTCCCGTCGTGCGGGAGTCCGGCCACTCGGCCTGGGTGACCATCCAGATCGGCTGCGACAACAGCTGCGCGTTCTGCATCGTGCCCGCCGTGCGTGGCCCCGAGATCAGCCGTCCGTTCGGTGACGTGGTCGCCGAGGTGCAGCGGGCGGTGGCCGAGGGGGTCACCCAGGTCACGCTGCTCGGCCAGAACGTCAACTCGTTCGGTCGCGACCTGACGCTCCGATTGCGCTCGCAGGCCGGCCAGGCGCCCGGCGGTGTCGACGCCGCGACCGGGCGGCCCCTGGCGGATCCGGCGCACCTTGCCGGCGCCCGGTGGGTGGCCGAGGACACCGGGCGGGCCCGGCCCCTCTTCGCGGATCTGCTCCGGGCCGTCGGCGAGGTCGACGGCCTGCGGCGGGTCCGCTTCACCAGCCCGCACCCCAAGGACCTGCGGCCCGAGACGATCGCGGCCATGGCCGAGGTGCCGACGGTGTGCGAGCACCTGCACCTGCCGCTGCAGTCGGGAAGCGACCGGGTCCTTGCCGCCATGCATCGCGGCTACACCGCCGAGCGATACTTGGAGCGCGTCGACGCCGCCCGGACCGGCATCGACGACCTGGCGTTGACCACCGACATCATCGTCGGGTTCCCCGGCGAGACCGACGCCGACTTCGACGCCACCCTCGAGGTGGCCGCCGAGGCCCGCTACGACAACGCCTTCACCTTCATCTACTCGCCCCGTCCCGGCACCGAGGCGGCGGAGCTGCCACACGCGGTGCCCCACGACGTCGCCGCCGAGCGCATGGCCCGCCTGCGAACGGTGGTCGAGCGGACGTCCCGTCTGGGCCACGAGGCTCGGGTCGGACGTGTCGAGGAGGTCATGGTCGAGGGTCCCAGCCGCCGTGACCCCGGGCGGCTCAGCGGTCGGACCCGCCACAACCGGCTGGTGCACTTCCCGGCCGAGCCGGTGCTGCGCGCCGGCACCTACGCCCGGATCCGGGTGACGGCGGCATCGACCACCAACCTCCTCGGCGAGCTCGTCGAGGTCGTCGCCGAGCCGGCCCATCGTCGACGCATCCCGGTGAGCGTGGCGTGAGCGGTACGCCGGCGGGCGACCCGCCGGCACCACGGGCCGAGCCGGACGCCCCCGGGGTGCTCACGCCCGACGACCTCCCGCCGGATCCCGGCGCACTCGTCGACCTGTTGGCCCGGGCGCTGGCACGCCGCCACGACCGGCTCCCGCCCGACCCGCCCCGGGACGGTCCCGAGCTCGACCCGTCCGATGCTCTCGATCGGGCCCGTCACGCCGTGGCCTCCGGTTGGACGCCACACGCGGGGTCGCCGTTCGAGCGGGTCGAGCCGGCCCGGCTCCTCGACGCCCTCGACGCGGGAGTCGAGCGGGTCCGCTCCCGGTCCAATCCACCGGTGCCGACCATCGGCCGGGCCCGCTTCGCCAACCTGGCGCTCCCGCGCTCCGACATAGCGGAGCCGCTGGTGGCCACCGCGGCGAACATCCGGCTGCACCGGCGGAGCGCAGGCCGACCGTCGGCGCCGTTCCGGCTCGAGGACCGGGCCGCCGTGGCCGATCCGCACCGCGACCTGGCCGTCGCCGCCGCGGACGTCGTGTCCACCTTCGGCCCCGGGGCGGTCCCCGCGTTCCTCGACGCCTACTCCCGGACTCGCCGCCGCGACCAGGGAGTCGAGGTGGTCGACCCGATCCTCCTCGACTGGTGGTCGATGATCGCCGCCATCGTGGAGGACGACCGGGATCATCACGTCGGTGAGGAAGCATGACACCGGCCGAGCACCCTCCTGGCCGGCACCTGGTCCTGGTCGGACCCACCGCGTCGGGCAAGTCGGCGGTCGCTGTCGCCCTCGCCGAACTCCGCGCGTCCGCCGGCCGCCCCACCGAGATCGTGAGCTGCGACTCGATGGCGGTCTACCGGGGCATGGACATCGGAACGGCCACCCCGACCGAGTGCGAGCGCAGCGGCGTTCCGCACCACCTGCTGAACGTGATCGACCCTTCCGACGAGTTCTCGGTCAAGGAGTTCGTCGGCCTGGTCGACGACGCACTCGGCGACATCGCGTCACGGGGAGCCTCAGCGGTCCTGGTCGGCGGGACCGGCCTCTACATCCAGGCAGTGGTCGACCGGTTCGACCTCCCCGGCCGCTATCCCGAGGTGGCGGCCCAACTGGAGCTGCTCGGCACCGATGAGCTCGCCGCCCGCCTCGAGGCTCTCGACCCGCTCGCCGCGTCCCGGGTGCCGCCGGGCAACCGACGCCGTCTCGTGCGGGCGCTCGAGGTCACGATCGGCTCCGGTCGGCCGTTCTCGGCGTCGGGGCCCGGAATGGACGCCTATCCGCCCACGCCGTTCGTGCTGACCGGCCTCAGCGTCCCCCGGGACGACCTCGGCCCGCGCATCGCTGAGCGCTACCGCCGGCAGATGGACGCGGGGTTCCTCGACGAGGTGGCGGCGTTGGATGCCGGAGCGGGTTGGTCACGCACCGCACGCGAGGCGCTCGGCTACCGGGAGCTCGCCGCCCACCTACGCGGCGAGTGCGCCCTCGACGAGGCGATCGACGCCGCGGTGATCCGGACCCGGCGATTCGCGGTGCGCCAGCAGCAGTGGTTCGGCCGCGACCCCCGGATCCGCTGGTTCCACGCCCCGCGTCCCGGCGCGCGCGACGGCGCGGACGGGGACGGGGCATCGGTGCAGCGTTGCGCCGAGGTCCTGCTCGGGTACTGGTCACAAGTCGCTGCAGCCGGCTCCGGCCCCGCCGCTACCGTGGACCCATCGTGTTGCGACTGACCAAGTTCCACGGCCTCGGCAACGACTTCCTGATCGCCCTGGCCGCCGATCACCCCGACGCCGAGCATCCCCTGACGCCCGACCCCGACGTCGCCCGCGCCCTGTGCGCCCGCCACACCGGCATCGGTGCCGACGGCCTCATCTACGGCCTGGCCCCGGGTGGTGACGAGGCGGACGTCCACATGGTGCTGCTCAACGCCGACGGCTCCGAGGCCGAGATCTCCGGCAACGGGATCCGTTGCCTGGCCCAGGCGGTGCTGCGCCACGAGGGTCGCGACGAGGGAGACGTCCTGGTCGAGACCGCCGGAGGCGTCCGCCACCTGCGCACCGTGAAGGGCAGCGTGGATGGCGAGCTGTGGATCCAGGTCGACATGGGGGAGCCGGCCGACGGTCCCGTGCCGAGCGCCGAGGCCCAGGAGGTCCCGGCCCGGGCCCGGGCCACGGTCGACATCGGCAACCCGCACCTGGTGCTGCGTGTCGACGACCTCGACGGCCTCGACCTGAGCGAGGTCGGTCCCCGCGTCGAGAAGAGCTTCGAGGCCGGGATCAACGTCCACGCCGTGGTGGTGGACTCGGCTCAGGACCTGCGTCTTCGGGTGTGGGAGCGCGGGGTCGGACTCACCCAGGCCTGCGGGTCGGGGGCGGTCGCGGCCGCGGTCGCCGCCCATCGGTGGGGTGAGGTCGGCCCGCACGTCCGGGTGCACATGCCCGGCGGCGAGGCGGTGGTCGACCTCGACGGGCCACGGGCGCTTCTCACCGGCCCGTCGACGTTCGTGGCCGAGGTGGTGGTCCCGTGACCGCCCGAACTCCCGACCCCGACGACATCGACGCCGACGAGATCGATCCAGACGACACCGGCACAGACGACAGCGGCACGGACGAACACGACCCTGACGGCATCGGCCGGGACCACATCCCCGCTGCTGGCGAGTCGCACCGCGGCGCGTTCGGAGAGTTCGGCGGTGAGTCCGGGGCGTTCATCGAACGAACCTTCCGGGAGCGGATCGTGCTGGTCGGAGTCGCCCTCCCCGGTGTTGCCGACGACGCCCTCGACGAATCCCTCGACGAGCTCGAGCTGCTGGTCGACACCGCAGGTGCCGACGTCGTGGGTCGCGTCGTGCAGCGGCGGTCCGCGCCGGATCCGGCCACCTACGTCGGGTCCGGAAAGGCCGAGGAGATCCGCCGCGTCGCCGAGGCGACCGACTGCGACACCGTCGTCTTCGACGACGAGCTGTCACCCGCCCAGCAGCGCAACCTCGAGAAGCTGCTCGGGCGGACCGCCATCGACCGCACCGCGGTGATCCTCGACATCTTCGGCCAGAACGCCCACAGTCAGGAGGGCAAGGCCCAGGTGCAGCTCGCCATGTTCCGCTACCGGCTGCCCCGGCTGCGGGGTCGGGGCGGATCGCTGTCACAGCAGGCCGGCGGTGTGGGCACCCGGCGGGGCCCCGGCGAGACGCAGCTCGAGATCGACCGCCGACGCATCACCCGCCAGGTCCACAAGCTGGAGGCCGACCTGCGTCGGATCGCGGGGACCCGGGCCACCCAACGCAAGTCCCGGCGCCGCTCCGGACTGCCCGAGGTGGTGATCGTCGGCTACACCAACGCCGGCAAGTCGACCCTGCTCAACCGTCTGAGCGGGTCCGGGGTGCTCGTCGAGGACCGGCTCTTCGCCACCCTCGACGCCACCACCCGCCGCCTGCAGTTGCCCGGCGGTGAGTCCGTCCTGCTGACCGACACCGTCGGATTCGTGCGCAAGCTGCCCCACCAGCTGGTCGAGGCGTTCCGTTCCACCCTCGACGTCGCCAACCAGGCCGACCTGCTCGTCCACGTCATCGACGGGTCCGCGGTCGATCCCGACGGGAACATCGACGCCGTGCGCACGGTCCTGGCCGAGATCGCCCCGGACGGCGACCCGTCACGCATCCGACCGGAGCTCCTGGTGTTCAACAAGGCCGACCGGGGACCGGGAGCGGATCGCTGCTCGGCCCGACATCCGGGCTCGGTGGTGACCTCCGCGACCACCGGCCAGGGGATCGACGACCTGCTGCTGCGCATCGGTGATCGGCTCCGCGCCCTGCTGCCGGCGGTCGAGCTGTTCGTCCCCTACGAGCGCAGCGACGTGATCGCCGCGCTGCACCGGGCCGGCGAGGTCATCACCGAGACACCCACCGACGACGGGGTGATGATCTCGGCGCGGATCGCCGAGGACAGCGCGCCCCGATTCGCCGAGTTCGTCCTGGACCGCGCCTCGTGAGCACCTCCACCGCGGGCGGCTTCGTGCCGCCGCCCTACCCGTACGACCGCCTGGCCGACATCGTCGCGGTGGCCGCCGCACACGACGGCGGCGCCGTCGACCTGTCGATCGGAACCCCTGGCGACCCCCCGGCCCCGGCGGTGCTCGACGCTCTCGCGTCCTCGGGTACCGAACGGGGCTATCCGCCCTCGATCGGTACCGAGGCGCTGCGCGCCGCGGTGGCCGAGTGGTTCGACCGACGCTTCGGTGTCGGCGTCGACCCCTCCGATGTCGGCGCCGCGATCGGCACCAAGGAGCTCGTGGCCGGACTCCCGCACTGGCTGCGGCTCCGCGACCCGTCCCGTGACACCGTCCTCTACCCCGAGGTGAGCTACCCGAGCTACGCGATGGGCGCCACCCTGGCCGGCTGCCGGGCGGTCCCGGTGCCGATGGACGACCGCTGGCGCCTCGACCTGTCCCGAGTCGACCCAGCTGACGCGGCCCGGGCGCTGTGCCTGTGGGCGAACACCCCCGGGAACCCCGCCGGTGGGCTCGACGACCTGGCCGCCGTGGCCGAGTGGGGGCGCCGGCACCGGGTCCCGGTGTTCAGCGACGAGTGCTACGTCGAGTTCACCTGGAGCGGACCGCCGGCCCGCCCCGGTCAGGCTCCGGGTGCCACGGTGCTCTCGTCGGGAACCGAGGGCGTCGTGGCGGTGCACTCCCTGTCGAAGCGATCGAACCTGGCCGGGTTGCGGGTCGGCTTCTACGCCGGTGATCCCGAACTGGTGCACTACCTCCAGGAGGTCCGCAAGCACGCCGGCTTCATGGTTCCCGGTCCAGCCCAGGCCGCCGCAGTCGTCGCCCTCGGCGATCAGCGCGACGTCGACGTGCAGCGGGAGCGCTACCGGACGCGCCTCGCGCGCATGGCCGGGATCCTGGAGGGGGTCGGGATCGCCGCACCGCTCCCCGACGGAGGCTTCTACCTGTGGGTCCCCGCCCCCGAGGGCGACGCCTGGCGGTTGGCGCAGAGACTGGCGGCCGAGCTCGGGATCGTCTCATCCCCGGGCGAGTTCTACGGACACGCGGCATCGGGCCACGTCCGGCTGGCGCTGGTGCAGCCCGACGAAGCGCTTGACCTGCTCGAGCGCCGCGCCGGGACCCGTCGAGCCTGACCGAGCCGCCGCCGACGATGCTCCAGCTGACGATGCGCCGGCCGGCCGACGATCCGCCACGATTCGTTCGGGGACCGGACATTCCACCGCCGACCGCGTCGCAGCCGTGATACTGGAGGGACGGGTCGTCGCCGATCCGACACCCCGCTGATCCCAGGAGGGCCACCATGGCCGATGGACCCACACCCCCCAAGGGCTGGTTGCTGACCGGAGTCATCTTCCTCGTGCTCTCGTTGGCCGGGTGCGGCGCCGGCGCGTTCGGATGCGCCAGCTTCGTCAACGACCTCCAGAAGTCGGTCGACCAGGGCGGCGAGACGCCCCTCGGAACCGAGACGACCTTCACCGCCACCGGTTCGATGGGGGCGATCCTCACCACCGATCCGACGTCGACCACGTGCGAAGGGACCGACGGCAGCGGATCGACCATGTCGTTCTCGTCGCCGGGCAGCGGCACGACCGGCAACGTGCAGACCGACGGTCGGGACTTCGATCTGGCCTTCACCTTCGACACCGACCCCGATCAGTCCTACAGCGTCACCTGTCGGGGCGTGGGTGACGGCGGTTCCTACCTGGTGATCCCGTTCCCGGGTTTCTCGACGGTGATCGGGGGTCTGGCCGGGATCGGTGCCGGGATGCTGTTCTTCGTCATCGGCATCATCTGCACGATCGTCGGTCTGGTGAAGCGGTCGGGCTGGAAGAAGCGCAACGGGCCCGGCGGTGTCGCCGTCGCCTCGGCCGGAGCCGTCCCCCCGCCGCCGGGCGGGTTCGACCCGGGTGCTCCACCGTCGCCGGGTGGCTACGCACCTCAGGCTCCGCCCGCTCCCGGCGGCTACGCCCCACCTCCGGCTCCGCCCGCTCCCGGCGGCTACACCCCACCTCCGGCTCCGCCCGCTCCGGGCGGCTACACCCCGCCGGCCGGCCCTCCGAGCGCACCACCTCCTCCTCTGTCTCCTCCGGCTCCGGGAACACCAGCACCCCCGCCTCCGGGCACCCCGCCGCCGCCACCTCCGACCTGAGTCCGTCCCGGCGGCGCTCGTCGGGGCGATCGCGGTCGTCGCCCGGTGCGGTCGCCGTGTAGACACTCGGCCGTGACCGACGGACCGCCCGACCTGCTGGAGCAGACCGCCGAGCTCGTCGCGGTCCGCTCCGAGAGCTGCTCCGAGGGGGACCTGGCCGATCGGATCGAGGCCGAGATGCGGACGCTCCCGCACCTGGAGGTGCACCGCATCGGCGACAACGTGGTCGCCCGCACCCAACTGGGCCGAGCCCAGCGGGTGGTGCTCGGCGGCCACACCGACACGGTGCCGGCGAACGGCAACGAGACGCCGCGGATCGACGGCGACGTCCTGTGGGGCCTGGGGTCCGCCGACATGAAGGGCGGTCTCGCCATCATGTCGGAGCTGGCCCGGCGTCATCGTGAGCCGCCGCTCGACGTGACCTACGTGTTCTACGCGAGGGAGGAGATCGCGGCGGACCGGTCGGGTCTGCTCGAGATCGAGGCGCACGATCCGTCGCTTCTCCTCGGTGACGTCGCCGTCCTCGGCGAGCCGACCGACGGAGCGGTCGAGGCCGGATGCCAGGGGGTGATCCGGATGCGGGTGACTCTCACCGGGGTCCGGGCGCACGCGGCCCGGGCGTGGATGGGGCGCAACGCCGTGCACCGCCTCGGCCGACTGCTGGCCGTCCTCGACGACTACGAGCCCCGCCGACCCGAGATCGTCGGTTGCCGGTTCCACGAGGCGCTGCTCGCCACCCACGTCGAGGGCGGGGTGGCCGGCAACGTCGTGCCGGACCGGGCGACGGTCGACATCGTCCACCGGTTCGCCCCGGACCGTGACCTGGCCGGCGCCGAAGCCCACGTCCTATCGGTGCTCGCCCCGATCCTCGAGGACGGCGACACCGTCGAGGTGCTCGACCGATCACCGGCCGCCTACCCGGCGTTGGAGCACCCGCTCGTCGCCGGTCTGGTCGAGCGACACGGTCTCGAGGTCCGGGCCAAGCTCGGGTGGACCGACGTCGCCCGCTTCACCGCCTGGGGAGTGCCGGCGATCAACCTGGGCCCAGGGGACGCGACGCTGGCCCACACCAGGGACGAGCAGGTCCACCGATCCAGCCTCGATCGCACCTTCGCCGTCCTGACCGACCTCCTCACCCACATATAGGGGTCCGCACCGACATACCTTGTCGTGATCGCGCCCCCAGAAATCCGGAGAACCCTGTGTCCGACCCCAACCGACCGATGACCCGTGATGCCTTCGAGCAGATGGTGGCTGCCGCGCTGGCCCGTCCGGAGTTCACCGAACCCGCGGCGTTCGGGCTCGGCGTGGCCACGATCGCCGATGCCGACGGCGCGGTCCTCGACACCTGGTTCGCTTCGATCAACCTGGCCGAGAACATCGGGTTCGCGGCCGCGCTGCACGACGTGTGCGGGACGGGCGCTCCGACCGGCACTGTGCGGCTGACCGCGGAGCACATCGACGAGATGCGAGCCCGGTCGGAGATCTTCCGTGACGAGCTGCATGCGCACCCGAACCTGTCCGTGATCGAGGACCTGGCCGGCCTGGTCGAGCGGCCCAACGCTCTGCCGGTGCGCAAGGTCGTCGTGTTCACCTCGATCGCTGCGCTCGATGACGCTCCGATCGATGCCCACGACGTCTACCTGCGACTCCATCTGCTGTCGTCTCGGAAGGTGGCACCCCACGGCGTGAACCTCGACGGACAGTTCGGCCTGCTGTCCAACGTGGTCTGGACGACGATGGGCCCGTGCGACGTTGCCTCGTTCCCGGCGGCGCAACGCGTGATCCGCAGCGCCGGCGGAACCGTGGGCGTGACCAGCGTCGACAAGTTCCCGCGGATGATCGACTACGTGGTGCCCGCCGGCGTGCGCATTGCTGATGCTGAGCGGGTGCGCCTGGGTGCGCATCTGGCCGAGGGCACCACGGTGATGCACGAGGGCTTCGTCAACTTCAACGCCGGCACCCTCGGCTCGTGCATGGTCGAGGGCCGCATCTCCGCCGGGGTCGTCGTCGGTGCAGACACCGACCTGGGTGGCGGGTGCTCGATCATGGGCACACTGTCCGGCGGTGGCAAGGAGGTCATCGAGGTGGGGGAGCGCTGCCTGATCGGAGCGAACGCGGGCATCGGCATCTCGCTCGGCGACGGGTGCATCGTCGAAGCGGGCCTCTACGTCACCGCGGGGACGGTCGTGACCCTCCCGGACGGCAGTCGGCACAAGGCCAAAGACCTGAGCGGGTCACCCGATCTGCTGTTCCGCCGGAACTCGATCAGCGGAGCGGTGGAGGTGCTCCCGCGGGAGGGCACGTGGCAGGAGGGCCTCAACGAGGCCCTGCACGCCAACTGATCGGGGCCCACCGACTCTCCGAAATTGTGGCCGTCGAGCGGTGGAGCCGGTGAAGCCGGCTGTCCTCACAGCTTGCGGAGGACGGTGACGACCCGCCCGAACACGGTCACGTCGGCCGCGGGGAACTCCATCGGCTCGAGCCGCTCGTTCGCAGGCAGGAGCGTGACCTTGGACCCTGAACGGGTGAAGGTCTTGACCGTCGCCTCTTCTCCGGGGATCCCGGCGACGACGATGTCTCCGTTGGAGACCTTGTCCTGGACCCGGGCGACGACGAAGTCGCCGTCGAGGATCCCGGCGTCGATCATGGAGTCGCCCCGGACCCGCAGCATGAACAGCTCGCCGTCGCCGCAGAAGTCGGCTGGCAGCGGGAGGAGCTCCTCGACCTGCTCCTGGGCGAGCACACCGGTCCCGGCCGCGACGTCGCCGACCAGGGGGACGTGACGGGTCGGACGACGTTCGGCAGTGGTCCCGCTGGCGGTGTCGGCGGTGACCTCGATCGCCCGGGGCTTGGTCGGGTCGCGGCGTAGGTATCCCAGCTTCTGCAGGGTGTGGAGGTGGCTGTGCACGGTGGACGGGGATGCCAGGCCGACCCCCTCGCCGATCTCCCGCACCGACGGTGGGTAGCCGCGCTCGCCGACGGTCTTCTCGATGAAGGCGAGGACGTCGTGCTGACGCTGCGTCAGGGGCCCGCCGGTGGGCTCGGTGGGGGTGGGACGTGCGCTCATGGGATCCTCCCGGTCGAACAGGTGTTTGAAGCGTAGCACGTCGGGGAGCGCAAGTGGTGGAACACCCGTTCCCCGAACCGATGTTCGATCGGGTCCTTGACGGCGAACAGCTGTTCGGGCAAGGTGTGCCGAACGGGTGTTCCCCTTGCGTCCGGGGAATGCCGATCGGCACTGTCACACCTCGTCTGGAGACTCTCCCCATGGCTGCAGTCATCGAACTCCACACCGGCGACCGGATCCCCAGCGCTCCCCGCCGTCCCGAGCTACGCCTTCTCGAAGGTGGTCGTCCGAGCGCGACGAGCCGACCGGTCGTGTCGCCCCGCACCTACCTGATCCGCCGGATCGCGGTTGTGGCCGTGGCCGCTCTCGTCGTCCTGCTCGTGGCGCAGATCCTGGGCGGTGTCGGGCGGATCGTGGCGTCCGAGCTCGACGCCGCGCCGACGGCCTCTGCCCAGGTCCACGTCGTGCGAGCCGGGGAGACGGCGTGGGCCATCGCAGGCCGCTATGCCCCCGAGATGGACCGTCGCCAGGCTGTGGACCAGCTCCTGGCGCTCAACGGCCAGGGGATGATCCGTTCGGGTCAGACCCTCCGCCTTCCGGCATCGTTCGGGTGACACGCTCGTCGTCCGCTGTCCACGCGAGTGGGAGATCGTCGCCCAGGGGTAGGCGCCGGTAGGGTCGGCTCCGTGCGTTGCCCCAGCTGTGGTGGACTCGAGGACCGGGTCGTGGACTCACGCGCCGCCGACGACGGCAGCACCATCCGACGGCGCCGCCAGTGCGAGCTGTGCGCGACGCGCTTCACCACGTTCGAACGCATCGGCGAGGTGTCGCTGGTGGTGGTCAAGCGCGACGGGCGGCGTGAACCCTACGAACGGGCCAAGGTGCGCTCCGGTCTGGAGTCTGCATGCAAGGGGCGGGGGATCGAACCCGCGGTCCTGGACTCGCTGCTGTCGTCGGTCGAGGACCGTCTTGCCGTGCGCGGTGGAGAGGTCGAGAGCGCCCAGGTCGGTGCGTTGGTGCTCGAGGACCTGCGGGGCCTCGACGGCGTCGCCGCGGTCAGGTTCGCGTCGGTGTACAAGGGTTTCCAGGGCCCGGAGGACTTCGAGCGCGAGATCCAGCTCCTGGTCGAGCCCCCGTCGCCACCGGCTGGATGAGCGGTCGGCCGCCTGAGCGGAGTGTCCGCTCAGGGCCGCCGGTAGGTCGAGAACAGAGCGTCCTTCTCGTCGCGCCACAACCGGTGGAGTCGGCGAGCTCGCAGCAGCGCCGGTCCCGAACCGAGCAGACCGACCGAGCGGCCTCCGACCAGCCGCGGCGAGACCGTCACGAACAGCTCGTCGACGAGGTCCTGGCGGTGGAGCTCTCCGAGCAGTCCGGGCCCGCCCTCGCACAGCACCAGCTGTGCCCCGTCCGAGCGCAGATGACCCAGGAGACCGGGCAGGTCGACTCCACCTGCGGCGTCGGGACATTCGAGCGTGTCGACCCCGGCGGGCACGACGGCGGGGAGCGGCTGGGCGTGGACCAGCAGCGGATCGGGGCCGTCACCGGTCAGGAACGGCTGGTCGTCGGGGATGAGCCCGCGCCGGCTGACCAGAACCAGCCGTGCCGCTGGCTCCTGGCCCCGCTTGCTGCGGATCGCAGCAGCGTCGGCCGCCGCGACCGGTCGCCGGTAGTGCTCGTCGCGGGCGGTCCCCGCGCCGACCAGGATCACGTCGGCGAGGGCTCTCAGCGAGTGGAAGACCGTGCGGTCACCGGGGGTCCCCAGCGCCCCGGACCGACCGTCCACCGCGAAGGCGCCGTCGATGCTCACGACCATGTTCGCCATCACCCACGGACGATGAGCGGGGACTGGCCGGTTGTCGTCGGCCAATGAGGCCAGGACGTCGAGGACGGGGCCGGGTTCGGGAACGAGCTGGTGCACGGACCGACCCTACGACTCTGACCGCACCTCTCCCGAGCCATCCGGCGACAGCGGGGCCGGGAGGGCCCGCGGGCGATCGGAGTCCCTCCGGGCCCGCGGCCGACCACCGCAACCCGTCGCCACGAGCGGACGCGGTGGACATCTGTGGGTAACCGCGCCGGAAATCCACATGATGTTCCCCTTTTGACCCACAGGTGACCCTTCCTAGGGTGTGCACCTGCGGGCCGCGGTGCGGGCGGCCGGAATGGTGGCTGACGCCCACCCGATCCGTCGGGTCGGCGACTCCTGGGGGTCTGGGCCCCGACGACCGCGGTCGTCGGGGGTCCTGTCCGGCCTCCGCCCGGTCGTCCGTACCCGACCGTGCGTACCGGTGGATTCCGGCCGGCGGCGGGTGGTGACTGCGTCCCGATGGGGCGCAGGTGGCATGGTCGGATATGTCACACCGAGGGTGCCCGGCTGTGTCACACCCAGGGTGCAGCATGGTCGTCATGTCTCGGCAGCTCGGATGGGTTGGGCGATCGGACCGGTGTGACCGCACCACGGTCTCCCACCGGCCGGCCGGCCGGCTGCCCGACGCCGTGCATGTCGGACGGTCGACACCTCAGACAACGGACAACGGCGCAAGGAGCGTTCTGTGAGCATCACCCCTCCCGACACCACCACTCGGCTCGCTCGGCGCTTCAGCACCCCGGGACGATCGCCGTATGACGAGGTGGTGTGGGACCTGCGGGACGCCCGATTGACCGACTTCCGCAGCGGAGAGGTCGCGTTCGAGCAGACACGGGTCGAGTTCCCTGCCGACTGGTCGGTCACCGCCTCGAACATCGTCGCCCAGAAGTACTTCCGTGGTCAGATGGGCAGCGACCGTCGGGAGCGTTCGTTGCGGCAGGTGATCGATCGGGTCGTCGGTCGGATCACCGAGTGGGGTGAGCGCGACGGCTACTTCTCCGACGCGGACGAGGCGGCCACGTTCTCCGATGAGCTGCGGTGGCTGCTGCTGCACCAGCGGGTGTCGTTCAACTCGCCGGTCTGGTTCAACATCGGCACCCCCGGTGCCCGGGAGCAGGCGGCGGCGTGCTTCATCCTCGACGTCGACGACGACCTGTCGTCCATCCTCAACTGGTACGAGGAGGAGGGCACGATCTTCAAGGGTGGCTCGGGGGCCGGTGCCAACCTGTCCAAGATCCGTTCGTCCAAGGAGCTGCTGAGCGCGGGCGGGACCCCGTCAGGTCCGGTCAGCTTCATGCGGGGCGCCGATGCGTCCGCCGGCACGATCAAGAGCGGAGGAACCACTCGACGGGCCGCCAAGATGGTCATCCTCGACGCAGATCACCCCGACATCGAGGAGTTCGTGTGGTGCAAGGCGATCGAGGAGCGAAAGGCCCGGGTTCTGCGCGACGCCGGCTTCGACATGGACCTCGACGGCGCCGACTCGTTCTCGGTCCAGTACCAGAACGCCAACAACTCGGTGCGCCTCACCGACGAGTTCATGCAGGCCGCTCTCGACGGGCGCGATTGGGAGCTCACCTCGCGCACGACCGGTGACGTTGTCGAGAAGGTCCCGGCCCGCCGCCTCCTGCGAGAGATCGCCGAGGCGTCCTGGGAGTGCGCGGATCCCGGCGTGCAGTTCGACACGACGATCAACCGCTGGAACACCACACCCCGCGCCGGTCGGATCGACGCCAGCAACCCGTGCAGCGAGCACCTGCGTCTGGCCAACAGCGCCTGCAACCTGGCCAGCATCAACCTGCTGTCGTACCTGTCCGAAGACGGCGAGTTCGATGCCGAGGCATTCGAGCACACCGTCCGCGTGGTCGTGACCGCGCAGGACATCCTCGTCGGCGGATCCGAGTACCCGACCGACAAGATCGCCGCCGAGGCCCGCGCTGCCCGCGACATCGGCATCGGCTACACGAACCTCGGCGCGGCGCTCATGGCGTTGGGGCTGCCCTACGACTCCGAGGACGGTCGGGCGTGGGCGGCGACCATCACCGGCATCCTGACCGGGGCCGCGGCGGTGCGCTCGACCGAGCTCGCCGCCCGGCTCGGCCCGGCTCCGCTGTTCGAGGCGGACGCAGACGCCTGGAGCGGCGTCTACCGCATGCACCTCGACGCGGCCCGTGCCGTGGACGCGGTCGAGGGCCAGCCGGATCTCAACCAGCACCTGGTGCGGCTGTGGACCGACGCCCTCGATCGGATCGCCGTCGTCGGGGCCCGCAACGCGGAGCTGTCGGTGGCCGCTCCCACCGGGACGATCTCGTTCATGATGGGTGCCGACACGACCGGCATCGAACCCGATCTGGGCCTGGTGAAGCACAAGAAGCTCGTCGGTGGTGGATCGCTGCAGATCGTCAACCAGACCGTTCCGCGGGCCTTGCGCCGACTCGGCTACGACGACGCCGCAGTCGAGCGGATCGTGGCCTGGATCGACGAGAACCACAGCGTCGTCGGTTGCCCGGACCTGGACGTGTCCCACCTACCCGTGTTCGCCTGCGCCATGGGCGACAACCCGATCTCCTACGGCGGGCACCTTCGGATGATGTCGGCCATCCAGCCGTTCTTCTCGGGTGCCATGTCCAAGACGGTCAACGTCCCGGAGGACACCTCGGTCGACGACGTCGAGCAGCTGCTGATCGACGCGTGGCGCAGTGGCATCAAGTGCGTCGCGCTCTACCGGGACAACTGCAAGGTCGGCCAGCCCCTCACCACCGGCAAGAAGGACGCCGCGGCGCCCTCCACACCGGAGCGGGTCGCCATCCAGGTCGTCGAGCAGGTCGCCCGGCCGGTCCGGGAACGACTGCCCCGTACCCGCCGGTCCCGCACCTTCGAGTTCCGCGTGGCGGACTGCAAGGGCTTCGTGACCGTCGGCGAGTACGAGGACGGCCGTCCCGGCGAGCTGTTCATCCGGGTCTCCAAGCAGGGCTCGACCCTGGCGGGGATCATGGACGCCTTCGCGATCTCGGTCAGCCACGGCCTGCAGTACGGCGTGCCGCTGCGGGCCTTCGTCGGCGCGTTGGTCGGGATGCGCTTCGAACCGGCGGGTATGACCGACGATCCCGAGGTGCGGATCGCCAACTCCCTGGTCGACTACCTGTTCCGGCGGCTCGCTCTCGAGTACATCCCCTACGAGGAGCGCGTCGAGCTCGGGATCCTGGCCGTCTCGGAACGGCTGCAGCCCACCCTTCCGGGCGTCGAGGAGGCGGCCACGCCGACCGTGCAGGGCTCCGACGCGCCGGCCGACCCGCCCACCCCAGCGCCCCATGCGGCGTCGGCCGAACCCATCCGGACTGCCGCGGCCGCCCCGCTGTGCATGACGTGCGGGGTCCAGATGACCCGGGCCGGGTCCTGCTTCGTCTGCACCGAGTGCGGCACCACCAGCGGCTGCAGCTGACATGGGTGGACACATGGTGAGCCGACGTGACGTCCGGTGGTCGGTCGCTGAGTAGGGTCAGGGTTCACATGGACATCGAACAGTTCTACGACGCCGATCCGCGCCGCCGGCACTCCGAAGAGGAGCAGTTCGGTCGCGACTGGTTCGACGGTGACGGCGTGCGCTGGGAGCTCAACTGGGTCGCCGACACCGGCGAGGTCTACATCATGCGCGAGCCGGTCGAACCGGGGGCCATGGATGCCGTGGGCGACACGTGGGTCGCGGACATGCCGGTGGAACTGGTCACCGTGGAGATCCTCGGGGTCGTCACCGACGGAGCCGTCCTCGGCGCAGCGCTCGACGGGTGGGCCGCTCACGAGGGCGCCGCGGATTCCTTGGTGTGGGTCCGGGAGCGGGTCTCCGAGGTGGTCGCCCCGAAGGGGTGAGCAGCAGACGCTGCTGCTCACCCATCCGGCTGAACTGGTCGTCGGATTCGGGCATCCTGAGTGGCTGAGCGGTACCTGTCAGCAGCTGCCGCCGGAGCCGAACTCCTGGGTCCAGTAGATGGCCCCGTTGGCGCCGGTGGCCTGGGCGAACCCGGCGTGGGTGTAGTTCCCGAGGATGTTGGCCTTGTGGCCCGATGAGTTCATCCAGGCGGTCATGACCTGATCGACCGACGTCTGACCGGCGGCCACGTTCTCACCCAGGCTGAGCCATCCGAAGTACCCCGCGCTGTTGGCGAGGGCCGCCAGGTTCGAGTGGTGCATCCGCATCTGCGTCGCCTGCGCAGCCGACTGCGTCTCGGCGGCCAGGATGAGCGGTCCGCACAAAGCGAGAGCTGCCTTGCCGTTGGCGGCCCGCTGGGCGTTCACCGCCGCGAGCATGTCGGGGGCCGACGCGGATGACGCGGCGGCTCCGGTGGGAGATGCGACCCGGGGCGGGGCGACGCACGCCCCCAGGGCGACAGTGGCGGCGACCGCCATGAGGGCGGCGACGGATCGGGCGCGGGTCATCGGGGTCCTCCCGGGATGCTGGTGCTGCTGCTGGTGCTGCTCCGGCGACACGAGCGATCGCGCCGCCGACCAGGTGGTCGGTGCGTTGCGGGGCGGACTTGAGCCCGAACGCAGCCGAATGCGCCAGGTCGGGAGGATCTGCCCACGGGGGTCGGATCATCGGCAATGATCTGGCGTGGTGACCGACGATCCTCCCCCCGTCGACGAGTCTGCTGAACCGATCGTCGATGGCCCCGCCGACGGCCTCCACTGGGGACTCGACGCGGTCCTCGGCGCTGCGGTCCTCGGAACCAGGGCCGCGGGAGAGGTGGCCGGGGCGGTGGCGTCCGCTCCGCCGGTCCGGTTCATGGGAGGAGTGGCCCGGTGGTGTGCCCGGCCGCTGAGCGCCCAGGGCGCAGCGGTTCGGGCGGCCGTGGTGCGCGACGGAGTGCCTGCGGCCCGGGACGCTGTCCGGCGTGTCGCGCCTGCCGTCGTCGACGCAGTCGATCTGGACTCGATCCTCGCCGCGGTCGACGTGGGTGCCCTGATCGACCGGGTGGACGTCGACGGCATCGTGTCCCGCGTCGATGTCGATCGCATCGTCGGTCAGGTGGACATCGGCGCCCTCCTCGAACGGGTCGACATCGGCGCGCTGCTCGATCGGATCGACCTGAACACGCTGTTGGCGGGCGTGGACCTGAACGCGCTGTTGAGAGGCGTCGACCTGAACGCGCTGCTGGCCGATGTGGACCTCAACGCCCTGTTGAGCGGCGTCGACCTGAACGCGCTGCTGGCCGGTGTGGATCTGAACGACCTCCTCGACGGCGTCGAGCTCGACCCTCTGCTCTCCGGTGTGGACCTCAACGCCCTGCTGGCCGGGGTGGACCTCAACGCGGTCCTCGGGAACCTCGACCTCAACGAGGTCGTCGGTCGCATCGACATGGACGGTCTCATCGCCAACACGGAGATGGGGGCGATCATCGTCCGTTCCACCGGCGGGGTGGCGTCCGAGGCGCTCGACGTCGTCCGGAGCCAGGGGGTGTCGATCGACACCGTCATCGCCCGCATCGCCAACCGGGTGCTGGGTCGCAGGCTCGACGACCTCCCGGCCGGTCCCGAGTTGCTCGTCGATCGACGTCTGGCCTTGCCGGCCGGTGACGATTCCGCGATCGACGAGCCGGGTGTGTCATGACGATGCCGTCGACCACGGCAGCCGAGCGCGACGATGCCGTCAGCCAGCAGGGTCACTACGCAGGTGCCGCCACCAGGTTGGCCGCGTTCGCGATGGATCAGACCGTCCTCACCACGGCCTTCGCCCTCGGTTCCGCCCTGCTCGCGTGGGTCATCGCGGTGGTCACCGCCGACGAGGTCAAGTGGGAGCCCGCCACGCTCGTGTCGGGTATCGCATACCTGATCTGGTGGTTCATCTACTGGGCCTACCCGTGGTCGGTGAGCGGCAAGACCATCGGGATGGCCCTACTCGGCATCCGGGTCGTTCGCGCCGACGGCTCCTCGACCGGACCGCGTCAGGGCACTCTCCGCGCACTGGCCCTCCCGTTGTCGTTCATGACCCTTGGGATCGGCTTCTTGCCCATCGTGTTCGGCCGGCACCGACGGGCCCTGCACGACAAGATCGCGGGCACGGCGGTGGTCTACTCCTGGGACGCTCGGGGAGCCCGATGGCGGTTCCTGGCCCGTCAGCAGGAGTTCGATCCGCACGGCTGATCAGCCTTGCTGACAGCCGCGGTCGGCGACCCACCGGGGCGCCCCGGGTCAGCCGTCGGCGCCGCAGTGGTCCGTCCGACCCGGGTGGAGGTGCCCGTCGTGGGCCCGACGTCCGGGGTGTCCGGGGGTTCTGCCCACGCTCCGTCCGGCACCGGTCACAGGTTGGCTGAATCGGGTGCAGACATCCGTGGTCGGCTTCGTCACACTGCGGGCCATGGGAACCTTCGACGTCGTCGAGAACTTCACGCAGGACATCGCCGAGATCGGCTGGACGGTCGCCGCGGTCACCGGGGACCGGACCGGGTGCGACTGGGCCTACAGCGTCGGGCTGGACCTCACCTACGACCACCCCGAGCTGATCATCGTGGGGGTGGACGCCCCCCTGGCCGGAGCGATCGTGCAGGCCATGGCGGAGAAGGTCGCCCAGGGTGCCGACCTGCGCGACTGCGGAACCGTCCACGTCGGGCCGATGCAGCTGCGGTTCCGGGATGTCGACGGGCTGTTCTGCAGCCAGGGCGACTGGTTCAACCTGGGTCGGCTGGTGATGGCCGAGATGGGTCGCAGCTGGCCGGAGACCCTCCAGATCGTGTGGGCCGACACGAACGGCCGCTACCCCGAGGCACCCGGCGAACCCGACTGGTTCATGCGCCAGCCCCTGCTGGTGGGCTGACGTCGATCACATCCGCGACCCCGACGGGCGATCCCGGGTGTGGCAGGCTCCGTCGATGTTCGTGCCCCGACCGATGTCCGCCCCGGCGGTGACCTCCGACGTGGTGTCCTCGCTCGCCGCCTTCCGCGGCGCGACGAGGGAGCTCGGAGCCGTCGACTGGGCGCGGCCCACCGACTGCCCGGGGTGGGACGTGCACGACGTGGTCGCCCACGTCGTGACCTTCGAGGCGTTCCTCGACGGTGAGCCGGCGCCCGAGGTCGACCCGGAAGGGACCGACGTCGCCGACCCCCACGTCCGCAACGAGATCGGCCGCCTCAACGAGGCGTGGGTCGCCTCCTGGCGGGGGCGGCCTCCCCGGGATCTGCTCGACGGGATGGACGACCTCGTGCAGCGCCGCACCCGTGAGCTGGCCGAGGTCGACGACGAGGACCTGGCCGTCGTGGGTTGGAGCCCGGTCGGCGAGGTGGCCCGCTCGCGCTTCCTGCAGATCCGCGTCCTCGACATCTGGTTCCACGAGCAGGACATCCGCGAGGCGACCGGCCGCCCGGCCCGCTCCGACCGCGACGTCGTGGAGCGGGTCGTCTCCGAGCTCACCCACGGCCTCGCGTTCGTGGTCGCTCGGCGGGCCGGCGCGTCGGACGGGACCCGGGTGCGCTTCGCCGTCGACCCCGACGACGGTGCAGATCCGATCGTGCTCGACATCGAGGTCGTCGACGGACGTGGGAAGGTGTCGTCGGCGGAGACGCCGTCGCCCACCGCGACGATCGCCGCGGAGCTCGGAGCCTTCGGTCGTCTGGTCGGCGGGCGGCGCCCGCCCGAGGCGATGCTCGACTCCGGCCGGGTGTCGCTCGACGGCGACGTCGAGCTCGGTCGACGCGTGGTCGAGCACCTCGGATTCATGATCTGAGCGTCGGGACGTCGTCGCGGGTGCCGCCCGGGCGCTGAGCCCTCAGACCCCGCCGATCGCATCGACCGGGGTCCAGGACCGGTGGTATCATCGTCCGTTCGTCAGGTCCGGCTCGTTGCGGAGCAGGGGACCGGACCCGACCGGCGGGCACCCGTCCCGACCGCAACCCTCGACCCCGTGAGGAAACCCCCAGTGGCATTCGACGTCGGCGACCGCGTTGTCTACCCGCACCACGGTGCGGCGGTGATCAAGAAGCGCGAGAAGCGCAAGGTCAACGGCACCACCACCGAGTACCTGGTGCTCGAGATGGCCCACGGCGAGCTCACCCTGTCGGTCCCGGTCGACAAGGCCGACGACGTCGGCATGCGCCCGCCGATCGGCAAGGAGGAGGTCGAGGACCTGTTCGAGCTCCTCGGCAAGAAGGACGTCCGCGAGCCCGCCAACTGGAGCCGACGGTTCAAGAACCACCAGGAGAAGCTCAAGTCGGGCGACGTGTACCAGGTGGCCGAGGTCGTCCGGAACCTGGCGCTGCGCGACCAGGCCAAGGGCCTCTCCGCGGGTGAGAAGTCCATGTTCGTCAAGGCCCGCAGCGTCCTGGTGTCCGAGCTGAGCTTCGCGCTCGACGTCAGCGAGGACGACGCCCTGGCCGAGGTGGAGAAGCAGCTGCAGTGAGCTGACCGCCGGTGCGCCACCCCGCGCCGGCCGTCCTCCTCGAGCTGCGCCCGCCCAGCCGCCGACCCGCTGTCCGCCGCCGGTGAGCACCCTGACGTCGGACCTGCGGGTCCTGCAGGTACTCGGACACAACGACCGTGACGACGTCGGGCAGGCGTCGATGGAGCTGCACCGGGAGCTGACCCGACGGGGGTTGCAGGTGCGGACCCTGGCGCTGGCCCCGGGCCGCGAGGCCGGGCTGTCCGCTGTGGTTCCGACCATGAGCCCCTCGGCCCGCTCGTTGGCGGCGCACACGCAGCTCCGCCGGGAGCAGCGGTGGGCCGACGTGGTGATCCTGAGGGGCCAGGTCCCTGCCGCGGCGGCGGGCCTGTCGCGGATGTCGGGCGCTCCTCCGACGGTGCTGGCGCTGACCGACGAGCCCGAGGTCTGGTCCGACGCGCCGATCCCGTCCCGGGTGATGCGTCTCCTCGGACGTGCCGCGGCGGTCGTGGTGACCTCGCCGTCGCAGACCTCGTCCGCTGACCGCTGGCGCATGGACCCCGCCGACGTCCACGTCATCCCCTACGGCGTCGCCACGACCGACGTCAGCGATTCCCGGCGCGTGGCATCACGGGCCGCGCTGGGACTCCGATCTGATGGTGTCGTGGCCCACCTGACCCGACCCGCCGCCGACGACGATGGGCTGCGGACCCGCCTGGAGGGACTCGGTGTGGGGATCACGGTGATCGAACCCCGAGACGATCGGATCGTGCACTTCGGAGCTCCGGAGCAGGAGGACACCGAGGAGCTCGCCGTGGCGGCCGCTGACGTGGTCGTCTCGACGGGCCCGGAGACCTCCGGTCCGCCGTGGGAGCTCCTGCGGGGAGCGGCATGGGGTCGGGCGGTGATCCTCGACCGGGGATCCGCTCGGGCGCCGGAGCTGCGGGGAGCGCTCGCCGAGCTGTTGGACGACTCCACCGGCTGGACCGACCTCGGCAGAGCGATCGCCGCCGGTCGCTCCGAGATCGAACGTCGGGGGAGCGCCGCCCGCCGTCGGGTGGCCGAGCGGTTCTCGCTGTCGACGGTGGGCGCCGCGTGGGCCGATCTGCTGGGTTCGCTCAGCGACCGCCGATGAAGCTGCGAACACCGCCGCTACCCTCCGGTGGCGTGCCGCGCCACCGTTCAGCTCCCGTGATCCTGGCGATTCTGGCTGTGGCGTGCCTATCGGTCAGCGCGTGTCTCCCCCAGGAGCGGGGGGCGTCACGTGAGGTCGACGACGGCGTCGAGGCGCCCCGACGTCCGCCGGCGTTCCCCACGACGGGTCCGGTCCCCCGGGAGCTGTTGATCGACGGCCTCCTCTACGACTTCACCGCTCGGCCGACCAGCCTGGACCTGTGGGGACCGCCGGTCGCCGAGGCCCGTTGCGCGGCCACCCGCATCACCGACACGCTGGGCCCACCGCGCCTGTCGGAGCTCGGGTACCGGCCGGCGACCAGTGGGGCCTCGCTCAACGACATCGACCTCACCGACACCGAACGGGAGCTGGTCGCGGCGCAGTTCACGTCGTGCGTCGACATGCGCGAGGCGATCGCCGCGGTGCTGATGGGCGACGGGCACATGGAGGCCAAAGAGGCCACGTGTCTGGCCGACGGGCTGGTGCAGCAAGGTGTCTCCGACCAGTTCGCCCGGGCGTGGGCGTTCGGACGAACCGTCAACCCGGCGGAAGGCGACGGGAGGATGGCGTCGGCGTTCATGTCGCTGGCGACGGTGTGCCTGCCCGCGGACGCCTTCCGGTGGTACGACACCAACCTGCCCGGCGACGACCAGGTGCAGGGCAGCGGCAACGGCAGTGGGACGACCACCTCCACCGTTCCGGGGACCGAGGACGGCCTGCAGAGTCGCATCGGCTCCACCTCCACTCCCTGAGCGGCCATCATGGGCCCCGACATGACTGCCACCGTGCTCTCCGCTGCGGGCCCGATGCGGGTCGGCTCCACCTTCGCCTCGATCCCCAGTCCGCCGTTCCGCGACCTGGCTCTCGGGCCGCTGTCGTTCCGCATGTACGGACTGATGATCGCCCTCGGCGTGATCGCCGCGGTGTGGATCGCCCGGCGGCGGTACTCGAGCTACGGCGGCGATCCCGAGGACATCACCACGATCGCGCTGGTCGCCGTACCTGCAGGCCTGGTCGGGGCCCGGCTCTACCACGTCATCACCGACTGGCCGGACCTGTACTCCGACGGCCGGTGGTGGCCGAAGGCGTTCATGATCTGGCAGGGCGGGCTGGGCATCCCCGGAGGGGTCCTCCTGGGAGCGATCGCCGGCGTGGTGGCGTGTCGGGTGATGGGGATCAGCTGGCGGATCGTCGGCGATGCCGCAGCTCCGGCCATCCCCGTCGCCCAGGCGATCGGACGGCTGGGCAACTGGTTCAACCAGGAGGTCTTCGGCCGACCGACCGACCTGCCGTGGGGTCTGCGCATCGACCCGCAGTTCCGACCCCGGGACTACCTGACATCGCCCACGTTCCACCCGACGTTCCTGTACGAGGGTCTCTGGAACCTCGGTCTGGCCGGCCTGATCGTCTGGGCCAGCGGACGGCTGGTCCTGCGACGGGGTCGGTGGCTCGCCGTGTACGTGGCGGGCTACGGCCTCGGCCGGCTCTGGGTCGAGGCGCTGCGCTCGGATCACGCCAACACGGTCCTGGGTCTGCGCGTCAACATCTGGACGTCGCTGATCGCCCTCGTCGGCGGGCTGCTGTGGCTGTTCTGGCGGGGGAGCCCGGTCGACCGCGAGGCCACCGAACGCCTGCGCGCCGGCACGACCATGGCCCAGATCATCGACGGCGACGGAGTCCGGGCTCCGCTGGTGGTCACTCCGACCGACGGTCCGGGCTCAGATGACGAGCCCGACCCCTCCGACGGGCAGGATCCATCCGCCGACGCCACGCCGTCGGATGACCCCGCTCAACCGGGTGGAGCAGCCGAGTAGGTGCTGCGGACCCGGTCCGAGAATCCGGGCCATGCCCTGACCGCCCAGTCCCCAAACTCGCGGTCGGTCAGCACCACGCAGGTCAGGTCGGCCTCGGGGTCGACCCACAGGAAGGTTCCGCTGCCGCCGAAGTGGCCGTAGGTGCTCGGCGAGGCCGTGGATCCGCTCCAGTGCGGGTCCTTACGTTCATTCCGC
>WBZP01001542.1_pt1 | contig 27943 bp, 20 predicted proteins | sample 5204301 | NCBI WGS metagenome assembly WBZP01 (sample SAMN12412401, study PRJNA552823) | activated sludge metagenome | isolation source: activated sludge from nitrification reactor of wastewater treatment plant... | place: USA: Pennsylvania | collected 2017 | reverse complement strand
CGCTGCCCCAGCCCGCGCCTGCACGTCGGAGCCGTACTTTACCAAAACGCAGATCCGTTTCGATAAACGTGCCTACGTTCAGATAGAGCTTCAACCCTTCGCGGTTCCAGCTAAAACCTGTCGGAAGTCCTGTGGTTACATCATACCCGAAAGTATAATTCACCAGGTTGGTACTATCCGCTTCACTGCCCAGTTGAATCTCCACGGCCTCCAGATTATTGGTGTCCGGCAGGAGTACAAAAAACACTCCTTTCACCATTCCACCTGTATCCGGTGTCAGACTCACGGTAGCGTCTTCAGGGGTTTGCGCGGATACATAGATCGGCGCGAGCAGTATCAAAGAGAATAAAACAACTCTTAATTTCAAATTGATTTTTTCATGGTATTAAAAATTTGGTTTACCGAATGTAAACAGAAAATTGGTTTTTGCAAGGAAATTGATGTTAAATTTTGTTTAGGGGGTGAAAAGTGGGGTGATAGAATGGCTATCCGCTGATCAATAATTATCGATGTTTCAACTTTTATCCAGTAGCATCATCTCCCTTCGAATTGCTGGTTAGCGTTTTGCCATTCATCCATTTAGACAAGTACCGAGATTTGACATTAAACCGTTGAAATTCAATGCCATTCAGGACTTTTTTTAAAAAAAGTTTAATTCTATATAAACTCGTCCTAATAATAACTTTGGCATGAAACACGAATAACTACTATAATATTGATCAACAAATACTTAAGTCGATTTACCCATCAAACAACCCTAAAATCAATTATTTGCCTGCTATTAAAGTGTGGATTTGTTTTTTTTTCGCATCTTTGCGGCCCCGTGTTTGGAGAACCCGGGGGATTAAACAAAAAACAATATGCCAACAAAAATCAGATTACAGCGTCATGGAAAGAAGGGTAAACCTTTCTTCCATATTGTGGTGGCAGATAGTCGTGCTCCGAGAGATGGACGTTTCATTGAAAGAATCGGTTCTTATAACCCGATTTCCAATCCTGCCACCATCGATATCGATGTAAACAAGGCAACGGATTGGGTAATGAAAGGCGCTCAGCCCTCAGACACTACCCGTGCTATCCTCAGTTACAAAGGTATCCTGTACCGTGTACACCTGAACAAAGGTGTTGCGAAAGGAAAATTAACGCAAGAGCAGGCCGATGCAAAATTCGACCTCTGGATGCAGGAGAAGTCAAACAAAATCGATGCGAAGAAAAAGCGCGTTGCTGACGAAAAATCCAAAGTGATGTCATCACGTCTCACCCAGGAAGCGAAAGTGAACGAAGCCCGTATCGAAACCCGCAAGCAAAAAGAAGCTGAAGCTGCTCTTGCCGCTCAGGCTCCTGCTGAAGGTGCTGAAGAAGCTGCTCCCGCTGAAGGCGAAGCACCTGCTGAAGCTTAATTCTTACCTGATAACGTATTCGAAGGCTGTCGGTTCCGGCAGCCTTCTTCATTTTTAGTATCTTTACATCTACATCGCTTCATATGTCCGATCGTTCAGCATATTTTCAATTAGGCACTCTGCTTCGCACCCACGGCGTGAAAGGAGATTTTATTGCTGCTCTGGATACGGATAGCCCTGCCCGTTATAAGAAATTGTCACTCGTTTACCTTGAGGTGGATGAGGTATTGAAAGAATACAACGTGACTAAAATTTCAGTAAAGGAGAAGGAACGTTCGGCGACGTTGCATCTGCAGGGTATTGAAGACATGACCACTGCCGAAAACTACCTGAAGTGCAGGTTGTTTCTCCCTCTTTCCATGTTACCTAAACTGCGCGGCAAGAAATTTTACTTTCATGAAATCGCCGGTTTCATGGTGCAGGATAAATCACTGGGCACCCTCGGTCCGGTCACAACGGTGTACGATCGTTCAGAACAGCCGGTGGTGGAATTCGAGTACAAAGAAAAAAAGGTGCTCTTCCCCTGCCACGACAAACTGATTGTGAAGATTGATCGTGAAAACCGGATTTTTCATACCGATCTGCCCGACGGACTCGTAGATCTCTATCTCGAATAAATTACTTCAGGCGGACAAATTCAAAATCGCCGAACCGCAAAAAGTTCACGTTTTTATTTTCATAACCGCAGCCTTCACAAATCTGCATCCAGTTCACAGATCGGTTTACTTCGATGAGCGGAGCCCCGGTACTCAACTGCAATTGCTTCGTATGATGATTAACATCGGCAGCCACCATTTTCACCAGATCATATCCCCAGAAAGCCTGCGCTAACGGATCCAGATGGTATTCCTGAACAAATTTCTTCCTGAAACTTTGTACCGTCCCCGATTTATAATCGATGAACGTTCCATTGAAGAATGTGGCATCAAATTCTTTCATCGTCATCGGATCAATCGACTCAAATCCTTCCCATGAAGGGAGTCCGCACAACATAAACGTGTAACCTTCTTTCTCTTCCTTGAGTTTATTCAGGAGCGACGATAAAAACGACTCGTCAGAGGTGGGTATGATCAGCACATTTCTCTTCCCCTTTGTCAGTTTGGGCTTTAATCCACTCCATCCGTTTTTCCAATTACACATGATCGCTGTTCCTGGCTTCGCAGCAAAAGAATCGATGACTGCTGCAAACAACTTTGCAATATCATCTTCCTTGCGTTGTTCGCGGTACACATTGATGAATGTAGAATTCGGATAAGTAGTGGCTAAGAACGTCGCCATCATACGGATCTGCGAATTGTTACTGGGCGAAAGAAGATAAAGATGGGGGTGCTGTTCCAGGATCTGTGTATTGGGTGCATTGAAAATATACACCGGTTTTTTCCAGCGATCAGAAGCTGCAGCCAGGCTTTTTGAATAGGCTGGCGGAAGCAGCGATATAACGGCATCCATATCCGAAAGATTCGTGATATTGAGCTTTGTGATGGTCGCAATGGAATCGGCACCAGTATCAATAATTTTAAAGCGGACATAACAACGCTGCACAGCGAGTGAGTCCTGCGCCAGCAAGGCTCCTTCATAAAAATGCAGGTAAGGAATAGCTTCCGGTATGATCAGCGGATTGGTATCGGGGATGGTATCTTCATCGAAGTGCCGTTTGATTTGCATGGGTAACAACAATCCGATCTTCACCTCCAGCGTTTTGGGCGGTGGCGGTGTTGTATCTTTTTTAACGGTGGAAGAATCGACCTGCTGCGATACTGTAGCAACAGGAGTAACAGGCACGGTGCTTGTTTTCTTTGATGTAGAACAGGCTACCACAAAAAGAACCAGAAGAAATGGAAGAATCCGTTTCATGCGCGATGTGTTTTATTCCCACTCTATCGTTGCGGGCGGTTTGGAACTGATATCGTACACCACACGGTTCACACCTTTCACTTTATTGATGATTTCATTCGAAACTTTCCCAAGAAACTCATACGGGAGATGGCACCAGTCCGCTGTCATGCCATCTGTAGAACTGACTGCACGCAAGGCCACAACATTCTCATAGGTGCGTTCATCACCCATCACGCCTACTGAATTGACCGGAAGAAAAATCGATCCGGCCTGCCATACTTTATCGTACAGTCCGGATTGCTTCAGGTTATCAATATAAATGGCGTCCACTTCCTGTATGATGCGTACTTTTTCCTTTGTGATGTCGCCAAGGATACGAATGCCCAGTCCCGGACCCGGAAACGGGTGACGGTTCAGCAATTCATCCGGCATACCCAATGCTTTCCCGACCAGTCGCACTTCGTCTTTAAACAAACTGCGGAGGGGCTCCACAATCTTCAGCTTCATTTTTTCCGGTAAGCCGCCAACGTTATGATGCGACTTAATAGTAGCTGATGGACCTTTTACCGATACCGACTCGATCACATCCGGATAAATGGTTCCCTGAGCAAGCCACTTCACATCCTGTATTTCATGAGCCTTCTGATCAAATACTTCGATGAAAACGCGGCCAATTATCTTTCTTTTCTTCTCCGGTTCACTAACCCCTTCAAGTTCCTTATAAAACCTTTCGCTGGCATCTGCTCCATGTATATTCAATCCGAAATGCTGGTAGGTATCGAGCACCTGCTCGTATTCATTCTTACGCAGTAAGCCATTGTTTACAAAAACGCAATGCAGGTTTTTCCCGATGGCACGGTGCAGCAGCATGGCCGCAACTCCTGAATCCACACCGCCACTCAATCCGAGAATGACCTGATCGTCGCCCAGCTGCTTACGCAAGGCAGCAACCGTTTCATCGATAAATGATCCGGGTGTCCAGTCGCCTTTGAAACCGCAAACCTTATACACAAAATTCTTAATGAAATTCTTTCCCTCAACACTGTGCACGACTTCCGGATGAAACTGGAGTCCGTAGGTTTGTTCTCCTTCCACATGATAAGCCGCAACGCGCACATCCTCAGTACTTGCAATTACCGTAAACGACTCATGTACTTCGGTGATGGAATCAGAATGCGACATCCACACCTGCGATTCCTCTGCAATATGATCCATGAACACATCGCTGCGTTCTTTCACCGTGAGCATGGCACGACCATATTCCCGCGTTTTCGAAGGAGATACTTTTCCTCCGCCCTGCAAAGCCATCAGCTGCGCTCCATAACAAACGCCCAGCACCGGAAATTTCTTCCGAAGGGCAAGGGTATCGATGGAAGGAGCATTCTCCTCGCGTACAGAAGCTGGTCCACCACTCAGGATGATGCCTTTGATGCCATCATGAATTTCGGGAAGATGATTATACGGGTGAATCTCGCAGTACACATTCAGTTCGCGAACCCTGCGTGCAATAAGCTGGGTGAATTGCGAACCAAAATCGATGATCAGCAAACTCTCGTGCATAGTATGGTTTGGTAATTATACTTGGGTAATCAAACAAGGGAAGCACATTCGCCTACCACTTTGATTTGGCTTTATATTTATCTTTTCTGCTCGAAGTGGACGGTGCCGCCTTACTTTTTTTCTTACTGGCCTGCTTCTCCTCTTTCCAGGGATTCCAGTCGGATGGTGGGTTCCATTGTCCCTGATCGAAATGCATTTCATTTTTGCGTCCGGCCGAACGTTCACGACGCGGACCAAAATCTCTGCGTTCGCCGCCACGATCATTACGGTCATTCCGGCCTCTGGAAAACCGCGAATCTCTGTCGCCGCCTTCCCGCTTCGGACCATTATCTCCACTCACTTCCGTACGAACGGTACGATCTTTAAACTGTGAACCATTCAACGCTTTCATCACTCGATCCATCAGACCTGGCTCTACATCCACGAAGGAATACACTCCTTTCAATTCAATACGGCCAAACGAAGCACCTTTCTCACCGGTGGTATCGCAGATGAAACGAAGCAAACGACCTTTATCGAGTCCATCTTTAGAACCGATATTGATAAACATTCTGTTTTGAGGATCACCGTACGCCCTGCCGCCGCCGAAGCTACCACCTTCACTCTTGCCTGACTTCGCATCCACGTTCAGATCCGGAGCGCCTTTGTAGTATTCGAGGAAGCGGTTAAATTCGATCGACACAAAACGATGAATCAGCTGATCACGATCAAGTTCTTCCAGTTCTGCGTAGATAGACTCGAGATACGGCTCAATCGCTTTTTCATTCACTTCCACATCGTGCACTTTCTTCACCAGTTTCATCAATTGCTTTTCGCAAACCTCCATGCCATTCGGCACTTTCAGTAATTTGAATGTACGTCCGGTCGATTTTTCAATCTGACGGATACGCGTAATTTCTTTTGAATGGATGATCGCAATTGACATTCCCGTTTTTCCCGCACGCGCTGTACGGCCACTACGGTGCATGTAGTTCTCCAGTTCATCCGGCAGGTTATAGTGAATGACGTGTGTTACATCCTGCACATCGATTCCACGCGCAGCCACATCCGTAGCTACCAGCAACTGAAGAGTACGTTCACGATAACGTCCCATCACTTTATCACGCTGCACCTGACTCAGATCACCATGAAGCGCATCGGCATTATAACCATCGCGCATGAGATGCTCGGCCACTTCCTGTGTTTCGATTTTGGTCCGACAGAAAATAATTCCGAAAATCTCAACATTCGCATCAACAAAACGCTTGAGTGCCGCATAACGATCTTTGGCACGGACCACGGCATAACAATGTTCGATATTCTCATTGCCTTTCTCGTTCGAAGCTGTTTTAATTTCGAACGGATTCTGCATGTAGTTTTTCGAAATCGCCTTTACCTCGCGTGGCATTGTTGCGGAAAACAGCCATGTGTTTCTATCATCCGGAGTATTCTCAAGGATAAAATCGATATCCTCTTTGAAGCCCATGTTGAGCATTTCATCTGCTTCGTCGAGCACCAGAATTTTGATTTTACCGAGATCAAGTGCTTTTCGGTTGATCAGATCAATAAGACGGCCTGGGGTCGCTACGACCACTTGCACACCGCGTTTGATTTTACGGATCTGATCCTGAATACTGGCGCCGCCATATACAGGAACAGCATCAAAACCCTTCAACTCCACAGCGAAATTCTGCAAATCATTGTAGATCTGCATACAAAGTTCACGGGTCGGCGCCAACACAAGCGCCTGAGGTTCACGATCCTTAAGGTCGATTAACTGTAAAAGCGGAAGGCCAAAAGCAGCCGTTTTACCGGTTCCGGTTTGTGCTAATCCAACTAGATCGCGGTTTCCGGTCAATAATTCGGGAATGGCTTGTAATTGTATGGGTGTCGGCGTCACAAAGCCCAGTGCTTCAACGCCTTTCACTAAGCGGACGTCAAGGCCCAGGTCTTGGAAGGTATTCATCCGGCAAAGGTAGCAAAATAAGGGCTCTGTATTCAGAAAAACAGTTAGTTATATCGAAAAATGGGTAGAAACCGACAATTAGGAGATACCACATAGCTCCACGCTGGACGGTGCTGATCCGAAAGCGGAAAAATCAATATAATACCTTTTTAAATAGCATTTGTGTTGTACTTTCTATGAAAACAAAATTCCCAGCATGATTTCATCCGACCTTTTAAATTACATGAACCAACTTCTTAGTTCATGATTAATTCAACATATAGATCGATGGCCAATAAACTGATAAAAATCACTTTCTACTCTTTATCATCCTCAATCTTCATCGTGTAACAAATGTTACAGTTAATACTTGCTTGAAAAAACATTTCTCAGAGATAACACAAATGAAAAAATAACATTCACCAATTGCAAAACACTGTTCACCCAACAACAATAAATAATAATAATAATCTTCAACTCAATACTAATCCGATTCAATAATAGATAAACTCAGTTCAACTCCGTTTCGTGCCGATTCAAAAAATAAAATTATGATTGATGAGTGAATAGCTCTACTTTTACATTGTCTGATTGTACTCACACTGCTGAGTTGACCAAAAATTCCGGTTAAATCAATTGTCTTTTCTCCAATTACGCACATCGCGTGCTCATCGCTTTTCCAAATGGATACACATCAGCGGCTGAACCTGTCTACTGATCCGCAAGGATCTGTCCATACCAACTAACCTGAACGCCTATGAGAAAAGGTGACAAGCGAATCCTGCTCATGCGATTGCTCTGTACCATACTGTTCCTGTTATTGCATATCGGTTATCAGGCGGATGCGCAACAGGTGGACGAGTCCAATCCTTCTATCAAAACATTCAATGCAAATGTTGAAGTGGATCTTTTTGCTCAGCAGGGGCGTTTCATTGAAAACGTCGGGCAATACGGAGAGTATTTTGAAGGTCACCCGGAAATGGGTCGCATTTTATATGCATATGAGGGCTTTAATGTACCTGTACTTTTCACCGAAAAAGGGTTAATTTATATGCATCGGAAAATAAAAGGTCCTACCTTAACCGAAATCGAGAAAGAAGAACGTCGCCGTAAAAAGAAAAAGAAAGAAGAAGAAGTCCTCGAGTATAAAGCCTACGATAAATGTGTTACCATGAAATGGGAAAACAGTACTGACCAGATCAGTGTTGTTGCAGATGGTATTACCGCAGAGTATCACACGTATGGATTTTCGTCGGCCAAAGCACGTGCATTCACCAAACTTCTTTACAAGAATATTTATCCGGAAATCGACATTCAATATTCTTTTACTGAAGGCAAACTGAACGGATACGAGTACTCACTGATTATTCGTCCCGGTGCAGATATCAGCAAAATTTCTATGCTGTATGGTGGCGATTTAAAAAAGATGTTTCTTGATGATCAAACCGGGCTCGTTCTTCGCACCTCCTCCGGTGAAACAAAAGAATCAGCGCCTGTAACCTATTTTGCTTCAACTGTAACAGAAAATTCAACAGAGAGAATTCCCTCTTCATTTCTGATCAGCAACAAACATGTCACATTTAGTCTGCCCGTTGCGCTTGACCGAACAAAAACCATCATCATTGATCCATTTGTAACCGGCACCGCCAACCTGACCGGTACCGGAGGCAACAACGGACTCGCAAAAGATGTAGACTTCGACTATGCCGGAAATGCCTATGTCACAGGAGGCGGAAATGACCAGATCTATAAGCTTGCAAAATTCGATGCCAGTGGTGCACTTCAATGGACTTTCAGCGGAACATTAACGATACCGGCGTGGACCTTCGGAACCTATTACGGAGGCTGGGTAGTAGATAAAAACACAGGGCATATTTACCTCGGACAAGGATTCGCACCATCCGGTGGACACCGCATTGTAAGGATCAACACCATTGGTGTTTACGATAATTATATCTCCACTGCAAACGGAAGCTTTCTCGAAAACTGGAAAATGCTTTGGACCTGTTCAAGTGGCTCCGCCCAGCTCATGATTGCAGGAGGCGGCACCAACTCCAACATCAACTTCGGGGTACTTACACCTCCGGCCACAGCCGTTTCATCTGTAAATGTAACTGGCATTCCTTACGGTACCAACGGATGGGCGCAAGACATTTCTGATGCGATCATTGATCCAGCTACCAATGCGCTCTATACCATTTATGGGTCATTGTACGGAACACCTTCCTTGTCGAATAAAATATACAAAAACAATGCACCCTACAGTGCGGCTTCAATGGTTTGGAATATCCCTTCCGGATATACTACCATCATGGAAATCGCCAACCGGCCTTATCTGCTCGGACCAAACATTGATAATTCAAGTAATGTTTTCGCCATCAACTCCTCCTATTTATTTTACTGGGACGGAAAAAATCTCAAAGCATTTGATAAAACGACCGGCGCAACAGTTGGCACACCACTCACCTTCTTCTCCAATACCGCACTGATGTGTGGCGGAATAATCGCTGATGAATGCAACAACATTTTCATCGGATTTACCAACGGCACCATCAAAGTACTTTCCTTCAGTGGAGGCATTTTCAATGATGCGGCAAAGCCTGACATCACCGTTCCCGGATTCGGTTCCAGTTCAGTATATGACCTATCTTATTACGAATCACAAAAAACGATGTATGCCTGTGGACAGGGATTTGTCGGGTCGTTTGATGTAAGCTCGTACAATTGCAACGCCGCTTCTTTTACGATCGGTGTGAGTTCAAGCTGTGGAACATTATCAGCTACCGCAACGATTACTCCATTGCCACCTGCCGGAGCAACTGTAACCTATGTTCTCTTTAACGGCACCACACAGATTGCATCCAACACCAGTGGTATCTTCAATGGCTTAACACCGAATGTTACTTACACCATCAAGGCCACCATCAACATTGCCTGCAGCGGAGTGATCACCACAACAACATTTACATTACCTGGTCCTGCCATCACATCCACACTTTCTGCAGCCACCTGTGGTAACAGCGATGGAGGTATAACTGTAAATGCAACCGGTGGCACAGCACCTTACACTTACAGTATTAACGGCGTTACATTTCAGGCCTCAAATATTTTCACCAGTCTGCCGGCAGGTATTTACACAATCACGGTGAAAGACGTCAACAACTGTTCGAATACACAAACTGTTACTATTACCAATTCAAACGGCCCATCGTTAACCTTTACAAAAACTGATGCCATCTGCGGAAGCGCAACCGGCAGCATCAATGCCAATGCAACGGGAGGAACAGGACCGTACACCTACAGCATTAACGGCACTACTTTTCAGACAGGTAATCTATTTCCTGGGATCAGTCCCGGCACTTACACCCTCACCGTCGAAGACGCTACCGGTTGCCGTAATGCAACAGTTGTTACTGTCTTGAACAGTCCGGGTCCTGCAGCAACCGCTGTTCCTGCTGCAACATTCTGCAACAGCGCCAACGGAAGTATTACCGTAATGGCCACAGGAGGAACGGCTCCTTTACAATACAGTCTCAACGCAAATATCTATCAGGCTTCAAACATCTTCTCTGCACTTGCAGCCGGCACCTATACAATAACCATAAAAGACGCCAATGGCTGTCTGGCAACGGTCAGCGCAACTATTGCCAACTCGGCAGGACCAACCTTAACTGCAACAGCAGCAACAGCATCTTGCGGAAATACGAATGGAAGTGTTACAGCAAACAGCACTGGCGGAGTGCCGCCTTTGCAATTCAGCATCAATGGGACCACCTGGCAGGCATCCAACTTTTTCGGAGGTCTTGCACCCGGCTCATACACCGTCAGTGTTAAAGATGCCAACAATTGCATCACCACCACGACAGCTACAGTCAGCAGTTTAGGCGGACCAGCCGTCACCGCTACATCGGGACAATCATCGTGCGCAGGAAATACAGGAACGATAACTGCAGCAGGCAGTGGCGGAACCGGAGCCTTGCAATACAGCATTAACGGGACCGTATTTCAGGCGAGCACTTTGTTTTCAGGTCTCGCACCGGGCACCTATATCGTTTACGTGAAAGATGCAAACGGATGTCTTGGCGGCACCCAGGTGACTGTTACAGCCATTGCCGGCCCTTCACAAACACTTACTACGGTCTCTGCAGGTTGCAATCAATCCAATGGTTCCATTACCTCAACAGGAATCAGCGGAACGGCGCCATACACGTATAGCATTAACGGCGGATCAACTTATCAGGGATCGAATGTATTTTCAGGCTTATCAGTAGGGACCTATTCCGTTATCATCAAGGATGCAAACGGATGCACTGCATCTTCCACTATCAATGTAAACAATGTAAGCGGTCTCTCTCTTTCACTCAGCAATATCTCTAGCGCCTGCTCCATCAACAACGGAAGCATCACGGCCAACGGAACCGGCGGAGTAGCGCCTTTACAGTATAGCCTCAATGGTGTTACCTGGCAAGCGGGGAATACCTTCACAGGACTTGGAGGCGGAAGTTACACGGTGTATGTAAAAGATGCAAACGGTTGCATTATCACCACTACAACAACGATCAATGTAGGAGCCGGACCATCTGTTACTGCCACTGTAACTAACGCTACCTGTGCCGGAAATAATGGTGCAATTGTAGCCAGTGGATCCGGAGGGACAACGCCGCTTCAATACAGTATCAACGGCAGCACCTATCAAAGCACAACTACTTTTATTGGTATTGCACCCGGAACGTACACCGTTTATGTTAAAGACGCTAACAATTGCATCGCCACTACTTCTGTCACCATCACTACAACAGGAAGTGGGCCAGGTATAACAAGTTTTACTGTTAAAGTTGACAACACCTACCCTTGTAATACCAGTCTGGGAAAAATCACCAACCCGAAGGTAAATGGGGCAACATGCGGATCCTGCACCTATAGTTTAAACTTTGGCGCATTTGTTCCTAACGCAACCCAGTTATTTCTCAATCTGAATGCTGGTACTTATTTCGTGACAGCAAAAAATGCAAGCGGTTGCATGTACACCATACAAGTTACCGTAGGAGTTGGAGTACTTTCAACAGCCAATACTGTTGTTACGGGCACAACCTGTAATGGCACTACCGGTTCCATTGCGCTTACCGGCATTGGTCCTAACACGCCCTATCATGCCAGTATCACCGGAATGGGAGGTCCATGGATAAACTTCGATCCAACCTACACCTTCACAGGACTTGCACCGGGCACCTACACATTATTGATGGCCGACGATGAAAGTTATGATTCAGGTCCTCCAATTGACCCGGGTGGTTGTATTACCACACAAACAATCATTGTACCTGCAACCAACGGACCTTCAATATCTGCATTTCAAACTTCCGGATCCTGCGGTGTCAGCAACGGAACCATCAGTGCAACCGGAAGCGGAGGGTCAGGTGCACTCAGCTATAGCCTGAACGGTGGCGCTTATCAGCCATCCGGAATTTTCACAGGACTCGCGGCCGGTACTTATTCCGTCACTGTAATGGACGGAGCCGGATGTATCAACGGCACAACAGTGACTGTTACCAACACTGGAGCGGCCACCATAACTGCAACTACAACACCATCTGCCTGCGGCAGCGGAAGCGGAACAATCACTATTGCCGCCAGCGGAGGAACAGCGCCCCTGCAGTACAGCATCAACGGAACTACCTTCCAAAGCGGAAATCAGTTTACTAATCTCGCTCCGGGATCTTACACAGTACGTGTTGGTGATGCCGGTGGCTGCATTGTAAGTTCTACCGTAAGTGTAGGATCAGTTGCAGGACCTACTGTCTCCGCATTCGGAATCGCCGCATCCTGCAATACAGCAAATGGTATTCTCATTGCAAATGGCACCAGTGGTGTTGCGCCTTATCAATACAGTATTAACGGGACTACTTTCCAAAGCAGTAATCAGTTTGCCGGATTAACAGCAGGCGCCTACACCGTGACGATCAAGGATGCCAACGGTTGTCAGAACAACACAACGATTTCAGTTGCCAATCTCCTCGCGCCTACACTGACATTAACCTCCACTCCTGCTACTTGTCTCCAAGCGAATGGAACGATCACAGTAACAGGCGCCGGAGGCAGTGCGCCTTATCAGTACTCCACCAACGGAACGGTTTGGCAGGTGAGTAATATACTTACCGGATTGTCGGGCGGGACACAAGCGGCCTATATCAAGGATAACACCGGATGTATTGCAACCAAAACTATTCTCATCACTGCACCGAACGTTCCTCAAACGTTATCTGCTAACATCACCAGTGCTTCCTGTGGAAGCAGTAATGGAAGTCTGATAGCCACAGCCACCGGAGGAATTACTCCTTACCAGTACAGTATCAACGGAACAACTTTTCAGGCATCTGCTACTTTCTCACTTCTTCCCGGAGGAACCTATCCATTAACTGTAAAGGATGCCAACCAATGTACTAAAACCGTCAATGTGGTAGTTGCAAACCTTGCGGGCCCCACACTCAGCACTTCCTCCACACTTTCCTCTTGTTTTGCAAACGATGGAACCATTACTGCACTGGCGACAGGCGGAACAGGAACTCTTCAATACAGCAAAAACGGAACGTTGTATCAGCCGGGACCCGTATTTACAGGTCTCGCACCCGGAGTTTACACCATCACAGTGAAAGACACGAAAAATTGTCTTGCAACTTCATCAATAACAGTTAACAAAGTCGTAGGACCTGTCATCAACGTAACCTCTTCTCCTTCTGTTTGCGGCGACACGATTGTAGTGGCCTACACAGGTGGTACACCTTCCTATCAATACAATATCAACGCAGATCCCTATCAGACGAGTCCACGCTTCCCCTGCAAACCGGCTGGGACATACATGGTACGCATTGAAGACGGAAACGGCTGCAAAGACTCAGTGGTGATCGTATTACTTGGAGGATCACTTCCAGTGGAACTGATCTCCTTCGAAGGACAAAGTTTCGGCAGTTACAACCAACTGAACTGGGCCACTGCAACGGAAATCAACAACGATTTCTTCACGATTGAAAGGGCAACGGATGGCTTCTCCTTTAAAAGCATAGCAGAAGTTGATGGAGCGGGAAACAGTTCTGTTGTTCAGCAATACAGTATCAAGGATAATGTACCTTCACCCGGCCTCAATTATTACCGTCTCAGACAAACCGATTTCGATGGTACCACTTCCTTCAGCAAAGTTATCGCGTTGCGAAACAATGCTCATGATAAACTGAGCTACTATTACAGTCAATCCGATCACCAACTGTTTATTCATTGCACGGGTAATCCGGAATTGAATGCAGAGATTCATCTCACCGATGAACTCGGCCGGATCGTAAAAAGCAAGATGATGGATGGCACTGTGACTATCCTTGACGTATCTTCTCTTGCGCAAGGCACATACTTCTTACACACGAACGGAACCGCTCAGCCTTTCAAAACAAAACTGCTCTTATACTGATTATGCTGAATCCGGCGTTATCATCTTTAGCCGGTCCATGATTCGTGTCAAATAGCCGTTATCTTGATAACTGCCCTTTTCAACCAACGACATACTACTGATTAACAGGCAAATGAACATTCATGCTGGTTTTCTGAATGGATGCCTTTTCACTAATTTTGCGGTCTCAATTCAAAGATCATGAAAGAAGTGTATATCGTTTCCGCTGTCCGTACTCCTATTGGAAGTTTCGGCGGAGTATTGTCAGGTGTTTCTGCCACGCAGTTAGGTGCTACTGCTATTAAAGCTGCTGTTGAACGCGCCGGTATTAAGCCCGAAGAAGTGAATGAAGTGTATATGGGCAATGTACTGCAGGCCAATGTAGGACAAGCTCCTGTAACGCAGGCTTCAATTTTCGCAGGACTTCCAAACACAGTACCGGGAACGACGGTAAACAAAGTATGTGCTTCCGGAATGAAAGCCATCATGCTGGGTGCGCAAAGCATCATGTTAGGTGATAACGATGTTGTAGTGGCTGGCGGCATGGAAAACATGAGCGCTGTTCCTTACTACCTCGACAAAGCCCGCAACGGATATCGTTTGGGACATGCTCAGATGATCGATGGTTTGGTGAAAGATGGACTATGGGATGTGTACAAAGATTACCACATGGGCAGCGCCGCTGAACTTTGTGCTACCGAATGTAAAATCTCCCGTGAAGAACAGGACGCTTATGCGATTGAATCCTACAAACGTTCGCAGGAAGCCTGGGCAAAAGGATTGCTCAAGTCAGAAATTGCTCCGGTGACAATTCCCGTCAAAGGAAAAGATCCGATTGTTGTTAGCGAAGATGAAGAGTACAAGAAAGTTGACTTCAATAAAATCCCTTCTCTGCGTCCTGTATTTGATAAAAACGGATCTGTCACTGCTGCTAACGCGAGTACACTGAACGATGGTGCTGCCGCTGTTGTATTGATGAGCAAGGAGAAAGCAGATGCACTGGGCATTAAACCACTTGCAAAAATCCGCAGTTTCGCCGACGCACAGCAGGCACCTGAGTGGTTTACAACTGCACCGGCAAAAGCGTTGCCACGTGCTATTGAAAAAGCAGGACTCAAAATGAGCGATGTAGAATACTTCGAAATCAACGAAGCGTTTTCGGTTGTGGCATTGGCCAACAACAAGGAAATGAATCTGGATCCTGCAAAAGTGAACGTATTCGGTGGTGCGGTATCTATCGGTCACCCATTGGGATGTTCAGGCGCACGGATCATCGTTACGCTGCTTAACGTATTGCAACAGAAGAATGCAAAAATCGGTGCTGCCGGTATTTGCAACGGTGGCGGCGGAGCTTCTGCTATCGTGATTGAGCGTATTTAAAACTTTATTCGCGGAGTTGAGTATAAGGCTCCGTCCTCTATGAGCTACGGCATCTGTCCACTGAGTTTAATTCCCGTTCGTCAGGAACCTTCACATCGCAGTGAACAGGTGTCGCAGCTTTTATTTGGAGAAACGTTTACCGTTCTCGAAACCCATGCCGAATGGCTGCGCATCCGCATCAGCCACGACGATTACGAAGGCTGGATCCAACGGGTACAGTCGATCGAACTTTCTCTCACCGAATTCACCGAGCTGCAAAAGGCTCGTCCTTTTCTTAACTACGACCTGGTGCAGATTCTCATTAATCATCAAAGCATCACCTCTATCCTGCTGGGCAGTCAGCTCCCGTGGTTTCGTTCAGGCACCTGCAGAATCGGAAATACAGCATATACATTCGAGGGAAATGCGCGTCAACACGATTCGCTGATCATCGGAAAAACGGTAGTCGAAAACGCCTACATGTATCTGAATGCGCCATATCTCTGGGGCGGAAGAAGTCCGTTTGGAATCGATTGTTCGGGACTTACACAGATGGCGTATAAGCTTTGTGGTATTGCACTGAAACGTGATGCCTGGATGCAGGCTGAAATGGGCACCACCGTGCATCTGCTGGATGAAACTTTACCCGGCGACCTGGCTTTTTTTGACAATGAAGAAGGGCGGATTATTCATGTAGGTATTCTGACCTCAAAAAACCGGATTATCCATGCTTCCGGTCAGGTGCGCATCGACAGCATCGACCATCATGGAATTTTCAACGTAGATGCGAGAAAGTACACACACAATCTCCGTATCATTAAAAGAATTCTCTGATTTTAACCCAGTAATCCAGGCTGATGTTCGAGAACCTGCTCTTTCAACAGGTTAACAATTGATGCATAACTGTTACGCATAGCCGATTTTGTCTCGCTGCGACTCATCCATTTCACTTCAGTAATGCCTTCTTCCAATTGAGGAATCGGTTCTTCATCATCATCGGTGCTCATTAAAAACCAATATGTTTTCTTCAACACCATATGATCCTTGAAAGGATAAGTATGGAAAGTAGTCTGTACTTGTTTGAGCAGCTTCAGATATCCGATACCACACTCCTCATATACTTCACGAATGGCTGCAGTATCCGGCTCTTCACCTGACTCAATTTTACCCTTAGGCAGGTCCCATTTCCCATTGCGGAAAATCATCAGTAGCTGGTGGTTTTTATTCAATACCAGCCCTCCTGCTGCTTCCATTATATCATATAAACTACAGAAGTTTTTCCAGGTGCGGTCTATATGTAATGATTGTAATACCAGACTGCCGGTTTGTGGATTATTGGTAAAAGCATCAACCAGTACTTTTATATGACTGACTGGTTCATCACCCTTCAGTTTCAGTACTAACTCCGCATCTGAAATTGAGTCGTGCACTCCGACAAATCTCAGAACACGTTCGTTTATATAAACATTGTACATAAAATGGAAGGTTAAGGCTGCAATGATTGGTACTTTCCCATGAATCTTGTAGGTTTGTGGATCATGGATGATACCGCTTCAAAAGTAGCCGAATTTCTGCTTCAAATCAAAGCCATCAAACTCCAGCCGGATCAGCCTTTCACATGGGCTTCAGGCTGGAAATCACCGATTTACTGCGACAATCGGGTTGCTCTGTCTTATCCCAGGGTCCGAACTTTTATCCGTCAGGAACTGGTGAAGCTCATAGAGAACAAATTTGGCCGCCCGGATCTGATTGCCGGTGTGGCCACTGCAGCCATTGCTCCGGGAGCATTGGTTGCTGAAGCCATGGGACTGCCGTTTGTGTATGTCCGTTCGTCGGCTAAGGATCATGGCCGTCAAAACACCATCGAAGGTGAAGTACAACCGAATCAATCGGCTGTCGTGATTGAAGATCTCATATCCACAGGAGGCAGCAGCCTCAAAGCAGTGGAAGAACTTCGGAAGAACGGAGTTATAGTGAAAGGTCTCGTTTCCATTTTCACGTACGGATTCGACGTTTCGGCAGACAACTTCCGGAAAGCCGCTTGTCCCTGGTATTCTCTCAGCAATTACGATATCCTGATCCGGCAAGCCATTGCGACCGGCTATGTACGGAAAGAGGATCTTCCCTTGCTGGAGTCGTGGAGAAAAAAACCCGACGCCTGGCAGGGATAATCACCATTTACATTCAACGAATACTACATGACGCGCCTCGAAAGCAATAAAGAAACCATCGGTCAGTCGGCCGAACAGGTATTTCAGTTCCTCAGTGATTTTAACAATATCGGCAAACTGATGCCTGAGCAGGTTGAGCAGTTCACCACCGAAGGTGACACCTGCAAATTCACGATCAAAGGAATGGCAACACTGGGACTCAAATACGAGCAGAAAACACCGAACTCAGAAGTAGTGATGGTAAAGCATGAAAAGGCTCCTTTCGATCTTAAACTCATCTGTAAAATTGAAGAACAAGGAGCGCAAAGTGCATTGCAGTTGTTCTTCGATGCAGACCTGAATCCGTTTCTGAAGATGATGGCCGAGAAACCACTCACCAATTTCCTGAACCTGCTCGTATCGAAGTATAAATCGATGTACCCGCCGGCATAAACTAACCGGCGTAGAAACGCACCACCGGATGACTATATGATCCGGTAATTCCATCAACTTTAATACAGGCCTGACCGCTGTCGTTCACAGATTCCAGTTCACCGAAAAACAATTCATCGTTGTTTGTGAATGCTGAACGTATGCCCTGCTTATACAACCGGTGCTGATATTGAGCTTCCACCCAGTTGCTTTCGCCTGAAATCAATTGCCCGTACGACTGCCAGAGATATCGAAATAACTCCTGAGCTTCTGCCTCCGCATCGAATGATCCTTTGGTAAGCAGATGCAAGGAAGTAGCAGGCGTTTCGAACTTGTCGCTGAGTTGAGCCTGATTCAGGTTAATCCCGATTCCGGCAATCACCGACGAAAGAAAACTTCCCCGAACATTATTTTCAATTAACACCCCGGCAATTTTCTTCCCATCAGCCATCAGATCATTCGGCCATTTAATGCGGATATCTGACGATGTTTTCGACTCCAGGTACAAGGCCACTCCCACCGCTACGGCTTTGTTCAACACAAACTGTTTTTCAACATGCCAGGCACGAGGCTGAAGGAGTATAGAGCAATATAATCCAAGCCCCGGATGGCTCTCCCATATTTTTCCCCTCTGTCCACGCCCTGCAGATTGCTCTAAACCCAGCACCATGGTTCCTTCCATGGCCATTTCCTGGTTCACGAGCTGTTGCAGGTAATTGTTAGTAGAATCAACCGAAGTCAGTACAATGAGATTCATTTCAGGCATAAAAATGAGTAATTTTGCAGAATTACCGATATTCGAAGCATGGCTAAAACCGCGAGGGCGGCAATCAAACGACAAAAATCTGCAACGGAAGAGTTGACAGATGCTGTGATCAAAGGACTGCAGGATAGAAAAGCGAAAGAGATCAAGGTGCTTGACCTGAGGGCACTTTCAGGAGCGGTAGCCGATATTTTCGTTGTCTGCCAGGGAGATTCCTCTACGCAGGTAGAAGGTCTGGCCAGGTCAGTTGAGGCAACGGTGGAGAAGGAAACCGGAGAAATTCCGGCACATTTAGAAGGAACCAAAAATGCGCAATGGGTCTTAATCGACTATATCAGCGTAGTCGTACATATCTTCCAACCCGAACAACGTCAGTTTTATGGTATCGAACGCCTTTGGGCGGATGCAGATATTCGAGAGATTGACAGTAACTAAAACACATGAGTATTGTTTAAAGGGTTGGAGCTTAACCCGAACGTAATCCAAAACAATGTCTGATCAGCAACAAGAAGAAAAAAAGAAATTCGGTAATTTCCCGAAAAACAAACAGCCTCAGTTTAATTTCAACTTCTACTGGGTGTATGCTGTTGTCATTTTCATCATCATTGGTATTAACTTTCTGAACTGGGGGAACCATCCGCGTGAAACCACCTGGACACAGTTTTCTACCTGGGTAAAAAATGGTGACATCGATAAAATTGTGGTAGTGAACAAAGAAGTGGTGAACGTTTTTATTAAACGTACCTCTCTCGCAAAACCAGAATTCAAGGATGTCAAGAGCAAATCTTTCGGCAAGGGTGTAAATGAAGGTCCACATTATGCTTTTACCATTGGCGATGTGGCTTCTTTCAAGAATGATCTTGATACCATCGAAAAAGAACTGCCCGAAGCTCAACATGTCAATATCATTTACAACAATAACGACCGGAGTTACTGGGATGTGCTGTTAAGCTGGCTTCTCCCCTTTATCCTGTTGATTGTGATATACATGCTGATTATCCGCCGGATGGGTTCGGGTCCGGGTGGATCGCAGATTTTCAATATCGGTAAGTCGAAAGCAACGCTGTTCGACAAGGACCTCCACGTGAAAGTGACCTTTAATGATGTAGCAGGACTCGAAGAAGCAAAAGTGGAAGTAATGGAAATCGTTGATTTCCTTAAAAACCCGAAGAAATACACGCAACTGGGTGGTAAAATTCCACGTGGTGCCTTGCTGGTGGGTCCTCCCGGAACCGGTAAAACGCTGCTTGCAAAAGCCGTTGCCGGAGAAGCGCAGGTGCCTTTCTTCTCTCTTTCCGGTTCTGACTTCGTGGAGATGTTTGTGGGTGTCGGCGCCAGCCGTGTCCGCGACTTGTTCCGTCAGGCTAAGGAAAAAGCACCGAGTATCATCTTCATCGATGAGATCGACGCGATTGGCCGTGCCCGCGGTAAACAGCCCTCATTTAGTGCGAATGACGAACGCGAAAGTACGCTCAATCAACTTCTTACGGAGATGGATGGCTTCGGCAGCAATTCCGGGGTGATCATCCTCGCCGCTACCAACCGTGCCGATATCCTCGATCGCGCGCTCCTGCGTCCCGGCCGTTTCGACCGTCAGATTTACGTTGAACTCCCCGACCTCAACGGCCGTAAGGAAATCTTCAAAGTACACGCGAAACCACTGAAACTCGATCCGGGTCTGGATCTCGATTTCCTGGCTAAACAAACCCCAGGCTTCTCCGGAGCTGATATTGCCAACCTATGTAACGAAGCTGCTCTTATCGCAGCCCGTCATAACAAAACTTCGATCAGCCAGAAAGACTTCCTCGATGCCGTTGACCGTATTGTTGGTGGATTAGAGAAGAAAAACAAGATCATCTCTACCCACGAGAAAAAAGTAATTGCCTACCACGAATCAGGTCATGCTGCCGTGAGCTGGTTATTGCAATACACTGCTCCCTTAGTAAAAGTAACCATCGTTCCCCGCGGTAACTCACTCGGTGCTGCCTGGTATCTGCCGGAAGAGCGTCAGATCACTACGAAGGAGCAGATCATGGACGAAATCTGTGCAGCGCTTGGCGGACGGGCTGCTGAAGAAGTGACCTTCGGCGCTGTTTCAACTGGTGCCCTGAGCGATCTGGAGAAGATCACCAAGCAGGCGTATGCCACGGTTGCCGTATTCGGACTCAACGATGAAATTGGTAACATCAGCTACTACGATTCATCCGGCAACTCCGAATACTCCTTCCAGAAACCGTACAGCGAAAAAACCGCTGAACTCATCGACAAGGAAGTGAAGAAAATGGTTGATGTCGCCTACGACCGCACCATTTCTCTGCTCAAGGAGAATAAAGACAAACTCGACGCATTGGCCAGCACCTTGCTGGAGAAAGAAGTCATCTTCAAAGACGACCTCGAACGCATTTTCGGCAAACGTAAATGGGATTCAGAAGACAACGACAAGTTGCTGAACACCCCTCCTGCTCCCGCCAACGGAAGCACGATGATCACTCCTGATATTACCCCGGCCAATACGGACATTGCATAAACCATGGACGAGAGTACGAACAAAGAGAAGGTGCTGAAGAAAATCCGTGCTTCGTTATTATCGAAGACGGATAATCCCTACCCTAAAATTTCGTTCGACACACCCGTATTTGTTCAGACCGACGAAGATCCTGTTTTACTCTTCGCTGACCGTGCAGAAGCTGCCGGCGTGAAGTTCTTCCTGATCGATACTGAACTCGATTTTATGGAAGCAATGGTGAATCTGGGGATGCAATACAAGTGGAAACATATCATGTGCGTGGAAGATGGTCTCAGCAACCTTCTCACCGAATGTGAACTGCCCCATGAAGTAGATCCTGAACATATCGCCGATATGGATGTTGCCATCAGCACCTGCGAATGTCTGGTTGCCCGCACCGGAAGTATAGTACTCAGCTCGAAGGAACATTCCCGGACCGTGCCCGCCTTTGCTCCCGTCCATATCGTTCTCGGAAAAGCCAGTCAGATAGCACTCGATCTGAAAGACGCGGTATCCTGGCTGCGCCATAAATACGCGAAGCTGCCCTCTTCCATTTCAATTGTGACAGGTCCCGGTCGTACTGCTGACATCAACGGCGAACTGGTGATCGGAGCGCATGGTCCCGTACAACTCTACGTATTTGTCATCGATGACCGCGGACGGTGATCAGCATCCCGACTCATTTGTAAGGGTTTTCTCCAGCAGCAAACCGGTAGAAATAGAAATTGCCATTGCCCTGCTCAGCGATGCCGGCATTGAATCGTTCAAGATCAACAAATCCGATTCATCCTATATCTTTGGCGACATTGAACTCTATGTGCATGCAGATCAGCTGTTGAACGCACAAACGATTCTCGTTCAAAACGACCTCCTGTGAACAACCTCGTACAACGCATCCTCACCGGTATTGTCTTTATCGCCGCCATTCTGGTTCCCATCTGGTACGGACCACTGGCCAATACGCTGCTGTTTTTTGTAGTAGCCTTGCTTTCGCTGCACGAGTTCTACGGAATCATTAAGTCCGAGCAACGACAACCGGATTACCTCTTCGGATTCCTCTCAGCAGTGTTGCTTTATACCGGCATCAATGCTCCACTGCTCTTTCCTGAAGCCTCCTGGTCGGATAAACTCCACGCGCTGGTATTACCGGGTACAGCGTTGATCTTCTTTGCCGAACTCTACCGGAAAAAAGATCAGCCCTTCACCAATATCGCCTATACACTGCTCGGCGTTCTTTATGCCGTTTTACCCTTCGCGCTGTTAAATGAGATGTCGTTTGCAGCTGGCAGCTACGACCGCGGCATCCTGCTGGGTTTCTTCTTTATCCTCTGGAGCAGCGACACCTTCGCCTATGTGTTTGGGATGCTGTTCGGGCAACACCGGCTGTTTGAGCGTATCTCACCGAAAAAGAGCTGGGAAGGAAGTATTGGCGGCGGACTCACCACCCTGGCGTTTACCTGGCTTATCAGTGTTTATCAGACGCAGTACAGCTTCGGTGAGTGGGTGGTTACAGCGCTCATCATCATCATTGCCGGTACTTTTGGCGACTTAACAGAGTCGATGCTGAAGCGGAGTCTGCAGGTAAAAGACTCCGGCTCTATCCTTCCCGGGCATGGCGGCCTCCTCGACCGTTTCGATGGTCTTTTCCTCAGTGTCCCATTTCTCTGGGCCTGGTACCATCTGATCCGCTGAATCAGGTTCGTGTAAAACCTCATTAAAACATTCTCCGTCCGACAACAAAACGGCGTCTGCTACGTATAAATTAGCGGGTAGAACCGGTATGAATATCCGCAAAGCATCTTCTCGATTTTTTTATTCGTTCCCGGTACAGCTGGTCATCATGCATTTCAAAAAGAATCAGATGATGATGCTGTACTGGCTATTGCTATTTGGTTTCATCACGGAAACGATTGCCAAACGCTTTGGCATTCCCTTTCTCTTTCTTGACCCTGAATACATGGGACATGTTGGCGGGAGATCTTTCTTCATCATGGGACTGAGTCTCGGAGCCTTCATCATGGCCTTCAACATCTCGAGTTTCATCCTGAACAGTTTCCGGTTCCCGTTTCTCGCTACATTATCGCGGACCTTTGTAAAATACGCACACAACAACTGTATCATCCCCGGTAGCTTTCTGTTGCTTTACTGCTGGAGGATTTATGAATTCCAATCCTTCAAACAGCTCAAGACAACAGGAGAGGTCATCTTTGACATTGCCATTTTTCTTGCCGGCGTAGCCATTGTCATTATTGCTACGCTCCGTTATTTTATGGTGACCAACAAGGACATCTATAAACTGTTCGGCATTGCACACTCCGACAGCGAAACAGGTCCCGCAGGCAAACCACTCACCGGTGGTGTACAGCGAAAAAATTCATGGAGGGTAGATACGTACATCATCTTCCCTGCCAGACTCAAAATTGTCCGTGATACCCGTCACTATAAGCGTTATATGCTGGAGAGAGTGTTCCGGCAAAACCATATCAATGCTGCGGTAATTGAGCTGGTTGTTTTCACCACGTTTATCATGCTGGGTTTATTCAGAGACTATGCGTATTTCCGTATTCCTGCCGGAGCAAGCGTCATTTTACTCTTTACCATGGTGATCATGCTCAGTGGAGTTTTCCGTTACTGGTTGCGCGCCTGGGCGAACACTGCACTCATTGGCTTATTCATCTTCCTGAACTTCCTCTCGCAATTCGAGTTATTCAATCCCCGCAACAAAGCTTACGGTATCGACTATACGTCAACCCGAACACCCTACAACCGCGAAACACTCCGCGATCAGTGTACACCATTGACACTCGAAGCCGATAAAGCGAACACCTTAGCCATCCTCGAAAAATGGAAAGCGCGCGAACAAGGCTCCGGCACAGAGAAACCCAAACTGGTGGTGCTAAACGTGAGTGGCGGTGGATTACGATCCTGTGTATTTACCTTCCGCACACTGCAAGTGCTGGACAGTGTCTATCACGGCGAGCTCCTGCATCATACGGCATTCGCAACCGGCTCCTCCGGTGGAATGATCGGCCTGTGTTATTACCGCGAGCTCTTCCTGCATTACCACGATTCGCTGCGCATTGCCAATGAAAACATCAACAACCGTTTTCTGCAGAACATGGGCAAGGATATGCTCAACTCAATGGCCTTTAGTGCTACGGTTGCGGATATCTTCCTCAACAACCAGCAATTCAAAGATGGCGAATATTTCTACGTGAAAGACCGTGCCTGGGCCTGGGAAGGGCAACTCAACGAAAACACGAAAAACATTCTCAATACACGACTCAAGGACTACGAACAGCCCGAAAAAAAGGCCGAAGTACCGATCGTGGTGATCAGTCCAACCATCATCAACGATGGGCGGGCGCTTCACATTGCCGCGCAGCCGGTGAGTTATCTGCTCCACGATGCACCTCAATCGGAAGATGATATTCAGGCGGTGTCAAATGGTGTAGAATATCAGCGCTTCTTTAAAGATCACAATCCCGGTAACCTGAAGCTGACCAGCGCTCTTCGTATGAACTCTGCATTTCCCTATGTGATGCCGGCGGTTTCATTGCCGAGTTCGCCCACCATCGAAGTGATGGATGCCGGTATCCGCGATAATTATGGCGTGATGAACAGCATTCAGTTCCTGCATACGTTCCGCGACTGGATCGCCGAGAATACATCCGGAGTCGTTTTTCTACAGATCCGCGATACATACAAGCATCTTAAAGTTGAAGATAACAGTGTAAAAACACTCATTGAAAAGCTGACTGCACCGATGCGTAATTTATCCGGCAATTTTATCATCATGCAGGATTATAACTTCGACCGTTATCTGCAATATGCACAGAGCTGGTTGAAGGTTCCCATGAATGTGGTGATTTTCCAGATGCCGGAAACAGAAGACAGAGTATCACTCAGCTGGCACCTTACCGAGAAAGAAAAGAATTTCCTGAAGCAGGCTGCACTGAACCCTGAGAACCGCCGTTCGCTGGAAGAGTTATTGCGTGTATTACCGCCGGTTAATACGCCGCCAGTTTTAGCAGGGCCTCTTCAAAACGCTTCTTCGGGAGGAAATTCCACTCTAAAGCATTAGACATCGGTACGGGTGTATCCAGCGCCCCAATGCGAACAGGAGCCGCATCCAGATACGGGAAGCATTTTTCGGCTATGCGGGCCGTTACTTCTCCGCCGATGCCACCGGTTAAGGTATCCTCGTGCATCACAATTACTTTTCCGGTTTTCTTCACCGACTCCAGCACCGCTTCTTCGTCCCAGGGTAACAAAGAACGGAGATCAATCAGCTCGGCAGAAATTTCAGGATGCGCATCGAGGATTTCTGTCGCCCAGTGTACTCCCAGTCCATAGGTGATGATGCTGAGATCAGCGCCTTCACGCACGCGGCGGGCTTTGCCGATTTCCACGGTATAATAATCGTCGGGCACCATGCCGCTGATGGAACGGTACAATGCTTTATGCTCAAAATACATCACCGGATTCGGGTCTTCGATGGAAGCAGCCAGCAATCCTTTCGCGTCTTCCGGTGTGGATGGAAACACGACTTTGAGTCCGGGCACATGGAAAAACCAGGCTTCGGTAGATTGAGAGTGGAAAGGTCCCGCTCCCACTCCCGCACCGGTAGGCATGCGTACCACTACGTCGGCATGTTGTCCCCAGCGGTAATGTACTTTGGCGAGATTGTTCACGATCTGATTGAAGCCGCAGGTCACGAAATCGGCGAACTGCATCTCCACAATCGACTTGCAGCCGTTGATGCTCAGGCCGAGTCCTGTTCCTACAATCGCCGACTCACACAATGGTGTATTGCGTACCCGCATCTTTCCAAACTGCTCTACAAAGCCTGCTGTTGCTTTAAAAGCCCCGCCGTACTCCGCGATATCCTGTCCCATAATCACCAGATTCGGATGACGCAGCATCGCCTGACGCATGCCGTCGGTGATGGCATCGAGGAAACGTTTTTCAGTAGTATTGGACGTCACCGGTGTAATCGGAAACTTCGGTGCCGGTGCATACATATCTTTTAACTCCCGTTCGTCGTCGGCTTCAATATCTTTCTCCGCAAACGTGATCTCGAGTCCAGATTCAATCTCTTCCTTGATTCCCGCGCGGATCATATTCACAAAATCTTCGTCCACCACACCTTCGTTCACAAGATAATCTTCATAGTTGCGGATTGGATCCTTCTTGCCCCACATTTCAAACAGCTCCTGCGGCACGTACTTGGTACCGGAGGCTTCTTCGTGTCCCCGCATACGGAACGTCATACACTCCAGCAAAACCGGACGCGGACGCTCACGCATGGATGACGCCAGCGACTTCACGGTTTTATACACTTCGAGGATATTATTTCCATCCACCTGCACCCCTTCGATGCCGTAGCCGATGGCCTTATCGATAAACTGCTTGCAGCGGAACTGCTCGGAGCTGGGCGTACTCAGTCCGTAACCGTTGTTCTCAATAATGAAGATTACAGGTAGGTCCCATACGGCCGCCACGTTGATACTCTCGTGAAAATCGCCCTCACTGGTTGCTCCGTCGCCTGTGAAAACAGCGGTGACATGCGGATTCCTTTTCAGGAGATTACCCAGCGCGACCCCATCAGCCACACCCATTTGCGGACCCAAGTGCGAGATCATCCCCACGATACGATACTCCTGCGTGCCCATGTGAAACGAACGATCGCGGCCCTTTGTGAAACCACCAGGCTTCCCCGTGAACTGCGAAAACAAACGATGCAGCGGAATGCCACGTACCGTAAAAACACCCAGATTACGGTGCATGGGCAGGATATACTCCTCCTTGTTCAACGCCATTGCGGTGCCAACTGAAATTGCTTCCTGGCCAATCCCCGAAAACCACTTCGCCAGCTTACCCTGACGCAGCAAAACCAGCATCTTTTCCTCAATCATACGCGGTTTTACCAGCGCTTTATAGAGGTCGATAAGGGTTTCGTTAGAGAGTCCTTCGCGGTTATAGTGAATATGAGATTCAGTGCGCACCATAGGGAGATAATTTCACCGCAAAGGTAGGGCATTCGCCCCGAATCACCGTATCTTTGTGCCATGCAGGAAATCCTTGTAACCCTGATGGTTATCGCCGCCGCCGTGTATCTTTTCCGGCGTTTCCGGGGCTCTGCTACCGGAAAGAGCAGAGAAGGCTGCGACAAATGCGGCTGAGCAGCGGTACCTTTTTCGTTGGCATTTATGAGCCACTGATTTACGCGGATGGTTAAGATGGGTTATGTTCAAACATGGATATTCATTTGAGGTGATTTTTTATCTTTGAAAGATGCGTTACTTCCGCTACTTGTTTTTGATGATGGTTTTGCTGCCAGGAATCTCGCAGGCTCAGTTTACGAATAACAACTGGTGCTGGGGAGATAGCGTTGGGCTATCTTTTAATTCTATGACTTTATTCAAAAGTAGTTCGGCCGTTAAAAGAGGCACTGCTTCAATTTCATATTTTTCTGGTGGACTTGTATTTTATGGTTCCACAGCTGATGTTTACAGCTCTTCAACTGGTCAACTAAGAAGGGGAAGGCTCTTTAATCAATATCATAATTTGTTATA
>WBZP01001540.1_pt1 | contig 27971 bp, 21 predicted proteins | sample 5204301 | NCBI WGS metagenome assembly WBZP01 (sample SAMN12412401, study PRJNA552823) | activated sludge metagenome | isolation source: activated sludge from nitrification reactor of wastewater treatment plant... | place: USA: Pennsylvania | collected 2017 | reverse complement strand
TATACTGGGCATGCCGAACCGCTTTCTGTGATCTGATTGGTGTTTGCACCCGTATCATGCCACAGCTGGCGGTTCGCTTATTTGTTCCGGATAATTCTGCAAAGCTCTCCTGAAGGGGTTTGAAACTCCTCTCGGTGAGTGACTCTTATTAGGCACAAAAACCAGTGAACCATTGCCCCGCTCTGAAGGGGTTTGAAACTTGAGCTCATTTTGCGCTGCCTGATGAGCAGTTCTCCAGTGAACCATTGCCCCGCTCTGAAGGGGTTTGAAACTCGCTCCTCGACGATCATCGCGTAGTAGAGCACGGCCAGTGAACCATTGCCCCGCTCTGAAGGGGTTTGAAACGCGTGTTCACCGGCGTGTTGATCGGCGTGTTCACCGGCAGTGAACCATTGCCCCGCTCTGAAGGGGTTTGAAACCAGTAGGTATATGTGCCATAGTTTTACGAGCTAATGGTCAGTGAACCATTGCCCCGCTCTGAAGGGGTTTGAAACATTCTCCAGCTGTTTTGGTAATGTAAGACAGCCAGACCCAGTGAACCATTGCCCCGCTCTGAAGGGGTTTGAAACCTCAGCCTGCGGTAGATTGTTAGTTGTTGTCTTAGAGCAGTGAACCATTGCCCCGCTCTGAAGGGGTTTGAAACGAGACGAGGCCACCAGATGAACGAAATTATCCCCAGCAGTGAACCATTGCCCCGCTCTGAAGGGGTTTGAAACATGTAACCGCCGGCATTGGCATGAATGTTGTCGTTGCAGTGAACCATTGCCCCGCTCTGAAGGGGTTTGAAACTTATCAGCAACTGTCTGTAAGGGCAACTTGCTAACGACAGTGAACCATTGCCCCGCTCTGAAGGGGTTTGAAACTTTTTCTTGCTTCCCAATACGATTCATCTCGCACGATCAGTGAACCATTGCCCCGCTCTGAAGGGGTTTGAAACCCGCACACAGGTTGGCATTGGCCTGCCGCAGCAGATTCCAGTGAACCATTGCCCCGCTCTGAAGGGGTTTGAAACCTTGCGACGCTCTTTGTCTTGAATGCGCGGTACTCCTGCAGTGAACCATTGCCCCGCTCTGAAGGGGTTTGGGTAGTGAATTTCTTTTGGCGGGGCGCGTCGCCCCCGTGCCCCCGATTGGGGGAACCTGTGCCGGTTCCCCCAAGCCCCCTCCCGCAAGGAACGCAGGAATCAGATGCGCTGCCCGTTGCCATGCCCCCGCCAGCGTGACACTTGACGGTCGCTCGTCGGCAGCGTGACGCACATCAGTCTCCCTCCAGTTGCTGCCAGCGGTCAGCACTACGGAGGCATGACACCACCACGTTTAGCACGTACAAGCGCAAAATTTGGGGTCTGGGGTGCAAACCCCAGCGCCGGGTGCCGGGGCGGCGCAAGCCCCGGCGGCCCTGCGGCCTGAGCAACTGGCGTTAGCGCACAGGTGGGTTTCTTTTTTGCGGGGCGCGTCGCCCCCGTACCCCCGATTGGGAGAACCGGTGCCGGTTCCCCCAAGCCCCCTCCCGCAAGGAACCCAGGAATCAGATGCAATGCTCGTGGGCATGCCCCCGCCAGCTTGACGCACATCTGTCTCCCTTCAGTTGCTGCCAGCGGTAAGCACCCTGGCGGCATGGGCACCAGACGTTTCACATGCGGCAGCATCAAATTCGGGGCCTGGGGTGCAAACCCCAGCGCCGGGTGCCGGGGCAGCGATAGCCCCGGCGGCCTTGCGGCCTGAGCAACTGGCGTTAGCGCACAGGTGGGTTTCTTTTTTGCGGGGCGCGTCGCCCCCGCCAGCTAGACGCAGCTCGGTCTTCCTTCGGCAGCTGCCAGCGGTAAGCACTACGGCGGCATGCGCGTCAAGTGTTCTACAGACTGCAGCATCAAATTCGGGGTCTGGGGTGCAAACCCCAGCGCGGGGTGCCGGGGCGGCGCCAGCCCCGGCGGCCTTGCGGCCTGAGCAACTGGCGTTAGCGCACAGGTGGGTTTCTTTTTTGCGGGGCGCGTCGCCCCCGTGCCCCCGATGAGGGAAACCGGTGCCGGCTTCCCTCAAACCCTTCCCGCAAAGAACGCAGGAATCAGATGCGCTGCCCGTTGCTGTGCCCCCGCCAGCAGACGCAGCTCGGTCTTCCTTAGGCAGCTGCCAGCGGACAGCCCAACGGAGCCTGACCGCACCAGCGCCAGCAGCTCGCTGCGCAAAATGCGGCCAGCTTCATCTTGCACATTGTGCAGCAGGGCGGCTTTGTGCGTCGCCCATGAACAGGCTTACTGCACCACCGCCGCTGCCATCGCCCGCGCGATAAGGTCGATTCTCCCGCGATAAGGTCGATTCTCCCGCGGTAAAGGTCGATTCTTCCGCGGTAAAGGTCGATCTTCCCGAGGTAAAGGTCGATCTTCCCGAGGTAAAGGTCAATCTTACCAAGGTAAAAGTCGATCTTACCAAGGTAAAGGTCAATCTTACCAAGGTAAAAGTCAATCTTACCAAGGTAAAAGTCGATCTTACCGTGGGAGAAAAGGCCGGGTTCGCTGCAAATCCCCCGCTGCGAGGCGGCAGTATGGGCATTGGCTCGGCACAGGCCTGCTTTGTGCTTCGAGCAAGCGGTGCGCGGCGGGCCGCACCCACAGATGGGCCAGCTACCCAGCTGAGCGCGCAGGCGGCACCTCGGCCAGGCGCACGCCACCCGGCGCAAGCAGACCACACTCCACCAGCACCAGCTCACTGAACAGCGCATTCGCCCAGGCAAACCATGGCCGCGTAAACTGCGTCGGGTCGTCGGCATGGAAGCCCTCGTGCATCAGCAGCGTGCCAGCGTCGGTGCGTTCCAGCACATCCAGCAGCTGCGTGCGCTCGTCCATATCAGTGGTGGTAAGGGCTTGCATCGCCAGCGCCATCGGCCAGACATAGCCGGGCGGAGTATGCGGGCTGCCAATACCCGCCGCCGCACTGCCGCGATAGAAGTAAGGGTTCGCGTCGCTCAAGGCCCAGCGGCGCGTATGCTGGTACATCGGGTCGCTAGCCGGGCAATACCCCAGGTAGGGCAGCGATAGCAGGCTTGGCACACCTGCATCATCCATCAGCACATAGTTGCCCAGGCCATCGGTTTCGTAGGCATAAATTGTGCCGAAATCGGGATGCTGCGTCGTCGCATAGTGGCGCAGGCCATCCTCCACCTCGCCGCGCAGTACCTCGGCCACAGCCGCCAGCGCGACATCGCTCAGCGGGCCAGCAGCGATTTCGGCCAGGTAGCCCAGCGCCACAGTGGCAAACATATTTGCCGGGATGAGGTAGCCCAGCTCGCAGGCATCGTCGCTGGGCCGAAAGCCCGACCAGATCAGGCCAGTTTCGGCCACGGGCGCGCCCTGCCCGCCGTGCGCGAGCGTATCGGATGGTGGGCAGCCGGTGCGATGGAAAAAGTATGATGATTGCGTGGCGTGGTGCTGCTCGCGCCGAAAGAGCGCAACGATGATGTGGGCCGCGCGCCCAAACTCCGCGTCGAAGTGGTCGGTACGGCCAGTGGCGCGCCAGAACAGCCAGGCCAGCTGCAGCACAAAACAGAGCGAATCCAGCTCGTACTTGCGCTCCCACACCTGCGGATCGACCGGAATGTCGGTTGCGTCGTCGGCATTGTAATGCGCCCCGCTGGCGGTTTCGTTGAAGGCATTGGCATACGGATCGAGCAGCACGCATGCGACCTGGCGGCGAATCACCCCGGCGATCAGGTCAGCGAGCTGTGGGTCGTGCGGCGCAAGCGCCAGGTAGGGGCGCACCTGGCAGGCCGAATCGCGCAGCCACATGGCGGGAATATCGCCCGTAATCACGAAGGTACTGCCATCGGGCTGGGCACGCAGCGTGGTTGCGAGCGTGTTGGCGAAGCAGTGCCGGAACATCTGGGCCAGCCGAGGCCGCATCGGCAGGCGTGCAGCAACCAGGTCGTTCAGCCATTCAAACGAGCGCGGGAGTGTGGTTGTCATCAAATCCTCCGATTTTAGCGCATAAAAAAGCACGAAGTCCGATCCGAATCTTCGTGCTCTTCTTTACGAACTGGGTGGAACTACGCTTCAGCCGCCGCAAACGTCGCCAGGAGCGCGCCCGCCTCGACCACCTGGCCGGGCTGCACCCGTACCTCGCCAATCGTGCCAGCGTGGGGCGCGGCGATCTCATTCTCCATCTTCATCGCCTCGATGATGAACAGCACCTGCCCGGCTTCAACCTGCTGGCCCGCCACCACTTTCACCGCGAGGATGGCCCCCTGGATTGAGCTGAGTACGCCATCGGCGGCCGGGGCCTTCACCCCAACCGCGCCAGTGCGCCGCGCTGCCGGGCGCTTACCATTCATCGCAGCGGCAGCAGGCACGCCATTTTCGGCTACGCGCACATCGAAGCGGCGGCCATTCACTTCCACGGTAAAGGTGCGCTGTGCGGCTGCTTCGGCCTCGGCAGCAGCGGCGGCGCTTGCATCGCTCGCCAGCTGGCTAAGCTGATCATTCAGGTAGCGCGGGATAAAGTTTACCGTCACATCGCCTGCGACAAACGCCGGGTGCGCCAGCGCCAGCTGGTGGAACGGGATGGTGGTCGCCATACCAGCGATACGGTAATCGCCCAGCGCACGGCGCATCCGCCCGATCGCCTCGGTGCGCGTGGCACCCCAGGTCACAAGCTTGGCGATCATCGAATCGTAGAACTGCGGGATGGTATAGCCAGGCCGCACGCCACTATCAATGCGCACACCATAGCCATTTGGCTCGGCATACTCGCTCAGCGTACCCAGCGCCGGGCGAAACCCATGCGCCGGGTCTTCGGCATTGATTCGGCACTCGATGGCATGCCCGCGCAACGTTACCTGCTCTTGCGTTAACCACAGCCGCTCGCCACGCGCAACGCGCAGCTGCGCCTGCACCAGGTCGATGCCAGTGACCATCTCAGTGACGGTATGTTCAACCTGAATGCGCGTGTTCATTTCCAGGAAATAGAATTCGCCGTGCTGGAAGAGGAATTCGAGCGTGCCAACGCCGACATAGCCCACCGATTTTGCCAGCGATACCGCCGCTGTCCCCATCCGCGCGCGTAGCTCGGGCGTCAGCACCAGCGAGGGACATTCCTCAATCAGCTTCTGGTGGCGGCGCTGCACCGAGCAATCGCGTTCGCCCAGATGCACAACATTGCCATAGCTATCGGCCAGCACCTGAATCTCAATATGGCGTGGGTCGTCGAGGTATTTTTCGACATACAGGTCGGGATTCTTGAACGCCGAGGCCGCCTCACGCTGCGCGCTTTCAAACGCCGCCTCGATTTCGCTCGGCGCGCGCACCACGCGCAGGCCGCGCCCACCACCGCCGCCCACAGCTTTAATCGCTATTGGGTAACCGAAATCCTCAGCGAGCGCGACGATTTCGCCAGGCTGCTCAACCGGGCGAAGTGTGCCGGGCACTAATGGCACCCCGGCAGCGGTAGCCTCGCGCCGGGCCGCAACTTTGCCACCCATCCGCTCCATTGCCTCGGGCGGCGGGCCAATAAACACCAGGCCAGCAGCGGCACAGGCGCGCGCAAACCCGGCATTCTCGGCCAGAAAGCCATAGCCGGGGTGCACCGCCCCTGCGCCTGCCGCCCGCGCGGCATTGATGATCGCATCGCCATCGAGGTAGCTCTGCGGGGCTGGCGGTGGGCCAATCAAAAAGGCCGCATCGGCATAGCGCACATGCGGCGCATCACGATCGGCCTCGCTATATACTGCTACCGTGCGCAAGCCCAGCTCTTTACAGGCGCGCATCACGCGGAGCGCAATCTCGCCCCGATTCGCGATCAGCACAGTGTCAAACATGTAGGTACGTCCGTAAGGTAGCGCGCCATACCCGAGAAGCCCCCTGGCGGTACGAGCTACCGGCGAGTTACAATCCGACGATGCCAGTGCTCCAATTGTCAGCGCGGCGGCTCCGCTCGGCACCCGCCCAGCGCGGCACTGCTGCGCGTATTGGCGGTAATCCCTGGGCGGCGAGGCGGCCAGCATCGCTCCAGGCCGAGCGTGGGGTGGCAGGCTCAATCGCCGCCACTTCATCGGCATAGAGTGCCAGTGCCGCAAGCACCGCCGCGACCGTATCTTCATCGGGGGTGGGAAATAATTGCACTTTCATGGTATGCATTATACGCCATCTCTGCCATACAACGCACTGCAACTCAGGTGGGGCAGCAGTCTTCGGAATAGTGTAAGGGTAGCGCGCGCAAGTTACAAGCAAGAAACAAACTTGACGCTGATCGCAGTCGCGTTACAATACACCACGCCTGGGCGAATCATGGCACAGAACGTGCTTAATGGCTTGAATATATGGTTTGAGGAGAAATGACATGAGCCAGCGTACAAATGATATGCTGCTGTTGAGCGGTTTATTCATTGGCGCAGTCGTTGGGGCCGCCGCTGCAACACTGCTTACCCCCCACAGCGGGGCCGAAACGCGCGAGCAGATCGCCGAGCGTGGCGTAGAGCTTAAGCAGCGCGCCGATGATGCGGTACAGCGCGCCCAGCAGATCGCCAGCGACGCAGTTGCAAAAGTGCAGGTCGCTGCCAACGATCTGCTCAAAACACCGGGGCAGGGCTCGGATGATATGGGCGGAGGAATATAATGCGGCTGCGTCTATTTCTCGCCGGTGTACTCGTCGGCGTGCTTGTGGCCCCAGCTAGCGGGCGCGAAACCTGGCAGATGCTGCGCAATCGCCTGGCAGCAAGCATCGATACAGTGCTACGATTGGGTACCAGCGCATAGCATTCATATTGTGGGCGAGCGTGGCTTCTCCTGGCACCACTTGGGCTTCGCATTCAGCACTGTGGCTCACCGCTACAGTATAGTTCTAACAAGGCTCTAATTGCATACAGCACACGTGGTGCTATAATTTTTTTATGTCACTACTTGTGACGTATGAAGAGGAGTAGTCTATGCCATTCATGTTTTTCAATATTCAATACATGATTTTCATGCTGCCAGCCATTGCGCTGGCGTTGTTTGCCCAGTGGAAGGTTCGCTCTACCTATCAGAAGTTTTCGCAGGTGCGCAATGTTCAGGGTATGACCGGTGCCGATGTCGCCCGGGTGCTGATGCGTAATGAAGGACTCGACTATGTGCAGGTCGAGATGATACCTGGCGACCTGACCGACCATTACGACCCGCGCGGCAAGGTTATGCGGCTCTCGGCAGGCTCGGCGCAAACCCCTTCGGTTGCCGCCATGGCCGTTGTTGCGCACGAGCTAGGCCACGCGCTGCAAGATAAGCAGGGCTACTTCTGGCTGCAGCTGCGCTCGGGCATTGTTGGTATTGCAAATATTGGTTCGAGCTTTGGCACTATTCTGATCTTCGTTGGTTTAATGCTCGGCGCAGCGGCACGAAATAGCGGCAGCATCGGGTTTACAATTGCGGTGGCCGGGTTAGTGCTGATGAGTGCAGCAGTGTTTTTCTCGCTCATCACTCTGCCAGTCGAGCTGAATGCCAGCTCGCGGGCACGCGAAATGCTGATGCGAAACGGGCTAGTAACGACTCAGGAAGCCCAGGGCGTCAATTCAATGTTAAATGCAGCAGCCCTTACCTATGTTGCCGGAGCTGCCCAGGCGGTGTTGCAGCTGCTGTACTTTGCAACCCTGATTTTTGGTGGGCGTCGCCGGAGTTAGCGATGTAATCTGAGATAACTTGTGGAGGGATAGAACATAATGAACGACGAGACTAAACGCCGATTAGTGTATGGTCTTCTTAGCCTGGTACTCAGCGCCTTGGCAACGCGGCTGGCGATTATCATTACCAACAAGCTTCTTGGCGAGCCCGACGAAGGACTCCTCACAAGCTAATAGCGCATGTGTGTAGCGTACAGTGCGGGCGGGGAACTTATTCCCCGCCCGCACTGTATTGCCTAGGGACAGATTTTGAGCGTAGGCAGCACGCTACCCCAAAGGCGCGCTGTGCAACTCCGGTTAGTCATAGCTTAAGCCGTTTGATGCCCTGGTTTTCCTCGGGCGGCTGCGCCACCTCCCAAAGCCCACCGAACAGCAGGCTATGCCCCAGCTTTGGTATCAGCGGTATCGGTCAGCTGCCACTGCTCCATCTTCTCGCGATACACGCCCCAATATTCAGGCGGCAATAGCTCGGCAATATGCAGCATCATCACGTCGGTCAGCTCGTTCATTCGATCCCAGGGTATCTTGCCATCGGGCGCAGTCAAGAAGAATGGTTTCCCGATCTTGATATGGATGGGTTTGCGCAGCGCCGCCCCCTTTAGCCCCTGCTCGGTGCCCCAGACTGCCACCGGCACAATTGGGGAATGCGTGCGTACTGCCAGCCGTACCGTCCCGCCCCGCCCTTCGAGCAGGCCACCAGTGCGGCTACGATGCCCCTCGGGGAACACGATCAGCACCGCCCCATTGCGCAGCGCTTCTTCGGATTCATCTAATGCCGCGGTATCGCGCTTGCCACGTTTGATTGGGATTACCTGCATTTCACGCAGCCACCATGTCACAAACGGATTGAGAAACATTTCGATTTTTGCGATCCACCAGGGCCGGTGCGAAAGCGGCAATGAAGCCCCCAAAATGTGAATGTCAGTCCAGTTTATATGGTTGACGGCGATAAGCATCCCCTGGCCGCGCGGCGGCAAGTTCTCGGCCCCTTCGATCGTCCAGTTCCACCACACCCGACGCACAATATTCAGCGGCAGCCATATGCAGAAATACATGAACGCGCCCAGCATTATGTTCCCCCCACACTGATATTGTGTTATGTGCAGCGAACGGCCTGCGGGCTGGCGTATTCCAGATCAGGGCAGGACACCAAGCCGCAGGCTATACACCAGGTGCCCGCCAAGCCAGCCATCGAGCACCACGAGCACAGCGCCCACCGCCAGCAGTAGTAGATAGCCACGCCGCGCTGGTGCGTCATCCAGCAGCGTAGGCGCACGGCGATACCGCTGCCAGGCTTGCCAATACACCACAAGGATCGCCAGCCCTACCAGCGCATGGGCATTGACCCAGCCCAGTGCATCGGGGCGTGCCTGTGGGCCAAATAGTTGGCGCGCGGCATCGAGCAAGCCGCTCGCTACAGCGATAAGTGTGCCAAGCCAGCCAAGCCACAAGCAGTGGAACGCGCTGGTAGCATACGCCCGATCGCCACGCCAGAGATACAGCGCAGTCAAGGCAGCGTTGCCGAGCAATAAGCCAATCGGCACATGAACTGTTAATGGGTGGAACGGGTACATACCTTATAGTAGTGTGCGGTTGGTAGAAGCCAGTTGGCAGGAACGGTTGTGCACCCGAGCATTACCCGGTTTCTGCACGCAGGTTTGATTATTCGGCAAGCCGCCATAGTATACCACGAGCCTTGAGCAAGCGATTGTTCTGCCAGCGAATCTCCCGCTATTGCGGGCTTTCGCCTGCTGGTGAGGGGCCTGCGGCAGCTACGAGTTACGCCACATCATTGGCATCCATCGGCTGAAGGGAGCAGGTTTTAGCTCGAGTGCTACTGGCAGGATTACCCGCCGATGCAAGGGGTCGTTGCTAATAAGTTCGATCTGGGCGCGCTGCAGCATCCAGCGCGGCAATACCCAGCGCAGCGCTACAGTCAATGCTCGCCGGGCCTGAGGCGGCACCGTGCCGCTTGACGGCAATATTTCCAGCCATTGGCTTGGGAGTGGCTGCGGGCGCAGTTCGATTGCCAGGCCAGGCGCAGCTGGCGCGCGCGTGCTGCACCCAAGCACCTGATAATCGAGTGTGGTACGCTGCACACCCACCGCTACCGCTTCAGGCACGGCAGGCAGATCTCGATACTGGTAGACAATCCGGCCATCATTCTGAAGCAGCACCTGAAAGCTATAGCTACCACTGGTATTCCCCGCCAGCCGCACATCTTCATAGCTCACAACAAAGGTCTGCCCATTATTGATGGTTGCATAGCGTATCATCCCGCCGCGCGCCAGATCAATATCGGTACGAAAGGGCGCAATCTCGTAAAAATCGAACCCAATATCGGGGAAGCAGCCCGAAACGGGAACATTATATGGCACCGGCGGGCGGCTAAATGCCAGAAACCCATCGGCAGCGACGGCGGTTTCGGTAAATGTGTAGCTATAGAACGGAAAGCTGAAGCCAATAGGCACTGTGTCGCTATAGGGCTTGCCATTCAGCACCAGCTGGCGCGCGCTCGCGGGTAGGCTCACCCATGCATAGGTCGGCCCACCGGTCTCATCGCTGCGCAATGGCGTAAACCAATCGGGGAGCACGCGTGCAGTGTACTGTAGCGGCGCAACCCCCGTATTTGCGAGTGTCATGTAGGTGGTGTACACCTGCCCAAATGCAAGCTCAGGTGGCAGGCTGCCGAGGGTTACATCCATACGCGGGTATGCAGGCTGAAGCTGTATATCGGGCAGGGTACGATCGCCACTCACTGTTATCGTTTGCGTATAGCCCAGAAACGACGGTGCCGCCACTTCAAGCTGATAGACGCCCGGCGCAAGCACCAGCGTAAAATCGCCCGCCACGCCGGTGCTGGCTGACTGACCGCCCGCTACCTGCACTGTCGCAGCCAGCGGCACATGGGTATCGGCGCTGCGCACCCGTCCACGAACGATTGCCTGCGTGGCGGTGGGTAGCACATCTAGCTGAATATCGATGGTCAATGGTGCGGCAGTAGCGGTCACGAATATCTGCACGCGGGCATGGTAGCTGCCTGGCGCAGGCACACGCGCGGCATCGAAGCGGAGTTGCAGCCGCGCCGCTGCACCAGCGGCAATCTGGCTTGGCGCAGCCACAATATCCAGCCAGGGCACATCAACACGCGCGCGCTGCACAGCAGCATACGCATCAATTCGGCCATAGCCATACACATTATTCGCGCCATTTGGGCTACTGCCACAGCTATTGTCGCGAAATGCGTGCGCGCTTCCCTCAATCGCGGCGACGGTGCGATCGTAATCGCCAATAAGATCCGGGTTAGCCGACCAGAGCAGCGCAACCAACCCGGCCACATGCGGGGAGGCCATTGAGGTACCTTGCAAGGTGCGATAATCGGTGCCTAAGCCAGTTGAAAGGATGCCCGGGCTGCCGCCTGGTGCCATTACATCGGGCTTCGTGCGGCCATCGATGGTTGGCCCGCGCGCACTGAATAATGCCGCAATATCGTGCTGATCGGTTGCACCAACACCCAAAACATCGGCATAATCGCTAGGCGAGCCAACCGAACTACAGGCGCTACCCGCATTGCCAACCGCAAATATTGGGAAGATTCCAGCCGCGCGCCAGGCAGCCACATAGCCAGCATACCAGCGGTCGCCGCCGCCAGTCGCCCACGAGTTATTGATAATCATTGGGCGCATGTCTGGGCGCGGGTTGGTGCCATCGAGCGCCGTTGGTGCCAGCATCCACTGCGCCGATTCAATCAGGTCAACATCGCTGCACGCGAGCCAGGCACAGCCCTGTGCGATGATCCAGCGCGCTTCGGGCGCGACGCCTATGGCTGGCTGCTGGGTTGTGCCCGCACCTGCGCCTACCATAATGCCCATGGTATGCGTGCCATGCCCGCTCAAGTCATTTGGCGCACGTATAAGCAGCTTCGGATCGAACCAGTTGTAGTTGTGGTCGGCGGCGCCGCTGCCGCGATACCCACGATACTGTGGCAGCAGCGCGGGGTGCGCGAAATTCGCGCCAGTGTCGATACTCGCCACCACAATGCCGCGCCCGGTCACTCCAAACTCGCGCCACACCCGGTCGGCACCGATCTGGCGAATATTCCAGCATACCGGGTTGGCGGGCGCATCGGGCGAACACTGCGCGCTGCTGGTAGCTTCGCCAGCTTGTTCAACTGGAAGCACGCTCAGGTGATTCGCCCGTACCAGCGCAACTTCATCGCGCACAGCGGCGGCCTGGGCATCGGCGAGGGTGCCGTGTACTACAACTGCATTCACAATCCATAAAGGGCGCACCTGTAGCCCGCGTGCGGCCAGCGCCGCCAGCATGCCTGCCTGCGTGCGCGCGGCATGCGCCTGTAGCGTGCGATAGACATATTCGCCGCGCGCACTCCAATCACGTATCTGGTAAGCTGCGCTGAGATCGGCCTGTGAACGTAGAAATACCACAAAATCCGCCTGCGCAGTCGGTTCGGCTAGCTCCTGCGCCAGCTGCGGGTCGATCCGCGCGGCCTGCGGCGGTAGCGACACGCGCTGCGGGCCAACCTGGGGTATAGCCTGTGCAGCGGGGTAAGCAGGCCAGGCTTCAGTAATCGTTGGAGTGACTGGCGTAGCACCTGGGTTCGTGATTGTTATCGCTTGCGTGGTGGCGCTGCCCAAGGGCAGTGTGAGCGCTAGCGTACTCGGCGTAGCCGACACCAGCGCCGATGCAGTGCGAGCCGATGTGTGGGGCGGTAGCATTGCTCCTACGAGCATCAGACCAACCAGGCCAAGCAGCCAGCGAACGTGGTAGAGCATATGGGCAGCTTCTCCGGTGTGGCGTAGGTGTGGCGCACAGCCAGCGCCCAGGCAGCATAGCATTGGGGGAAGGGCATGTCAAGGCCCGATGCTACGTCATGAACAATTCATCTACCTCAGCGCCAGCATTACCGCCTGCTCAAGCGTAAGTGCCTGACCCTGCGCCAACCAGCGCTGGAAGGCAGATGCGCCGCGCGCCGCCCGGGCCGCATCAAGCGCTGTTTCCAATCGGCCGCGCTCAAAATCGGTGAGCGCCGCACGCGCGCCTGAACGAATAGTGTGGGCGGCACCCATCAGCTGGATCGCAAGCTCGAAAAAACCTGTATGTACCAGGCCACGCGCCAGTGCCTCCAGCGATTGAGCGCAATCTTCATGCTTTTCGAGCTGCTTGCGCAGCTGCAAGCTCTGCCGGAAGTGCGCCAGCGCTAGCGTGAATTCGCCGCGCAGTAGCGCAAGCTCGCCCAGCACTAGCAATGTCTGGCTCAGGCCCTGCTTGTCGTCAACTTCCTGGCATAGCAGCTGGCTTTCTTCGCATAGCGCCTGAGCCGTGGCACGCTCGCGCCCCTGCAAACAGTAAGCATACGCCAGGCGGCGCTTGGCCGCTGCCACTCCTTCGGCGTCACCAGCAGTGCCATTCAGCACTACGCAGGTGGTAAAGTGTTCGGCAGCTGCATCGAGGTTACCCAGGCGCAGAGCAATTTCACCCAGGCCCATAATGGCGAAGCGTGTTGCTGTCTGGTCGCCAAGCGTGGCGCTGTGGTGCCGCGATTGCACGAAGTGCTCGCGCGCCTGCTCGAAATTGCCTTCCGAGCGCGTGAGAATACCGAGCATGGTATGAATTGCCGCCTCGGGCTGGCGATCGGGGAGCTGCTGGGCCAGTGCAAGCCCGTGCGCAAGCCAGCGCCGCGCCTGGGTAAAATCGTCGATCGACCAGGCCAGCACGCCCGCCGCGCGCAGCGCCTCGGCCCGAATATGAGCATCGCGCCCTGGTTCGCGGCCCAGTGCGGATTCCAGCCACTGCAACCCTTCGCGCGCAAAGCCACTGCGCCACCAGAAGCGCCACACGCCCCGGCCAACACGCAGCACGGTTTCGTATTCGCCCGCATCGAGCGCCCAGCGCAGCGCGGCCCGCACGTTATCGTGCTCGGCGACCAGGCAGCGCGACCAGCGCGCACCCTCGGGGCCGATAACTGCGGTTTTAGCCGCATCGGCCAGCGCAACCATATGGCGGGCATGGCGGGCCTGGATTACCGCCAGCTCCGCGCCTGCTGCCAGACGTTCATAGGCATACTCGCGAATGGTTTCGAGCATCGTCCAGCGCGGTTCGGGGGTTTCGTTCGCCAGTGGCATAATCAGGCTGGCATCCAGTAGGGCCGTCAGACCATCAACGATCGCCTCACCGCCAATCTGCGCCGCGGCTGACTCGTCGGCGCACACCGCCTCGGCAGCGGCGATCGTCCAGCCGCCAGCAAATACCGCCAGGCGGCGCAGCAGCGCCTGCTCGTGCGGAGCCAGCAGCTGGTAGCTCCAATCGATCGCCGCCCGCAGCGTCTGCTGGCGCTCCGGTACATCGCGCGGGCCGCCAGTAAGTAGCGGCAAGCGTTGCGCAAGCCGCGCCAGTAGCTCGGGCGGTTCGAGCAGGCGGGTGCGCGTGGCGGCCAGCTCAATCGCCAGCGGCAGGCCATCGAGCCGCCGACAGATCGCGCTGATCGCTTCAAGATCAAGCGTTACGGTTGTGCGCGCCGCCTGCGCTCGCTCGATAAACAGCGCAACCGCTGGCGCCTCGGCCAGGCGATCGGTTGGCGCGCCTGCTTCAGGCAACCTCAGCGGGGCCAGCAGGAAACGCCGCTCGGATAAAAGATGTAGGGGCGAACGACTCGTCGCCAGAATCGTCAGGCGCGGCGCGGCGATGAGCAGTTCTGCCGCCAAGGTCGCAGCGGCTGCCAGCACATGCTCGCAGTTGTCGAGGAGCACGAGCATGTGGCGTGGTGCAAGCGCGGCCAATACCTGCTCGTGCAGCGAGCGCGCATCGCCCTGTTGAACCCCGAGCGCCTGTGCGACGGCTGCCAGCACCAGCGCTGGCTCGCGCAACGGCGCGAGAGATACCAGCACCACGCCATCGCGAAAGTGCTGCGCATTCGCAGTGGCCGCATGCAGCGCCAGGCGCGTTTTACCCACGCCGCCCGGGCCAAGGATAGTAACGAGCCGCGTTGGCGCTGCGGCCAACAAACCTGCCAGCGCGCGTAGCTCATGCTCGCGGTCGATCATGCGTGTGTGCGGAATCTGGGCGGCCAGTGCTGGCGCAGTCGGTACGCGTTCGAGTGCGGGGCTATGCCGCAGTGTCGCGTAGAGCGCGGTCGTTTCTGCCTCGGGTTCAACCCCCAGCTCAGCCCCCAGCAGCGCGCGGCAGCGCTCGTACTGCGCCAGGGCGGCGGCGCGTTGGCCGGTATGCGCCAGCAAGCCCATCAGACGGCGGCACGCAGCTTCCGAGAATGGGTCGAGTTCGACCCAGCGGCGCGCATAGCGGCAGGCCAGCTCAGCGTCGTTCGCCCAACGCACGGGCACCGTCAGCCGTTCGAGTGCATCGCAAGCCTGATGGTGGAGCTGTTCGCGCACGAGTAGCGCCCACTCCTCAAATTCGGCGCTCACATTCAGTGGCAACGTTGCGAGAAATGCACCACGATATAGCGCAACCGCCTGCTCAAGCGCCCGCGTATCGCTCGCGCCAGCCTGGAACAAGCGGCGAAATTCGGCTACATCAAGACACATATTCGCATCAGGGGCAAGCTGCACGGTGTCGCGCGCGGCTCGCACCAGCGCCTCGCCCGCGTTAGCGGGCAGCTCACGCCGCAGGTTGAACAGCGCCTGGCTCAGGCTATGCCGTGCCGCAGCTTCTGGCTGTTCGGGCCAAAGCAGCCCGGCGAGCGTTGCACGATGATGCGCGCGCCCGCACTCAACTGCCAGGTATACCAGCAGCGCCAGCACCTTATCGTAGGGCAGACGCAGCGTCTCACCATCAACAGCCAGCTGTGCAGGCCCCAGTAAGCAGAGTTGCAGCTGTGCCAGGGCAGGTTGCGATTTCATCATGCCCCAAGCATAGCGCGAAATGCTTCTGTTATTGTCACCCTTTTGATGGACTTTTGATACTGCCCCTGTAGCATAGCGCTATGTGCCCGTGCGCTGGAAGCACTGAGTGGATGAGGATGTGGCTGTGGGAGATATTTGCTTCCAGCCTGGGTACATCTTTCGTGTATCAAAGCAATTGCTTCATTCCCCTGGGTACTTTCATGGGAAAGAGGTCAAGCCGTACAATACCGAGCCAAGGAGCCAATGCTATGTTATGGTTTACGATTGGCAGCGTACTAAGCGCGCTCGCTAGCTATATCGGCATCGCCGCCCTCGCCGCCTGGCGATTCACCACACCGCGCCGTCGCACGCCCAGCCCCGACCCTGCGACCGCAGGGCTACGTTTCGAAGACACCTGGTTCTCAGCGCGTGGCGAGCCAGTGACGATTGCAGCCTGGCACCTGCCCGCGCCCCAGGCTACCCGCGCGATTATTATCGCGCACGGGGTTGGCGGCTGCCGGGGGAAAGAATTCACTGTCGGCTCGCACCAGCTGCTCGAACATCTGGTTGAATGCGGCTTCACCGTGCTCGTGCTCGATCTGCGCGGCCATGGCGCAAGCAGTCCTGCGCCAATGACTTACGGCCTCAGCGAGCGACACGATGTGCTGGGCGCGGTCGATTGGCTCATGAAGCGCGGCTACGCGCCGGGCGCGATCGGCGTGCTGGGGATTGGGATGGGCGGGGTTGCGGCGATTGGCGCGGCGCATGCAGAACCAGCAATTGGCGCGCTAGTGCTCGATAGCGCCTATGCCGATTTTTCAGTCATGATCTGGCGGCACTTCCAGGCCTACAGTCGGCTACCACGCGCTTTTTTACCGGCAGCCTTAATCCTGGGACGTGTATTCACCGGCGCCTGGCTCGCGCGGCTGCACCCTGCCGCGCTGCTGCAAGCCCTAGGGCCACGGCCCGCTATGATCATCCACGCGCGTGGCGATGGTGTGGTGCCGATTGCGGATGCGCAGGCGTTGGCACACGCCAGCGGCGGGCTGCTCTGGCTTACCCATGGCAGCAGCCACCTTGGTTCATTCGCCGCCGACCCGCAGGCTTACTGCCAACGCATTGAGCAGTTTTTCAGCGCAGCGCTGGCGGAACCAGAAACCATGATCCTCAATCTAAATCAGGGCACAGCTTGGCATCGTGGCCAATCAGGCGCGCTGGCATGTATGCCGCGTTACTTTACCAAGGAATGTGTTTATGAAAGCAATCATGATTAAACACCATGGCAACCCCGATGTGCTACAGCTTGTCGAGGTGCCAGTGCCTGCGCCGGGCGATAACCAGGTATTAGTACGCCACATGGCAATTGGCGTTAACTTCGTCGATCTTCAGCACCGCACGGGCAGCCCGTATGCTATTGGGCTACCGCTTATCCCCGGCGTCGAAGCGGCTGGCATCGTCGTGCAGGTAGGTGCTCACGTTACCGAATTCAAGGTTGGCGACCGGGTGGCTTACGCCGGGTATATGAGCGGTGTGTACGCCGAATATGGCGTGGTGCCTGCCGCGCGGCTTGTCCCAGTGCCCGACAATGTAGATCTACCCTTGGCCGCCGCCGCACTTATGCAAGGCATGACCGCTTATATGCTCACACATGCCGTTTATCGTGTGCAGCCCGGCGATTTCGTGTTTATCCCTGCGGCAGCGAGCGGGGTCGGGCTGTATCTCATCCAGATGGCAAAATGGAATGGCGCCACCGTCATGGGCACGGTTTCCTCAGTCGCGAAGGCTGAACTGGCGCGCAAGGTCGGGGCCGATCATATGCTCTGCTACGACCAGGGCAATATCCTGGCCAGCATACGCGCCCTGACAGGCGACCAGGGCGCACATGTTGTCTATGATGGCGTGGGCCAGGCCACTTTCGACCTGAGCCTCGCGTTGTTGCGCCCGGCTGGCACACTCGCTGTTTTTGGCCTGGCAAGCGGTGCTGTGCCAGCATTCGATATAAATCGGCTGTCGGGGATTACCGGCGCCAATAGCAAAGGCTCACTGTTTCTCACCTGGCCCACGCTGAATGATTACACGGCACAGCGCAAGCACCTGTTGCAGTATGCGGGGGCAGTGCTCGGCGCGCTACGTGAAGGGCGGCTGCAAACCACGATTGCCGACGTGTTACCATTGGCCGAGGCCGCGCAAGGCCACCGCCTGCTTGAGCACCGCCAGGTTGTAGGCAAAATTGTATTAGTGCCCTAGCGCTATACCATGATGCCTGGTTGCTCTTCAGCGCGCTACTATGTATAGTGTACAAATAAATATAGCGTGCTATAGCCACAACAGGCGCTGGAATTACGAACAGCGCCTATTGTGCTGACCCGCCAGCTTGGCGCAAATCAGTCTTTCCTCTACAGCTACCAGCGATTGTGGGGACGGGAACACTAGCCCGTGCGGATGCCCATACCACACGCCCAACACCTACACGCGGGCCGCCACGATCCAAACACAGGCGATTACCTCCTTAATGCTATGGTACAATGCCCCACAGTACTCAGTGCTTCGGGAACTATCTATATGCCTGATTCGCGCATCTTCCTAAACCGCGCTAGCAGCACAGCGGCCCCGCCCGCCCAACCTAGCAGCAACCCACTAGCATTGCATCAGCTACTGCCGGGTTACGCACCAACACCGCTGCTCAGTGCGCCCCATCTCGCCGCGCGGCTCGGGGTGCGCGCAGTGCTGGTGAAAGACGAATCGGCACGCATGGAGCTGCCCGCCTTCAAGATACTCGGCGCATCATGGGCTAGCGCATGCGCGTTGGCGCGCCGCCTGGGCCAGCCCACCCTACACGCCGCCAGCCTTGCCGAGCTGCGCGACCAGATCGCGCCGCTACGCCCACTCACCCTGGCCGCCGCCACCGATGGCAACCATGGCCGGGCGGTTGCGCATATCGCGCGGCTATTCGGCCTGAATGCGCATATTTTCGTCCCCGAGGGCACTGCCCAGGCGCGAATTGATGCGATTGCCAGCGAAGGTGCGCAGGTAACGATTGTCCCCGGCGGGTACGATGCTGCGGTAGCTGCATCGGCGGCGCTGGCCGGGCCGCGCTGCCTGGTCATTTCCGACACGTCGTGGCCGGGGTATGAAGACACGCCGCGCGATGTTATTGCCGGGTATCGCACCATCTTCACCGAAATCGATGCCGAGCTGGTGCAGCGCGGTGAACCAGCACCCGATCTCGTCGTAGTTCAGATTGGCGTTGGCGCGCTGGCGGCGGCGGTGATACAGCACTACCGCGCTGCACCAGGCGGCCCGCGCATCCTCGGCGTCGAGCCAACCCAAGCCGCATGTGTGCTCGCCTCGCTCCAGGCTGGACACCTGGTAAGCATCCCCGCGCCACAAGACTCGATTATGGCCGGGCTGAATTGCGGCACGCCATCGCTCGTGGCCTGGCCGGATGTCTCGACTGGACTTGACGCCCTGATCGCCACCGACGACGAGTGGGCACGTAAAGCGATGCGCGCGCTGGCCCGCGATGGCATTGTGGCGGGCGAAACTGGCGCTGCGGGCGCGGCTGGCCTGCTCGACATTGTCGAGTCGGGCGATGGCGCTGCGCTGCGTGCCGCGCTTGAGCTTGGCCCCCACAGCCGCGTCTTGCTACTCTGCACCGAAGGTGCGACCGACCCAGAAGCCTACCAGCAGATCGTCACAGAAACAACGCCATGCGCACACGCCTCCTGATCGGCGCGCTGATGCTGGTCGCAGCGCTCGTTCTTCTGCCGCAATTCCTACCTGATTACGCGCAAGATTACGCCGCCGCACGCGCATGGTGGCAGGGCCGCGACACAAATACCCGCACCGCCGTCATTCTGGCTGAATGCTGCGCCGAGATCGCACCGCTATATGGCGGCATGCAAACCGCGCATCCGCCGTTCGCTACCTTGCTCGCCTTACCCTTCGCCTGGCTGCCCTGGCCGTATCCGCGCTGGATCTGGCTGGCAATTAGCTGGGCGTCAATTGTTGGCGCGTGGCAGCTGGGGAAAGTGAGTACCGCGACCTGCGCGGCGACTGCGCCGTTCTGGATTATTGCGCTGGGGCTAGGCACCCACGAGCCGCTGCTTTTTCTGCTGCTAATGCTTGCGCTGCGCTACGACAAGCTGCGACCCGATGTGGCTGGTGCGCTGGTGGGGCTGTGTGCTGCGATAAAAGTGTACCCGATTGTGCTAATCGGCGGGCTAGTCATCGCACGCCGCTTTAGGCCAGCACTGGCGGCACTAGCCGTCGGTATGGCGGCGTTGGTTATTTGCGAGCTGATGTTAGGTTTTGGGGTAACGATTGGCTGGCTACGCTTCGTTCCAACCAATACAAATTTTTATGTCGACCAGATCGACAACGGCTCGCTGGTTCGGCTGATACGCGCCGTGCTGCCTACTGTATCGCCAAGCATCGCTACCCTGGTCATTCTTGTGCTGCTTACACTTCCACTTATTCCCCGCCTACGCCAGGGCGATTGGTTACGCCCGCTGGTGACTGTAATGCTGCTTAGTTCGCCTCTGAGCTGGCGGCACTACATGGGGCTGGCCGCGCTCGACACATTGGGGGTGTTAGAACAGATTGCATTAGCAACCGCAGGTAGCCTGGCGCTGCTCATAGGCATGGGTGTGGTGCCGCCCGATAATATGGCACCGCTGGTGCAAAGTCCCCTGTTATTGGTGCTAATCTGGCGGTGGTATAGGGCGGCGCGGCCAAGCAGTAAGGGGCAACCGGCGCAAGAAGCTGAGTGATGACAACCGACGGCGGGCGACCGACGATTGGTGCGTGGTCAGTGGGCGGCGGCAGATGGCGGGGTAGCGGGTATGCGGGTACGCGCCAGCCAGGCAAACAACCCGAGCGTGAGGAATACGCCATAAAACGATGGCGTGAGTAGAAACAGCCCTGCGCCGGTATGCAAGTGGTTATACAGCCATGGCTGCCAATCGGTCCAGGCAGGCGGCCAGCACAGTAGCACTACTCCCGCCGCCAGCCATAGCAGCACACGCCGCTGGCTGGTTTGCTCGTACACCCGCAGCGCTGCGAGCAGTGGCAGCAGTAACACTACAAAGGTGTAGGTGCCATTCGAGGGCGAGAGCAACATCATCGCGCAGAGCCATGTGCCCGCACGCAGCTGCTCGGCTGGCTCGGTATCGGGGCCGCGGCTGGCCCAGGCACATACTGCCAACGCCGCCAGGGCACACCCCAGCACCAGCGCGCGCGCTAGAAGCGGCGCATTTGCCAGCGCAATACCATATTCATTTGGCATAAACATGCGCCCCCAGAAGCCAAACAGCGACACATTATGCTCGCCGAAATAGGGGTAATCGCGCCCAAAAACCACTTTGGTAAGGTAATTACTGTATGGTGCCGGGCCGTGCAGTAGCAGCGAAATTCCGACGATCGCCAGGCCCGCCACCACCCCGCGCCAGAGCGCTGCGCGCCGCCGCAGCAAAAAATAGCCGCCCAGCACAGCCGGAAATACCTTGATCAAGGCGCTGAGCGCGAGCAACATGCCAGCCAGCCAGGGCCGCCGCTTTGCCAGCTCAAAGCTGCCCAGCATAATCAGCGCCATGAGAATGCTTACCTGCCCTAGCTGGAGCGTGAGGCGCACCGGCGGCGCAACCACCACCAGCAGCGCGAGCACGCCCCAGTAGCGCCGGGCCAGCACCGAACGGCTGGCTCGAATGCAGAAAGCGATCAGCGCGGCCAACATCAGCACATTCAGGCCGAACCAGATCAGCTGGCCGGTACGCAGCGGTAGCCAACCCAATGGCGCCAGCAGGTAAGCAAACAGCGGTGGGTAAATATACATATTGGGCTGCTGCCGACCCTGTATCAGGAAATACGGGTCGCCGTGTTGCACAACCGAAGACGCGCCACGCCAGTATGTTTGAAAATCGTCGGGTGCGGGTGCCAGCGTAAATCCCACCAGCGCCACCCACAGCAGCGCCAACACCAGGCACACGCGGTTAAGCTGCCGCGCCCGCTGTTCTGAGACTGCCTGCCGGGGCTTACTAGGAAGCGCCACGCGCTCCCCTAATACCGATGGCGCTTTGTTCATCGCCTTACCCTTGCTCGGCGCTCTTCGCCTGCGCAAAAGCCCCAGCCGCAGGCGCAGGCTCACGGCGCGGCCCACCGGCGATCATCCAGGCCGCCAGCAAATGGCCGCACAATATCCAGGGCAGCAACACTAGCGATGTCCCATTCGCCAGATCAAGCTGCATTGGCCCTTGCAACACGCCCGCCAGCGCAAGCCCGGCGAGCGTCCAATTATCGGCGCGCGGGCGCAATGTGGGCATCAGCGCAACCATGCTGTAAAAGCTGGTTTGCGGGAAGGCTCCTGCCGACAGCCACCACTGCCAGCCGCCGCGCCGACTGCGATACCACAACAATGCAGCGAGAGCAAATAGAAGAATGCTCGGCCCCTGCCATGCACCCATCTGCAAAATGCGTGCCCGATAGGCGGGCAACGATGCGAGCCACTGGTCCCAAATACCTGGGTTCACGAGGGTTGGCGGCAATGCCAGCAGCAGCGTACCGAGCACAATCCCGCCCCAGAGCTGCATACGCTGCGGCGATTGGCGATCGGCCCACAGCAGCCACAGAACGGGTACGAGTGCGGCCTGCGGCTTGGTTAACGCCCAGGCTAAGGCCAGCCCCCACAGCCAGCCACGCCGATCGGCACGCGTGGCCGCCCATACCACGAGGATCGACATGAACGTGCTCTGGCCTTCCACCAGATGCAAAATCAATGGCGACCAGCAGATCAGCAACAGCTGCGAGGGGCGCTCTTTACGAATCAGCCACCACCACAGCGCTAGCTCCAGCAGTGTCCATACGTAATACCCGGCACCACCGAGCGGCACAAACAGCGCCAGCCAGGGTAGCGCAGTTGGTGGGTAGGCAAACGCGCCCGGCCCAAACGAGCCAAATGTCGGCGATGCCAGGCGTTCATACGGACTCTGGCCGTTCAGCCATGCCTGCGCACCGGCCATAAAAATATCCCAGTCGATCTGAAAGATCGAACGTAACAGCTCGAACATGGTGCTACCTCGCCTCTTCCACTACTGAGCGCGGCCACACGGTTACCAGTGTAGCGATATAGCCACACAGCAGCACCCACACCCCCACCGCATGGAAATGTACCCACGGCGGCATTTGCTGCAATAGGAAAGCGCGCTTCAAGTTCGCAAATACTAATTCGGCTGGGAATAGCGAGAGCAGCAGCGCGATAAACACTAATCCCAACGCCCAGCGCCGCCACGGGCCAGGTCGTAGGCGCACTTGCTGCCAAATGTAGGCGAATGGCATCAGCAGAAAAATAAACGAGTGATCCCAGCTAAGCGGCGAAAGCAATGCAATTGCACTCAGGCCCAGAGCGTAGTCGGCGGTGTAATCGGTTTGCGCACGCCTGCGCCAGAACACCAGCGCCAGTATTCCGCCTGCGATCCCATACAATAGCAGGCGCGTGGGTAGCTCAAATTGCGGCGCGTTGAAAAACGGGCGCACCTCATCGCTACCAACAAACAGACGCATACTAATGGTAGCAAGTGAGGCATTGCGCGCGTTTGGCATCCAGGTGGCAGCATTCGCAGGCGCAACCTGGCTAAAATATTGGGCCCATTGCAGCGGGTTCACCGCCATCTGTGCAGCCAGAAGTGCCAACATACACAAGGCCGCACCGCCGAGCACGCGCCAGCGCCCGCGCAACAGCGCCAGCCCAAGAAATAACGCCGGGTAGATCTTCAGCATGGTGGCCGCACCTACCAGCACACCCGCCAGCCAGGGATGGCCGCGCCGCTCGCACCACCATGCACCGGCTAGTAAGCCCAGCAATAAAATCGTAAACTGACCAACATGCAAGTGCTGCCACACCGGGTACCAAATTAAGATCAGCAGCAGCACGAACCAGCGCCAGGGGCCGTGTAACGGTAAATCAAGCTCGTCCATAAACAGCCAGAGTAGCGCAAACAGTAGCGCCACGCTGCCCAGCGTCCAGATCAACGTCGCCGCCGGGAAGGATAGTAGTGCCAGCGGCGCAAACAGCAGTGCCGTCAGCGGCGGGTGCACATTCAGGCGCATGCCTACGCCATATTCTTCATGCACACCCAGCGCTGCTACCTCGGCAGGCGTAATTGGCGCATAGATATCGCCACCCGCCCACAGGCGCTGGGCCGCAATAAAATCCTGCTGAATATCCATACCGCTTGAGACAATTTCGGCCCAGGAAAAGAGCACCTGCAAAACGCCTAATACGGCAAGCAGCGCAACGAGCACCCACAGCACGTGCGGGCGTATCCGTGGCTGGTTCCTAACCTCGGACTGAGGAGTAAGTGCAACTGTTTCTTTCATAGTGCCACAATCGACTGACATATTCGTTTGACTTATGGTACAAAGGCCAGCCGCATATATGCTTCGCTAATATACACCCATAGCAGCGCATTTACGCTCAAAATAATCGGCGTAACCCAGCGCGAACGCCCCCAGATAGCCAGCTGAATGAAGAGCGGGAAGATGATTGTAAATCGGCGAAGAATACCCATATACGGCCACAGCGGATACACGATCGATAAATTCATTAGCAGCAAAACCAGGCTGTAAATGGCATACGAGCGGCGGGCGCGGAAAATGGTATAGATCACCATCACAACCGCTACGGCCATAAGATATGTATTGAAAACCAGGTAAAAATATGGCCGGGCGCGGATTTGCTCGATCGCAAGCAATAAGTTTTCCCAGGGCCAGCTGAAATATTCGCCCCAGGTATCGCGATACGAAGGAGTGACTAATAAGCTATCAATTAATGAAAAGGGGTTACTCAGTGAAAACGAAGCATCACCCAGACTCGCACGATACACGAGGTAGCTCAACAGGCCCAACGGTACGAGCGCAATTCCAACCAGCGGCAGCAGCAACGGGTGCCATTTGCGCGCGCGCAAGTTATCGCGCTGCTGCTGCCATAGCTCCCATAGAAGTGGAAGCATAACCACAACACCAGGCTGCTTGGTAAGCGCAGCACCGGCGCCGGCCAGGCCAGCCAATACCCAGCGCCCGCGCCGCGCCGCATAAAAAGCCCCCACCACGCACAAGAGCAACAACGACTCGGTGTATGGCAGCAGAAATGAAAAGCCTAATGGGCTACCAATTAAGAACACTGTTGTACGCTGCGCAATCGCCACATCGTAGTCGAGCAGCACCAGCTTATACAGTACAGCCAGCATACACACACAGCATACTTGTGCAATCAGCCAGCCAGCCAGCGCGTAGTTGCCCCCAAGTACACGCCCGACAATTGCCATGAGCAATGGGTAGAGTGGATGAAAAGCGGTGCTACCCTCGCGGTACGCATAGCCTTGCTCGGCAATCCCCATATACCAATAGGCATCGTAGCGCACCGTAGGCCATACCAGAATGCGCTCAAGCCACGCGCCAAGCGATACACCCGTAGGCCACAAACCAATTGTTGCCTCAATCGGTGATTTTGGAAATACCGAAGAAACCCAGGCCCCCCAGATCGTAAACAATAATCGATAGCCTAAAAAGAGCTTCAGCGCCCACAGCCACGCCTGATCGCGCGTAGCCAGCCAAGCCCGCGCCCGCTCCCAAATGCCTGTATGTGTATGTTCCTGTGCGATCGAGCGCCGCATGCCTTCGTTCCTTTTAAATTGAAGCTAACAATACTACCCTGCGCTTACATCTGTTCTTGCGCGAATGTCTTCCCCACACCATGTCTAATTCGGTGAGCAATCCATCCTTGCCATATCGCAACGACAATGAGTGGAAGCAATACCATGAGCCAGAATATAACAACCGTGCTGGGCATTCCCAAAATCGACCAGAGCCACGACACGCTAGCCCCAATAATGGACAATGGGCCACCGATTGCCACCCAGCACAAGAGAAGTGGCAGCGCCGAGTAGAGATCTGAAAGTGGAAAAAAGACCACCTGTGCAGCAGCAATACGCGCCCACCACGGCAATTTCCAGCATGCTGCTACTACGAGCAACCCCAGAGGCAGTAAGCTTGGCGGATGCACAATAGTCTGATAAATGCGGACTTGATCAAACCAAGCTTGAAGCCAGCCCGGCTGTAATACAAATGCCATACCCCACAGGCTCACGCTAGCCCCTACGAACCACCACAGCGCACGGCGGTGTGCGACAACCGCCCATACCAACCCGGCAAGCGCAAAAAACAACCCATTTTGCGGCTTTAAAATAAGCAAAGCGGATAGCAATCCAACAATATCAGCACGTTGCGCTTGAATGGCTATCACTAACCCCACCGCCAGACCAAACCAGATCAGCGTAGCCTGCCCCATCACCACACTACGATGAAACGGCATAAATAGAAATGGCAACGCTACGAGGCGATACCATTGCAACTTCAAACGCAATACGCTCAGCGATCCCAGGATGCCAGCGCCTATCCATAAACTCACCGCGATACCAAATGGTAGTAACGAAAGTGGCACCAGTATAAGGAGTAAAGGCAGTGGGTACGCAACACCAGCTTTGGCGAATGGCGCATTCCAATGTTGCATAAGCGCGCGTGTAGCATCATCGCCATAAGGCGAAATCCCGGCCCGAATCTGCTCTCCACCAAAATAAAGTGGGTAAAAATCCACTCCAAGCCGCGAATCATTCGCTAGCAACACAATCCATAGTGCAATAATCGGTACTGCCACTACCAGATAAATAAACGCATTATCGCTTAAGATAAGCCTTGTACGTTGTGCATTCATGTTATAAAGAACTCGCTCGTTTATAAATACTATAGATACCTATGGTCTTATACAAATAAAATGCAGACCCTGGAATAACCGAACTATATATTCCCCAATCTGCTGGTAACCCACCAACAATAATATACTCAGGATTGTAGGCTAGCGGCTTATAGTCTATCGGTTGCTCAAAATCGCCCCCAAAAATGCGCTTAATTAGTTCAATATGCGTCTGATCTGGTGGAAAATGATATGGCCGATCTAAAAAAAACATTATTTCGCTATTATATGTTTCTATTAATCCCTCTTTTTCTGGTTGCCGATTAAAAAAATCTGCAACTTCTACAGCAGAAGTATTAAATTGATATGTAACTTCTTTATAGATAGTAATCATTGTCACTGGTACAGTCATTGCAGCAAAGCAGGTGAGTGCGATACTTCTCAGTGCAAAACGCGAAAATCCTTTCCCTATAAACACACCAGCTGCGCTATCGATAATTCCAGCCAGGTTAGCCCCGCTATACCATTGCACAAACATATGAGCAACAAACATACTTCCCAAGAAAAAAGCAGGAAATAAATACCGCTCATCTCCTGAAGATAGCAGCGCGTACCACGCTAACCAACTACCTGTCAAAGCAATAAGCGACCACTCAATGACATGAACAAAAATTATATGTTGATGATGTGTCCGCTCACGTAATATCACTCGTATTGCCCATGCTAAACCAGCTATTGTGGGTAAAGCAAATAAAGCAACTCTATACAATGTATTCACACGCACCTGAGGAACGAATACAAATGCTGTAACATAATATAGATCAGTAAGCTGCGCCTTTGGTAAAGTGTGGCCTACCAAAAACCAGCTCTGTAACCATATGAGTAGTTGCCAACATATTAGCGAGCCAATACCACTAGCAATTGCCAAAGCAAAATAGTCTTTTCGGCGATAGAGCAGCCCTGCCACACCCATACTTGCGATTGCAACAGCCCAAAACGGTAGCAGCTGTGCTTTTGTACACAGCGCCACGCCCCAGGCGAAACTCGTACCCAATATAAACCAGTACGATCTTTTGAATGCTACCCAGAGGCAACAATAGCCTGCCATAATGCATAGCATCATTACTGGCTCGGCAAGCACCTGGCGACCAACAAGTAGCGGATGAAGCTGACGATGCATTGGAGTCAGCAACAGTAATACTAGCATTACCTGAGCAACAGGGCGAGAATAGAGTTGTGTTACCAACCATAACAATAATACCAGTGCAACCAGCATACAGATCGCAATGGGCAAGCGGCCTTGCCATAATCCTACCCCAAACCATCTAAAGCTCAACGCAACCAGGCGTGTGGTAGGGAAAGCCGCCTCTAAGCCAGGTGGTGCCAATTCTCCATTCAGCAAACGCCCGTAAAAGCCGCGCTCGACCCAGATGCGTGCCACCATCAGCGTCCACCCCTCGTCCCACCAGGGATTCGCTGCGCCTAATCTCCATAACTCGCCAACCAAAATCACTAAAGCAGTCAGAACCGCCCACAGATACTTGCTAAAACGTACCTGAAGTGTCTTTGCTACGGTTTTCCCCGCAGAAATATGCATCAACTTACTAGAAGTCATCTCATAAATACCAACGGAGCAGAATGATGATGCAGGCAAGATGGACGAAGCCCTGAAAGTTGTACGCGTAATACTCATATCGCACCACAATTCGGCGGAAGTTTTGCAACCAGGC
>WBZP01001537.1_pt1 | contig 28000 bp, 26 predicted proteins | sample 5204301 | NCBI WGS metagenome assembly WBZP01 (sample SAMN12412401, study PRJNA552823) | activated sludge metagenome | isolation source: activated sludge from nitrification reactor of wastewater treatment plant... | place: USA: Pennsylvania | collected 2017 | reverse complement strand
CGCCCACACATCGGACTCGCCGGCGACGGGTTGCGGATCCCCCATGCCGACCCCGTGCCCCTGACCCCCGGCGCCCGGTCGGTGCCGACCCGCCCACCCCCGCCCGCCTGCGCCGACCGTCCTCGGACGGCCAGCGTTGGGCGCGCCCAACGCAGGGAGTCACCACACCGTGAACGCTGAGCCCGCCGTCCTGTCCGAGAATCGAGGGCGGGTCGCCCTCCTCACGCTCAACCAGCCGAAGACCTTCAACGCCCTCAGCGATGCCCTCATGCTCGGGCTCATCGATGCCCTCAAGGCCGCCGACGCCGACCCCGAGGTGTACGTCATCGTCGTCACCGGGAATGACAAGGCCTTCTGCGCCGGCGCCAACCTGCAGGAGTTCGTCCCGCTCATGGAGACCAACGTCATGCAGGACCGCACCGTCGACCTGCTGTTGCGCCAGCTCGACGTGACCCGCAAGCCGGTCATCGCTGCGGTCCGCGGCCTGGCCCTCGGTGGCGGCTGCGAGGTGGCGCTGGCCTGCGACACGATCGTCATCGCCGAGTCGGCGAAGATCGGCGTGCCCGAGGTGAGCCTCGCCGTGATGCCGGGTGCTGGCGGCACCCTGCGGTTGGTCCACGCGATCGGCAAGGCCAAGGCCATGAAGATGATCCTCACCGGTGTGCCGGTCGGTGCCGCACAGGCCGTCGCCGACGGGATCGCCGCGGAGCTGGCGCCCGACGCCGAGTGCCTGGACCGGGCCATCGCGCTGGCCGAGGCGATGGCCAAGAACGGGCCGCTGGCCATCCGGCTGGCCAAGGATTCCGCGAAGCGGGCCTTCGACATGCCCCTGCCGCAGGCCATCGAGCACGAGCGGAGCAACTTCTTCGCGGCGATGCACACCGACGACTGCCACGAAGGCGTGGCCGCGTTCAACGACAAGCGCAAGCCCACGTTCGTGGGCAAGTAGGGGCCGGCCACCGGCCACCACGGGTCGTCCGGGGCCGCACCGGTTCCGGAGGGAGCACAGCGTCGCCGACAGCGCCGTCGTCCGACACCGCGAAATCAGCGAGCGCACACCGTGCGCCATCAGGAAAGTCAGCCACGCCACCAGTCACCCGCCAGAAAGACAGCCGAGATGAGCATTGACTATCAGTCCCCATGGATGAACACCGAACTCAAGTTGCTGCGCGAGATGGTGCGCAACTTCCTGGAGACCGAGTCGGTCCCCAATCAGGAGAAGTGGGCCAAGCAGGGGTTCATCGACCGGGACTTCTGGAACAAGGCCGGTGACCTCGGCCTGCTCGGCGTCAACATCCCCGTCGAATACGGCGGCGGCGGCGGCACGTTCGCCGAAGAGGTCGTGGTCACCGAGGAATGCGCCCGGATCGCCGACGACGCCTGGCTCTACAGCGTGCACACGACGATCGTCATGCCCTACTTCCTGCACTTCGGCACCGAGGAGCAGAAGCAGAAGTGGCTGCCGCCGCTGTGCAGCGGCGAGGCCGTCGGCGCGATCGCGATGACCGAGCCGGACGCCGGCTCGGACCTGCAGGGCATCCGCACCACCGCGGTTCGCGACGGTGACGACCTCGTCATCAACGGGTCCAAGACGATGATCTCCAACGGCACCCACTGCGGGCTGCTCGTGCTCGTCGCGCGCACCAGCGACGCACCTGGCGCCAAGGGCATCTCGCTGGTCATCGTCGAGACGACCGACGACCTGAAGGGCTTCGAGCGGGGCCGGGTGCTCGACAAGGTCGGCCTCAAGGGTCAGGACACCCGCGAGCTGCACTTCACCGACTGCCGGGTGCCGGCAGCGAACATCCTCGGTGGCGTCGAGGGCCAGGGCTTCATCCAGCTGATGACCCAACTGCCCACCGAGCGGCTCGCGGTCGGCATCACCTCCACGGCCAGCGCCGAGTATGCCGTCGAGCTGACCACCCGCTACGCCAAGGAGCGCGAAGCCTTCGGCAAGCCGCTGCTGGCGCTGCAGAACACCCGGTTCGTGCTCGCCGAGTGCGCGACCGAGGCGTATGCCGCGCGCTGCTTCCTGGACCACCTGATCCAGAAGCAGCTCGACGGCACGCTCACCGCCGCCGAGGCCTCGATGGCGAAGTACTGGATGTCCGACACCCAGAACCGGGTCATCGACCGGTGCATGCAGGTCTTCGGCGGCTACGGCTATATCCGTGAGTTCCCCATCGCCCGGATGTGGGCCGCGGCCCGCGTCGCCAAGATCTACGCCGGTGCCAACGAGGTCATGAAGGAACTCATCGCCCGCTCGCTCTGACGTCACCCGCTAGGTCTGCAGCTGCGCCGCCGGCCGCTCGGCGACGAGGATCATCGTCCCCGGGATGAGCCGGCCGCGCAGGGCCGACCAGCCGCCCCAGTCCTGCTCGTGGCCTTCCGGCCACTGCGGCTCGAGCAGGTCCACGAGGGTGAGGCCGGCGCCGACGACGGCACGCACCCGGTCACCGATCGTTCCGTGGTGTTCCACGTATGCCGCGGCGCCGTCGGCGGCCTGCTCGACGTATGGGGTCCGGTCGAAATAGGAGAAGCGCACCGTCAGACCCTCCGGTCCGGGGTCGTCGGGGAAGGACCACCGGAACGGGTGCGTCAACGACCCGACGAACCGCCCGCCGGGGCGCAGCACGCGGCATACCTGGGTGAGGACCTGCTCGGTGTCGGCGACGAAATTGAGCACCCCGTATGCCGTGAACACCACGTCGAACGACCTGTCGGCGAAGGGCAGCCGCCGGGCGTCGCATTGCACCAACGGGATCGGTGGCCACGCGCGCGCGGCGTCGATCGCCGCGGCGCGGTGCAGCATCCCGGCCGACAGGTCGCTGGACACCACTCGGGCGCCCTGATTGCGGGCCCACCGAGCACCTTGGGCGGCCCCGCCGCCGATCTCCAGGACATCCCGGTCGGCCAACGGCCCGAGCAGGCCGAGCAGTTCCTCGCTCAGCCCTTCCGGCCCCCACACGAGGTCGTCGTCGCCGAGGAAGGCGCCGTGCTCGGCGTAATAGTCCGGGGCCTGTGCATCCCACCACCCGCGGTTGGCTCGCACGCTCTCGAGGGCTCCGGCCTCCCGGCGCAGCGCCAGCAGCTCAGGGCCGTCGGGCTCATCGCGATCGCTCACGGCGTCATTGTCACCCGGGTGATGGGGCGCCGCCGCTCGGGATCTGGGGCTGCCGCGCGTCCGCGGCAAGCGTTTGCTTTGACCGTGCCGGAGCGGGACCGGTAGCCTGACCCGGTGCCCTCCGGGGTACCGTTGGATGCTGCCTGGTCATCGGTAGCCCACAGCGACCACAAGTCCATTTCCTGCGGGCCGCCGGTCCGCGGCATATATCCCTGTCCACCAACGGAGTTCCTACTACATGACCATCTCTCCGGTCGCAAAGACCGCCCCTCAGGTAGCCATCAACGATATCGGCTCCGAGGAAGACCTGCTCGCCGCGATCGACGCGACGATCAAGGATTTCAATGACGGCGACATCGTCGAAGGTCGCATCGTCAAAGTCGATCGGGACGAGGTCCTGCTCGACATCGGCTACAAGACCGAGGGCGTCATCCCCTCGCGTGAGCTGTCCATCAAGCACGACGTCGACCCCAGTGAGGTCGTCTCCGTCGGCGACGAGGTCGAGGCCCTGGTCCTGCAGAAGGAGGACAAGGAAGGTCGGCTGATCCTGTCCAAGAAGCGCGCCCAGTACGAGCGCGCCTGGGGCACGATCGAGAAGGTCAAGGAGGAGGACGGCGTCGTCACCGGCACCGTCATCGAGGTCGTCAAGGGCGGCCTCATCCTCGACATCGGCCTGCGCGGCTTCCTGCCCGCCTCCCTCGTCGAGATGCGCCGAGTCCGCGACCTGCAGCCCTACGTGGGCAAGCAGATCGAGGCCAAGATCATCGAGCTGGACAAGAACCGCAACAACGTCGTCCTGTCCCGCCGGGCCTGGCTCGAGCAGACCCAGTCGGAGGTGCGCACCACCTTCCTGCGGGAGCTGCAGAAGGGCCAGGTCCGCTCCGGCGTCGTGTCGAGCATCGTCAACTTCGGTGCCTTCGTCGACCTTGGCGGGGTCGACGGTCTGGTGCACGTGTCCGAGCTGTCCTGGAAGCACATCGACCACCCGAGCGAGGTCGTCGAGGTGGGCCTGGAGGTCACCGTCGAGGTGCTCGACGTGGACATGGACCGCGAGCGGGTGTCGTTGTCGCTCAAGGCGACCCAGGAAGACCCGTGGCAGCACTTCGCGCGCACCCACGCGATCGGCCAGGTCGTGCCGGGCAAGGTCACCAAGCTCGTGCCGTTCGGCGCGTTCGTGCGCGTCGACGACGGTATCGAGGGCCTGGTGCACATCTCCGAGCTCGCCGAGCGGCACGTCGAGCTGCCCGAGCAGGTCGTCACCGTCGGTGAGGACATCTTCGTCAAGGTCATCGACATCGACCTGGAGCGGCGGCGGATCTCGCTGTCGCTCAAGCAGGCCAACGACGGCACGGTCGGGGTCGCCGAGTTCGACCCGACGCTCTACGGCATGGCCGCCGAGTACGACGAGCAGGGCAACTACAAGTATCCCGAGGGCTTCGACCCGGAGACCAACGAGTGGTTGCCCGGCTTCGAGACGCAGCGCGAGCGGTGGGAGAAGCAGTACGCCGAGGCACACTCCCGCTGGGAGGCGCACAAGGCCCAGGTCGAGGCGGCCGCGAAGGCCGACTCGGAGGCCGCGGTCGCGTCCGGAGAGGTGCCGTCGTCCTACTCCTCCACCGGCGCGGAGTCGGCCCCGGCCACCGGCACCCTCGCCTCCGACGAGGCGCTGGCCGCGTTGCGGGAGAAGCTCACCGGCAACTGACGCAGGGTCACGACGAGGGGGTATGCCGCCCGGCATACCCCCTCGTTCGTCCCTCGATCTGAAGGCAGCCCGCTTAGTGGTTCAACGCGGCGAACAGCCCGCGCTGACGTCGGTACATTCTGCGGAACTGCGCATACATCGGCTGGTATGCCGCGTGGGCACCAGGGTCGGGCACGAAGGTGCGGTCCACGGGGACCGCCGCAGCGGCGTCCGCGTCGGTGAGGACGCCGAGCGCGAGGCCGGCGACGAGTCCGGCGCCGCGCAGTTGGGCGGTCACCGGGTCGGCGACCCGTTCGATGTGCCGATCGAGCACGTCGGCGTGCACCTGGCACCACAACTCGCTCTGCGCGCCGCCGCCGAGGATGCGGATCGGGTCCAGACGCCGACCCACGAAGCGCTCGACGTGCTCGTGCAGCCATCGGGTGTTGTAGGCGACACCTTCGAGCACGGCCCGCACCAGGTGCGCCCGAGTCGTCGCGAGCGACACATTGTGCCAGCCCGCCCGGGCCTTACGATCGTCGACCGGTGACCGAAGCCCGGACAGCCAGGGGGTGAACAGCGCTCCACCACAACCCGGTTCGGCACTGGCTGCTAATTCGTCGAGGTCCGCGTAACTCCCGCCGAAGATCTGGTCCCGGGCCCAGGCCAGGCAGACGCCGGCGGTCTCGTGGTTGTTGGCCAGGTAGTACCGATCCGGACGTAGGCCCGGGACCGTGGCGATCGAGTGCAGGACGTCGGTCTTCTTGCCTGGCATGGGACAGGAGATCCACGCGGTGGTGGAGATCGCGACATGGGCCTGGTAGTCGGCGGTGGCGCCGGAACCGATGGTGGCGGTGAGCAGGTCGGTCGTCCCGGTCACGACGACGGTGTCGGGTGAGAGCCCCAGGTCGTCCGCCACGGAGGGCAGCACCGGGCCCACGATGGACCCGGTGGGCACGAGGGGCGGGAGCCGGTCGGCGGCGACCCCGCTGAGCGCCACGAGTTGCTCGTCGTAGGCCAGCCGGGTGGGATCGCGATTGTCGGTCAGCCACGCCAGGGTCATCGAGTTGTGGGTCGCGGCGGGCTGCCCGCTGAATCGCATCGTCAGGTAGTCGACCGGTTCGAGGAACCAACGGGCGGCCGCGGCGACGTCCGGCTCGTCGCGCTGCACTGAGAGCATGTGCGCGATCGGGTCGCCGCCGTTGGGGGAGGGCGCGCCCGCCGTGCGGCGTATCCAGGTGAACGCCCTGCGCGGGTTGTAGCCGACCATGGGGCCGCCGATGAACGCCTTGGTGTAGCGGGCACCGCGAGTGTCGAGGAAGGTGCGGGCCGCCCCGACCGGCAGCCCGCCCGCATCAACGGGCACGAGGCTGCCCCACTGGCCCGTGACGGCCACAGCGACGACACTCACGGGGTCGACGACCCCGGACGCGAGGGCGGCCCGAGCCGACTCGCAGACCAGCCGCCACCATTGCCCGGCGTCCTGCACCGCGGCGCCGTCCGGCAGACATACGGTCGCCACCTGCCGCGCCGCCGCCCACCGCAGCCGTCCGTCGAGGGTGACGATGGCGACCTTCGGTCCGCCGGTGCCCAGGTCGACGACCAGGGCGTGGTCCGCCCCGCGGGACGAGGCGTTCACCGGTCGGCGGGCACGGACTGTTGGGCATCCATGAGCTGGGTCATCACCGACGTGATGAACATGCTCGCCGCAGGGGTGAGCCCGCCGGGCACGCCGCCGTAGAGCGCCGCCGACTTCGGCGGCGTGCCCTGACGCTCCCGGGCGTATGCGACCGCCGCGGCGAGGTCGTCGTGGAATCGCTCGACGACGCCGGGCTGCAGCTGCGGCCCGGTCACCGCGAGGTGCAGGGCGTCCGGGTACTGCAAGCCATTGAGTCGCCAACCTCGTTGACGCAGAGCGTCGTTGACGTGATAGATGTGCACGTCGTCGGAGCCGAAGGCCACGACGAAGGGGGAGTCACCGATCACTCGCAGGCCCGGGGTGGCGATGACGACGGCACGCAGCCGCTGCGCCGTCGCGTGTAACGCCGCGGAGCGCGCGGCATACCCTCGCCGGCCGGTCGTGACCATCGCCGACCAGGTCGCGGCGAGCAGGCCGACCGAGCGTGAGCCGGCGAGGCCGGGGGAGTAGTATTTCCCGCCCGACCAGTCCGGCACCCGGAAGTAGGCGCGGTTGCGCAGGGCGATGTCGCGGAAGAGGACCGTCGAGGTGCCTTTGAGTCCGTAGCCGTACTTGTGGGTGTCGGCCGAGATACTGCTCACCCCGGGCAGGCGGAAGTCGAAGCGGCGCAGTCCAGGGGTGTCCTCGGGCAGGAAGCCCAGGACGAAACCGCCCAGGCAGGCATCGACGTGCAGCCCCACCCCCAACGCTGCGGTGCGCGCCGCGATCTCGGGGATCGGGTCGACCGTGCCGTAGGGGTAGTTCCCTGCCGATGCGACGACGACCGCGGTGTCCTCGTCCACGGTCGCGAGCAGCGCCTCGGGATCCACGAGAGTCGTGATCGGGTCGACCGGAACGACGGTGAGCCCCATGCCGAACAGGTGCGCGGCCTTCGCGAAGGCCGGGTGTGCGGTCTCCGGCTTGACCAGGGTGGGCCGGCTGACGCCGCGGGCCTGGGCGGCCTCGCGGTAGCACAGCATCGCGTGCAGGATGCTGTCGGTGCCTCCGCTGGTGACCAGCCCGGCTGGTGTGCTGCCCTCGATCGCCTCGGCATGGAAGGTGTCCAAGGCCATCGCGATGATCTCACCCTCGAAGCGGGTGGCGCTCGGGCACATGTCCCGTTGCAGCGCGTTCTGGTGGCTGAACAGGGTGAACGCCTCGCCGAGGAAGGCGTAGTGGTCATGGTCGCCGTGGTAGATCGTGCCGGAGCAGGTCCCCTGAGCCCACGTGGCGTCCTCCTCCGCCGCGAGCTCGGTCAGCTCCGCGAGCACCTCGGCGCGAGCACGGCCGTGCTCCGGGAGCTGACGTTGCACGGGGAAGCGGTCCCGATAGGGGAATGCGTCGAGCAGGTCTGCCATGAATCCAACCTACCCACCGGCCGACGCACCGAGCCGCTAGCATCGGCCCGTGCAGTCCGGTGTCACCTGGTCAAGCCCGTGGTCGTCGACCAGTGGCGAGGTGCACGTCCAAGGCCACCGCGGGGCCCTCGGCCTGGTGCCGGAGAACACCTTGCCGTCGTTCCGTCAGGCGATCGAAATCGGTTGTGCCGGCGTGGAGTTGGATGTCAGGCTGAGTGCCGACGGTCAGCTGGTCGTGTGGCACGACCCGACCCTGCTCGCGGCGAAGTGCACCTTCACCGGGCGGGATCTCACGGATGCCCGGGTCGATGACCTCAGCCTGGAGCAGCTGCGCACCGTCGACATCGGTCGTCGCACGCTCGCCGCATACCCCCGCCAACGGAGTGTGCCGCAGTCTCGCATCCTCACCCTCGGCGAGCTCTTCGCGGCCGTGGCGCCGGAGCACCCCGAGCTGTCCTGGACCGTCGAGGTCAAGGTCGACCCCACCGATCCTCGGGAGGTCGTCACCCGTCGGAAACTCGTCGAGGGGGTCGTCGCGGCGATCCACGACGCCGGGGTGGCGGATCGTGCTCTGCTGCACTCCTTCGACTGGGCGGTGCTCGAGCTCGGGCGCGAGCTGGACCCATTACTGACCCGCTCGGCCCTGGCCATCGTCGGGCTGACTTACGGGCCGGGCAGTCGCTGGCTCGGCTCGGTGCGTTTCGAGGATCACCGAGCCGATCTGGCCGCTGCGGCGGCCGCCGCCGGCGTGAGCGTCCTTGCCCCCTACTACCTCTCTTGCACCACCGACCTCGTCGCCAGAGCCCACGAGCTGGGGTTGTCGGTGCTGGCCTGGACGGTGAACACGCCGGCCGAGCTGCAGCGGATGCGCGCGATCGGTGTCGACGCCGTGGTGACCGACTACCCGGATATCGCGGTGCCACTGCTGCACGATGACCCGAGCCGGATCTGACCGGTCTGCGCGACTGCGGTTCCGGTTCTGGGCCCGTCGTGTGGCGCAGGTCATAGCGTCGGGCCACAATGGTCGGTCATGAAGACCGCATGGAGAGAGTTCAAGGCATTCGCCATGGGCGGCAACATGATGGACCTCGCCCTGGGGTTCATCATCGGCGCGGCGTTCGCGGCGATCGTCGAGAGCCTGGCCACCAACGTCATCATGCAGTTGGTCGCGGCACTCTTCGGTAAGCCCGACTTCAACGAGCTGACCCTCGGCGTGAACGGCACCGAGATCGAGGTCGGCAAGTTTCTCACCGACTTCGTCGGCTTCCTGCTCTTGGCGGCGGTGCTCTTCGGCATCGTCAAGCTGCTCAGGAAGGCCGGCATGGGCAACTTCCGCGCTCAAGGTCAGCGGGAGTGCCCGTTGTGCAAGGAGTTCGTGTCGGTCGACGCGTTGCGCTGCAAGTGGTGCGCGGCCGACATCGACCCGGAACAGGCCGAGGAGGAGGACATCGAGATCCTGGAGGCTCGGCGGCGCACCGGCGAGGCGTGAGCGCCGGGATCGGCCTCTAGGCTGCCGACATGGTGCGGGTCGGTCTCACGGGTGGCATCGGGTCTGGCAAGTCGACGGTGGCCGGTGTGTTGCGCGAGCTCGGCGCGGTGGTCACCGATGCCGATCGGGTGGCCCGTGAGGTCGTCGAACCTGGCGCACCGGCGCTGCGGGCCATTCGAGAACGCTTCGGCGAGAAGGTGATCCAACCCGACGGCCGCCTTGACCGAGCCGGCCTGGCAGCGGTCGTCTTCCCCGACCCGGCGGCGTTGCGGGCCCTGGAGGCGATCACCGGACCGGCCATCGCTGAGCGGGTGTCCCAGCTGCGGGCCGCCGTGCCCGCCCACCGCGTCGACGTCTACGACATGCCGCTGCTGGTCGAGAAAGGGCTGTGGGTGCACGAGCACCTCACGCTCGTGGTCGGCGCCTCGGAGCAGACCCGGCTGGCCCGCCTGGTGGAGCAACGCGGCATACCGCAGGCGGATGCCCGGGCCCGGATCGCGGCCCAGGCGACCGATGAGCAACGTCGGGAGGCGGCCGACGTGTGGATCGACAACGAGGGCTCCCGGGAGGACGCCGAAGACGCCGTGCGCCGGGTCTGGGCCGGTCGTCTGCGGCCCTACCAGGTGGGCCTGGTCGAGGGTCGGCGGGCCAAACGCCCCGATCGGTTGGCGCTGCAGCTGCCGGACCCCGGCTGGGCCGACGCCGGTGCCCGGGTGGTGGCCCGACTCGCCGCCGCGCTGCACGGCCGCGGGGTCAGCGTCGAACACGTCGGCTCCACGAGCGTGCCCGGCCTGGTCGCCAAAGACGTTGTCGACGTGCAGATCGGGGTGCGATCCCTCACCGACGCCGACGACCCGGGCTTCGTGGCCGCGTTGCGTCGGGCCGGCTATCTGCTCGTCAAGGGCAACGACCAGGACCATCCGCATCCGATCGACGCCCCGGCTACCCAGTGGCAGAAGCGGTTCTACGGTGGTTGCGACCCAGGGCGGGTCGTCAATGTGCACGTGCGCCAGGTCGGCTCCGGCGGGCACCGGTTCGCTCTCGCGTTCCGCGACTGGCTGCGCGCGGAGCCGGACGCGCGCGCGGCATACACGGCCGAGAAGCGCCGGCTGGCGCGCCAGTTCGAGCGCAGCGCGGACTACGCAGCGGCCAAGGAGGCGTGGTTCGCACAGGCCTATCCCCAGGTGCAGGCTTGGCTTGCCGCCACCGGACGGCGCCCTGGCTGATCAGCCCCCGAGCGCGCTGAGCACGTAGATGACGAGGAAACCGAGGAAGAACATCGCTCCGAGAGCGACGGATTCGCGTTCCTCGTGGGCTTCGACAAGCAACTCTTCGACGACGAGATAGAGCAGCGCGGCGGCACCAAAGGCAAGCACGGCCGACATCACGGTGTGGCTGACCTCGCCGAGCAGCAGGGCCGCTGCCATGGCGCCCACCGCGGTCATCAGCCCGAGACCGGTGCAGGTGGCGATGGCCCGTCCCGTGGAGACACCCTCGGCGGTCAACTCGGAGACGACGGACAGTCCGAGGAAGAGGATCTCCAGGGTGAGCGCGATGGCCAGGATCAGCCCCTGGGTCGCGCCGAGCCGGGCGCCCAGGCCGACCAGCACCCCGTCGAGCAACAGGTCGACGGCCACTGCCCCGAGCATGCCGACCGGCAGCGTGACCGCGGCCGCCGCGGCCACCGTCTGACGGCGCAGGGAGCCGAATCTCGGCCCGTGCGGCGGGATCTCACCTCGGGCATGGGCCTCCGTATGCCGCCCATACGCCCCGAGGGAGAGCACCAGCACGGCGCCGGCGACGAACCCGGCGACGGTCCAGACCAGCTGCCCCTCGGCGCGCAGCTCCGGCATGATCTCGCCGACCAGGGCGGCCATCACGACCCCGGCGGCGAAGTGCTGCACGCCGCTGACCACGCGGGGCCCCGGCGGGCGGACCGCAGCGACCACGGCTCCCACCGCGGACGCGGCCACCGGGAAGCTCACCAGCAAGGCGACTTGACCGACGAGACTCACGCGGACCCCTCCAAGGCGGGTCGGGCTCACGCGGCTCGCCCCGGGGGCAGCCTATTGCGGCCGGGCGGCCTGCGCTTTCTCGGTCGACAAGGCCCCCACGAGCGGGCATGGTGTCCGGGTGAACGACCTCGACCCGACCGCCGCAGCCCTGCCTCTCGGAGCGTGCACCGATGACCCGGAGGCGGTGCTCAGCGCCGCCGTGCTCCTCGTGCCCGAGGCCGAGCCGGTGGTCGGGGTCACCCGGGCACGCTACGACCGCTCCGGCCGCTGGGGGGTGGCGGCCCACGTCACCGTGCTCTTCCCCTTCGTACCGCCCACCGAGCAGACCCCCGAGGTGTATGCCGCGCTCGACGCCGCGCTCGCCGTGATCCCACCCTTCCCGGCGCGGTTCGAGCGGACGGCCTGGTTCGGCGAGGACGTCGTCTACCTCGCGCCGGAGCCGGATGCGGCCTTCCGGCGACTACTCGCGGCGGTCCAGGCGGCGTTCCCGGCGCACCCGGCATACGGGGGAGCCTTCGACGACGTGGTGCCCCACCTCACGGTCGCGGACCTCGGCACCCTGGCCCGCCGTCAGCAGGCGCAGCAGCAGGCGCAGGGTGGGCTGCCGATCACGTCGCGGGTCGCTGCGGTGCACGTCATCGCCGGCCGCCGCGAGGCCGGCTCCTGGCGGATCGTGCACGTGGCGCCCCTGGGCGGCGCCGGCATCGGCTGATCCTCGGGGGGATGGGCCGGCGGGCGGCCCGTACGGTGGGGGTATGCCGCTGCCCTACCTCGATGCTGCCGCCGTCATCGAGCGGGTCACCGCGGCCCGGGCCATCGCCGCCCTCTCGGCTGCGCTGCGGGACGGCAGTGCTCCGGGACACACGCCGGCGCGCACGGCGGTGCCGCTGGGCGGCGGCGAGCTGCTGCTCATGCCGGCCCAGGTGGGGGAGCACGCGGGCATCAAGGTGGCCAGTGTCGCCCCCGGCAACCCCGCCCGAGGGCTGCCGCGGATCCAGGGCGTGCACCTCGTGCTCGACGCCCAGACCCTCGCCCCGGTGGCGGTGCTCGACGCCGTCGCGCTCACCCTGGCCCGCACGGCGGCCGTGTCGGCGTTGGCGGTCGCCCAGCTGGCCGTTCCGCAGGCCCGCCGCCTCGTGGTCGTCGGCACCGGCCCGCAGGCACTCGCGCATGTGCGGGCCATCACGGCGGTTCGGCCCATAGAGCGCGTCACCATCATCGGGCGATCACCCGGGCGGGTCGCCGCATTGCACGGACAACTGGCCGAATCGGGTTTGGCTGTCGAGGAATTCATCGACGGAGACGCTCGGCGTGCCGGGCGGCCGCCTGGGAGGTCGGGGGCGACCGGCGCATTGGCGGCGACCGGGGCGACCGACCCGCTCGCCGGCGCCGACATCGTCGCGTGTTGCACGACGGCGCGCGAGCCGCTGTTCGACTCCGGGCGATTGGCCGACCACGCCACGGTCGTCGCCATCGGCTCGCACGAACCGACGGCGCGCGAGGTCGATACCGCCCTGGTCCGGCGCGCGGCAGTCGTTGTCGAGTCGCGGGAGTCGGCGCTGCGCGAGGCCGGCGACATCCTGCTCGCGATCGCCGACGGCGTGCCGCCGCAGCAGGCCATCACCGCGACCCTGCCCGAGGTGGTCCGTGGGGAGGTGCGGCTGCCGGGCGGCATCCCGCGACTGTTCAAGAGCGTCGGTGAGGCCTGGTGCGACGTCGTGGTCGCTGCCGCGGTGCTGGGCTAGACGCTGCATGCTGCGCGAGAACCTCGGCGCGGGCGCGCTGCGGCACGCTGTGCTCCCGCGGGCGGACGCCGTAGCTTCGCCGCGCGCTGGGAGAGCGCGCGTGATGGCGTCGCAGGTGGTGTTCCACCACGCCCTACGACGACCTCATGGGCGCTTTCTCGCCGCGCGGCCTTGGCCGTTGGCATCCCGGCCGTTTCATTCCCTCGGCACGCCCTGGCCAGGACTCCGCCGAAGCGGGCCGACCGCTGGAGCGTACCGAGCGACGGACCGACACCGAGGCCGGCGCTGGTCAGGGCTGCAACTCCGGCGGGAGCAGGGCGATCGGCAGGTCCTGGTAGCACACCGGGCGCAACCAGCGGTCGATCGCGAGGGTGCCGACCGAGGTCGTCATCGGCGCCGAGGTGGCCGGCCACGGCCCACCGTGGACCATCGCCGGGGCGACCTCGACGCCGGTCGGCCAGCCGCCCCACAGCAGCCGCCCGGCGCGGTCCTCCAGGACCGGCAGGATCCGTCGCGCCGCCTCGAGATCGTCACTCCCGGCGTGCACGGTCGCGGTGAGCTGGCCCTCCAGGTCGGCCAGCGCCTGCGCCAGGGTGTCGAGGTCGCCGTAGCGCACGACGAGTCCGGCGGGGCCGAACACCTCACCGGTCAGCGCCGGGGTGCTCGTGAACACGGCCAGCTCCGTCTGCAGCACCGTCGGGGTCACCCCGGCGGCATCCGCGTCGGCGCCGACGACGACGCGCACCCCGGGGGTGTCGCGCCACTGGCCCAGGTGCGCGGCATACGCCTGGGTGATGCCGGCGGTGAGCATCGTCTGCGCGGCGACCCCGCCGACCGCGGCCGCGACCGCCGCGAGGAAGGCGTCGCCGGCAGGGCCCGATGGCAGCAGCAACAGACCCGGATTGGTGCAGAACTGCCCTGCTTCCTTGGTCAACGACCCGAGGTATGCCGCGGCGAGCCGCTGCGAATCCGCCGGCGCGCTGATCGCGCCGGGCAGGATGACGACCGGATTGACCGAGGACATCTCGGCGTAGACCGGGATCGGGGTGGGGCGGCTGCGGGCCACGTCGAGCAGGGCCAGCCCGGCCGACCGGGAGCCGGTGAAGCCGACCGCCCGGATCCGGGGGTCGCGCACCAGGGCCTGCCCGAGTTCCGGCCCGCCGTGCAGCATCGCGAAGACCCCCTCGGGCATCCCGGTGGCGGTTGCCGCGTCGGCCATCGCGCGGGCGACCAATTCGCTGACGCCGGGGTGAGCGGGGTGGGCCTTGACGACCACCGGGCAGCCGGCGGCCAGGGCCGAGGCCGTGTCACCACCGGCCACCGAGAAGGCGAGGGGGAAGTTGCTCGCCCCGAAGACTGCGACCGGGCCGATGGGGATGTGCACGAGCCGCAGCTCCGGGCGCGGCAGTGGGCGGCGCTCCGGCAGGGCCACGTCGTGGCGGGCCCCGAGGAAGCTGCCCTCGCGGACGACCTCGGCGAACAGGCGCAGCTGCCCGACCGTGCGCCCGCGCTCACCGATCGCCCGGGCCTGCGGCAGCCCGGTCTCCGCCACCACCCGCTCGGTCAACGTGTCACCGAGGCCGTCGATGGCCTCGGCTGCTTTCTCCAAGAACGCCACTCGTTGGTGGCGAGGGAGCTGCCGGTATGCCGCGGCCGCCCCCGCCGCAGCGCGTGTCGCCTGCTCGAGCTGCTCCGGTCCGGCCTGCCGGAAGGTCGGGGTGAGCGGAAGGCCGGTGGCCGCGGCGATCGCCGAGAAGGGCGCTCCGGTGCCCGGCTGCCAAGTGCCGGCCAGATTGTCACCACTGATGCTCGGGCCCTGCGGTGCGCTCGTCATGGCCCGATCCTATCCTGGCCTGTGCTATGTAATATGGCACTGAGTGACCCGTGCGCGACCGTGCTTGCCGGTGCTTGCCGGTGCTTGCCCGTACTTGCCCGGTGTAGCGTGCGTCGACAGCGGCCGGTGGCTCGGCAGGACAGCCTCAGGAGGGCGCAGGTGCGAGTGGTCATCGTCGGCGCGGGGGTGGTCGGTGCGTGCACGGCACTCGCGTTGCGTGACGCCGGCCTGGAGGTCACCGTCGTCGAGCGCGACCAGGTCGCCTCGGGCACATCGAGCCGGGCCGAGGGCAACGTCCTCGTCTCCGACAAGCCGCCCGGCCCGGAACTCGACCTGGCCCTCGACAGCAGCCGGCGCTGGGCCGAGCTGGCGCATCGGGTTGGTTCGGCGGCAACGGAATACGAGCCCAAAGGCGGGCTGGTCGTGGCGACGTCTCCGGAGGCGCTCGGCCCGTTGCAGGACTTCGCGCAGGCCCAGCGCGCGGCGGGTGTCATCGCCGAGTCGGTGAGCCACCTGCAGGCGCTCGAGCCGCACCTGGCCAGGGGCCTGCCGGGCGGCATCTACTACCCGCAGGACGCCCAGGTGCAGCCCGTGCTCGCGACCGTGGCGGTGCTGCGCGAAGCGGTGCGCGAGGGCGCGGCATACCGGCCGGGGGTGGAGGTGACCGGCGCGCGTCGGCGCCCCGATGGCACGCTGATCGCGGTGACCACGAGCGCCGGTGAGCTGCCCGCGGACGTCGTCGTCAACGCCGCCGGCACCTGGGGTGGCCGGGTCGGCGAGCGACTGGGTGCACCCGTGCCGGTGCTGCCCCGCCGGGGGTTCCTGCTCGTCACCGAGCCGTTGCCGCCATTCGTGCGGCACAAGGTCTACTCGGCCGACTACGTCGCCAACGTCGTCGCGTCGAGTGAGCAACTGCAGACCTCGTGCGTCGTCGAGGGCACCCGCGGCGGCACTATCGTCATCGGGGCCAGCCGGGAGCGCGTCGGCTTCGACGCGACGATGTCTGCGGCGATCGTGGCCCGGTTGGCGCGCCAGGCCGTCGCGCTGTTCCCCCGGCTGGCCGAGGTGTCCCTGCTGCGGGTCTACCGCGGGTTCCGGCCCTACTGCCCGGACCATCTGCCGGTCATCGGACCGGACCCGCGGGCCCCGGGTGTCGTGCACGCCTGCGGCCACGAAGGGGCCGGCATCGGGTTGGCTCCGGCCACCGGGGCGCTCGTGGCCGCGATGCTCACCGGCCGGGCGCCGGCGGTTGACCCGGCGCCGTTCCGGCCCGAGCGGCTGATCGAGCCGAGCGACGACCCGCAGGGTCGGGCGACGGGAGCCACCGCATGACCCACCGTTTCGAGCTGGATGGTCGACCGGTCGACTTCGTGCCCGGGCAGACCGTCGGCGCCGCCCTCGTCGCGGCGGGGGTGCTCGCCTGGCGGACGACGCGGATCGGCGGTCGGCCGCGTGGGCTGTTCTGCGGTATCGGCGTGTGTTTCGACTGCCTCGTCACGGTCGACGGCCGCCCCAATCGACGGGCCTGCCTCGAGCCGGCCCGCGACGGCGCCCGGGTGAGCACCCAACACGGCACCGGGTATGCCGCCGAGCCCGCCGACGCGGTCGACCGCATCGACGGGGTCGACCCCGCTGGCGCGGCGCCACACCGCCCGTTCGGGGGTGCCTCGTGACCGCCGCGCGGCTGCAGACCGACGTCGTCGTCGTCGGTGCCGGGCCGGCGGGTCTGGCCGCCGCCGTGACCGCCCTGGCCGGAGGCCTGCGGGTCGTGCTCGTCGATGCCGGGCACGCCCTCGGTGGGCAGTACTGGCGCCACCCCCCGGATGGCTCCGCGATCCTCGCCACCGCCGGACACGACGTCGACACGTATGCCGCATTGCAGGTCCATCTGCGCGCCCACGAACGCTCCGGTCGGGCCGTCGTGCTGCTGGCCCACCAGGCCTGGACGGTCGTCACCACGGGGGCCGCAACGACCACGGGCGCCGCCGCGACCACGGGCGCCGCCGCGACTGCTGACAGCATCGAGGTGCATCTCGTCGACCGTTCGGCGGCAACGGAATCCGCCCGCGTGGTCACCGGGCGGCGGCTGGTCCTGGCGACCGGCGCCTACGACCGCCCGTTGCCCTTCCCCGGGTGGGATCTACCCGGGGTGCTCACCGCGGGCGCGCTGCAGGCCCTGCTCAAGGCGAATGGGGTGAGCGCCGGCCGCCGGGCCGTCGTCGGGGGCACGGGGCCCTTCCTGCTGCCCGTCGCGGCAGGGCTCGCGTCGGCCGGCACCGAGGTCGTCGCCGTGTGCGAGGCCGGGAGTGTCCGGCCCTGGGCGCGTCACCTCGGCGCGGCCGCGGGGGTGCCCGGCAAGGCGCTGGAGGGGGTCGGCTACGCAGCCGCCTTCGCGCGCCATCGGATCTCCGTGCATACCCGGACCGCCGTGGTGGCGGCGCACGGCGCCGACCGGGTCGAGGCGGTCACCCTGGCCCGGCTCGACACCCGGGGCGCGGTCCGTGCCGACACAGCGCGGCGCGTGCCATGTGATGTCGTGGGCATCGGGTGGGGCTTCGTGCCGCAGCTCGATCTCGCGGTGACGCTCGGCTGCGCCCTGGTCACCGGCGCCGACGGCAACCGGGTGGTGGCCGTGGACGAGGGCCAACGCTCCAGTGTGCCAACTGTTTTCGTCGCCGGTGAAGGGTGTGGTGTCGGCGGCGCGCAGCTCGCGCTGCGGGAGGGGCAGGTCGCCGCCGAGACCGTGCTGACCGACCTCGCGTCGCTCGGCGCGCGTCCGGTCACCGGTGCGGCCCGCCTGCGCGCGGTGCACCGCGAGATCGTGCGGCTGCGTCGGTTCGCGGCCGCGATGCATGCCGTGCACCGGGTGCCCGACGGTTGGCCTGGCTGGCTCACCGACGACACGCTGTTGTGTCGCTGCGAGGAGGTGACCGTCGGGCAGGTGCGCGACGCCGTGGCCGAGGGCGCCCGGGGAGCGCGGCAGGTCAAGCAGCTCACCCGGGCCGGGATGGGCTGGTGTCAGGGACGCATGTGTGGGTATGCCGCGCACTGCCTCTCGAACGCCGGCGCGGGTCACGATGGGCACGACGGCCGGCCTCCTGCGCCGGGGCCCTACCCGCCGGAGGAGCGCTTGGCCGCCACGCCCGTGCGGCTCGGCGCGTTGGCCGAGCTCGATTCCGCGGGGTCGATGGAGCAACCATCGATCTGACTGCGTGCAATGTGATATTGCACCCAGTGGGACCGGGCGATACGCTGCGACCACCCCAGCACTAGGAGCCCCCATGTCCGAGCGTCGACCCTGGCACGGTGTCCTCGTCGCGACGAGTCTGCCCTTCACCGATGACCTCACCCCGGACTACGCCGCCTACGGAGAGAACGTCGCATGGCTGGCGCAGCACGGCCTGCACGGGGTCGCGCCCAACGGTTCGCTGGGGGAGTACCAGACCCTCAGCTGGGAGGAACGCGACCGGGTCGTGCAGACCGCCGTCGCCAACGCGCCCGCGGGTTTCACGGTCATGCCCGGGGTCGGGGCCTACGGCGCAAGGGAATCGGTGCGGCATACGGAGTTCGCCAAGGACGCCGGCTGTCAGGCGGTGATGGCCCTGCCGCCGAACGCCTACCGCACCGACGAACGGGCGATCCTCGAGCACTACCAGGCGATCGCGCGGGTCGGGCTGCCGGTCACGGCATACAACAATCCGATCGACACCAAGACCGACCTCACCCCCGCGATCCTGGCCAAGCTCAGCCACGAGGGCTTCATCGTCGGTGTCAAGGAGTTCTCCGGCGACGTGCGCCGGTGCTACGAGATCGCCGAGGCGGCACCCGAGCTCGACCTCATGATCGGCACCGACGACACCGTCCTGGAGGTTGCTCTCGCGGGGGCCAAGGGTTGGGTGGCCGGTTACCCCCAGGTCTTCCCGCGGGCCTGTGTGCGCCTCTACGACGCGTCGGTGGCCGGCGATCTGGCGACGGCGCTGCCGCTCTACCGGCAGCTGCACCCGGTGCTGCGCTGGGACTCCCGCACCGAGTTCATCCAGGCCATCAAACTCGGCCAGGATCTCATCGGCCGTCGTGGTGGGGTATGCCGCCCGCCGCGTCAGGCGCTGACCCTCGAGCAGGACCGGGTCGTCCGGGAGGCGACCCAGGCACTCATCGACTCCGGCGTCGACTGACCGGCAGGCGCCCGATGCGATCCACCGTCGTCTACCATGCCGTCGACTCGCACACCGAGGGCATGCCCACCCGGGTCATCACCGGTGGGGTCGGCACCCTCCCCGGGGCCACGATGGCCGAGCGCCGGGTCCGTTTCATGGCCGAGCGCGACGAGCTACGCACCCTGCTCATGTGTGAGCCGCGCGGGCACGCCGCGATGTCCGGGGCCATCCTGCAACCACCGACCCGGCCCGACGCCGACTACGGGGTGCTCTTCATCGAGGTGTCCGGCTGCCTGCCGATGTGCGGTCACGGCACGATCGGGGTGGCCACCGTGCTCGTGGAGACCGGCATGGTGACGGTGACCCAGCCGCAGACCGTCATCCGCCTCGACACCCCGGCCGGTCTGGTGGTGGCCCGGGTCGCGGTGCGCGACGGCCACGCCGAGTCGGTGACGCTGGAGAATGTGCCCTCCTACTGCCATGCCCTCGACGAGGTCGTGCAGGTGCCCGGCCTCGGACCGGTGCGTTACGACATCGCCTACGGCGGCAACTTCTACGCGATCGTCGACCTGGCCGAGCTCGGCATCCCGTTCGAGCGGCCGCAGGGCGGGCGGCTGCTCGAAGCGGGTCTGGCGATCATGGCCGCCATCGATGAGCAGCGCCCCGTCGCGCACCCGGTCGACCCGGCGATCAGCGGGTGCCACCACGTCTACCTGCAGGCTCCCGGTTCCACCGCCCAGCATTCCAGGCATGCCATGGCGATCTACCCCGGGTGGTTCGACCGATCGCCCTGCGGCACCGGCACGAGCGCCCGGATGGCCCAGTTGCACGCCCGCGGCCTGCTCGGCGCCGACGCCGACTTCGTCAACGAGTCCTTCATCGGGTCGCGTTTCCTCGGCCGCATCGTCGGTGAGACGACCGTCGGCGGGCGACCGGCGATCCTGCCCACGGTCACCGGGCGGGCCTGGATCACCGGCACCGCTCAGTACCTGCTCGACCCCGCCGACCCCTACCCGGCGGGGTTCGTCCTCTGAGGGAGTTTCACGCTCTGGGAGATGGAAGTTCCACGGAAGTCCGACGCAAGTGTTGTGCGCGGCATACCCAGCAAGCGGTTCGTGCGACTAGGGTCGGGCGCAATGTCACACAGCGCCGTGTGCCCGATGCGGGGCGGCGGGGGTGACACAAGGACGACCGGGCGGCTCGCCCGGGAGGTAGCTGACCGGGCATCCGCCCGGTCCGAGACACGACGGCCGGCCCTCTTGCCGGCAGGAAGCGTGACGGACATGACCCACTCTCTGCGTCGGGTCGCCCTCGTGGCGGCCGCGGCAACCGCCCTCGGGCTCAGCGCCTGTGGTGGCAACCTCTCCTCCGGCACCACCAGCGGCGGCGGCGGTGGCACGGCGGCAGCGGGCGACATCAAGCTCGGCATGCTCACCCCGCTCAGCGGCGGCGAAGCGGCGATCGGCCCCTACATGAAGAACGGCGCCCAACTGGCCGTCGACGAGATCAACGCCGCAGGTGGGGTCAACGGCCGCAAACTGACCCTCACCGTCGAGGACGAGGCGTGCGACGCCAAGACGGCGGCGGCCGGCGCGGCAAAGCTCGTGACGGCGGGCATCCACATCTCCGTGGGCGGTTACTGCTCCTCGGCGACCCTGCCGACCCTCACCGTCTTCAAGAACGCCGACATCCCGATGCTCATCCCAGCGGCCAACTCGGCAGACCTGCTCAAGGGCAAGCTGCCCAACGTCTTCCTCATCAACGGCACCGGCATCCAGCAGGCCGCCAAGGCAGCCGATTTCATCAAGGCGCAGGGCGCCAAGGCCGTCGCGCTCGTCGACGACAACACGTCCTACTCCAAGGACATCACCACGCGCACGGGCGAGAACCTCAAGGCCGCCGGCATCACCATCGCCAGTGCCCAGTCGGTCACCAAGGGCGAGTCCGACTACTCGGGTGCCGTGACCGCCGTGCTGCGTGCCAACTCCGACTTCGTCTACTGGACCGGCTACTTCCAGGAGGGCGGTCTGATCATCAAGCAGCTCAAGGCGGCCGGCTTCACCGGCAAGATCATGGTCGCCGACGGCTCGGTCGACAAGCAGCTCGTCTCGATCGCCGGCAACGCCACGGCGCAAGGGGTCTACGCGACGATGACCCAGACGCCCACGACGATCCCCGGTGGTGAGGCGTGGATCGCCAAGTACAAGGCGAAGTTCGGCGCCGAGCCCGGTCCGTACTCGACCCAGTCCTACGACGCGGTCCGGATCGCGGCCGAAGCGGTCAAGGGTGCCGGTGGCTCGACGAAGGGAGCCGACGTCATCAAGGCGTTGGAGGCCATCAACGGTTTCAAGATCTTCTCCGGCAACCTCAAGTTCACGCCCGAGCACACCCTATCCGAGGGTGGTTTCGAGATCCTCGTCGTCAAGGGCGAGGACTTCGTCCTGAACAAGTAAGGCTGACGCCACGCCGATGCCGGGCGACTGCGCCCGGCATCGGCGTGGTTGCCCCCACCTCCCACCCGGTCAGGAGAGCGATGGACTACTACCTGCAGCTGGTGCTCAACGGATTGTTCGTCGGCGCGTTCTACGGTCTGGTGGCCCTGGGCTACTCGATGGTCTACGGGATCATCAAGCTGCTCAACTTCGCCCACGGCGACGTCTACATGCTCGGCGGCTTCGTCGGTTTCACGGTGCTCACCGCAGGCGCCGGCGCCCTGGCCGGTCTGGGCAGCATCGCCGCGCTCGTCGTGGTCATGCTCGTGGCCATGGTCGGCACCGGTCTCGTAGGCCTGGTGTTGGAGCGGATCGCCTACCGGCCGTTGCGTGGCGCACCGCGATTGTCCGTGCTCATCACCGCCGTCGGGGCATCCTTCGCTCTCGAGTACGGCGTCGCGGTGACCTATGGGCCAAACCCGCGGGCCTACCCGGTGAGCCTGGGCAGCGACGCCCTCACCATCGCCGGCGCCCGGCTCACCTACGCCCAGTTGGTCATGGTGCTCATCGCGGTCGCGCTCATGGTGGCCCTCGACCTGCTCGTGCGACGCACCCGGGCCGGTCGGGCGATGCGGGCCATCTCGCAGGACCCGCGCGCCTGCCTGCTCATGGGCGTCAACGTCGACGCAGTGATCTCCCGGACCTTCTTCCTCGGCTCCGCGCTGGCCGGCGCCGCCGGGGTCATGGCCGGCGCGTACTACGGCAAGATCGACTTCCTCATGGGCTTCATCATCGGGCTCAAGGCCTTCACTGCAGCGGTCATCGGTGGCATCGGCAACCTGCGCGGCGCCGTCCTGGGGGCGGTCGTGCTCGGCCTGCTCGAATCCTTCGGCACCGCCTGGCTCGGCAGCCAATGGCGTGACGTGTTCGCGTTCGCCTTCCTCATCCTCTTCCTCACCGTCAAGCCCACCGGGCTGCTCGGTGAGCGGGTTACGGAGCGTGTCTGATGACCGAACCCAGCCAGGCACCCGAGCCCGCGCCGGCAACCGCGCCATCGGCATATGTCAAAGCCGTCGAAGAACGCCAGAGCCCCACGGTCGCCGCGCCGGGAACGCGCCTGGCCCCCGGCCCCGTGCCCACCCGACGCAACGCCCCCACTCCGGTCTCCCGGGCGCTGGCCAGCCCGTGGTTCGCGCTGGTCGTCGTGCTCGCCGCGGTCGCCCTGCCCTACCTCAATTCCGAGCGGTACACCCTGCGGATCGCGACCGACGCGCTGATCTTCGTCATGCTCGCGGTGGGTCTCAACGTCGTCGTCGGCTACTGCGGGCTGCTGGACCTCGGGTATGCCGCGTTCTTCGCGATCGGCGCGTACACCTCGGGGATGCTCGCCACGCACCTGAACTGGCCGATCGTTGCGACCGTGCCGGCGGTCGTCCTCGCCGCGTGCATCGGCGGGTTGGTCATCGGCGCGCCGACGCTGCGGCTGCGCAGCGACTACTTGGCGATCGTCACCCTCGGTTTCGGTGAGATCATCCGGCTGACCGCCAACAATCTCGACATCACCGGCGGCCCCAACGGCATCTTCGGCATCCCCGGCTTCGGCGACTTCGGCTTCCGCGACGACGTCGTCGTCTACTGGGTGACCGCGGTCGTCGTCTCGCTCGCGGTGCTCGCCTCCGGGCGGCTGGGCCGCGGCCGTCTGGGCCGGGCCTGGCGCTTCGTCCGCGAGGACGAGGACGCCGCCGAGGCGATGGGCATCCACACCTATCGGATCAAGTTCGCGGCATACGTCACGGGAGCGATCTTCGGCGGCCTGGCCGGGGTGCTCTTCGCGGTGCACCAGACCGCCATCTCGCCACCCAGCTTCAACTTCTTGTGGTCCGCGCTCATCCTCATGGCCGTCGTCCTGGGCGGGATGGGTTCCACACCCGGCGTGGTGGTCGGGGCGCTGATCATCTCGTTGCTGCCCGAGTTGTTGCGCGGTGCCGAGAACTGGCGATATCTCGTCTTCGGCGTCCTGCTCATCGTCGTCATGTTGATCCGGCCGCAGGGGATCTGGCCGCATACCCCGACCGAACCGGCCGCCAAGGTCTCCCGTCGCGGCGCCAATGACAGCGCGCCCGAGCCGGAGGTATCGGCATGACCGCCGAGGTCTGGAGCCGGCCGATCCTGTTGCGGGCCAGCGATCTCACCGTCGCCTTCGGTGGCGTGCAGGCCGTCGCTGGGCTCACCTTCACCGCCCACGAGGGGGAGGTGCTCTCGGTCATCGGCCCGAATGGGGCGGGTAAGACGAGTGCCTTCAACTGCATCACCGGCTTCTACAAGCCCACCGCCGGGCATGTCGAGCTCCGCGGTGCGGACATCACCGGGATGCGGCCGGCCCGCATCGCGGCCGCCGGCATCGCGCGCACGTTCCAGAACCTGCGGCTCTTCGGCGATCTCACCGTGCTGGACAACGTGCGGGCCGGAATGCATGTGCGCTTGCGCCAGAACGCCTTCGACGCGGTGTTGCACACGCCGCGCTACCGACGCTCGGAGCAGCAGGCGACCGATGAGGCCAACCGGTGGCTCGACTTCGTCGGGGTGCGCTCGGACCGCACGGCGCAGGTGCGCAACCTCCCCTACGGCGAGCAGCGCCTCGTCGAGATCGCGCGGGCCTTGGCCCGTGAGCCGAAGATGCTGCTGCTCGACGAGCCGGCCGCCGGGCTCAACCACGGCGAGAAGGAGGCCCTGCTCGGGCTGCTGCGCCGGATCAGTGAGCTCGGCACCGCGGTCGTGCTCATCGAGCATGATATGGGCCTGGTCATGCAGGTGTCCGAGCGGATCGTCGTGCTGTCCTATGGCAAGGAGATCGCCGACGGCACCCCCGCGGAGATCCGGGCCAACCCGGCCGTCATCGAGGCCTACCTGGGCACCTCCGACGAGGAGGCGCAGGACGAGGCCGAGCGGATTGCCGCCGAGTTCGTCGAGGGTGTCGAACTGCCCTTGCCCGACCTGACCGACGACGCCCAGGAGCAGGCCCAGTGAGCGCCCCCGTGCTGACCATCCGTGACCTCGACGTCTCCTACGGCAAGGTCCAGGCGCTGCGCGGGCTGTCATTGACCGTCGGTGACGGAGAGATCGTGTCCCTGCTGGGCAACAATGGCGCCGGCAAGTCGACGACCGTGTCGGCGGTGTCCGGGGTGGTGCGGGCCCAGGCCGGCAGCATCGAGGCGTTCGGCCAGGACATCACCCGCGCCACTCCCTGGTCGATCGTCGAGAGCGGGATCATCCAGGTGCCCGAGGGCCGACGGATCTTCTCCCGGTTGACCGTCCACGAGAATCTGCAACTCGGCGGCTACACGGTGCGCGACCGGTCGGTTGTCGACGAACGGATCTCCCGCGTCTACGAGTTGCTGCCCCGCCTGGCCGACCGGGCCACCCAGCAGGGCGGCACCCTCTCCGGCGGCGAACAGCAGATGCTCGCCATCGGGAGGGCGATGATCGCCGGGCCGCGCCTGGTGATGCTCGACGAACCGACGATGGGGCTGGCCCCGCTCGTGGTCGGCCAGATCATGGACGTCATCCGCACCGTCAACGCGGCCGGTACCTCGGTGCTGCTCATCGAGCAGAACGCCCGCGCTGCGCTGAAGATCGCCCACCGCGGCTACGTGTTGGACTCCGGCGCGGTCACCCTCTCCGGCACCGCAGCCGAGTTGCAGGATGACCCGCAGGTCGTCGCGGCATACCTCGGCGCGTAGGGCGGCGGGATGGACGCGCAGGCTCACCCGACGGAGCGCTATCGCACGCTCGACTACCACACCGCCGGTGAGCCGTTCCGGATCGTCGTCTCCGGGGTGCCCGAGCTGCCCGGCCGCACCGTCGCCGACCGCCGTGCCTTCGCCATGAATGACCCTGCGGTGCAAAGGATCCGGGCGCTGCTGTGCAGTGAGCCGCGCGGACACGCCGACATGTACGGCGGTTTCCTCACCCCGCCGAACGACGAGGGAGCCGACGTCGGGGTGCTCTTCTGGCACAAGGACGGCTTCTCGACCGCCTGTGGGCACGGCACCATCGCCCTGGGTGTCTGGGCCGTGCAGACTGGGCTCGTCCGGGCGCCGACCGAGGGGTCGGTCGACGTCACGGTCGACGTGCCCTCGGGACGGGTCCGGGCTCGGGTGCGCATGTCCGGTGGCCGGGTCGCCGACGTCGCCTTCGTCAACGTGCCGTCGTGGGTGCATGCTCGCGACGTGGTCGTGCCGCTGCCGCAGGGGCCGGTGACCGTCGACATCGCCTACGGCGGTGCGATGTATGCCGTGCTCCCCGCCGCCGCGGTCGGCCTGCAGGTGCGCCCCCAGGACTACGCGGCCCTCATCGACGCCGGGCGGGCCATCCGCGCCGCGCTCAACGCCGCCGGCGCCGCGCAGCACCCGTACGACCCCCGCCTGTCCGGCATCTACGGCACGATCCTCACCGGGCCGGGCGACAGCGGTGACGACCTGCACCGGCGCAATGTCACCGTCTTCGCCGACGGGGAGGTCGACCGGTCCCCGTGCGGCTCGGGCACCGCAGCTGTCGTCGCCCTGCTCGATGCTCGTGGCGAACTGCCCGACGCTGCGGTCCTGCGCCACGAGTCGATCGTCGGCACGGTCTTCACCGCACGCGTCGTGGAGCGGGACCTGGTCGACGGCCACCCGGCCGTCGTGCCTGAGGTGACCGGCACGGCATACCGGGTCGGTTCCGCTGAGTTCACGGTCGACCCCGACGACCCGCTCGTGCCTGGTTTCGTTCTCCGCTGAGCTTGCGCCGCAAGGAGTTGCAATGATCACTGGGAGTCGGTATGCCGATGGGCTCGGCGAGCTCGCTCTCCCCAGTTTTCGTGGGCAGGTCAGCCTGCGCGCCCAGGTTGCCGATGCCCTGCGGGCGTTGCTGATCTCCGGGCGGATGCGACCCGGCGTGCTCTACTCGGCCCCGCAACTGGCGGCCCGCTTCGGGGTGTCCGCCACCCCGGTGCGCGAGGCGATGCTCGACCTCGTGAGCGAGGGGCTCGTCGAAGTGGTGCGCAACAAGGGTTTCCGCGTCACCGATCTCGACGATGCGCAACTCGATGCGATGGCGGAGTTGCGCCTGCTCATCGAGGTGCCGGTGATGGGCTTCGTCGCCAAGGCCTGCACAGCCGAGACCGTGGCCAAGGTGGAGGGATTGCGCCCGTTGACCGCGATGATCACCGAGGCGGCCGAGCGGGGTGACCTCATCACATACATCGAGGCGGATACCGAGTTCCACCTGTCCTTCCTGGCCCTGCACGGCAATCCACAGGTCGTGGCGGTCGTGCGCGACCTGCGTTCCCGCTCGCGCCTCTACGGTCTGGAGGCCTTGGCCGGCACCGGGCTGATGCGCACCCTGTGCCAGGAGCACGAGCAGATGGTCGACGCAGCGCTGGCCCGCGATGCCGCCGGCATGCGCCGCCTGGTCACCCGCCACATCGGTCACGTGCGCTCCGTGTGGGCCGGGCGCGAACACGACTGACCGCACCCCGCGTGCCACGGGAATGGCAGTGTCGGTGGGGCGGCATACATTGTCGGCATGCGTCCGACGACCGACCTGCAACGGCGGGTGGCCCCCTTCGAGGTGATCTCGGAGTTCCACCCCAGCGGCGACCAACCCGAGGCGATCGCCGAGCTGGCCCGACGGATCCGGGCCGGGGTGACCGACACGGTGCTGCTCGGGGCGACCGGCACCGGCAAGTCGGCGACCACAGCGTGGCTCGTCGAGGCCGTGCAGCGGCCCACGCTGGTGATCGCCCCGAACAAGACCCTCGCGGCGCAGCTGGCCAACGAGTTCCGTGAGCTGCTGCCGGGCAACGCCGTCGAGTACTTCGTCAGCTACTACGACTACTACCAGCCCGAGGCATACATCCCGCAGACCGACACCTACATCGAGAAGGACTCCTCGGTCAACGAGGAGGTCGAGCGGCTACGGCACTCGGCGACCAACTCGCTGCTCACCCGCCGCGACGTCGTCGTCGTCGCCTCGGTGTCCTGCATTTACGGGCTGGGCACCCCGCAGGAGTACGTCGACCGGATGGTGCCCTTGCGGGTCGGGCAGGAGATCGGGCGGGAGGTGTTGCTGCGGCGCTTCGTCGAGATGCAGTACACCCGCAACGACCTGGCCTTCACCCGGGGCACCTTCCGGGTCCGCGGCGACACCGTCGAGATCATCCCGATGTACGAGGAGCTCGCCGTCCGGGTCGAGTTCTTCGGCGATGAGATCGAGCGGCTCTACACCCTGCACCCGCTCACCGGTGAGATCGTGCGCGAGGAGCAGGAGATGTATGTCTTCCCCGCCTCGCACTACGTCGCCGGGCCGCAGCGGATGCAGCGGGCCATCGTCGGCATCGAGGAGGAGTTGTCGGCCCGGCTCGCCGAGTTCGAACGGCAGGGCAAGCTGCTGGAGGCGCAGCGGCTGCGGATGCGCACCGCATACGACATCGAGATGATGCAGACCC
>WBZP01001536.1_pt1 | contig 28009 bp, 12 predicted proteins | sample 5204301 | NCBI WGS metagenome assembly WBZP01 (sample SAMN12412401, study PRJNA552823) | activated sludge metagenome | isolation source: activated sludge from nitrification reactor of wastewater treatment plant... | place: USA: Pennsylvania | collected 2017 | reverse complement strand
AATCAGAGTTGACCAAATTTTTAAGCGGTGAAACAAAAAATAATTTAGTAAAAAATGGACTTCACTATTTAGGAGATCAAAATAGAGTACAAAACGATGTTGTAGTTATTGATCAGAATTCACGACCCCAATGGGATATGTTTAAACAGGGAATACATATTGCCGAAGATTATGAAACAGTATACATAAATGATGATGGACAGTTTTATCTGGATGAAATAAAAAGAGATTTTTTTCCTGTATTATTAAAAAATTTCAAATCAAATAATCTTAAAGATGTCCTTAAAATAGCCATTGACCGGCTGGCATGGAAAAGGAGTAGTGGAAATACTATTGTAAGGCAAAAGGATGGGTTGGATAAAAAAATAATAGTAAAAAAGGACGATGGCATTGAGATATTAACTGTAAATGAAATCATGTATATTCAGTCTTGGGGCAAATATTGTCTCCTTTTTACCAAGGATGGAAATAAACATTTGACTCCGCAAAATATAGGAATTTTTAAAACAGAATTGACACCTTTTGGATACTTTCAAAGCCATAAGTCTTATCTAATCAATGTTTTTTACATAAAAAGGATAAAACATGAAAACCTGGTTGAGTTGACAAATGGAATTATTTTGCCTTTAGCCAGAAGAAGAAAATGGGAACTATTACAGCATCTGTCATCCGGAACACCGAAAATAAATATCATTCACATGAAAGATAAAAAATTACTTACCGATGATAGCCTTAAATGATACCGTTCATTCCCTTTGTAAAAAAAGTAGCAGCCATATTAATACTTTTGAATTTTAAGCCTTAAACCAACTTATGATGATCATGTTAAAACCTTTATTTCCACTTTTATTTATTATTTTTTTTGTACAAACCAAAACACTTTCACAATGTGTAATAACCACAACCGAGACATCAACCAATTGGGGTTCGAGCTTGGGTCCTGGTGTGACTACTGTCCATTCGCACGGGCAACAAATCAAAGTATGTGAAGGCGGTACAGTGACAAATCTGCCCATGTTCCGTGCAAATGTGCTTAATGTTAATACGACAACCAAACTTGAATTGTATCGGAGTAATACTTCTTTTTCAAATTTAGTGTGGACATTGGATGGTTTTGACAGTGAAGCAGGCCCATTTAACTATACATTTACCGAAAACTTCCCTCTGACCGGAAGAAACTACTATTGCATCAAACAACAGGATTATGACGGAAGATTTGACTATTCTCGTATCACACACGTCGATGTGAAAGGAAATGGTGATGTTCAAATCTATCACAATCCTGTGTCGGATAAGTTATACATAAGCGGAAATGATGAAGATTTCACTTATAGCATCACTGACATCAATAGCAGTATAAGAGCAAAAGGTACCATCACCGATGAGTATATCGATGTCTCCAATCTTATAGCCGGAAGTTATGTGTTGAGAGTGGATAATGGTTGAATGGTGAGTCATTATCATGTGGAATCATTTCAAAACTTATTTATCAATTTTAAATCAAATCAAAATGAAAAACTTTATATTAGCCATTACCTGCCTGCTTATGATAAATGTGATTTTCGGGCAAGCTACTTCACTGAGAAAGGGTAATACTCCTTCACATGAAAGTAAACAAATCGCATCTGAATATTTTAGCAAAATATACGGTAATAGTGGTAATAATACTTTTGTAAAGGCGATTGTGCTTCAGAATAATTATTATATTATAGGAAAAAACAGTGAAAAGGCTACAATTACCAAGATTGATATCATGGGTAATCTTATATGGACAAAAGAAACCAGTTCAGATGCCACCTGGAGAGATATCGTGGCTAATAAAGATGGTAATTTGCTATTGGTTGGACATTTAGGAGTCCTTAATACTCAAGCAAAATCACTCATCGGTGTTTTAAATCCATTGACAGGTAATTTCATTTCAATTAAAAGTTATGACTTTCAGATAAATGGCAGAGAATTACTCAAAAGTATATATTTGAATCCAAGCCCATTCAATGCATCCTTTCCATATTATATTTCTGGTTTAGTAACAGCTTCAGGAAATGAAGATGATGTTATCCTTTTAAACACAGATAATGATGGAAATATAAACTTTGCAAAGAAATACTCACATAATGATGATGAATTTTATCAAGGGATAACCATAGATGGAAGTTTTGGTGAGATGATGCTATATGGAGCTAATTTTTTTAATGGGACATTAGGTACTACCGTAACAATCAATAATGAAGGAACTGTTACAAGTGGCAGAGAATTTAATAATAGTTTATACTTTTTTTGTCATTTGTCCAAATCAAATCCCATAGCAGGTTATAATCATATATTAGCCGGAAGGAATACTTCTTCTAATAGGGCCAGAATAATTAAAGTTAATGGGGGCTCAGTTTTATTTACCTATGATATTGACCAAATTAATAACATTACACATTTATTTACAGTACCTGGTAGTGGAAACTTTATTGCAAACGGAAATGGTGTTTTTGGTGGTGTAAATAAATCTGTACTCATGCATTTTACAGATAATGGTACAACATTGACACTCAACTGGTCCAAAGTGTATGAAACTACGGAATCTGGGATGGCTGAAGGATTTGGAAGCTTAGTCACTGCGAATAAATTTCTTTTCTTGGACTCTAGGATTGGTCATAGAAATAATTTTGGCAATTCGGATGGGTTTATAACAATTGTTGAAGCTAATTTTGAAAATTGTATTGATGTTAATTTACAAGTTGACACATCTTCGATCACAGATATTTTTAATGATTTTGCACCTATCGTAAGTACGCTTACGACTCCATCTTCCACTAATGAAACTGCTCAAAATTTGAGCTACAGTGAAGCAGATATTTGCCAGTTGCCCTGCTCCGTCACATTTTCATATACCTTGGGCCAGTGCGGCAAAGTTGATTTTAGTTCCCAAACTAACTTAACAGGAAATCTAACTTATAACTGGACTTATGGAACAAACCCTCAGACGAGCAGTACTCAACAAAATCCATCTCATACGTATTTATCCAATGGCACTTATAATGTATGTGTCATTGTAACCAGTGGCGCTACATCTTGTAATTTTTGTCAGAATGTAATTGTAAATAATGCAGATGTTGTTGCACCTAACATCAACTGTCCAAATAACATTCAGCTTACAAATAATACCGGACAGTGTTATGCAAACTTTACTCCTCAAATTTCAGTGACCGACAACTGCGATCCAAACCCCACCTGTAATTGTATTATGACAGGCACAACTTCAGGTGTTATGCCAAAAAATGCCAATGTTCAGTTTAATGTAGGTGTTACTACAGTTACCTGCAGAGCGACAGATGCATCAGGGAGAGTATCACAGCCATGTACTTTTACGGTTACCGTCTTTGATTCAGAGCCACCAAAAATTAACTGTCCTCCAGGTATAACCATCAGTTGTAATACTGATTTTGAAAATTTAAGTATAACAGGAACGGCTACGGCAACAGATAATTGTCACGGCGTCATTATTGGGCACACGGATAGTTTTGGAGGTAGTGTATGTAACAGAACCGTCACCCGTACCTGGAAAGCAACTGATGTATCAGGAGCAATAACCACGTGTGTTCAGGTGATCAAAATCGAAGACAAACAACCACCCGTCATCACTTGCCCTCCCAATCTGACCTTGTCCTGTGGCGCAAATACCAACCCATCGCAAACAGGGTCTGCTACTGCTACAGATGCCTGTCAGAATGAGTTAACCATTACATATCTTGACGTCATATCCGGGGATGAGTGTGATAAATCCATCACCAGAACCTGGTCTGCCAATGATGGTTGCACAAACATAAGTACCTGTATCCAAACCATCAGACTCATTGACCAAACTCCTCCTACGTTTATTTGCGGATCAAATATTACTCCCATAGAGTGTACTCAAAATACGTCTGGTATTGGTATTTCAAATGTCATGGATAACTGTGGCGGTAAAATAGATCAGACAAAGGTGGATGTATTTTCAGTCAATGGATGTATAACCACCATCAACAGAACATGGACAGTCACAGACAAATGCGGGAATAGTGCCACCTGCAGTCAGGTCATCACCATGCAGGATACTAAACCACCGGTACTCTCCGGTTGTGGTAGAAAGCTAACAATACAAGGTGTCAGCAATGCCAATGGTATTTGCAACGCACCAGTCTCATTATCCGCGCCATCGGTCACCGATATGTGTGACGGAACTGTAACACTGACCAATAGTTATAACAATACATCCAATGCATCCGACACCTATCCGGCTGGCCAGACCATCATCACCTGGACAGCAAAAGATGACTGCGGACTGATGGTGATGTGTCAGGATACAGTGGTAGTGCTCGGGTGTGATACATCAAACAATAATTGCATATGCCCTATTAACCCAACATTTACTTTGAAAGAGGGTAATAAAAATCCGGTAACAGTATCCTGCAATCAATCGCCGAATACCATACCTGTTTTGGATTGTCCGATTGAACCTGTGACTATTTCTGGTAATTTTGGCTGTGTTTCTTCTAATCCTAATCAGCCATGTACGGCAAACACCATTAAGTGGACTTTAGATAGACCGGTTCTTCCTGATCTGACAGGAAGCCAAAGCGGACCAAACTTTGGAATTAGTTTTATAGTAAGTTCCATCACCGAAGCGGGGAATTACTCTCTAACTTTGGAAACCATATGCAATGGTGAAAAATGCACTTGTATCATAAAATGGGTCCAAAGGGAGTGTGCTGATTGTATTTGCCCTGTAAACCCAACATTTACGCTGAAAGAAGGAAACAAAAATCCGGTAACTGTATCCTGCAATCAATCACCTGCTACCATTCCTGTTTTGGATTGTCCGGTAGAACCCCTTTCCATTTCGGGCAATTTTGGTTGTGTGGCTTCAAACCCAAATATGGAATGTCCCGCGAATGCGATTTCGTGGACATTGGACAGACCGACACTTCCTGATCTGACCGGAAATGTTAGCGGACCAAACTTTGGAGTTAGTTTTATCGCAAGTAATATCGATGCACCAGGCACATATTCACTTAATCTGCTAACGGTTTGTAATGGGGATACATGCCGTTGTGTCATAAAATGGGTACAAAGGGAATGTTCTGATTGCAAGTGCCCTGCGAACCCAACATTTAGCCTGAAAGAAGGCAATAAAAATCCTGTAACTGTATCCTGTAATCAGTCACCCGGTACTATACCTGTTTTGGATTGTCCTGTAGAACCCCTATCCATTTCGGGCAATTTTGGTTGTGTGGCTTCGGATCCAAATAAGCCATGTGAAGCGAATGCAATCAAGTGGACATTGGACAGACCGACACTTCCTGACCTGACCGGAAATGCAAGTGGACCAATCTTTGGTATTAGTTTTATAGAAAGTTCCATCTCCGCAGCAGGGACCTACTCTCTAACTTTGGAAACCATATGCAATGGTGAAAAATGCACATGTGTAATAAAATGGGTACAAAAAGATTGTGCAGATTGCACATGCCCTGTAAACCCTATATTTTCTCTGAAAGAAGGAAACAAAAATCCGGTAACTGTATCCTGCAATCAATCACCTGCTACCATTCCTGTTTTAGATTGTCCGGTAGAACCCATATCCATTTCCGGCAATTTTGGATGTGTGGCTTCAAATCCAAATATGGAATGTCCTGCGAATGCAATTTCGTGGACATTGGACAGACCTACACTCCCAGATCTGACAGGAAATGTTAACGGGCCAAATTTTGGAGTTAGTTTTATCGCAAGTAATATCGATGTTCCAGGCACATATTCCCTTAATCTGCTAACGGTATGCAATGGGGATACATGCCGTTGTGTCATAAAATGGGTACAAAGGGAGTGTGCTGATTGCAAATGTCCTGACAACCCTACTTTTTCTTTGAAAGAGGGAAACAAAAATCCGGTAATCGTTTCCTGTAATCAATCACTAACTACTATACCTGTTTTGGATTGTCCGGTAGAACCCATATCCATTTCCGGCAATTTTGGATGTGTTTCATCAAATCCCAATATGGCATGTGCTGCAAATACGATTTCTTGGTCATTGGACAGACCAGTACTTCCTGATCTGACGGGAAATGTGCCAGGACCAAACTTTGGAGTAAGTTTTACTGAAAGTTCCATTGCTGCTGCAGGTACATATTCCCTAACCCTGCTTACGGTTTGCAATGGGGATACATGCCGGTGTGTTATAAAATGGGTACAAAAAGATTGTGCAGGCTGCAAATGTCCAGTAAACCCAACGTTTACGCTGAAAGAAGGAAATAAAAATCCGGTAACCGTTTCCTGTTATCAATCACCGAATACTATCCCTGTTTTAAATTGTCCGGCAGAAAACATTTCCCTTGCAGGTAGTTTTGGATGTGTGACAATAAGTCCAAACATGGAATGTCCTGCAAATGCGATTTCGTGGACATTGGACAGACCAGTACTTCCTGATCTGACAGGCAGTACGGCAGGGCCAAACTTTGGAGTAAGTTTTGCTGAAAGTAATATCACTGAAGCGGGTACATATGCGCTGAATCTGGTTACTGTTTGTAACGGTGAAACTTGTCGCTGTGTCATAAAATGGATTCAACAATCATGCTCAGATAGTTGCTGTACTTTATATTCAAATACTCCGGTTAGTAATCCATTTGGATTAACCGGGGGAAAGTCTATCTTAGGAATGGATTTTATAGACGTAAACGGTGATACACATATGGATCATATTTATGCCACTTCATCTACACTTTTGTACCGCCTTAATCCTGGAAATGGAAGTAACTTTGGAAATGAAAACCTGTTGGAATCAAATTTTAGACAACCCTATAACTGCGATTATGATCAGGATGGGAAAGAAGATATTTTTGGTATTCGCCTTACAACTGCTTTACCTAGTCTTGGATTTATCAAAAATCTTGGTGGTGGATCCTTCGGTCCATTTAATTCCATATTTACTCTTTCTAATGTAAGATTTGCAGTAGGTGATGTAGGTCAGGATGGAGTCATTGATCTGGTTACCATAAATTCAGCCACAAATAGTCAAATCACGTATTATGAAGGCATATCAGGACCTACTCCATCTTTTAAATCCGGAGTAGCGTGGTTTACCACAAACATATCCAATACGTTTAACGCTGAGTTTCCGATACCTGAATTGTTTGATATTGATTGTGATGGTGATCTTGATCTGTTTTTAGGCCTTTCGGGAGAAATCAGAAGTTTCACCAATAACGGTGGGTTCACTGCACCTAATGCCTTACCGGATTTTAATACCACCGGATTCATGACGCAAACGTATAATCAGGTTGGGGGGTCAGAATTTATAAACCCAAGGTATGTAAATATTGACAATGATTTTTTTACTGAGTTTTTTATAGATTATAATAGTGCCCAGAACCTATTATTTTTTGATTGTTTAACCAGTGCAGTGGATGAAACTATAATATCAGCGCAACAATTTAAAGTTGCGCCAAATCCAACCAGTAATATGATTCATATTACATACACGGGAGGTGAACGGTTTAACGCTGACCTTGACATCATCAATATGTGGGGCCAAAATGTAATGACGCTGAATGATATACAACTAGATCAGGGATATTCTATTGATATGAGTCATCTTACGTCAGGGTTATATTTAATACGGATAGCCACAAATCAAAATAAACGTGTGTTTATCAAAATTATAAAAACTGACTAATTAATGATTAAATTAAGCAGCTGTGCTTGTGGTTCTATCCGGAAGTACAGCTGCAAATTATCTGATATGATCCGGAAAATCGATTTAAAATAATGAAAAGTAACCGTTTTGTAACATATATATTTTTTATTGTATGCTACTTTTCGTGCGTAAGCATTGGTTTTGGTCAGGGTGGAATTAAATTGGGATTTACAGGTAATATTAACACCATGTTTTCAATATATGATTTTCAAAGTACAGATGCCATGATGTTGCCCCGTCAAAATAAATATGGATGGAATTTGAATGGAAGTATCAATCTTTCCATCAATGATAAGTTTTCAATACCGCTCAGCTTTTCCATTATGAATAATCAGATAAATGCATACTATCCTATACCTAATTTAAAATTCTTTGACAAGATAACGCACCCATCTAGTATCATCAGCTTTAGCCCTACTTTCAAATGGGGAAGTTTTTATATAGGCTCTCATGTACCACAAGTGTCTAAACTTATAGCCGGAGAAGTACAGATTTTTGGGGGAGGATTTGATCTGAATCCCGGAAATTTCAGGATAGCTACCAGTTATGGATATGCAGAAACAGCCATCCAACCAGACTCACTGAAATCCATTCGTGGCAGTTATCGCAGACATTATAATACTATAAAGGCCGGAATCGGGAAAAAAGACAAATCAGGCATTTATCTCAATTTTGTAAAATTTAAAGATGAAGCTTCTTCCATTAGCCTTCCCGCAAAAATCCTGCCCCCTCAGGAAGGTATTGGTGTCAGTTCAAATGTTGACATAAAATTTAGTGATAAGCTGAAATTTTCGATTGATGGTGGTGGAAGCATATATACTGACGATCAATTTTCAGCCATTGCCGACAGTTCCGAAGTTGCCAGATTAGCCTCCTTTGTGATTAAACCAAGAAGATCATCTGCCATAGACCTCGCAGGTATTTCATCCTTGTCATATAATGCAGGAAATTTCGGTTTGGGTATCAATGCGCAATACATTGGAGCAGGATTCAGAACACCCGGATTTCCTAACCGTCCATCAGATGTCATGGATCTCACCGCAAATACACGGTTCAGTTTATTCAAGAGTAAATTCAATTTTAATGGCGTCACCGGTATTCGAAAAGATAACCTGAGCCAGACAAAGTTATCTTCCAATAACAGCCTGCTGATCAACGCATCACTTAATGTGATATTAGCTCCATTTTTGACGGTCAATACTTCGTATTCGAATTTTGGAATCGAGAGAAAAGAAGTCAATGATTCTCTCAATATCAGCACTATAGCATCCAACATTGTGGTGTCGCCGTCGGTAAATTTTAAAACAGGAACTGTCAGTCACCTGTTAAATCTGGGTTACAACTTTAATCAGTCTGAAAATCTGAATTTATTTACCGGAGTAAATAATAACAATATCATCACGACCTATAATCTGATGTATAATGTCAGGGTAAATACTTTCAACTGCTCCGTGTCGGGTTTTATGGCAGAAAATAACCAAAACGGTATAGACATTCTGATCAAAAGCCTTAACATCCTGCCAAGCATAACAATACTGGATAAAAAACTTAAAATCGGTGTGGACATCAATTATTCAAACTCGCTGGTCGGCAATGAAAGAGAAGATACCCGTAAAACTATATCTCTCAGAACAGGATATGATTTTCAGAATGGAATTGTGCTTGCTATGAATGGCAACCTGACATCCTATGACTCAGAACGACTTGCTACAAGAAGTGGATTTGATGAGTCCCGGGTACAGATGAACGTGAACTATACCCTGGGGAAATCCAAATCTAAAGAAAAAGGTGAACAAAACAAAAAGGACAATAAAAAAGAAAGCAAAACCACAGAAGTGCCTTCCAATAAAGAAGTCGCCGTCGCCCCTGAAAAGGTTAAAAAAGTAGAAATCAATACACTTGACATTGAAAACGACAGGAAACAAAAAGATAAAGAATCTGTGATCACCCCGGCTGATAAGCTAGTGAATGATAGTTCATTTGTTAACATCAAAACACAAAAGGTCGATACCACTTCAACCAAACAAAATCGAAAACAAAATGAAATAACCGATACCCCAATTTCTAAAGATTCCGCACTTACCATCGTAGATTCAGTCCGTGTTAAGGAAATTTTATCTTCGAAAGACACCAGAAAGGAAGCAGATATTCAGCTTAATGACAATCGAGATAAAACCTTGGTTTCAGAAATGAAAGCCGATGATTTTAAAAATGTAGTTGATTCCATTAACCAGATTTATGCTTCAGATACAATAGTGAGTATCGATACTATTGACATGCGGAAGGATAGAATCTCTTTAAAATCTAAAGATTGGCAGACCAAACCAGATTCTATGACGGTAGTTTCGCCGGTTAAAAAGGATTTTGTTGAAAATATAAAAGTTGAAAAACCAGTAAATAAAGTTGATGCCAAAAGTAATCCAACTGAAATACCTGCCGAAGAAAAAGATAATGTCGATGGTGATCGATATTATATCCAGTTAGCCGCCACTAAAACACAAATAGACGTAGCAAAAGTATATAAACAGTTAGCTAAAAAAATAGAAATTAAATCTGAAAACGGATTATATAAATATCTGATATCATGTGGAACCACGTATGAGTCAGCCTTAAAATACAAGACAGATCTGAATGCTCAGGGTATGAAAGAAGGTTTTATCGTCAGATATAAAAATGATAAAAGGATAAATATCAATGATTAGTAAATTTAAAATGAAGTACTTATGAAAAGATTAGTAACATTTGTTTGTTTTTTTGTTGCTTTGGCACTTAGCCATACAATGGTTGCGCAATTTAGCATCACCCTCAATGTGGAATCCAATCCTACCCCTAAGATTCTGGAGTGGGCAGTAAATCCACAAACAGTACAACTCACGGTAGCTAATCTTACTTCAAATACAGAAAGGTACAAAATTAAAGCACAGTTATACAAAGATAATGAGCTGATAGGAGAAACCAGGATCGAAGCTTCTCCCCTTCGAATTATTGAAGCCAATGCAGTTGAAATAAATTTTGCAGAGGATGTAGTTCCGGAGAGTGCTGTAAAACTGTATGGAAATATTGAAAAGACCGTGATCAAAACCGGCAGGATTCCTGCCGGCACTTATCGTTTATGTACCAAACTGGTAGATGAAAGTGGCAATATAGATCTGACTACAGAAGTTTGTCAGACATTTTTTGTCAGCAGTTATCAGCAGCCACGTCTAATACTTCCACTCGATGGTAGCCCTGCACCATATACCGGTGCGGTTTCTTCTTTAAATTTTCAATGGTCACCTGTCATGCCGCAACCACGATTCCCTGTGTACTATCAGATACGTGTTGTACCCAAAATGGAAGGCCAAACGGCACTCTATGCTTTCAGATACAACACGCCTATCATTAATGAAAACGTACCGGGCAGCACCAACTTTATCTGGCCGGTAAATACATTGGAAATAGATCCCGACACCGACTATGTGTGGGGTGTCATAGCTATGGATGAAGACGAAAAATCCATAGGTGAAAACGAAGGACTGTCCGAGATCTGGGGGTTTAGGTTTGTGGATAATACATTGGTAAGGCAAACGTCAGGCATTGATGTAATTAAATGCCAATATGAAATTAATTCTTTTGGAATATCAGTCGTCCAAAAACTTCCTAGTGATTCTGATATAAAATATGTAGAATATAACTATACTGCATTTGTAGACAATATGACTCAACTTGGATATGATTATATTCATGGTGAAAGGAGATTTGAACATCAAGTGCTAGATGGTAATTGTCCAAATGCCAGATTTGTTTTACAGGGAATATCAACTTCAAATAATGTTAGATATCAAATTCATGTGGATGATTGTCATGGCGCAATTTCTAATTCAGGAGGTTCAAATAGAACAGCCGGAGCAGGAACCGGTGGCCAATCAAATATTGTTGAATTTACTTTCAAGGCGATTTGTAGTAGCGATTTAAAATATAAAATTAGTGGCCAAGTAATTTGCACGGCCACAAAAATTAATTACTACAGGTATTACAATGGTCAAATTACACTTCTGGATAATCCCGATGAAATACCTGTTTCGCAATCCCAATGTGATATTATTGCAAAAATAAACACTTCAATTAATGATAAAAGGGTAAATTTTACTTCAACTGTTAACAATAATATGGGTGTTACTCCAACTGTAAGTTATATATGGGATTTCGGAGATGGAAATACTTCAACCAACACAAATAAAGTACATACCTATGCTAGCCTCGGTATATATGAAGTGACTCTGGAAGCTACATTTGTTGTCAATGATGTAGAGTGTAAAAGTATTGATAAAAAAACAATAAAATTGATTCCTGATTGTGATGACGCAGCATGCAATTTTGATTGTACCACAACACTGGCCGGACAGCTTGTTTCTGGTGAGTCTATCGATTTATGCGGGGGATTAGTTATGTTTATAAATACGGTATCAGGCACAAATGCTTCTTTGTCAGGGACTGGTATTGTCTATATTCCATGGTTACTGACAGCAGTAAATGTCAATTTTCAAAACATAAAAGTTAATGCAAGCAGGCAATTTTGCAGTGGCGAAATTAATGCAACCATTGATAACAATGCTCCTTCATTCCCTACTCAATGGGCTATCAATGTTGGATATCATTTGACTGAGTCACAAATTGGAGCGCTAAATGACTATGTAAATAACAAAATGATTGATCAGCAGGAAGTGCTTGATCGTTTGGGAATATCAGATCCTCCCCCTGATATAGTTTTAAATACAATAAAAGATGAAGTGCAACCCATCAATTTACCCCTGGGGTTCAAATTCAAAACCGATGGCAATTCTATTGCAATTTCTTCCATGAGATTCACACCGCAACAAAATTATTTAAAAGCTTCTGCAAAAGTTACTCCTTTTGAAGATGATGGTGAAAATGAGGCAAATTCATTTGAAATATATTTTGAATCAAATAATTTTTTCTTTAACGATAAGGGTCCTATTTTACATACAGGAGGAGGAAACACTCTAAGTTTTGAATTGCTGGCAAACAAAACACTGATTTACACAGGAGCAAGTGGCAACTTGATGAAGATTATATTTAATGCCAAAGATGCAAACCATATTGGAACCGGATTTATCTTTGTTTCTGATTGCAATAAGCCATTAAAATGGTGTTTTCGCTTAGATACTGACATTGAATTCCCAAGAAAATGGATTATACCATCACCTGACAATGGAAATAGTGTATTTGCTCATTTGGAGCAGGAATTCTGTGATTTTAAGGATTATATTGCTGAGTTAGATCTGCCAAAATGCGAAATTGTAAATACCAACGGACTTATTCTGGAAGCAACCGGCATTACTTGGGATCGCTCCACTTTAAGAAATGCGACTGGTATGGTTTTTCCGAACGAATACCAAGGGTCAAAAACCAACTTGTTCAAAGGCTTTTATTTAAAGAATGCTAAACTTATTTTGCCTGACGGATTCAGAACCTATGAAGATCCAACACAACTGATAACTATCGATTTTAATAACTGGATAATAGAGGGGAAACATGGGTTTACTGGTGATCTACTGGTAACTCCTGTCGTCAATTTCCCTTCTATGAATGTCTCAGATCTTGGCGCAAGCCTGGATACTTTCAGACTGGAAATGGTCCGAAATGAAATTAAAAAAGGATATATGGCTGGTAAGATCACATTGCCTATCTGTGATTATGATATACCGGGAAAAGAAGTTAATTTCCTTCATTATAAAGCTTTATTTACCAATGTATCCTCGGATAAGTCGTTTACCTTCCAAGTTTTTCCGGACAGAAAACTGACATGCGATCTATTTGCAGACGGCAAATTAGAACTTAATAATACAAGTAGAATTAAAATTGTAATTGGAGAAAATGAAAATCGTTCATTTGATTTTGCTTTAAATGGGAAATTGGATTTTAGGGATCAAAAAATAAAGGTACCACTTACTGGAATAGAATATGATTTAAAAATGGATGCCACGTTTCAAAATATCAAACTAAATTATTCAACAAACGCTTCTGGAGACGAATTTAATTTTGAACCAGGTCAATGGAGTTTTGCCAGCCCGCAAAAATCATTAGCTAAATTCCCATTTACAGTTCAGAATTATAAACCGATTGTTGATAACATAAGCTTTCAAGGAGGTGGTTTGGTGTTTAAAGGTGGAATTTCTTTTGACTTCGTATTGAACTTGGATGACGTCATAGGTGGTCGAACTAATTTAGGTGTCGTAGGAAGTGTTTCTAAACAAAATGGAAGACTGAAGCCTAAATTTGAAGAAATAAGATTAAATGATATTGATTTGTATGCAAATCTTGCTGCGGTTCAAGTTGAAGGCGCAATCAGATTTTATAACAATGATCCAATTTTTGGAAATGCAGTTGGTGGGTATATCAAAGCTGTTTTTAAAACAGTGGGTACACAAGTGGAAGTAAAAGGTATGTTTGGAATTCAAACCAACCCGGATGACAACCTTCCTTATAGATACTGGCAGTTCAGTGCCATGTTTATAGCACCACCACCAGGTATAACATTGGCTCCTGGTTTAGCATTAAGGGGGGCTGGTCTCGGAGCATACAGAAATATGACTGCTAATTTTAGCAATGTTAGCATAAATATACCTAATAGCGTGACTACCTTACAAGTTGATAGGAATGGCGGTCCAGAGTTTACACCTGTAAAAGGTTCATGGGGATTTAATATTAAAGCTGTTTTGGCTTCTTCGCCTAATGAAGAAGCAGCAAATGGTGATATATCAATCGGGGCCACATTTGTCGATGGAGGGATAAGTGTTTTGAATATAGCAGGTAATATTTTAATAGGTTCTAAAATTGGTGAATCATCTAAAGCTATAATGTCTGGTACATTTAATACTTACTACAATTTCGTATCAAAAGAATTTGACTTTACTGCAATTGTTAACTTAAACAAACCTCCAATAACAACTCCAGGTGGGTTGACCCTTAAAATAAATAGTAATGGAAAAACAGATAAATGGTCGGTAAAATTCGGGACGCCTTCAATCCCTAATTCAGTAAATGTTTTTACAATTAGCTTATATTCTTACTTAATGTTTGGTAATGATATTCCAGCACCTTCCGACTTTACCCAAAGCTTTAAAAATAGTTACAGAATGGTAACTGGGTACTATCCATTTGCAAATGCTAATCAAATATCAAATGTAAATGATGAAACTCAATTAGGCAAAGGGTTTGCTTTTGGTGTAGGATTTAAAAAAAGTGCAATTACACATGGCCTAGGAAGATCCGATGACAAGGATGATGACGGAGGATTTAGACCGTCAGTATATTTTAATGTTGATGCTGGTGCAGAATTAAATTTAAGTATGTTTAAGTATAATCAAACATCTTGTTTAACAGGATGGGATGGAACGTATGCCAAAGGGAGTATTGGATTTTATGCCAAATTTACTGCAGGATTTTGGTGGTACAAAAAAGGAAGGTCGTGTGATCTAGGAGCAGCTTTATGGAAAACATGTAAAGGTGGTTATACAGATCCTAATGGCTATTATCAAAACCTATTTACAGTAAGTGCTGCAGGAGCCTTAACTGCTGGGTTTCCTAATCCCGAATATTTAAAAGGTGAAGCATATATCAATTTTGAATGGAAAGGATTTTCAAAATCCTTTAAAGCTGATTTTCAATTTGGTCAGAATTGCAGCACAGGATCATATCAAGGAGCTGGAAATACTTATGTAAGTGAAAATGCTACTGATAAAATAGAGAGGACCTTTATAAAACAAATAGGAATTACACAAGGAGAATTGTTCGATTATCGCAAACCCATCAATGTAGAATTTACTTATCCAATTTCAGGATATTTATTTAATAATCCAAATTCACAAATTATGGGCACAAATCCATTTGATGTTGCTGAACGACAGGCGGACGGATCAATAAAATCCCGAACTTTTTATGTATTGTATGCCTATGAATTTAAGAGACAGATGTTAGATGGCACATTCAAGAATTTTGATTTAAAAAGAAGTGTCAATGCAACTGGTACTCATGATTATTATGATTATAGTGTTAATACAAGTGGAACGATAGAAAACGATGAAAATGGCTGGCCCATTCCTAATCCACCATTCACAAACAAGTTTAGAGCTAATAGCAATTATCAGTTCAAGGTATTGGCAGCTTTATATGAGATAGATGATAACGGCCAAGCTACACCTGCAAAGGATAGAAATAATCAACCAATTACAGAAATTAAAAATTTTGAGTTTACGACAATACCTATTGTACAAACTTCAGGTTCGATTGGTAATTCAAGCCCAGTCATAATAACTAACACTGGTACTACAAATCAAAATTTAAATTCAATTTCTAATCAAAATAATAATGAAAATGGCAACTAGAAAAACCTTTATATTGGTTCTAATTCTTTGTATACCTGTGTGGATTTTAGCACAAATAGATTTGCCAAAATCTTTTAAGATGGAAAAATTAGAAACAAAATTAAATTTTGCAGGGCAATGGCAAAATAATAAAGTTATGCTTAAGTGGATTCCTGATAATATAGAATTGTTGCGTTTTGGTCAACAATATGGCTTTAAGGTAGAACGCTGTAATTATTCTTCAGATTTAAAAGAAAGTTTTGATAAGTACGAATATGAAGAATTAACACAGTCTCCAATTCTTCCATGGAGTGTTACAAAATTAGAAAATTATTTAAATGCAAATCCTGATTTTATTGGCACCAAGGATTATGAAAATTTATCACTTGCATATGAATTAACTATTGGGGCAGACTCAATTGCATCTTCCAGATTTGCTGCTGATATTTTAAGTAATAAAGATGCATTTTCTAAAGCTGTTAATTCTCAGAATTACAATTATATTATTACTATACTTACTGCTGCATTTAGCAATATTGCCGCTGAAGCTATCGGTCTTTTTTGTATTGACGATTCGATTAAAAATGGAATCAAATATATTTATAAACTTAGCTTAATTAAAAATGATTCAAATATCGACGTTTCACCAAGTTATGTTGTGATAGAAAATACAATAAATTTTACTAATAAACCATCTATTAAGGTAAAAGAAGGTGAGAAATCAATATCATTATTATGGGATAAAGCGAATGACTACCTAGCTTATAATGTTTATTACTCATCCAATAATAAAATTTCATTCAAAAAGGCTAATTCGGTTCCGATATTAAATAACAATGTTCAAGGATACGAAGGTCCGCAGTTTTCATCATTTTCGAAAGATTCATTAGTGAATTTTCAAGAATATCATTTCATCGTCAAAGGGCTAAACTTTTTTGGAGATGAAATTGAAATTGGGACTGCAAAAGGTACACCAAAGGATCTTACAGCGCCAGAAAGACCTATTCTGTTTAATGTAATTCACAAAGAACCCAAATTAGCAAAAATAGAATGGAAACAGCTATGTGATAGTATAGAAGTTTGGGGCTATAAAATATATAGAAGTGAAAGTTTAAATGGAAAATATAGCATTATTCACGATTCAATTATCCCAGCCAATTGGAGAAGTTTTAATGATTCATATTTTGATATTGATACTTCAAATTATTATATAGTTAGTGCAATCGATATTTATGGCAACCAGAGTTATTCAGATCCTTTGTATTTGACTCTCGTAGATTCTGTTCCCCCGGCTATGCCTAAACCTATTTTGGGCAAAATGGACTCTTTAGGTATTGTTACCTTAAAAATGGAAAATCAGACTGAAAAAGATTTTATGGGTTATCGTATTTATAAAGCCAATGCAGATGATCACGAGTTTTCAGTTGTTCAGGAGACTTATAATGATACCATAGTGGTCAATGCCAGAAATACAACGATCATAGATACATCCACGTTGGAATCCTTAACAAAGTACGTGTACTATAAGATCACTGCATTGGACTATCATTATAATGAATCCAAATTTTCTCCAATTATAAAAGTAAAAAGACCGGACAAAATCAGGCCGACATCGCCATTAATTTCCGATGTAAACCTTACGGCTGCTGGAGTGACATTAACAGTCACATTAAGTTCCAGTGAAGATGTGGTAGTTAATAATGTATTTAAAAGAGTGAAAGGTTAAAGACAGTACCTATTCATTTACTGATACTTTAATTAAACCCGGCGTGAAATATGAATACACCATGAATGCTATTGATGATTCAGGATTGATCTCTGAGTATGGTAACATTATTGGTATTGGTGGGATTTCATATCCGGTAAAAGTTATTCAAAAATTTGATGGTAAATTCATTAGTAATCAAAATATATTATCCTGGGAACTAGATCCAAGTAAATCAAAACCAACTTCATATTTTATATTTCGTTCAGATAATAAAAAAGGCTACCGGCTAATAAAGAAACTGGAATCCCCACTAACTTTAGAGTTTGTAGACAACGTTATCAAAGAAAATACGATTTATGATTATGTTATCCAACCAAGAGCAAAAGACATTGAATACTTTGACAGTGACGTTTTATCCATTACCTCAGGAGTTCAAAAATAATGGTTGTATCCCAAAATTGCACTTTCATAAAAATTCCACATGTTTTACCCCATCCTTCAAGGGAGACAAAAGGAATTTTAAAACATTAGAATGAAAATATGGGATACACCCAAAATAATTAAATCATTAGCGATAACATTTGCTATCTCGGGATTTTTTGGCCAGCATTGTATCCTGGTGATATACTGGGTATTAAAAAAGTTGGAAATAGAAATTGAGATGAATTTTTAATTGACCTGATATTTTCATTATACATTCCCATCCCATTTCCCTCTAACTTTATACTCCCCCACAGGCTCCGCCGCCATCCCCACAACTCCATCATCGTCCACATCACCCACCCTCACCTGACCATTCATCAACATAGGTAACAACCAATCCCGAAGCTCCGTCAGCTTTTGGTTTTCACCTTCCAACTCATTTTGCAATAAAAATGATGGATTCATTAATTTGTTATATGACTCTAAGATAGGATTCGTTGGTCTGACAACTTTTAGTGAAAACAAATCATCCTTAGTTATTGACCCGAATGTTGTACCATCTGTATTTCGTCTGTCGAAAATTTGTTTTAGGTTGGTCATAACTCCAAAAAGATAAGAAATACAATTATCCTTACTATTTAAAGCTGCTAAGCCTCTACCAATACAGCAATTATTGTTTGCAATATTCATAGTTCCAACCGGAGCTCTTACACTCAATAAGATGTCACCTATTTTTGCAAATCTTGTAGGTTCTGTTGTGAACTTTCTGATGGTCGGAAACCTATTTCCAAAATCGGTACATCCTTGAAAAAAGATCATACCATCTGATTCTTCGTTATATGAACTTCCAGGTGGAGATTGGCCCATTGTAATATTTGCAATATCAGATAATTCTACCACCTCCCATCCCTCAGGCACTTCCCGCTTCAACTCATCACTCCACACCATCTTTCCCCCACTACTTTTGTAAGGTTTTCCTTCCAGTTTCGGCTGACCGATAGAAGCCGCATACTCCGCAGAGATAGGAAAGTCAAACTGCACAAACCAATAGTCATAGATCGTTTTGGCCATTTGCTCCAACTCAGCATTGATTCGGTTGTTGAGTTCGATTTTGGAATCAAGAGATGAAAGGACAGAAGCTATTTTTTTTTGAACTTCTAATTCTGGAAATTTAAATTTTAATTCACCGATATCGTTCGGTGATATTGATGGATATGCAGATACACTGTTTGTAGCAATTGTGTGGAGATAATCTGTTATATGTTTCTGAGTTAAGAGAAAATATAAAAATTTTGGACTTATTGAATTATCAAAAACGTCAATTGTCGTAAAACCAGTTGAAACGACTATGTTATTCAGGATTTTTTCAATTATTCCAAAATGCTCTTGATTTGGCCTTACAGTTGAATACAATATCGTGTTTTGTTTGACTTTTCGTTGTGCACGGCTTGGCAAATTATCATTTTTAACATTAAACTTTTGTAATTTTTGAATTTGATTTTTAGTTAAATTACTAGTATCCAAGTATTTAACAATATTAGGAAATTCATCCTTTTTAAATGTATTGGCATTTAATTTAGCTATTTCATTTATCGCTAATATTCTACTCATACATCAATCCCTTTAACTGTTTCTGAATTTCCTTTTCCAAACCTCTCGACTCCCCAAACATTTGATCCAGATTCGCCCTAAATCCTGCCATCTTCGCTTCAAACTCAGCTGCTGTGATATCCACATACTCGATCTTTACATCAAAGTACTGCCCGGCACTGAAGCTGTAGTTTTTCTCACGGATATCATCATAACTCACCACGACACTAAAATCTTCCACGGCCTCATGCGCATTGAAGGTCTTAATGATTTGATCTTCTTCATCCGGACGCAGCACAGTCTTTTGGTTTTTGCCTTCCTTTACCGTGATACCGAGTTTGGATGCATCCATAAGTACGATATCGCCCTTGGTATTGGCCTTGTCCAGAAATAGGATAGACACATTGGTACCCGTCGTCGCAAAGATATTGCTCGGCATACTCACCACACCACGCAGCATCTTATCCTCCACCATACGCTCCCGTATCTTACGCTCTATACCACTCTGTGCCGTGATAAATCCCGTAGGCACCACTACCGCTGCACGACCCTTACTCGTCAGCGAGTACATGATATGCTGTATAAACATCGGATAGATGGCCATGCCATCCGGTTTGGCCTTGGGTACATTGGGCGTACCTGCAAAAAAACGTTCGTTGTTTTCCTTACTTTTCAGGTCTTCCACATAATCACTAAAATCCAGTTTAAACGGCGGATTGGACACAATAAAGTCAAACTTCTTGAGCTTGCCATCTCTGTCCCGATGGTACGGTTCCAGCAGCGTATTGCCTTTGATGACATTGGGTATAGAGTGTACCAGGTTATTGAGTATGAGATTGAGCCGCAGGAGATTGGACGACTTTTGAGAGATGTCCTGACTGTAGAGTGTACATTTGTCTTCACCGATGGCATGTGCCAGATTCATGAGCAAGGTACCAGACCCAGCAGATGGATCAAAACAAGTCACATTGTGCACGGCTTCCGTGACGAGACATGCAGCCATGATTTTCGCCACCGCATGTGGTGTAAAATATTCTGCATACTTACCACCACTATTGGTATTGTAGTCCTTGATCAGATACTCAAATATCGTCGCAAAAAAATCAAACTTCTGCACGAATATTTCTTCAAAACTAAAGTTGACCAGCTTATTGATGATGGCTTTGCAGAATTCATCTCTCTTGTCTGTCACATACTTGCTGATGTTTTCAAAGAGCATGATCTTCTCACCACCATCCGTCTTTACAGAAAAGATGTCATTATTTTCCTTAGCAATATCCAGCAGCGTATTGTCAAATAAGTCAGAATACCGTGGTTGGTTCTGATTTTCAAACAAATAGGAAATATAATGCTCTGGCTTCAGTCGGGCAGTACTCTCGCTGAGTTGCATGAGCAGCATCTCATAATCTGATGCGTTGTATTGCTTGATCTCTGCCTCCCAGTTGTCCGCATCACGCAATCGCGCATCGATATGTTTGACCTCATAAGCAAACTTATCATTCAGAAACTTATACAAAAATACCTGCGTGATGATTTTAAACTCATTCCCGTCATTGCCGAGACCATAATTGGCACACACCGATTTCAGATCATCGATAAGTGTCTTGGTCTTCTTTTCAAATTCTATTGTTGGGTTCATATTTTGTGTTTTAACTCACCCCCGGCCCCTCTCTTGAAAGAGAGGGGAGAGTGTCCGTTCTTTGATTTTCTATATTCTACCATTTTCTTAACTTTATCATACCACAAATATAAATTATTAACCTCCCACACCAAACCCGAAGCGTCACCCCTTCCATTTTAAGGATGACTGAATGTTGCTTGCAAAATCGTGATACGATATCACGATTTAATGAAGGAACCACAAACACATGTTTGTGGCTGCGGCTGCCAAGGGGATGGGTAAAAACTACTCCGGCCTCCCTAAGCCGGGGGTGGGTAAAAATCCCAATAATTTTTTCTCTACTTCATCCCACCTTCTTAAAACTTCCTCATTCGAAAATCTTAAAACTTTATACCCCAGGGCTTTAATATTTTCTTCTCTTTCCTGATCGTATTCTTTTTGCAATAAATGTATACTTCCATCAATTTCAATAATCAATTTATGTTCAAAATTATGAAAATCGGCGATGTAATACAATTTATTACCCATGATTTCCTTATACTCAATAAGGAATTGTCGATTTATCTTCAATCCAAATAATTTTCTGCCCCTTACTTTCTCCCAAAAAAACTTTTCTGCTTCAGTAGGATTTTTACGGTGATCCCGTGCATACTCCAAAGTCTTAAAATATCTCATAAACACTTTTTAAACTCACTTATCTCTCCCCCTTCCCTTGAAAGAGAGGGGAGAGTGATTCGTTCTTTGATGTTTGGCTATTTTGCCATTGGTTAAGAAATACATTTGAAAAAAAAATTTAAAATCATATCACAAATACCAAACCCGAAGCGTCACCCTTCCTTATTGAGGATGACTGAATGTTGCTTTGCAAAATCGTGATACGAAATCACGATTTAATGAAGGAACCACAAACACATGTTTGTGGCTGCGGCTGCCAAGGGATGGGTATAAACTACAACAGCCATCCTGGGCCAAGGGATGGGTAAAAACCTACGCTACTCTCCCATGAAATTCATTCATATACTCCTTAACTATGATCTGATTGATGGCTTGCGACCGTGCAGCATCAAGTTGCAGATCGTGTTTGTTTTTCAGCTCACTGATCACAAGTCTAAGTATCATTTTCTCTACAAAACTTTCATTCTCAAGCATATGGGCGTTCTGTCTGATTTGTTCATCTATTTCTTTTTTAAGGCTTTTCAGTGCCTTAAAAAGTTTGCTCTCCCTATCAGTCAGTGGATCTTTTTCCATCAGACGTTTATGCAGCCGTGCATATTTAGCATCATTGTTATATTTGGCCCTCAACAGTTGGTTTTTGCGTTCGAGTTCTTTGGCCAGATCATGTACACGTTCCAGTTCTTTGATGTTTTGTTCCATTTCTTCCTTACTGACCTCACTGAGATTTTTCTTTTTAAACATCCTTTCCAGCTCCTCTCGGAGAGAGATAAAAACAGGATCCTTGGGATCTATATTTCTTCCAAGTATTTCTCTGGTCCTTCGCAGCGCATCTTTGAGTTGATCAGCGATTACCATTTCTGCTTCATTGACCTTACGGAATGCAAAAAGTACTTCTTCCAAAGCCACTTGCAGCGAACTACTGATGTCCACCTCATTTTCCAGGGCATCTTTGGTATTGATCAGTGACAAGTGGTTGTAAGCTTCCCTTGCGAGTACTGTCAGCATCTTGAAATCAAGTCTTTCCAGCATTTCATATTGTCCGCTGAGTCTGATCAGGTTATACAGTTCTTTGGCTTGTTGCAGTGCCTTGGTAAGTTCCAGCATCGTCTTACGATCACTGATTTGGGTGATCTGACTGGAGAAATGCTCTGCATTGTCAATATCATAACTAAATAGTACATCCTTGATATGATGGATATCCTTTTCTATTTCATCCTTTGTTTTGAATATATTGGAGTAATGCTCCATTTCACTGCCCAGTTCACTTTGTAGCTCATCAAAATAATCCCTGTTGGTTTTATCAAATTCACTCTGAATATCCGCAAAATCGACCACATAACCATACCTGAATTCTTTGTACGTCCTGTTGACCCGGGTCAAAGCCTGGAGCAGATTATGCGCTTTGATCACTCTGGTCATATACAGCTTCTTCAGCCGTGGCGCATCAAATCCTGTCAGCAACATATTGTACACAAATAGGAAATCTATCTTCCCGTCCTTAAAATCTTCGATGATCTTTTCCCGCTCATCTTTCGATCCTGCATCATGCAGAATCAGGGCTGCCGTTCTTACTTTATATGGATCTTCCACATTTTTGCCAAAGGAATCAGGTTTTTTTTCTGCAGCGATACCATAACTTTCATGCTCAGCATAAGTATAATCAAATACTTCTTTTAGCTTTTCGGCTTGTTCTGACGAATCACAAATGACCATGGCCCCGATAGTAGGATCATTCAGTGTCATCCGCGATTTCTCAAAATCCTGGACGATATATTCCAGCAGTGGCTTTACAAATTTGACATGAGCATAGATTTTTTTACGATCTGTTTCACCTTTGAGTACTTTAAATTCTTCCAGTATCTGTTTGAATTTTAGATGGTACACAGTTTCTATTTCCTCCCTTATCAGTCTCAAGGTATATCCATCAGCTATTGAAGCATTGTAGTAATATTTGTGTATGTAGTCTCCAAACAACACCTTTGAATTATATTGATCTCCCAATAATGGCGTACCAGTAAGACCTATCTTGATGGCATTGATATCTGACTCTTTGAGATTGGCCAGAAAACTACCTTTGGGATTGTAGCTTCTGTGTACCTCATCCAAAAAATACACACGTTGGATATTAATTTCGTAATCTCTTTTGGTGACTACATCGGGATCATTTTGAAATTTCTGAATATTGACCACCGTTATTTCCGGCTTTCCCGAACTATTGTGAATGGCAATAGTAGTCTTGAGATCCTTGACAAAGGCATCTCTGGAGTTGATTTTATGAACCACCAATCCTCTGCTTTTAAACTCCCTACCGGCTTGTATCAATAAATCGAGCCGATCCACTATAAAATAAAATTTAGGTACGATACCTCTGCTGCTGAAATAATCGGTCAGATGCTTGACATTATAATACGCCAGTGCAGTCTTACCACTTCCCTGAGTATGCCAGATGATACCATTCCGAATACCTTTGTCCAATGTATTTTCGATAGCCTTAGTAGCAAATATTTGCGGATAACGCATGATGTGTTTTTCCAGACCATGCTCTTTTTTGACATAAGCGATACCATATTTCAGTATAAAAGCCAGTCGTTCCGGTCTGAAGAGCGACGTAGAAATTTTATTGGTCGGGGTTTCAGGATGTTTATTGGTGATAAATTCCGGAGATTGTTTGATTCCGATCAGGTTATTATCTCTGAGAATATTATTTTCCATTTCATCAGGGATAACCTTCAAAGTTTGATCAAGATCGATGGATTCTTCTTCCCTGAAATAATTGAATGAAACCCTACCGTATCCGGGAGTAGCATAAAAAGCTCCTTGCAATGGTTGTGTACCTTCATCATCATAAGGCATATTGTTAGAAAACATCATCAACTGAGTGATATTGATAAATTTTCTGAATTTTTTATTCTTAAATCTTGACTGAATACGTTTGTATTCCGCCTGTATGCCATCCGGATTATTGGGCTTTTTCACTTCAATAAATACCAGCGGCAGCCCATTGATCAATAAAGTTATGTCAGGTCTGAATTCATCTTCACCGTTTATGCAGGGCAATTCAGTGACCACTTGCAGTTTATTCTTGCTGAAATCTTTAAAATCAATGATCATTGGTCCCGAGTCAGCAGTAATTATTTCATAAAAAGCTTTCCCCACATCTTCATTTTCTAAAGCCAAGGTCATCTTATCATACAGTATTTTGATCTCACTTTCTTCTATCCCAGGATTAAGCGATCTCATACTTTCGTAAAATATGGATGGAAAGATATTGTAATCAGTATCCCATGCAGCACTTGAAAGTGGCAAATACTCATATCCCAACCTACATAGATGTAGTATGGCGGGGAGTTTCACTCTCGAGTCTTCATTGAAAATCATAAATATTTTTTTCTGTAAGTTAAATCCTTTTGGGTCAAATATAATGCATCAAAATACGATTTTGTAATTATTTGTATATTTCTATAAATACAGCGTCACGTCTTGGCAAAGATAACCAATAAAATGAAAATGGTTTGCATGAATTAAGCTGTGTGTGCATCACAAATTGTACTTTTTTTAACAAGAGCGTATTTACTTTACAAACACCCGACCCCACGTTAATGTGTGGCAGGCTCTGAAGGGGAGAGCAACGGTTTGATAATTATAAGTGGGCGGATTGTCTCACGCCCAAGCGTGACAGGCTCTTTAGGGAATGAGGGGTAAGAAGAGCATAAAAATATTCAGAGCAATATTTTATACCCACATAAGATGCAATCAATTATACAAACCAAAATTCAATATAAATATATAAATTACCTGCTATTTCATCGTTATATTATGATAAGGTTAGAGAAAACCCTTTTTTATTGTAGAATCTTATGTTTGACACAAAATATCATCTAGAGTAAAAAATAACTTTTATTCGATATCATATATATCCCATATTATCCATCGATTATCACATTTTCGATATCGCCTATCTTCTTTTGAATATTAAAAATAAGATATTTAACAAAGAGAACTCATTTTCCGATATAGGAAATCAGCTTTTGAATATAGGAAATCAGCTTTTGAATATAGGAAATCAGCTTTTGAATATAGGAAATCAGATTTTTGATGTAGCAAATCAAATTTTGTATGTAGGACATCTCTTTGCAAATATGATTTATCACATTTTTGAAACAGAAAATCAGATAAAGGATGAAGCTTAATTTCTTTTGGACATAACTAATCTCTTTTCGATTATAGAAAAACAGATCATGGATTATGGTTCTCTCCTTTTTCATATAGAAAATCAAAAAATGGATGGAAAATAGCTCTTTACGGATATCGGTTATTCATTTTTACCAGGCAAAATATAAGAATGGGTTAAAAAAAATTCTGGTAATGGCAGTGATAACTTGGTGGAGCAGTTTTTGAATGTCATGATGATAATCCATTCGTTACTCGGATTACATAAGAATTTGGTGATAACTGTTTACCAAATAAATAACCTAACTAAATATGAATATTTGTTTGCTGTATTAAAAAAATGAGCAGATTTATTTAAGAAAAATATTATTTATCCATTAGTTTACTATATATTGATAATCAATGATTTATTTTAATCATGAAATTTAAAACATAAAATTTTTCATATGATTAATACCTTTATTAACATTTTATCCACAAGACCTTTTTAAGGTAGTTTAACATATTATAGAAAGTTATATTATCTTTGCCTTACCGGTTTATGAAGGAATTAAATATGATGATATATAACGATATATCGTCAGGTGTTGATCCTCCCGCAGCTGATGATAATAAGAGTGGGGAGGGATTTTGATCACTTCTAAATTTTCTGTAAAATGAAAACAAGAAGGAAATCTTCAGCACTGGACGTTGCCAAAAGCAGATGGAGTGGATTGGTCAGTATCGATCCTCAGCTCGATCTGGGAAATGGCATGGGCGTTGTTCAGTACAAAACATCGATAGATGCAGTAGAAGCAAAATTGATGGAAGTATTGAACAAAGCATCGGAGATGGAAGCCGTACGGGCTGAATTGCGTGACATGGAACGAGAACTCAATGATTTGAGTGATCTCTACCAAAGAGCAGTTTCAGTAAAGTATGGCTATAACAGCTCCGAGTACATGGCAGCAGGGGGTACGCGTAAAAAAGACAGGAGAAGACCTGTTCGATTACAAGTATCTTCTCCTGCTTCGGGTACGGTTGAATAGTTGGTCGTCAAACTAGACTGTTCAATCCGATTGTCAGGCTCTCCACCTTGGTGGGGAGCCTTTTTATTTTAATAAAATCAAGTTTAATGCCAAAAAAAATTATACTTGTAAGTATTTATTATCCTACGAACCTAATTATCATTGTGATTGAAGACACTGCACTGTTGAGCAATCTGATTGAGTTTGATTATATTTGAGCGCCTTAGGTTGGTTAAAAATAGCAATATACTTGTTAAAGTACGTTAAATTGCGTTATTTTGATACAAATGTAACACATTATAATGTAATTTGGTGTCATTTGACACAAAAAAACATTACATATTTGTAATATAATGTTTCAATGTTTACACGGTAAGTTGTGTAGAAGTAGAAGATTGAACACAAAGTTAATGAAAAATGGCATTGAACCAGGTAACAAAGATGTATCGTGTGAATCCGCCGGAGTCAGGCACTCTCCTAAATTAAGTACGATAAAAAAGCGTTTGAGTAGACAGCTGATAAATTACAGCACTAGTCATCCCATACGGCGGTGGCTTCATCTTCCAATAATTCTTTCCTCGAAGCTACGTACCCGCGCCACTTGGTAAGTACCTGTTGGAAATCTTCCGGTAGGGGCATTTCAAAATATTTATATTCTTCTGTCACTGGATGGATAAAACCAAGACTGCGCGCATGTAAAGCTTGTCTGGGCATGATGTTAAAACAATTGTC
>WBZP01001214.1_pt1 | contig 28015 bp, 24 predicted proteins | sample 5204301 | NCBI WGS metagenome assembly WBZP01 (sample SAMN12412401, study PRJNA552823) | activated sludge metagenome | isolation source: activated sludge from nitrification reactor of wastewater treatment plant... | place: USA: Pennsylvania | collected 2017 | reverse complement strand
CAGCACCGGTACTGGCAACAGGTTCAAAACGCCCAGGCTGATGCTGACCAAGGCCAGCAGCGACAAAAACGCCATGGCGCCGGCGCTGGCCGCCTGACCGGCGAATTGCGCGATCGTCAGCGGCCCGCTGAGGTTGTCCAGCGAGGCCTTGCCGACCAGCATCCGGCCCAACATGCGCAGCGTCAGCAGCGACATGTCCCAAGTCTTGCCGAGCGCCGCGCCCACTGCGTCCAGCAGCCCATACCGTACCACGACCCGCAAGCTCTCGGTGAGACCATCGGGTACATCGGCGATGGCGCCGATGAAACCGACCCGCTCGCCCTGCTCGTTTTCCCGCGCGTCGGGCGTCAGGTCCAGAGCCTGCTCGGCGCCATCGCGCTCGATTCGCACACTGAAGGGCTGGCCCGGATGCCGTTGGATCAACGCGCGCCACTGTTCCCAGTCGGCGATGGGTTCGCCCACGGCCCGCACGATCCGGTCACCGGGTTGCAAGCCGGCCCGTTCCGCCGCGCCGCCGCGCGTGACCTGACCGATCACCGCCGGCAATACCGGCCGCCATGGCGCCAGACCCATTTGATCGAATACCAGCGCCGCTTCGCTCAAGTCCTGGGTATTACGCACGTCCAGCGCGCGGACCCGCGCCCGGTCGTCAGGGTCTACGACCTGGACCTGAATCAGGTCCCCGGCCATGGCGCGATCCACCAGTTCCAGCATGACCGCGCTCAGAGTCGGCGTCGGCTTGCCGTCGACCGCAACCACCAGATCGCCCTTGCGAAAGCCGCTCGCCGCCGCCAGCGAACCCGGCTTGGGATCGTCCAGCAACGGCTTGACGCCGGGAACGCCGATCATGAACATCAGGCTGTAGGCCAGAATGGCGAACAGGAAATTGCTGAGCGGCCCGGCCAGCACGATGGCGATGCGCGAGCTGACCGGTTGGCGGTTGAACGCTTGGGGCAGATCGGCGACCGGAACATCGCCTTCACGCTCGTCCAGCATCTTCACATAGCCGCCCAATGGCAAGGCGGCGATCACGTATTCGGTACCATTCCGGCCACGCCGCCGCCACAACGGCTTGCCGAAGCCGATGGAAAACTTGAGAACCTTGACCCCCAGCCGGCGAGCCACCCAGAAATGGCCGAATTCATGGACGGTGATCAACACACCCAAGGTGACGATCAAGGCCAGTAATGAAATCAATGGACTGCTGCTCATCTTATCCCTCCGACGCTCGCGCGGCGATCCACTCGCTGACCACGGCGCGCGCCTGGGCATCGTCGTCGAGTATCGTCGCCAGCGTATTGACCCCGCGTGGAGAAACCCGTTCCAGGGTCTGTTCGACCACGGCGGCGATGTCGGTAAAGCGAATCCGCTGGTCGAGGAAGGCTTGCACCGCCGCCTCGTTAGCCGCGTTCAAAATAGCCGGCGCGGTCCCACCCGTTTCCAGCGCGGCGAAAGCCAGCCGCAAGCAGGGAAAGCGGGCGAAATCCGGGGCCTGAAATTCCAATGGCCCCAGCCGGGCGAAATCCAGAAACGCCGCGCCGGATACCAGCCGCCGCGGCCAAGCCAAGGCGTGGGCGATAGGGGTGCGCATGTCGGGGTTACCCAACTGCGCCAGCACCGAACCGTCCTGGTATTCCACCATCGAGTGAATCACGCTCTGCGGATGCACCACCACCTCGATCCGTTCGGGCGGCGCGGCGAACAGCCAGTGGGCCTCGATCACTTCCAAGCCCTTGTTCATCATGGTGGCGGAATCTACCGAGATTTTCCGCCCCATGCGCCAGTTCGGATGGGCGCAGGCCTGATCCGGCGTCACATCCGGCAACTGCTCCAGTGGCGTCGTGCGGAACGGCCCGCCGGAACCGGTCAACAGGATGCGCCGAACGCCCACCGGCTCCAGACCTCCGGCGGCGAATCCCGGCGGTAAACACTGAAACACCGCGTTGTGCTCGCTGTCGATCGGCAACAGTTCCGCGCCGTGATCGCGCACCGTCGCTATGAACAGCGGCCCGGCCATGACCAGCGCTTCCTTGTTGGCCAGCAACACCCGTTTGCCGGCCCGCGCCGCCGCCAGGGTCGGCAACAAACCCGCCGCGCCGACGATGGCCGCCATCACGTAAGCCGCGTCCGGCAACGCCGCGACCCGCTCCAGCCCGACCGCGCCGGCCAGCACCTCGACCGGCCGGCCCGCCGCTTGCAAACATTCCCGTAATTGCCCGGCCGCGCCCGCATCCGCCATGACGGCGTAATCGGGTTCGTGACTCAGGCACTGCCGGAACAAACCCTCGACATCGCGATGCGCGCTCAGCGCCACCACCCGGAACTGGTCGGGATGGCGTTGCAGCACGTCAAGCGTGCTGACCCCGATCGAGCCGGTCGAACCCAGAATGGTCACGCCGATGCGTTCGCTCATGACGACATCCCGTGCCAGCCGAGCAGAAACACCGGCGCGGCGGCAATCAGGCTGTCCAGCCGATCCAGCACGCCGCCGTGACCAGGCAACAGCGAACCGCTGTCTTTCACCCCGCGTTGCCGTTTCAGCATGCTCTCGAACAGATCTCCGACGATGGAAAAACCGACCGTGACCATGCAGACCACCACGAACCCGGGCCAGCGCGAACCCACGCCCAGCACCGCCGCACCGATCAGGGCGAAGGCCGCCGCCGCCGCCGCCGCACCCCAGACGCCTTCCCAGGTCTTGCCCGGGCTGATGATGGGCGCCAGCTTGCGCCGCCCCCAGCGCCGACCAGCGAAATAGGCGCCAATATCAGCGACCCAGATTAGCATCAACAGAAACAGCACATGGCCCGGCCCAAACTCATTCCGCAACCCCATCAGCGCCACCCAGGCCGCCATCAGCGCCACCACGCCGGCCACCGCAACCATGCTGCTGGGCCGATCCTGGCGTTCCGGTTGCCCGGCGTAGCGCCACAGCCAGACCAGGACATAACACCAGGCGGCGAACACCGGGATCAACAGGCCGGCCACGAGCGCTGCGCGACCCGCCAGCGGCCAGACCACCAGAATCAGGGTCAGCACCAGTCCGCCATACAGCAACCGACCGCGCGGTTGCGCCAGGCCCGCCAGGTCGGCCCATTCCCAGGCGCCCAACAGCAGCACCGCCAGCAGCACGACGCCAAAACCGGCCGCCGGCAGTTTCAACACCACCCAAAGGGCAATCAGGGCCAGCACGCTGGCGGTGATGACGCGCTGTTTAAGCATGGGCTATCCCGGCCACCTGTTCGCTGGTTTGCCCGAACCGCCGCTGCCGGCTGGCGAACGCGGCGCAGGCGGCGTCCAGATCGTCGACGCCGAAATCCGGCCACAGCCGGTCGGTGAAGTACAGTTCGGTATAGGCCAACTGCCAGAGCAGGAAATTGCTGATGCGCTGCTCCCCACCGGTGCGGATAAACAGATCCGGTTCCGGCAAATCGGCCAAACAGGTGTAATGGTGCAACAGATCGGCAGTCACATCGCCCGGCCGCAACCGACCCGCCGCAACTTCCTCGGCCACTCGCCGACTGGCCTGGGCGATATCCCAGCGGCCGCCGTAGTTGGCGGCGACGACCAGAGTCAGACCGGTATTCGCAGCGGTGCGCTGCTCGGCACTGGCGATGTAATTCTGCAAGGTGGCCGAAAGCGCGCTGCGGTCGCCGATGAAGCGCAATCGGACCTTGGCCACATCCAGGCGACGAATCTCGCGGCGCAGAGTGGTCAGAAACAGGTTCATCAACACTTCGACTTCCGGGCGCGGCCGGCGCCAGTTTTCGCTGCTGAAGGCGAACAGGGTCAGCACCGCGATGCCGCGCTCGCCACACGTCTTGACGATCTGGCGCACCGCCTTGGCGCCTTCGCGATGGCCGGCCGCGCGCGTCAGGGATCGTTGCTGCGCCCAGCGCCCGTTGCCGTCCATAACGATGGCCAAATGCTGGGGCAGTTGCTCTCGCGGCGTCGGCGAACCTGGGACATCAAGCGACATCCCGGAAGTTCCTCGGCTGAATCACCATCGCGATAGAAAGCTCAAATCGGCGCTTCAGATTTCCATCAACTCGGCTTCCTTGGCCGCGAGCATCTTGTCCACATCCTGGATATGCCGGTCGGTGAGTTTCTGGATCTCGTCCTGGGCTTGCCGCTCGGCATCCTCAGTAATTTTCTTGTCCTTAAGCAGAACCTTAAGCTGGTTGTTGGCGTCGCGGCGGATATTGCGGATCGCCACCTTGGCGCCCTCGCCCTCTTGCCGGACTATTTTGACCATGTCGCGGCGGCGCTCCTCGGTCAGCGGCGGCAATGGTACCCGGATCGTCGTACCGGCGGAGGCTGGATTCAGGCCCAGATCGGACTTCAGGATCGCTTTTTCGATCGGCCCGACCATGTTCCGTTCCCAAGGCGTGATCAGAAGGGTGCGGGCGTCGGCGACCCCGACCGACGCCACCTGATTGAGCGGCGTCTCGTTGCCGTAGTAGCTGACCATGATATGATCCAGCAGGCTGGCATGAGCGCGGCCGGTGCGCAGCTTGGTCAATTCCTGTTTCAGACTATCCACGCTCTTGGCCATCCGGGCGGTGGCTTCTTTCTTGAGAGAGTCGATCATATTGTCATTCCCGCACCACGGTGGTGCCCACGTTCTCGCCGCACACGATCCGCACCAGGTCGCCGTGGCGGTTGATATTGAAAACCTTCAGCGGTATGTCATTCTCGCGGCACATCACGATAGCTGTGGCGTCCATCACGCCCAGCTTGCGCGCCAGGGCTTCGTCGTAGGTGAGCTGCTCGTAGCGCACCGCCGCCGGATCCTTGAACGGATCGGACGAATAGATGCCATCCACCTTGGTGCCCTTGAGCATCACCTCGGCGTTGATTTCAATCGCCCGCAGGCTGGCGGCGGAATCGGTGGTGAAGAAGGGGTTGCCGGTGCCGGCGGCGAAGATCACCACCCGGCCCTTTTCCAGATGGCGGATAGCGCGGCGGCGGATGTAGTCCTCGCAAACCTGGTTGACGCGAATGGCCGACATCACCCGGGTGAACACGCCCAGCCGCTCCAGAGTGTCCTGCATCGCCAGCGAGTTCATCACCGTGGCCAGCATCCCCATATGATCGGCGGTGACCCGATCCATGCCGGCCTTGGCCAGCCCGGCGCCGCGGAACAGGTTACCGCCGCCGATCACCATGCCCACTTCCACCCCACGCTGGCACAGTTGCCGGATCTCGTCAGCCACGCGGGCGAGTATCCCGGTATCGATGCCGGAGCCATCCTCCCCCATCAGGGCCTCGCCGCTGAGCTTGAGAAGAATGCGCTTGAAGGCTGGTCTGGAATCCTGCATGGGCATGGCGTTGCCTGCGTGGCCGAAAACGGGCGAATTGTACCTGATCGCGGCCCCGGCGTCAGTGGCGCCGCCGGGACCATGGGTGCGATGCGGGTTCGAAGCTAGTCGTCGCCGCGCACCGCCGCTACCTCGGCGGCGAAGTCGCTGGATTTCTTCTCGATTCCCTCGCCCAGCTCGAAGCGTTCGAAGCGGACTACCTTGGCCTTGCGCGCCTTGAGCAACTTTTCCACGCTCTGCTCGGGGTCCTTGACGAACGGCTGGCCCAGCAGGGTCACTTCCTCGAAATACTTGCGCAGCCGCCCCTCCGCGATTTTCTCGATCATATTGGCCGTCTTGCCTTCGGCGACTGCCCGCGCCGCGTAAATCTCCTTTTCCTTGGCGATCAGATCAGCCGGCACGTCCTCGGCGCTGATGCACAGCGGCCGGCTGGCGGCGATATGCATGGCGATATCCCTGGCCAGCTCGGCGTCACCACCATCCAGTTCCACCAACACGCCAATCCGGGTTCCATGGAGATAGCTGCCGAGCACACCGGTCGAGGACGCCAGCCGGACGCCACGCCGGACATTGATGTTCTCGCCGATCTTGGCGATGCGGTCGCGCCGGTTCTGCTCGACGCTCTGGCCGTTGGCCATGACCGACGCTAGCAGCGCGTCCAGATCGGTGGGACCATCGCGCAGCGCCACCTCGGCGACGGCGGCAGCGAAATCCCGAAAGTCGTCGTTCTTGGTAACGAAGTCGGTTTCGCAGTTAATTTCGGCCATGGCCACCGCCCCGGCGGCCTGTCGGACCACGATCAGACCCTCGGCGGCGACCCGGCTGGCCTTCTTGTCGGCCTTGGCCTGACCGGCCTTGCGCATCAGTTCGACCGCCGCATCGATGTCGCCCCCGGTTTCCTGCAGGGCCCTTTTGCACTCCATCATCCCCGAGCCCGTGCGCTCGCGCAGTTCTTTGACCAGCGCCGCCGTGATTTCCGCCATGCTTGCCTACCTCTGAAAAAAGCCAATTCAATTCAAACTTGGGATCGAGAGGGGACCGTGGCCGGCCCCATCAAAAAGGCTCGCGCGCCGGATGCGCGCGAGCCTGTCGGGCGATACCGCCGGTTGCGGGACTCAGACGCCGCCGCTCGCCGACAGCGCCTCTTCCGGGATTTCGACAAACTCCTCCTCGGCGCGGCCCGTGGTCAACACGGCGCGGCCTTCCAACACCGCCTCGGCCAGGCCGCCGACGTAGAGCTGGATCGCGCGGATCGCGTCGTCGTTGCCGGGAACGATGTAGTTCACGCCGTCCGGCGAATTGTTGGTGTCTACTACACCGATCACCGGAATACCCAGCTTGTTGGCCTCCTGCACCGCGATGCGCTCGTGGCCGACGTCGATCACGAACAGCGCATCTGGCAGACTGGCCATGTCCTTGATGCCGCCCAAGCTGCGCTCCAGTTTGTCCATCTCGCGCCGCAACCCGATGACTTCTTTTTTGCCCAGCCGCTCGAAGGTGCCATCCTGAACCATCAGATCCAGATCCTTGAGCCGCTTGATGGACTGGCGGACGGTCTTGAAGTTGGTGAGCATCCCGCCCAGCCAGCGGTGATTGACATAGGGCATGCCACAACGAAGCGCCGCCTCGGCGGTCGCCTCGCGGGCCGAGCGCTTGGTGCCCACCAGCAGGATCTTGCCACCCTGCGAGGCCATCCGGCCGGCGTAATTCAGCGCGTCCAGATACAGCGGCAGGGTTTTTTCCAGGTTGACGATGTGAATCTTGCTACGCGCCCCAAAGATATACGGGGCCATCTTGGGATTCCAGTAGCGGGTCTGGTGGCCGAAATGCACACCGGCCTCCAACATCTGGCGCATGGAAACAGTCGCCATTGCGGATGTTCTCCTTGAAGATTGGGGTTGAGCCTCCATCCGCCCCGAGCGGCGACCCGCGCTAGCGGGCACCCGGCCACCCGTGCCGGCGAATGTGAGAAGTGGTTGCTGGCTGACTTCAATCCGCGCCCGCTGTAATGGGCGGGTGAATTGAGAGTTTGCCTAAAAGGCGCGCGCTTTATAACATGGATTGTTTAGGAAAACCAAATGAACGCCATTCGCGGAGCGCTGTCCCAATTTCCGGCGGCCGCGCCGACCGCCGTCTCCCCATCCTGCATTGCTGTGTCCGCGGACCGAACATGTTTCAGAAACCTCCCAAAAAGTCGATGAGCATCACCTTCAAGACACCGGAAGAAATCGCCAAGATGCGAGTGGCCGGACGTCTGGCCACCGAGGTGTTGCGCATGATCGAACCTCATGTGCGCGAGGGCGTCGCCACCGAGGAACTGGACCGCATCTGTCACGATTACATCGTCAACGTACAAGGCGCCATCCCAGCGCCGCTCAACTATCGCGGCTTTCCCAAATCCATCTGCACCTCGGTCAACCAAGTGGTCTGCCACGGCATCCCCAGCCCGAAGACGCTCAAGAAGGGCGACGTCCTCAACATCGACATCACGGTCATCAAGGACGGCTACCACGGCGACACCAGCCGAATGTTCGCGGTCGGCACGCCGCCGATCGCCGCGCAGCGGGTCAGCCGGGTGGCCTACGAATGCCTGTGTATCGGCATCGGCATGGTGCGACCCGGCATCCGTCTCGGTGACATCGGCCACGCCATCCAGAAGCACGCCGAGGCCCAGCACTGTTCGGTGGTGCGCGAGTATTGCGGCCACGGTATCGGCCAGGCGTTTCACGAAGACCCGCAGGTGTTGCACTACGGCAAACCCGGCGACGGCGTCCAACTGCTGCCCAACATGACCTTCACCATCGAGCCGATGATCAACGCCGGCAAACGCCACATTAAACTGCTACCCGATGGCTGGACCGTGGTTACCAAGGATCACAGCCTCTCCGCCCAATGGGAACACACCGTGCTGGTCACCACCACCGGTCACGAAATTCTGACCCTGCTCCCCGGCGAATCGCTCTAGCTCCCGCCTGTTCCGAGAACCGCATGGCCACTCCCGACATCGTCCTGTCACCCGCTGCCTCATTCGCTGCGGAATCTCCCGCCGCCGTCCCACCGCCCGACCGTTGGCGCTGGGACGAAACGGCCCCCTTCGACGCGGTGGCGTTCGAACGCGAACTGGCCACCGCTTCCGGTTCCATCGCGCCGTTCCGAACCCTGCTCAAGCAGAGCGACGCCCGGTTCAAGGAACTGTTCCTGCGGGGCGTTCCCGCCCACGAACTGGTGCCGGCCCGCGCCCGGTTGTTGGACGAACTGCTGCTACGGGCCTGGTCGCGGTTTTTCGAAGCGGACGCGCCGGATCTGGCGCTGGTGGCGGTGGGCGGTTACGGCCGCGGCGAACTGCACCCGGGTTCGGACGTGGACATCATGATCCTGCTCGACGACCGGACCTTGGAGGCCCGCCGCTCCGGGCTGGGAGATTTTCTGGCCTTCCTGTGGGACATCGGTCTGGAAGTCGGCCACAGCGTGCGCACGGTGGAGGACTGCGCGCGCGAGGGCGCCGCCGACATCACGGTCGCCACCAGCCTGATGGAGGCGCGGCGGCTGACCGGCTCCGCGGCGCTGTTCGAGCGAATGCGCGCCGTCACCGGCCCCGACCGCATCTGGCCGGACGCCGCCTTCTTCGAATCCAAACAGAAAGAGCGCTGCCAGCGCTGCCACAAGTACCACGAAACCGCTTTCAACCTGGAGCCCAACATCAAGGAAGGTCCCGGCGGTCTGCGCGATTTGCAAATGATCGGCTGGGTGGCCAAGCGCCACTTCGGCGCCAGCACCCTGCGGGAACTGGTCGACCACGGCTTCCTCAGCCCACACGAACACGAGGAGCTGATTGACTGCCGCAACTTCCTCTGGCAACTGCGCTTCGCCCTGCACATCCTGACCGGCCGCCGCGAGGACCATTTACTGTTCGACCACCAGCGGCGCGTCGCCCAGCAACTTGGCTATCGGGACCGGGATCACAGCCTGGCGGTCGAGCAGTTCATGCAGCGCTACTACCGCACGGTCAACGCCCTGGGCCAACTCAACGAAATGCTGCTGCAACTGTTCGAGGAAGCGATCCTGCTGGCCGACGATCCGGACGAGCCGACGCCGATCAATCGCCGGTTCCAGGCCCGTCGCGGCTATCTGGAAGTGACCCGGCCCAACGTGTTCCTGCGCTACCCGTTCGCCCTGCTGGAAATCTTCCTGGTTTTGCAGCAGCACCCGGAACTCAAGGGCATCCGCGCCGCCACCATCCGCCTGATCCGCGACCATCTGCCGCTGATCGACGACAAGTTCCGCAACGATATGCGACCGCGCAGCCTGTTCATGGAAATCCTGCGCCAGCCTCACGGGGTGACCCAGCAGTTGCGGTTGATGAACGTCTACGGGGTGCTGCCGGCCTATCTGCCGGAATTCGGCCATATTGTCGGCCGGATGCAATACGACCTGTTCCACGCCTACACCGTGGACCAACATATTCTATTCGTGGTGCGCAACCTGCGGCGGTTCTTCCTGCTCCAGTTCGCCCAGGAGTTGCCGCGTTGCAATACGATCATGGACCAGTTGCCCAAACCGGAACTGCTGTACATCGCCGGTTTGTATCACGATATCGCCAAGGGGCGCGGCGGCGATCACTCCGAGTTGGGCGCCGTGGATGTCGAGCAGTTCTGCCGCCGACATGGCCTCAGCAGCTTCGACACCCGGCTGGTCGCCTGGCTGGTGCGCCACCACCTGACCCTGTCGCTGACCGCGCAAAAGAAGGACATTCACGATCCGGCGGTCATCCACGACTTCGCCCGGCTGATGGGCGATCAGATGCACCTGAATTATCTCTATTTGCTGACGGTCGCCGACATCCGCGGCACCAACCCCAAGCTGTGGAACACCTGGCGGGACTCGCTGCTGTGGCAATTGTACGAAGCCACTCGCCGGGCGTTGCGTCGGGGACTGGATCATCCGATCGACAAGGAAGAGCGCATCCGCGAGGTTCAAGCTCAGACGCGGCAGCGGCTGCGCGCCACCCGGATCGACGAGGCGCGCATCAACCGGGTTTGGGAGAGCTTCGGCGATGACTATTTCCTGCGCCATTCCGCCGACGAAATCACTTGGCACACCCGGGCGATTATCAAGAAGGGGTACGACGAGCGGCCGTTGATCATGGCCCGCGACGATCCGAACCGGGGCGGCACCGAAATCTTCATCCATACCCTCGATCAGGACAATCTATTCGCCCTGATCACCTCGATTCTCGATCAACTGGGGCTGACGATCCTCGATGCCCGCATCCTCACCGGCCACAGTGGTTATGCCCTGGACAGTTTCACGGTGCTGGAGGATTCCGGTGCGCCGATCCACGACCGGGCACGGATCAAGGAAATCATCGCCAGGCTCCACCGCGCCCTGAGCCAGCCGGACGCCGCGCCGATCCTGCCCAGCCGGCACATCTCGCGGATTCAGCGGGCGTTCCAGATGCCAACCTGGGTGTCATTCCGCGAGGACGAGGCTAACAGCCGCACTGTGGTGGAACTAGTGTCCTGGGACCGACCGGGGTTGCTGTGCCGGGTCGGGCAGGCGTTCATGGAATGCGGCGTACAGTTGCACAACGCCAAGATCGCTACCCTCGGCGCCCAGGTTGAAGACGTATTCTTCGTCACCGACCGCGAGAACCGGCCGCTGAACGATTCCCGGAAATACGCGGCGCTGCGGGCGGCGCTGGTCGAACAACTGGATTCGGGCGAGGATTAGCCGGCTTGCCCCACCGGGATCCAGACTGGCCAGCGGCGCGAATCATCGCCGCGCGATCCACTCGCGCAAGGTTACGCCCATGCGGAGTTACCACGCTTCCACCATGCCCAAATTCCCGAATGCCTGGCATCCCTCGCCCTATCTGCTGCTGGTGCTGACCACCCTGTTTTGGTCCGGCAATTTCGTGCTGGGCCGGGCGGTGCATACCGTCTTCACGCCGTTTACCCTGTCGTTCTGGCGCTGGGCGGTGGCGTTGGCGATTCTGTTGCCGTTCGCGTGGACCGCGCTGCGCGAACAGGGACCGCTCATCCGCCGGCACGGGCCGATTCTGCTGTTGCTCAGCATCCTCGGCGTGGTCAACTTCAACACCTTTGTCTACATCGGTCTGCAATCCACCACCGCCACCAATGCCGTCATTATGCTGTCGGTAACGCCGGTGCTGATCGTGGCGCTGTCGTTCCTGCTGCTGCGCCAGACCGTGACCGGATGGCAGGCGCTGGGCATCGGGGTCTCGCTGGCTGGGGTGCTGGTGATCGTCGGGCGCGGTGAACTGCAAAGCCTGCTGGCCCGGCGGTTCGACCCCGGCGATTTGTGGGTGCTGGCGGCGGTGACCAGTTGGGCGCTGTACTCGGTCTGTCTGCGCTGGCGGCCAGCCGGACTCCAGCCGCTGAACTTCCAGGCCGCGACCATGCTGATCGGGATGGTGATCCTGACGCCGCTGTACGGCTGGGATTTGGCCCAAGGTCGGACCGTCGCCATCAACGCCACGACCATGGGCAGCATCCTGTATCTGGCGCTATTTCCCTCGATTCTCGCCTACATCTTCTGGAATCGGGCGGTGGCGGAACTGGGCGCCAACCGTACCGGCCAGTTTTTGCACCTGATGCCGGCGTTCGGTGCGGTGTTATCGATGATCTTCCTGGGCGAGCGGCTGTACGGCTTTCACGCCGCTGGCATCGCCCTGATCGCGCTGGGGATCTATCTGGCGACGATTTACGGCCGCCAGCCGGGCTGAGCCGGGTGGCCGGAACGATGATCGAGGCCACCTTTCACGCCACGTTGCCGCCGCGCCTCAAACAGGAAAATCCCCGCCGCCACCGATACGTTCAGACTCTCCATCCCGCCCGTCAGCGGAATCCGCGCCAGATGGTCGCAAACTTCGCGGGTCAGCCGCCGCAGACCCTTCTCTTCCGCCCCCAGCACGAGAGCGGTCGGCGGGGTTAGATCCACTTCGTAAAGACTCGCCTCGGCCTCGCCCACCGCGCCGACGATCCACACCCCCTGCTCCCGCAGGCTTCGCAACGTCCGCGCCAGATTGGTCACCGGCACGAACGGCACGAGGTCGGCCGCGCCGCTGGCCACCTTGCGCACCGTCGCATTCAAGCCGGCGGCGCGGTCGGCGGGCGCGATGAGCGCGTGTACACCCGCGGCGGCGGCGCTGCGCAGGCAGGCGCCCAGATTGTGCGGATCCTGCACCCCGTCCAGCACCAACAGCAACGCCGGCCCGTCCGCCGCCGCCAGTAATTCCGGCAAATCCGCTTCACCATGGCTCCGCTCCCGAACCGCCAGCCGCGCGACGACGCCCTGATGGCGCGCGTTGCCACTGATCCGATCCAATTCCGTCCGGTCGGCCAGGTGAACCAGCAGGCCATGCCCGGCGGCCTGCTCCAGCAGGGATTGCATCCGCGCATCGCGTCGCTGGCGCTCCACCCACAGTTCGCGCACCTGCTCCGGTCCGTGGTTCAGCGCCGCCACCACTGCGTGCAGCCCGTGAATCAGTTCTCCGGCCACGGCGACTCCTACTCCTTCTTGCGCCGGCCGCGATTCCAGCGGTTGCGCCGGCCGTTGTCGCGGCGTTCGTTCTCGACCGGCTCGAAATCGATCTTGCGCTCGTCCAGATCCACCCGCACCACCCGCACCGTCAGACTATCGCCCAGCCGGTAGACCTGACCAGAGCGTTCGCCATGCAGGCGATGGCCCACCGGATCGAACCGGTAGTAATCGTTCCGCAGGGAGGTGACATGCACCAGCCCTTCGACGAACACGCCGCGTAATTCCGCAAACAGGCCGAAACCCGTGACCCCGGTGATGATGCCGTCGAAGACCTGCCCGACCTTGTCCAGCATGAACTCGCATTTCAGCCATTCCACCGCGTCGCGCACCGCCTCGTCGGCCCGCCGCTCGGTCATCGAGCAATGTTCACCCAATCCGACCAAGTCGGCGTGCGTCGCGGGGAAATCCGCCGGTTTGCCGCCGTTGAGCGCGTAGCGAATGGCGCGATGCACCTGCAAGTCGGGATAGCGACGAATCGGCGAGGTGAAGTGCGCGTAAGCGTCCAGCGCCAAACCGAAATGGCCAACGTTACCAGGGCTGTAGATCGCCTGGGCCAGCGAACGCAGCATCACCGTCTGGATCAGATGGGCGTCGGGCCGGTCGCGGACCTGGGCCAGCAGCCGGGTATAGTCCAGCGGCGAGGGCTTGTCGCCGCCGCCCAGCCCCAGCCCCAGCTCGCCCAGAAAGGCGCGCAGCTTGTTCAATCGATCCTCGGACGGCCCTTCGTGAATCCGGTACAGGCCCGGCATTTTCTGGCGTTGCAGGAACCGCGCCGCCGCCACGTTGGCGGCAATCATGCACTCCTCGATCAGCCGGTGAGCATCGTTGCGCTCAGTCGGCAGGATGCGCTCGATCTTGCGATCCGCGCCGTATTCGATGACCGTCTCCTGGGTATCGAAATCCATCGCGCCGCGCTGTTCCCGCCCGATCCGCAATACCTGATACAGTTCGTGCAAGCGGTCCAGATGGGGGACCAGTTCGGCATATTCGCCGCGGACCCGGGGATCGCGCTCGGCGACGATGGCCGCCACGGTGTCGTAGGTCAGTCGGGCATGAGAGCGCATCACCGCCTCGGCGAAACGCGAACGGACGATGCGGCCCTCGGCGTTGAGGGTCATTTCGCAGACCAGGCACAACCGGTCCACCACCGGATTCAGCGAGCACAGGCCGTTGGACAGCGCCTCCGGCAGCATTGGAATGGCCCGGTCCGGAAAATACACCGAATTGCCGCGCTTGCGCGCCTCCCGGTCCAGCGCCGTATCAGGCCGCACGTACCAGGACACGTCGGCAATCGCCACCAACAATCGCCAGTTGGCGCCGCGCTTCTCGCAATACACCGCATCGTCAAAATCGCGGGCGGTGATGCCGTCGATCGTGACCAGCGGCGTACCGCGCAAATCCCAGCGGCCCTGGCTGGCGGATTCCGGCACCGCCGCGCCGTGGCGACAGGCTTCTTCCACCACCGCCTCCGGCCATTCCACTGGAATGCTATGGCTGGCGATGGCGATCCGTATTTCCATCCCCGGCGCCATGTGCGCACCCAGCACTTCCTTGACCCGACCCAGCGGCCGGCTGTGGGAACCCGGCTGCTCGATCAGTTCGACTATCACGATCTGACCGGCCTGGGCTTCGCCGCGCCCGTCGGGCGGCACCATGATGTCCTGATTGATCCGCTTGTTGTCGGGACTGACGAAGCAGGCGCCGCGCTCCTCGCTGAACCGCCCCACCACTGTCTCGGTATTGCGTTCCAGCACCTCGACCACCGCGCCCTCGCGGCGACCCCGGTAGTCCACCCCGATCACCCGCGCCACCGCCCGGTCGCCATGCAGCAGCTTGCGCATCTGCCGGGGCGACAGAAAGAGATTATCGCCGCCTTCGTCGGGGATCAGGAAGCCGTGGCCTTCGGAATGGCCGATCACCCGGCCGGTCACCAGGTTCATCTTGGTGACCAGACCATAGCCTTCGCGCCGGTTGCGAATCAGTTGACCGTCGCGCTCCATCGCCCGCAGGCGGCGGGACAGTGCTTCGAACTCCCAGTCGCCGTCCACCTGCCACTCGGCGCACAGCTCGTCCAAGGTCAGCGGCATGCCCCGCTCTTCCAGGTATTGAAGAATGAATTCGCGGCTGGGCGCGGCCTGGCCGTATTTCTCCTGTTCCCGGGCGAAAAAAGGGTCGAGCTGGCGCCAGGAACCGTGTTTTTTGTTGGTCATTAAAGCACTTGTGAAAGGTTGCAAAAACATGAAGGGAAGCGGATTGACAGTCCGGGAGGCAGTCCGTATAGTTCGCTCCCGTTGTCGCCGCAAGCGGACCGACAGCCACCAAGCCGAAGTGGCGGAATTGGTAGACGCGCTAGGTTCAGGTCTTAGTTGGGGTAACCCAGTGGAGGTTCAAGTCCTCTCTTCGGCACCAGATTGAAAAAAGCCCGGCCGCAAGCCGGGTTTTTTGCGTTTCGAGGTTCCATTCTGAAGTTTTCCAAACCTCCCATGGCTGCCCCCGTCCTCGGGGATATCTTATACCATAAGTCTTTCCCACGATGAGTCAGGCATTCCTCTGGTACGCCGCCATCCCCGCATGACACCAGTAGAGACATCGAACTTGCGTTCGTAATTCCTCCCGCCGCATTTTCCAGTCCGGCATGGCGCGGTCCAGGATATTCCAGAAGGCCGGGGTGTGATGTGGTTCCAGCAGATGCGCCAGTTCATGCGCGACCACGTAGTCAATCAGCCGCATGGGTAACTGAAGCAGCTTCCAGTTGAAGAACAGGACGCCGTTACGACCGCAGGAACCCCAGCGGAAGCCCAAATCCCGCAGCCGGACGCCGGTAGGACGTGGCCCCATTCGACGCGAGAGCCACTCCACCCGTTCAGCCATCCGCGCTTGACCACGTTCGATATACCAGCGCCGAAAATGCGCCGCGCCGGTCGGGGCGGCGTCCTTGCGCAGCAGGAAACTCCGGCCATCGAAGCGCAAGGCTTCCTCTTGTTGCGGGATCAGCGTCAAGCGATAGTTGCGACCCAGGTAGCTGAAATTCTCGCCGCTGACGTACTCGGGCTCGCGCGCCAGCGGCGCCAGTTCTTCCTTGAGCGCCAGTTTGCTTTGTACCCACAACAGCTTCGGGCACGTCCAGCGGGTCAGGTCGTCAGCCGCGGCCGACTCGGGGCAATGAATCACCAGTTCCCCGCCCCGATCCACCGTCAGGCTCAGCGTCCTGCGCCGCGCGCTGCGCCGGATCGCGAAGATCAGGCCGCCGACTTCCAGCGTCTCGCTCACGGCCGCGTCAGATGCTCGTGGTTTTCCCGGGCCAGCGCCACCAACCGTTGCGCGAGGTCGCGTTCGCCATCGGGCCGGCAGATGCCCGCCCGGTCGAGGTCGCGGACCAGCGCCTTGGTCAGCAATTCCCGCATGGCCGGGTTTCTCCAGAAACCCACCTTGCGCACTTCCTGGCGGATGCGTTCGACCATGTCCAGCGTCGCCGCGAGCGCGGCCGTGCGTTGCGCCTCGGTAAGCGCGCGTTCCTTGCCGCATTCCTCCAGTACCAGTCGCACGAACGGCACCTGCACCCTGGGATCGAGATCGGGAAATTCGTTGCGGTCGCCTCGCTTCAACTCCTCGACGAACGCGCGCAATTCACGCTCCAGCGCGTCCCAGTCGTCCTTGAAACGCCGGAGGATTTCTTCCAGCTTCTCGCTCATCTTGCGGGCGTAGGCCGGATTTTGGCTGGCGAAGGCGACGATGTGATAGCGGGCGGCGTGCTGCATTGGGCGGCGCGGGCGCGGTTGCTGCCTTGCGCGGCGAGCACCTTTTCAAATTCGGCGTCGGTGATAGCGATAGGCGGGATTTTCGGGTCCACACCGCGCGCCGCGATATGCGCGTCGATCAGCGCCTTCACTTTTTCCGCCACGCCGAGCAAGTTCGGGGCGGGATCGTGGTACAGGTTCGCCGCGACCTTGTTGATGAAACCCAGCAACTTGGCGTCGCGGAATACATCGCCGGGCACTTCGGGCCGATGTTCCAGGACGTTCAGGGTCTCGTAGAATGCCCGCAGTTTGTTGATGAAGTCGGCGCGAATCTTCTGATCTTCCAGCAGCTTCACCGCTTCGCTCACCTGGCCTTGCAGGTCGTTAATGCCCCGGTCGGCGAATATCGCCACCGCCCGCGCCCGCCGATCCAGCAGCTTCGGCAACTCAACGGCGATATCGAGGCACGCACCCTGGGTATCCGCGCCGCCGTAGTCCTGGAGGGCTTCGTGCAGGTGGCGGGCCACGCCGATGTAATCCACCACGTAGCCGCATTTCTTTTGGCCGCAAGTCCGATTCACGCGGGCGATGGCTTGCAGCAGTTCATGGGCGACCATCTTGCGGTCGAGATAAAGCACTTGCTCGACCGGGGCATCGAAGCCGGTGAGCAGCATGTTGTTGACGACCAGAATCGCCAAAGGGTCGGTCCGGTCGGTTTTCTCCGGCGCGGGCTGGCGCTTGAACCGCCGGATTCGTTGCTCCTGTTGGCCTCTGTCGGCCCAGTCCCGCCAGGACTCCGGATCGTTATGGTTGCCGGAAAAAACCACCGCGATTTCCAGGACGCACAGCTTGGGCAGTTGGCGATGAGCGCGCCGCAGGAAGCGCGTGTTCGAGTCGAGTTTTTCCGCCTCGTCGTCCGACATAGCGAGCAGGGTCGGGGGAAGCATCGCCAGTTTCCGGACCAACCAGCGCCGCCAGCGCTCCAGTTTCTTCTGGTAGGTCACCGCCGCCAACCGGCTGGTCGCCACGACTTGCGCCTTGTAGCCTTCCGGCAGCACCGCGCCGACATAGCGCCGCAGCAGGTCGAGCGCCTTGCGGGAGATGAGGCGCGGCGCTTCCAGCACGTCGCCCTCGGTGGCGTATTTGGCTTTGATGATGGCCAGTTCCGCCTCGGTGTAGTCGCGGAACAGGTCCTCGAACAACTGGTCGAGGCTGGACGCATCCTTCACCAGCCCGTCCGCCGTGCGGCCTTCGTACAGGATCGGCACGGTCGCGCCGTCCAATTCGGCGTCTTGCAAGACGTAGCGGTCGATGAAATCGCCGAAGATTTCCGCCGTGGGCTTTTTGTCCCGGCCGAAAATGGGAGTGCCGGTGAAGCCGATCAACGCGGCGTTGGGCAAGGCTTTACGCAGATTGCGGTGCAGGGCGCGGGTGTTGCCGCGATGCGCCTCGTCCACCAGCACCAGAATATCCGCCGAGTCGTTGAGAAGCGGAAATTCCTCGAAGTGGATGCTCTCTTCAAAGGTGATCGTCTTTTCGATCACCGGCTGATCTTGCCTCGGTCGTTTTTCCTTGCGCACGGCGGTCATGGCGACTTTTTCGCCGCCGCTCCGCTGTTCCGTATCCTGATATTTCTGAAGCATGGCGAACACGAGGTCCGGCGTGTTTTCCCGCAGGATGCGCTGGGTACGCGCGGTGGGCGATTCGCCCAGCCGAGCGTCGCGCTCGTCGGGTCGCAGGGTCTCGCCGGACAGCCGTGCCGTCTCGCGCAACTGCTGTTCCAGGTCGGTGCGGTCGGTCACGACCACCACCTTGAAGCGGTTCAAGCGCGGCGTCATGCGCAGCTTGCGCACCAGAAACACCATGCTGAGGCTTTTGCCGGAACCTTGCGTGTGCCAGATGACGCCACCGCGCGGTTCGCGTCCCTGTTGCAGGCGGGCGATGGCGTTGTGAACCGCGCGGAATTGTTGGTAGCGTGCCACGACCTTGCGGGTCTTGCCGTCCACCGGCTGGAACACGGTGAAATTGCAGATCAGGTCGAGCAGATGCGCCGGGCGCAGCATCCCGGCGACGAGAATCTGTTGGCTGTGCAAGGTGGCGAACCGCAGCTCCGGCTGGCGGAAGAACAGCGGCGTGCCGGCGCGTTCGGTCTGCTCCGGTCCCAGCGCCGTCAGTTCTTGCGCCGCCTCGGCCTGTTCGGGCGCGGCGGTCAACAGGCCCAGTTCCTCCGCGACCGTGGACAGCGGCACGGGGCTGGTGTCCGCCCATTCCAGATACACTTCCGGCGGTGCGCCGACGGTGGCGGCGCGGGCCTCGAAAAAGTCGCTGGCGATCAGCAGTTGGTTGGTGTGGAACAGCCGCTCGACGCCTTCGTTCTCGGCGTAGAGCGTAGGATAAAGATCCCGGCGCTGGTTGGAGTAGCGCAGCAGTTGGTTGATGGCTTCCCGGAGCGGATTCTGAATGCCGGGGCTTTTGAATTCCGCAACCACGAGCGGGATGCCGTTGACGAACAACACGGCGTCGGGGATGACGTGGCCGCGCCCGCTGCTCAGTTCCACCTTGAACTGGTTGATGACGAGGAAATCGTTGTGGGCCGGATTTTCGAAGTCGATGAACCTGACCGGTTGCGGACGGCCGTGGTCCCAATCCGGTAGACCGTCCACCACGGTGCCTTTGAACAGCAGTTCCGTGGCCGCCTGGTTCACGTCCAGCAGCCGGTGACCGGGAGCCTGTTCCAGGTCGCGGATGGCGCGGGCGATGCGGGCGTCATCCAGCCACGGCTGACCGTCGCGCGGATTGAGTTCGCGCAGCGCGGCGGCCAGCCGGTCCTTCAGTAGCACCTCGCGGAAGTTGTTCCGCTCGGTGAATTCCGGGATGTCGGTATCGCCTTCCAGCCATTGCCAGCCCATGATCTGGAGTTGCTGGCAGAACGGCAACTCGACGAGATCGCGTTCCCATTGGATGTTCACGTTTTTTCTCAGTATCGCCGCATAGTCTTGCGGGAAGTCAACGGTATTCCCGGTTCCACGGCACCCGCGCCTGCCCGGTCAATGCCGGCGTTTGACATCAATGCCTTCGCTTGCTAGCATCCCGAGCCATTCGGATGAGGAGGGATTCAGCGTTGGCGACCTTGAGTGTACGAAAACTTGACGATGACGTCTTGAACCGGCTTCGCGTCCGTGCGGCCCAGCATGGCGTTTCGATGGAAGAAGAGGCCCGGAAAATCCTGAGACGGGCGGTAGCCGCCCCTGATCGGCTGGGCGATTTGGCGGTGCAATTCTTTGGTTCCGAGTACGGCGTTGATTTGGATTTGCCGGCGCACCCACCCCATGAGCCGCTGGAGTTCTCCGAATGATCATCCTGGACACGAATGTCGTCTCCGAGATGATGAAACCCGCGCCGTCCAGAGCCGTTCTGGATTGGCTGAACGCGCAGGATGCTGCCTCACTGCATGTCACCACGATCACCCTCGCCGAAATTGGCTACGGCTTGCGGTTGTTGCCAGACGGTCAGCGCCACCGACTCCTGGTGGAACGATTCGACCGGTTTATTGCCCAGGCTTTCGATCAGCGTATCTTGAGCTTTGATGAAGCCGCGGCGCGCGCTTATGGCGATGTCATGGGACACCGAAAAGAGCTGGGGCGGCCCATCAGCGTCACCGATGGTCAAATTGCCGCCATCGCCCGATCGAAGGGTTTTGGTATCGCGACTCGCAACATTAAGGACTTTGATGATAGCCAGATCGCGCTGATCAATCCTTTTCGGTAGGGACTTTCCCGGAAATCACCCTAAAGTTCACCGGTCAACTTGTGCTAATTCGGGCTAAAAAACTACATATTGTGCCTAAACTGGGTTTTTCGCCACCGACACCACCATTCAGCTTGTGCTAACGGTTGCGCTAAACAGGGCGCTTTGGAGCAATTCGGACCAGGCTGGGGCCAAGGTATAGGTCCGAATCCGTTGAACGTCGGCCTTCCCCGGTTGGACGAATCCCTCCTCCCGCCACTTTTCCAGCCACTCCCGCGCGGTGTTGGCCGAAATGCCGAACCATTCGACCATATCCCCCGGCCTGAACGTCAACGCACTCGTTCCGCTATCGAATCCCTGGGTCAACAGGCGGGTCAGCAGTTGTTGTTGTACGCGGCGCAGCGTTTCCCAAGGCGGAGCCGGATGACGATGCGGCGCATACAGCGTGATCGCCTGTTGGTGCAGGCCGTCGGCGGCTTGGGCCATCGTCGCCAGAAAATACGCCAACCATTGCCCGTGGTCGGGGTCGTGGCGCCCTTCGTAGAAATCCACCGGCAAGCCCATTTGCAGGTTGTCGTAATAGGCGGGCAGGTCGGCCGTGTAGTGTTCTTCCAGCGAGAGAAAGCCGCGCATGTCGTAGCCGCTGCGCCAGAGTTCGGCAGTCGCCAGCGCCCGCGCCGTGCGGCCATTGCCATCATGAAAGGGGTGGATGCTGACGAAGCGATGGGCGAGAATGCCCGCGCGGACCGGTCCGGGTAGGGTCGCCGCTTCATGGCTGTTCCACCAAGCCGCCAAGTCCCGCATTAGCAACGGCACGTCGGCGGGTTTGGGCGGCGCGTAATCAATGTGCCGCGTCGCCACGTCCACCACCGGGCATTCGTCGGTTCGGTAGGCGCTGCGCAGCCCGCGCCGGCCCAATCCGCGCACCAGAATGATGCCGTGCAATTCGCGGATGAATTCCTCGGAGACGGGACGCCGGGCTTCGATCTGTTCCTCGATCCATTCCAGCGCCCGCCAGTAATTGCGGACTTCCTGCTGCATTTCGGTCTGGGATTTGCCGACGGCCATCACCGCCCGGCCGACTTCGATGGAATTGAGGGTGTTGCCTTCGATCCGGGTGGAGTTGCGGGTGGCGCGCTGGCGGGCCGCTTGCCGCAACCGGAGCACTTGATCGGGCGGCAGGGGCAGTACGTCCACCACGGCGCGGGCCGATTCGATGAGACCAAAGTGCCGCACCATCGCGTGGGTGTAGCTGAAGCGCGGCTGGAAGATCACGGGGCGCGTTCTGGCATCAGGAGGGCAAGCGGTTCCCGTTCATGGTTCCGGTAGATGAGAAAATCGCTGTCCAATGTCAGTATCGTGCTATCGGGATGCAATTCAGCCATGCGCACCAAACAGGCATCAGCCAGGGACATGGGGACGTTCCGGTAGCGGCGCATGAGTTCCTGTAGACGCGACACTTCAGCGGAGAGCCGCAACGTTACCTGCAACGCGCCTTTAGTAAGGAGTGCGAGCAACGGCTCCACATTCCGAGTGCCCCCATAGCGGCTTAGCAAGAAAGCGGTTTCCGTCAACGCCGGCTCACATGTCAGAAAAGGGTATCGATATTGCTGAAACTGTTGCCGCGCCCACTCGTGATATTGATCCGATTCCCGTAGGTAGGCCACTAATGGACCAGTATCGAGAATCAATGACCTCATTCGCCGAAACCCTCCATATATTTTGGGTTCGTTGACAAATCGGGGGGGCCGCCTTTGATGCACCCACAAAATTCTTTGGTCAGGTCGTAGAAAGACGGTTGCGGCTGTTCAGCCGGTTCGGCTGGCGCGGTAGTGGATTTTGTTACCGGCATGGCCTGCTCGTCCAGCAAAGGCCAGATAATGAGTTCAATACGACGATGCTGCATTTCCTCCGGGATTGGGATGGATTCCGGGGCGTCTTCGATGATGCGGCGTATGGGTTGCATGATTTTTTCTCACTATTCAATTGCATTGGTTTTGTGTGATTTCATAGCGAATTCGGGCACTCGAACCCGGCCGGTGAGCAGGTCGGACATGAGGGCGGATTTCAGCAAGCTTAGCTTGGCAAACTCATTGGATTCGACTGCGATATTGGCGTCTATTGTTTCGATCTGTTCGACAATAGCCTGTTGCTCCATAGACGAGGGGATGGCGATGTAGATACGGTAAAGCTCGTCTAAATCCAGTTTCTTCGTACCGTGAGTTGCTTCTGTTGCTTTACGTAGAAATAAAGCCGAGTTAGCGGCAAACCAATGCGCGAGGAATCGTGTATTGAGCCCTTCCCGGCCACGAATAGCTTTAATGTCTTGATTGAAAGCGAACGGGTGCGTGCTGAGACAGACCGGAAATGTATGGGCGAGAATCATCCCGCGCACAACGATAAAGGCAGTTGAGGATGGCATCACCTTCGAGCCCGCCTGTGCTGCTTCATCGGTGACGTGTTCGATAGTGTCTGAAATCTCAAATACCTTCATATCTTTAGGCGTAAGAATCGGCATACTGCCTTTCCACCATGCGGCTTGTGAACGGCTTGGAGTCCCGCCGCTAGCCCAATCCGCCACATCTTCCAGCGTTTTATATTGCCACCCCCTTGGAATCCTCCCAATCGGCGAATCCTGAAACTGTTCCGGGTGGGCGATGGGATCGCGGAGTTGACCGTTTTCGTCGAGGCCACGGGTCAGCAGATCGTGAAGCAGGCCAGCGCGCACCTGCTTGAGCTTGGCAATCACCGCTTCCGTTTTTGCAATTGCTTCGTCTACTGTGTCCAAAACGGCGGCGATGCGGGATTGTTCAGCACGGCTGGGCCGAAGTGTGCGGATTCGAGAAAAATCAGCCTTGGAAATCTCAAGAAACGTGGTGCCAGAAGCACAGCGTTCCATTTGTGGTTTCAAGGTTCTGATTTGATAGTAAGCGAAAAGGGGATCAGTTGCTTCGTTTGGAATGATGTTTTTGAAGCCCTGGTTTGTTGAAACCGAAACACCAGCGATTGCTACTTCCCCAAGTGTCGCCCTCGAAGTAACAAGCAAGGTACCCGATGGAAGAAGCTTAGCGGCGCTGGTTGCAAGACCCTCGCGGGTAATTTGTTCTCGTGTTTCTCGAAGGTACTTATTTTTCAGAGTTGTAATTTCGCTCGGCGTCACCCAAGGAATATCGCCATTCCAAAATGACGGCGCTGCGCGGCTTGGCGTACCTCCGGCAACAATCTCGCCAAAATCATCCAGCGCAACATCATTCCAATCAGTTGGATGATTATTCATAAGTAATTTAATCCATTAATCATTTTGCTAAGGAGTTGCTCAATCTCAGCTCGTTCAGAACGAAGGTTTATCAACGTCACCCGATACTTCTCCCACACCCACTCCAAAAACCTCACCAACTCCTGCCGCTTCTCATTCACTGCCGCATCAAGTCCCACCTGCACATCCTGCGCGAACAATTCGAGAGTCAGAGCGCGCTTTTCATCCTCGCTCAACTCATCGCAACGGGCTTTGAGTACGTCCACAAAAGCGGCGGTCAGTTCGCGGTAACGGGCGCGGGCTTCCGCCAGTTTTTTCTTGATGTCCTCGTAAGGCGCCAACTCGGCCTCGATGGCGGCCAACCGATCCAATGCCGGTAACAACCGCGCCTTGGCGACGGTCAAGTCATCGGCCCTCACCCCTGCCCCTCTCCCAGAGGGAGAGGGGTTCTTAGTGGCGGCTCTCCCAGAGGGCGAGGGGTTCTTGGCGACGACGGTTTCCTGTTCGTCGAACAGGCCGGGGGGAGACTTGGCGGCGGCTTTTTCCAGCTTCGCCAACTCCTTGAGCGCGTCCTTGTGCTCCGCCTTCAACTCCTTCATTTGACGTTCCAAATCGCGGGCCTGATTCCAGATCGCCAATTCCTCCTCGTCGGCATCGTCGGGCGGGTTGCCCTGCTCGAACGCTTCCTTCTCGCCCTTGAGCCGGGCGATGTCCGCCTTGGCGGCGGCGATGCGCTCCAGATAATCGGCCATGACCCGGCGGACCAGCTTGTGACCGAACGGATCGAACGCCGGACCAGCGGCTTCGTCGTCCTGCACCGCATCGGCGATGGCATCCACCCAACCGTCGATCACGCCGGGAAAGCCGTTCTCCAGCAGCGTTTTGAAATCCGGCAACGTCTCCGTCCACCACGTCGCGATCACCCCCGCCAGCTTGAAGCGGTCGAGCGTTCCCAGCGGCAACAACACCGCGCCAAAGGTATCGAGAAACTCAGCACGAACCCGGTTAAGTTGGCGATGTTCGGGCAGATCGGCGAGGCGCGGCGCATGAGCGGTCCACCAGCCGGTGAGGGCGGCGCGCAGGGCATTGATGCGGGCCTGGACGCCGGGGTCGTTTTCCACCAGCGGGCGGATGGCGGCGCGGTCGGTGAGCGTCGGGGCGAAGTCGAGGTAGGCTGAACCCTTCTTTTTCCCCTCCTTTTCAAGGAGGGGTGGCGCGTCAGCGCCGGGGTAGTTCGCTTGGCTGGTGGCAAACCCCCCCGGCGCTTCGCGCCACCCCCCCTCAATCGAGGGGGGGAATTCCTCGATCCGCGCGACAAACGCATGACCCGCATCAAACCCCAGCGCCTCGAACAGCGCCCGTTTCGCCGCCACTTCCGCCACCGGCACCCCGCCGAGCAAATGGGCGCGCACGTCGTGCGGTTCGGGCGGCGGCGAATTGTCCACGTAGCGGCGGATGTTCAGATTCCAGTCGTTGGCCGGACCGCCGATCTCCGCCAACGCCACGCATCGCGTATACCCCGGCACATCCTCAAATCGGTCAAAGGTCGAAACGATTTTCTCGATATGCTCCGGGCGCAAATAATTCTGCGCGCGGCCGGCGTGAAATTCCGCGTCGGCGTTGACGAACAACACCTGGCCGCGCCGCTCGACGGGCTTATGCAGATTCAGCGGCTGGCCGCTCAAGTTCGGGCGCATCACCAGAATGCAGGCCGGGATGCCCGCGCCATAAAACAGGTTCGGCGGCAGGCCGATCACCGCCTCGACCAAATCCTGTTCCAGCCACTTGCGGCGAATCTCCTTCTCCACCCCGCCCCGGAACAGCACGCCATGCGGCATCACGGTGGCGACCATCCCGCCCGGCTTGCACACCGCCAGCATGTGTTGGGCGAACATCAAATCGCCCTTCTTGCCCGAGGTCGGGCACCACCCCCAGCGAAACCGCTCGGGAAACTCCATGCTGCTCCGCGTGTAGTTCTGGCTGAACGGCGGATTGGCGATCACCCGGTCGAACCGCTCCAGCTCGCCGCCGTCGCGGTGCATGGGATGCAACAGCGTATCGGCCAACTGAATGTCCGCGCCCGGCACGCCGTGCAGCAGCATGTTCAGCTTGCAGATCGACCAGGCCGAGGCGTCGTTGACCTGGCCGCACAGCCGCAGGTTGGTGGGATCGCCGCCGGACTGTTCGACAAACTCGCGGCTGATGATCAGCATCCCGCCGGAACCGCAGGTGGGATCGTAAACGCTCAGGCCGGGTCGGGGCTTGAGGATGCGCACCATCAGCCGGATCACGTCGCGCGGGGTGTAGAAATCGCCGCCCTTCTTGCCCGCCGACTCGGCGAACATGTTGATGAGGAACTCGTAGGCCGCGCCCAGCAGATCGGAAAACTGGAAGTCCTCGTTGCGAAACGTGTGGCGGCTGAAATGACGCACCAAATCCTTGCAGGCGTCGTCCGACACGATGCGCTTGGTGCCCTGCGCGCGCATGAAACTGATATGGTCGAGAACGTGTTCCAGCGATTCGTTGTGCTCGCTCAGCGCCCCGAGCGCCTTATCGAGCACGCTGCCGTAAGGTTCGGCGGCATCGCCGATCCGGCTTTGCAGATAGCGCCAGCGGGCGCGCTCCGGGACGAAGAAGCCGTCGTAGTAGTCGGGATTCTCGCCGTAGCGGACTTCCGCCTCGTCCCGCACCATGCCCTGCTCCACCTTGCGGCCGACGATCCGGTCGTGCTCGGCCTCGAACACATCCGAACAGCGTTTCAGGAACAGCATCCCGAAGATGTAATCCTTGTAGGTCGCGGCATCCAGCCCCTCCTGCCGCAGGCGGTCGGCGGCTGAGTAAAGATGGCGTTCGAGTTTGGCGAGGGAGAGCTTGGGCATGAATCCAATCCAGCGTGGTTTTGCGCGATTTTTGTCAGTTTAAGCGCGATTCGACTAACCTTCACCCCCGCCCCTCTCGCTGAATCTTGTGTTCCCTCCGGATGGGCTAGAACTTGACTGGCCGCTTGGCCAGTTTGCGCTGCAAGGTGCGGCGGTGCATACCCAACTGTCTGGCGGTAGCGGAGATGTTGCCATCGTTGTCGCGGAGCACTCGCTGAATGTGCTCCCATTCCAAACGGTTGACGCTTAGGGGACGGCTGTTGAGCGGCGCGGTGGGGTCGCCCGTGGTAATTGCGAAGGCCGCCAGTACCTGATCGGTATCGGCCGGCTTGGCCAGATAGTTCACCGCGCCCAACTTGATCGCCTCCACCGCCGTGGCAATGCTGGCGTAGCCGGTCAGGACCACGATGCGGGTGGCCGGATCGAGCGCCAGCAGGTCCGGAATCAGGCTCAGCCCCGAATCGCCGGCCAGATTGAGATCCACCACGGCGTATTCCGGCGGTTCGAGCCGCGCCCGTTGGAGGGCCGCCGCGCTGCTGTGGGCGGCGGCCACGACAAAGCCGCGCCGGCTCAGGGCAAGTCCCAGCACCCGGCAGAAAGTCGCGTCATCATCCACCAGCAACAGGCTGGAGCGCTCGGCCGAATCCATCATGCGACTTCGGCCCGCGCCGGCAAGTCGATCCGGGTGCAGGTTCCTCCTCGTGGATCGCGCGCCAAGCTCACCTGTCCGCCCAACCGCTCCAGTGCGGCGTTCGCCAGCAGCAGCCCGATGCCGGTGCCGCCGCTCTTGGTGGAAAAAAAGGCTTCGCCGGCCCGTTCCACCACTTCCGCCGACAGGCCCGGCCCCCGATCGCGAATCTCGATGATCACCCGGCGCGCGTCCCAGCGTCCCGCCAGATCCACGCCATCGGGGCAGGCGTCGGCCGCGTTATCGAGCAGGCTGATCAAGGTCTGGCCGATGGTCTGCGGCGCCGTCACCGCCGGCGGCGGCGGCGGTCCCGCGCAGTTCACCCGCAGCGGTACTCGGGGATGCAGCAGTTGCCAGCGGTTGCGCGTGCGCTCCAGCAGCACGTCCAGCGTTTGCGCCGCCTCGCGGTCGGCCGCCAGATCGGCGCCGCGCAGCAGATCGCCGAGGATGGATTTACACGCCTCCACCTGCTGGCGCAGGGTGCGCAAGTCGGCGCACAGCATCGCGTCCTCGCCGTGCTCGCGTTCCAGTTCCCTGGCCAGCACGGCGATGGTGGACAGTGGGGTGCCCAGTTCGTGGGCCGCGCCGGCCGCGAACATGCCCAGCGCCAGAATCTGCTCGTCGCGCAGCGCTTTCTCGCGCAATTGCGCCACCTGCCGGTCCCGCTGGCGCAAAGCCGCCGCCAGCCGCGCCACGAAACCGGCGATCAGCAGGGCGCTGATGACGAACACCAGCCACATGCCCCACAGATGCGCGTGAAAGCCGGGACCGTGGCCGCTGAGCATGCCCGGCAGCGGCAGATAATGAAACATCAAGGCCGTGTA